>JGI12269J14319_10004556_pt1 | contig 12588 bp, 13 predicted proteins | sample PeaSoiSIISIP2007_FD_14319 | JGI IMG/M metagenome (IMG submission 14319) | reverse complement strand
ACATTCGTGGCGTCGAACCGGCCGCCGAGCCCGACTTCCAGAAGCGTGGCATCGGCGGCCGTTCGGCTGAAGGCGAGAAATGCCGCCACCGTGGTGATCTCGAAGAGCGTGATCGGCGCGCCCGCATTCGCCCGCTCGCATTCCTCGAGGCAAGCGCTCAGCCGTTCGTCCTCGATGAGCGTGCCCGCAACCCGGATGCGCTCGGCGAAGCGCACCAGATGCGGCGACGTATAGACGTGAACTCGATAGCCGGCGGCCTCCAGGCAAGCTCGAAGGGTCGCCACGGTCGAGCCCTTGCCGTTGGTGCCGGCGATATGGATCACCGGCGGTAACCGCCGCTCGGGATGCTCGAGCGCCGCGAGCAGCCGCTCGACGCGGTCGAGGGCGAGGTCGATGAGTTTGGGATGCAGCCGAGAGAGCCGCTCCAGAATGCGGTCGCTGCTCAGGAGGCGGCCTCCGGGCGCGGCAGCAGGGGCACGACGGGCGCCGGCGGTGCCGTCCGGCACAGCAGATCGAGGAGGCGCGCCACCGTGTCGTGGAGCTCGCGGCGCGGCACCACCATGTCCACCATGCCGTGCTCGAGCAGGTATTCCGAGCGCTGGAAGCCTTCGGGGAGCTTCTCCCGGATGGTTTCCTCGATCACCCGCGCGCCCGCGAAGCCCACCACCGCGCCGGGCTCCGCGAGCGTGATGTCGCCCAGCATCGCGAACGAGGCGGAGACGCCGCCGGTCGTGGGGTCGGTGAGCAAGACGATATAGGGCAGCCCCGCGGCCTTCACCTCCTGCACCGCGAGCGTCGTGCGCGGCAGCTGCATCAGCGAGAGGATGCCTTCCTGCATGCGCGCGCCGCCGGAAGCCGGCACGACGATGAGCGGCGCTTCCTGGAGCACCGCGAGCCGCGCCGCCGCGAGCAGGCCCTCGCCCACGGCGACGCCCATGGATCCGCCCATGAACTCGAAATCGAACACCGCAGCCACCGCAGGCGTGCCGCCGATCTTGCCGTGGGCCACCAGCAGGGCGTCGCCGCCGCCGTTCCGCGCCTGCGCCTCTTTGAGGCGGTCGGTGTAGCGTTTCTGGTCGCGGAAGCGGAGGGGGTCGAGCGGCATCTTGGGGAGCTCGACTTGCGTGTATTGCCCCTCGTCAAACAAGAGGCCGAGGCGCCGCTTGGCGTCGAGGCGCAGGTGATGCCCGCAGTTGCGGCAGACGAACAGATTCGCCTCGAGCTCGCGATGAAACAGCATCTGCTCGCAGCTCGGGCACTTGTGCCAGAGATTGTCCGGCACGTCCTTCTTGGTAACAACCGCCCGGATCTTCGGCAGGACGAAGTTGGTAAGCCAGTTCATGGCGCGCCGATCTGTCTTGCACGTGCTTGCAAGCGACCCTCCACCCCAACTCTCCCGGAAATCTGTGCGGCGCACCCAACGAGCCCCTCCCCCCTTGAGGGCGAGGGTTGGGAGGGGGGTGACGCTCCGAATTCGACGATCATGCGCTAACTGCTGCCGCGGCTCGCGCGCCGCGAACGCCGCGGGCGAGCGCGGCGACATCGGCCAGCACCGCCTCGACCAGGCCGGGTTTGGCGCGGTTCCGCTCGTCGAGCGAGGCCGCGACGCGCTGCACCAGCGCCGTGCCGACCACGGCAGCATCGGCGACGCGCGCGACCTCGGCCGCTTGCTCCGGTGTCCTGATGCCGAATCCGACGGCGACCGGCAGCGATGTGTGGCGACGGATCCGCGCCACGGCCTTTGCCACATCGGCGATGTCGGCGGATTTGGTGCCGGTAATGCCGGCGATCGAGACGTGGTAGACGAAGCCAGTGGCGCGCCGGAGCACCACCGGCAGGCGCTGGTCGTCGCTGGTGGGCGCGGTGAGGCTCACGAGGTCGATGCCGGCGGCGCGCGCGGGCGCGTGCAGCTCCTCGTCTTCCTCGGGCGGCAGGTCGACGGTGATGAGCCCGTCGACGCCCGCGGTCTTGGCATCCACGCAAAATCTCTCGGCGCCATAGCGATAGATCGGGTTGTAGTAGCCCATCAGCACGATCGGCGTCTCGGCGTCACCGCGCCGGAATGCCCGCACGATCGCCAGCGTCTTCGCCAGCGTCATGCCGGCGTTGAGCGCGCGCAGTCCCGCCGCCTGGATCGCGGGGCCGTCCGCCATCGGATCGGAGAACGGCACGCCGACCTCGATCAGGTCGGCGCCAGCCTCCGGCAGGCCAGCCAAGATACGGGAAAAAGTCTCGGCATCGGGATCGCCGCAACTCAAATAGGTGATGAGGCCGGCGCGGCCCTCGGACTTGAGCGCGGCGAAGCGGCGCGCGATGCGCGTCCCGCTCACAGCGTCACTCCGAGCGCGTCCGCCACGGCGAAGATGTCCTTGTCGCCGCGGCCGCAGAGATTGACCACCAGCAGGTGATCCTTGGCCAAGCCCGGCGCCACCTTCGCCACCTGGGCCAGAGCATGGGCGGGCTCGAGCGCGGGAATGATGCCTTCGAGCCGAGAGCAGAGCTGGAAGGCCTCGAGCGCCTCGCGGTCGGTGATCGCCACGTACTCGACGCGGCCGATGTCATGCAGCCAAGAGTGCTCGGGTCCGATGCCGGGATAGTCGAGCCCGGCCGAGATCGAATGGGCATCGATGATCTGGCCGTCGTCGGTCTGCAGGAGATAGGTACGGTTGCCGTGCAGCACGCCGGGCTTGCCGCCGTTGAGCGAGGCCGCGTGCTTGCCGGTCTCGATACCGAACCCCGCCGCCTCGACGCCGATCATGCGCACGGTGGGATCATCGAGGAACGGGTGGAACAGACCCATGGCATTCGAGCCGCCGCCGATGCAGGCGACCAGTGTGTCCGGCAGCCGGCCTTCCGCCTTCTGCATCTGCCGGCGGGTCTCCTCGCCGATCACGCACTGGAAGTCGCGCACCATGGCGGGGTAGGGGTGCGGACCCGCCACCGTCCCGATGATGTAGAAGGTGTCGTCGACATTCGCGACCCAGTCGCGGAGCGCCTCGTTCATGGCGTCCTTGAGCGTGCCGGTGCCGGACTTGACCGGCCGCACTTCGGCGCCCAGGAGCTTCATGCGGAACACATTGGGCTTCTGCCGCTCGATATCGGTCTCGCCCATGTAGACGATGCAGGGCAGGTCGAAGAGCGCGCAGACCGTCGCCGTCGCGACGCCGTGCTGACCCGCGCCGGTTTCCGCGATGATGCGGCGCTTGCCCATCCGGCGCGCCAGCAGGATCTGGCCCAGCGTGTTGTTGACCTTGTGCGCGCCGGTGTGGTTGAGCTCCTCGCGTTTCATGTAGATCTTGGCGCCGCCGAAATGCTTGGTCATGCGCTCGGCGAAATAGAGCGGGCTCGGCCGACCGATGTAGTGCTCGCTGTAATAGGCGATATCCGCGGCGAAGCTCGAGTCGCGTTTAGCGGCCGTGTAGGCGCGCTCGACCTCGAGGATCAGCGGCATCAGCGTTTCCGCCACGAACCGGCCGCCAAAAATGCCGAAATGCCCGCGCTCGTCGGGACCGGCGCGGAAAGTGTTGGGGGAAGCCATCGAAGGGATCGACTCCAGGGGCAGCCTTAACGCCGGCTTCAAGGGTTGGTGTGTGCGGCTCGAAGCCGGCGCAAAGAAACAGCGGGAGCGTCTTTTAGCGCCAATCGCCCGCGCGCTCAAATGGCGCCGTCAGGCGAGCGTGCGCACCCTCGCCAGGAAGTCGGCAATCTTTCCCAAGTCCTTGAAACCAGGCCGAATTTCCACGCCCGAGGAGACGTCCACTGCGGGCGCATGCGTGGTCCCCACGGCTTCGGTCACGTTCTTGGCCGTGAGGCCACCGGAGAGCATCCAGGGCTTGCTCCAGCTCCGGCCGCCCAAGAGCTGCCAGTCGAAGGCGAGGCCGTTGCCGCCCGGGAGCGCCTTGGGATCGCCGCGCGGCGGTTTGGCGTCGAACAGCAGCCAGTCCGCCACGTCGAGATAGGGGAGAGCGGCGTCCGGATCCTCGGGCCCCGCGATCGAAATCGCCTTCATGACGGATTTGCCCGAGCGCGCCTTGATCTCGGCGACGCGCCGCGGGCCTTCGCTCCCATGCAGCTGCAGGAGATCGAGCGGTACGCGATCGAGCACGCCCGAGAGCAGCGCGTCGGTCGGATCGACGAACAAGCCGACGCGCGTGACCCCTTCCGGCACCAGCGCCGCGAGCGCCGCCGCGAGCTCGGGCGTCACATTGCGCCGGCTCGCCGGGTAGAACACGAAGCCCACGAAGCGCGCTCCGCCCCGGATCGCGGCCTGGAGGGCCTCGGCGCTGTTGAGGCCGCAGATTTTCGCCTGCACGCTCATAGGAGCTCGTTCAGGATGGCCTGCACGGCCGCGGCGGGATGCGCGGCCTCCGTGATGGGGCGCCCCACCACGAGATAGTCGGCGCCCGCCTGGATCGCCGCGCGCGGGCCCATGACGCGCTTCTGGTCGCCGCTTGCGGCACCCGCGGGCCGGATGCCCGGAACCACCAGCAGGAAATCGGGCCCGCAGACCTCCCGGAGGGCCGCCACCTCGAGCGGCGCGCAGACCACGCCGTCGAGGCCGCTGTCGCGGGCCAGCAAAGCCAGACGCCTCACCTGCTCGCCGACCGGGCCTTGCTGGCCGATCGCCGAGAGGTCGCCATCGTCGAGGCTGGTGAGGACCGTGACGCCGAGCAGCTTCACGCGGCGCTTGCCTTCGGAGGCCACGAGGTCCGCGGCGTTCCTCGCGGCTTCCATCATCGCGGGCCCGCCGGCGGTGTGCAGCGTCATCAGCAACGGCTCCAGCGCCGCGACGGACCGCACGGCGCGCGCCACCGTGTTGGGTATATCGTGGAGCTTGAGGTCGAGGAAGAGCGGCGTCTCGGGGTCGACGACCTCCCGCACGCCCGCGGGGCCGTTGGCCGTGAAGAACTCCAATCCGAGCTTGATCCCGCCCACGACATCGCGCACGCCCGCAACGAGGGCCTGAGCGCGGGCAAGCTCGGCGGTATCGATGGCGCAGAGGATCGGGTTCGTCACGCTCATGAGGTGTTATATAGCGGAAGGTCCCGCAGCCGTCCCGCTGCCTCATGCGAAAGCCGTGCCAGGGCCGATGCCTTCACGTCGTGACGCGCTCGAGCGCGAGTTGCGCCGCGGCGAGGTCCTCGAGCCCGGTGCCCACCGACTTGAAGAGCGTGATCTGGTCGTAGTAGCGCCGGCCCGCGCGGCTGCCGCGGGTTAAATCGAAGAGGTCGCCGGCGACGTCGTCCTCGCGCAGCACGCCCGAGCGGATCGGCTGCACGATGTCGCCGGCCTCCTTGAGCGCGCCATCGCGGGTGTCGACGAAGACCCGGGCGCGCTTCACCACCTCGTCGTCGGCTTCGCGCATCTCCGGCGTGAAGCCGCCAACGAGGTCGACGTGGGTTCCGAGCTTCAGCCAATGGCCGCGAATGAGAGGATCGCGCGCGAGGGTGGCACAGGAGACGATATCCGCGCCGCGTACGGCGTTGGCGAGGTCCTCGGTCGCGGTCAGCGTGAGATGCCGCCGGCTCAGCCGGTGCGCGAGCTTCTTCGCCTTCTCGATGTTGCGGCCCCAGACCGCCACGTGTTTGATGGGGCGGACGCTGGCGTGCGCCTCGATCAAATGCGAGGCGAGCGCGCCGGTACCCACCATCAGCAGCCGCTCGGCATCGGGCCGGGCCAGGTACTTCGCGGCGAGCGCCGAGGCCGCCGCCGTGCGCCGCGCGGTGAGCGCCGGGGCGTCCATCAACGCCAGCGGGCGGCCGGTCTTGCCGTCCAGCAGAAGATAAGTGCCTTGCAACGTGGGCAGCGACTGCTCGCCATTGTCCGGAAACAACGTGACCAGCTTGACGCCGATGTGTCGGCCCGTTTGCCAAGCGGGCATCAGCAGCAAGGTCGCGTCGCGTCCGCCCGGAACCGGCACGCTGTGATGGTGTCGCGCCGGCACCTCGCAGCCGCCGCGGAACATCTGCCGGAGCGCCTCGATGGTGGAGTCGAAATCGAGCGCCGCCACCACCTCGGAGGCGCCCAGCACGTGCATCGGGTAGGGCGGCTGATTGCGCATCAGGAGTGCGGCACGATCACCGCGGTGCCCTTCGCCCGTTGCTCCGCCGCCGCGAGGTCCCGCTCCAGGGATTCGATGCGTCGCGCGCGTTGCCGCGCCGCCCGGCGTGCGCCCCAACTCCAGATCCAGGCCACGAGTAAGCCGATGAGAAATCCCACGAGCAGCGCCAGCAGCACCACCAGATAGAGTGGTGCCGCGAGCTCGAAGGAGAGCGGCCAGAAGATAAGCGTGACGCCCGCGCGGTTAGAGACCGCGAAGACCACGCAGACAAGCGCCACCAGGGCGGTGATCAGCCAGTAGAACACTCTCACGCCCGCACCTTACCGCCACCGGCCAAAGCCGGCCAGCCGCGTCAGGTCGGCTCGTTGAGGCGCTCGCGCAGCTGCTTGCCGGTCTTGAAGAACGGAATGTGCTTCTCGGCCACCTGCACGCTGGCGCCCGTGCGCGGATTGCGCCCGACCCTCGCCTCGCGCCGCTTCACCGAGAAAGCGCCGAACCCCCGCAACTCCACCCGGTCCCCCCGTGACAAGGCCGCCGCGATCTCATCGAAGATCGCGGTGACAATCCGCTCGACATCGCGCTGGTAGAGATGCGGATTGAGCTCCGCCAGACGCTGTATCAGTTCTGATTTCGTCATGGCCCGCTCCCCCTCATCGGGCTTATGCCGCGTCTCCAGGAGAGGGTGCCAAACTGCCGGTAGACCGTCAAGAAAAAGCATGGGAGATGAGGCGGTTAAGGCCGGCTTCGGAATCGGCGTTCGGCGGAACGGGAAGCTCACCGCGAAAAATGGCGTAAAACGGCGCTTATCCGGAGGTGGTTATACTAACCGGAGGTTGTGCGGCTCACGCGATGCGCGCGGGCTCGCCCAGCTGGGTCGAGATCGCGGCGGCGGCCCGCGCTAGGGGCTTCAGGAAACGCCGCAGGGCGCCTTTGCCCAGGAACCGCTCCGTTGGCATGGTCAGGCTCAGCGACGCCACGACCGCTCCACCTTGGCCGCGCAGCGGCACGGCGATCGCGCAGACTCCCCGGCGCCACTCCTCCTGGTTTATGGCGTAGCCGCGCTCGCGGACGAACGCCAGCTCGCGCGCGAGCGCCGCCGGCTGGTCGATCGTGGCGCTGGTATAGCGCGTAAGCGGCGCAGTACCGGACAGCAGTGCGGCGGGCCGAAAGGCCAGAATCGCCTTGCCCGTGGCGGAGCAGTGCGCCGGAGCCCGCTGGCCGACATAGGTGTCGACCCGCACGGGATGCGGCGCCTCCAGCCGGTCGATGATGACGACGCCATCCCCCTCGAGCACCGCCAAATGCGGCGCCTCGCGGGTCTCCGCCAACAGGGCTTCCAGGTGCGGCCGCGCCACGTCCCGGAGCGTCAGGCGCCGTACTACCTGGGCGCCCAAGGCCCAGGATTTGAGCGTCGCGCGATAGCGGCCGGTCTGGCCATGCTTCTCGGCGTAGCCGCGGGCGGTGAGGGTCGCGAGAATTCGGAACAGCGTCGGTCCGGAGACGCCGAGACGCCGGCTGAGATCGGTGAGGCTCGTATCCTCGACGCTCGAAAGCGCCTCCAGGATGTCGAGACCCTTCGCCAGCGTCGCCGTGAAGTAGGCCGGGCGCCCCGGTGCGGGACTCGGGGTCGCGCGTCTTGACATCGGGCGGGAACCCATCGTCGAATAATGAAAAGAGCTTTCAACATTTGAAAACTCGGGTCAAGCCCTTCGGGAGGAGCGCCGGATGAGCACCAATCGCGTCACTAAGGAGATCTCGGTCTTCGATTGCGACAGCCATATCGTGGAGCCGCCGGCGGTCTGGGACGAGTACGTGCCGCAGAAGCAGCGCGCGTGGATCAAGACGCAGTTCTGCTTCCACACGGACACCGACATCCTGCACATCAACGGCCGTGCGGTGCCGGCGGCGCGCGAGCGCTCCAATGCCGCCGAGGTCGGCTGGCCGCGCTGGAACAAGAAAGAGGTCGGCGCGCTGACGCCGGGCACGCCGGAATGGCAAAAGAAGTTCGGGCGGCTGCTGGGCTGCCGCGACCCGCATGCGCGGCTCAAAGACATGGATGCGATCGGCACGGATCAGGTGATGCTGTTTCCGACCTGGTTCGTGCGCCTCGCCTTGCTGCGCGACCCCGGCGCGGCGGCGGTCCTCGCGCGCGCCTACAACGACTGGGTCCACGACTATTGTGCTCTGGATCGGCAGCGGCTCTTCCCCTGTGCCGTGCTGCCGATCCAGAGCGTCGAGCATTCGATCGAGGAGCTCCGCCGCGTCGCCAAGCTGGGCTTCAAGGCGGCGGCGGTGCGGCCCTGCTTCTGGAACGGCCGCTATCCGACGCTGCCCGAGTTCGATCCGCTCTGGCGCGAATTCGACGTGCTCGGCGTGGTGCTCGCCATGCACACCTTCCCCTCGCGCGAGGCGCTGACGCCGGACTGGGCCGAGCGCATGGCGAAGGCGCGCGGCTCGGGCCAGGGCCTGCTGTTCACCGACGAGGCCGTGGTCTATTCGCCGGGCCAATTCGTCTCCAACATTGCTTTCGCGATGGACCCGACCATCGACACCTCGGAGACGCTCGGTTTCGTGATGGAGGCGATGACCTGGCTCACCACCGTCTTGCAGACGGGATGGCTCGAGAAGTTTCCGACGCTCAAGGTGGCCGTGCTCGAATCGAATGCAAGCTGGCTGCCGCTGGTGCTCTCGAAGTGCCGAAACTTCAACGACCTCTTCCGCTTCCAGCGCAACCGCGAGATCAGGGACCCCCACGAGGCCTTCTACGAGCGCTGCGCCATCGGCTTCGAATCCGACGAGGATCTGGTTTATCGGCTCTGGGACACTTTCGAGCCGATCGCGATCTGGTCCTCCGACTATCCGCATCACGACGCCGAGGACGCCTGGGACGCGCTCCACCACATGGCCGTGCACAAGGTGCCCGCGGCGGCGCAGAAGAAGCTCTTGGGCGAGAATGCCCGCAAGCTCTACGGCATCGAGCCGGTGATGCGCGTCAAGGAGCGCATCGAAGACTACAAGCCCGCGATCCTCGCGTGGTGAGGCCGGCATGACGATGGCGCCGAAAGGCGAGCTGCTGATCGGGGGGCGCAGGCGCGCGGCCGAGGCCGGCACTCTGCCTGTGGTGACCCCGAGCGATGGCGAGGTTTTCGCCCGGATCGGTCACCGCCCGGTTTGGGGAGACCTTAGGCTAGAGCGCTCGGAGTCTCGATCGCGTAGATCCGCACGGGAATGCCGTCGATCGTGTCGTCGTGGTCGAAGCGCTCGCCGATTTTCTCGGCGACACGGATCGAGGGGCGGTTCTCGGGAATGATCACGCTGACGAGGCGGCGAAGGCCGAGCGTGCCGAAGGCCCAGTCGCGGATGGCGGTGGCGGCCTCGGGAGCGTAGCCCTGGCCCCAATGCTCGCGGGCGAGGGCCCAGGCGAGCTCGGTGCCGGGCCAGGGGTCCGGTTCGTAGAGTCCGACGCGGCCCAGGAACGCGCCGCTTGCCTTGCTCTCGACCGCGAACTGCCCGTAACCCCGCACGGCCCAATGGCCGAGCATGCCCGTGAACGCTTGCCACGCTCGGCGACGGCCCTGAGGCAGTCCATCGCCGATGAAGCGCATGACCTCGGGGTCGGCTGAGAGCGCCGCATAGGCGTCGAAGTCGCGGAGCTCCGGTCGGCGCAGGCGCAGCCGCGGGGTCTCCAGGACCGGGATCTTCGAGAGATCGAGCATGGTGTCACGCGGCACTTTGGCTCACGAAAAAGGGGCCGGCAACAGCCGGCCCCTTTGCCTTGTTGAGGGGTATCGGCGTTACTTGCCGTCTTTTTCGTCCTCGGCCTTCTCGGTCTTGTCGCTCTTCTCGGTCCGGCGCATGACGGCGCCGAGGATGTCGCCGAGGCTCGCGCCGGAGTCCTGCGAGCCGTACTCGGCCATCGCCTGCTTCTCCTCCTCGACCTCGCGGGACTTGATGGAGAGCGTGACCTTGCGTGAGGCGCGGTCGACAGCGGTGACCTTGGCGTCCACCTTCTCGCCGACGGCGAAGCGGTCGGGACGCTGCTCCGCGCGGTCGCGCGAGAGTTCGGCCTTGCGGATGAAGCCGGGGAGCCCGTCGGCGAGCGTCACCTCAATGCCGCCGTCGGTCACGGCCGAGACCGTGCAGGTGACGACGTCGCCCTTCTTGACCGATGCCAGGCTCTGCTCGAAGGGATCGTGGGCGAGCTGCTTGATGCCGAGGCTGATGCGCTCCTTCTCGATGTCGACGTCGAGCACGCGCACCTTCACCATGTCGCTCTTCTTGTAGTCCTTGATGGCTTCCTCGCCGGTCTTCTGCCAGTCGAGGTCGGAGAGATGCACCATTCCGTCGATGTCGCCGGGGAGGCCCACGAACAAGCCGAACTCCGTGATGTTCTTGACCTCGCCCTCGAGCTCGGTGCCCACCGGGTATTTCTCGGTGAAGGCCTCCCACGGGTTCGCCATGCACTGCTTGAGGCCGAGGCTGATCCGGCGCTTCACCGGGTCGACGTCGAGCACCTGCACCTCGACCTCCTGGCTGGTCGAGACGATCTTGCCGGGATGCACGTTCTTCTTGGTCCAGCTCATTTCTGAAACGTGAACGAGGCCCTCGACGCCGGGCTCCAGCTCCACGAAGGCGCCGTAGTCCGTGATGTTGGTGACGCGGCCCTTGAAGCGCGCGGCCGCGGGATATTTGAGCTCCACGCCCTCCCAGGGATCGGCCTCGAGCTGCTTCATGCCCAGGGATATGCGCTGAGTCTCTTTGTTGAAGCGGATTACCTGAACCTTGACGGTCTGCCCGATGTGCAGCGCCTCGGAGGGATGATTGATGCGCCGCCAGGCGATGTCGGTCACGTGCAGGAGGCCGTCGACGCCGCCCAGATCCACGAACGCGCCGTAATCGGTGATGTTCTTCACCACGCCCTGGAGGATCTGGCCCTCCTGCAGGTTCGCCACCAGCTCCGAGCGCGCCTCCGCGCGGCTCTCCTCGAGGACGGCGCGGCGCGACACGACGATGTTGCCGCGCGAGCGGTCCATCTTGAGGATCTGGAACGGCTGCGGCGATCCCAATAGCGGCGTGATGTCCCGCACCGGGCGGATGTCGACCTGGCTGCCGGGGAGGAACGCGACGGCGCCATTGAGATCCACGGTGAAGCCGCCTTTGACGCGGCCGAAGATCGTGCCGGTGACGCGCTCGTTCTTCTGGAAATGCTTCTCGAGCTGGGTCCAGGCTTCCTCGCGCCGCGCCTTCTCGCGCGAAAGCTGCGCGTCGCCGTTCTTGTCCTCCATCCGCTCGAGGTAGACCTCGACGGTGTCGCCGGGCTTGATCTCGGGCCCTTTGCCGGCCGGCGTGAATTCCTTGAGCGGCACGCGACCTTCGGATTTGAGGCCTACGTCGATCAGCACCATGTCGTTCTCGATGGTGATCACGCGGCCTTTGACCACGGTGCCTTCGAGGCCGGAGCCGCTGCCCAGCGTCTCCTCCAACAGCGCTGCGAAACTCTCCTTGGTGCCTTGAGCCTCGGTTCCGGATAGGGCGGCCATTCAAACTCCCGCTGATCCCAGGGGATTGTCGACGCCTCCGAGGCCGGGGATCGCGGCTCTCAGGAGACGGGCCACCGACGGGGTCGGGCGCGGTGGCATGAGCCCGGTCCTGCGGGCGCGCAACGGCCGAAACCGCCGGATTCTCCCAGTATTCAGAGAGACTTGCCGGCCAGCTTGCCGTCGATGTAGGCGATGGCGGCGGCAAACGCCGCCTCGGCACCAAATGCCGTCGTGTCGAGGACGAAAGCGTCGTCGGCGGGCTTGAGAGGCGCCGCCTGACGGCCGCTATCGCGCGCGTCACGATCCTTCATGTCCTGCAGGACGCGCTCGTATATAGCCTCGACCCCCGCGGCCCGCAACTCTTTGAATCGGCGGGTCGCCCGCGCGTCGACACTGGCGGTGACGAAGATCTTCGCGTCGGCATCGGGGCAGACGACGGTGCCGATGTCGCGCCCATCCAGCACGGCACCGCGCTCGCGGCGCCGATGAGCGAAGTCGCGCTGGAACGCAAGCAACGCCGCGCGCACGCCGGGAATCGCGGCAACTACAGAGGACGCCTGTGCCACGCGCTCCTCCTTGAGCCGAGGATCGCCGAGGTGCTCGGGCCGCACGCGCTTCGCCGCCGCCTCGGCCACCGCGGGATCGGCGGGATCGCCGCCGGCGAGCAGGGCCTCCAGCGCAGTGGCGCGGTAGAGCCGCCCGGTGTCGAGGTGATCGAGGCGATAGTGCTGCGCGATGCGCCGTGCGAGCGTGCCCTTGCCGGCGGCAGCGGGCCCGTCCACCGCAACGATCACGCCTTCGCCTCCGCGAGCGTGGCACCGAGCCCGTTCATCAAGCGGACGAAGCCGGGGAAGCTCGTATTGATGGTCTCGCCATCGTCGATCGAGACCGGGCGCTCGGCGGCGAGACCCATCACCAGGAACGCCATGGCGATGCGATGGTCGAGGCGGGCCGCGATCGCGGCGTTGCCGCGCGGACGGCCGCCCA
>JGI12269J14319_10004547_pt1 | contig 12601 bp, 11 predicted proteins | sample PeaSoiSIISIP2007_FD_14319 | JGI IMG/M metagenome (IMG submission 14319) | reverse complement strand
TGCGCGCATTTGCAAAGTATGGCGAGGTAATGATCGTCGGACACGAGCCGCAACTGAGCGCGATCGCGTCGATTCTGCTGAGCGGCGCAGGCGATGTCGCTCATCTGAAGTTGAAGACCGGGGGATGTATCGCGATCGATCTGCCCGCGCGCTTCGAACGGGGCGGAGGCGAGCTGCGCTGGATGCTAACCCATCGGCAATTGCGCCAGATGCGCAAATAGCGGAGCGCTCGCTCCGTGCCGCTTGCAGGAGCGAACTTGCGAGACTCGACTCCGTGCGGTCAGCATGCAGGAGCCGGGAGCATGCCCGATCAATCGGACGGTATCGGCAGCGGCAAGTTCGGAGAGGGGGGCGTGCCGGAGTGCAGCGCTGCCGTGGCCGCGCCAGCCAGGCTTAGATACCAGTCGCTCGGCAGCGGGCATCCGTCGGCATCCAGCGTGACGAAGGAATATCCGGGCGGGATCCCATCCACCGGCACCTCAGAGGCCTGCGGCAGCGTCTTGAACATGGCGGTGCCCTCGTTCAGCTCGTCGAACATCGCGCCGTAGAGCATCGTCGCTCCGGCGCCCAGCGCGTCATACACCTGCCGCCAGTAGAAGCGGCCGCATCGGCGCGGTATCTGGTTGCTGATCGGATCCGGTTGGCCCAGGGAACGGTTGGTGTTGGCGAAGGAATAGCCGGGAAACAGCACCTGCATATAGTCCACGCCGAGCGCGCGCGTGGCCGCCAGATCTTGCACCCACACGGCCTTGGAGTACACATCCGCCGAGCCATCGTTGTCGAAACGGCCGACCGACCAGGGACTCAGGACGCCGAGCCGGCGCCAGACCAGCCACCACCTGGGGTCGGACGAGGCATCGACCGCTCCCGTCCGCCAGAAGGACGGCACGCCGCCCATGATTGTCACGCCGCCGTACTTCGCGCTGGCCTGGTCGAGCGATTTGAGCAAGTTCAACGTATCGGATGGAGTTAGCGAGCGGCCCGAGAAGCCGAGCCCCCAGAGCGCGAGGAGAGGATGGCCGCGATGGTGCAGATAGGCAGGGCTGCTGGTGATTCCCTCGAGCTCGAGCCTCTTCCAGTCATTGGTGACGGTGTTCAGTCGCGAGTTGGGCAGACCGGTGAGGTCGTACATGACGAAGAACACGCGGCCGTTATCCTCCGCCGCCCGGCGGACATTGGCGAGGACGATATTGCGCGCCTCGAACGTGGGCGCATCCAACAGGTCCACCGCGAACCGCTGCAGGGCGACACCGTCCAGTCCGTATTGCCGCATCCAGGCGAAATGCGTTTCCACCGTTGCCGGGTTAGCATCGCTGAACAGATTCACCGAATTGCCGGCGGCGTCACGCATGGTGGTGACGCATTGCTCAGCCGTTGGGTAATCGGCGGCGTTCGGCAGAAAATCCACGGTTGGGTCGGGTCCGGTGAACCAGTGCCACCAGCCGACGGCCGTGCCGTCGCCCGGGCAGTTGAACCATCCCTGGTAGCCCATGATCAGCTTGCCGGTTAGAGTGCTGGGATCGACGGTGTCGGCGGTCTTAACGAATTGTGTCCTGACGACGTGCGCATCGCCACGCATCGTCTGCGCCTGGGCGTGGCCACAGGAGACCGCCATACACCAGAAGGCGGCGAGAACCGGCAGCAGAAGGCGGTTTCCCGTCCAAGAAATCATGATCAGAATGTCCGTAATCAAATTTACTATGCGCTGGGCATCGCGCCGTCCGCAACGTTGTGCGCGACTGCTAACACTGGATCGACGCCTGCGAGGCCATGACCCGCGTCATCGAGGGGTTGGCATCCTTAAATCAGATCAGAAGATCGGCAGCCGGACTCCCGCCGTGACCATCGCGCCGCTCGCAACGCCCATCAGCGCCTCGCCCGCCACCAGACCGGCCGCGAGCAGAACACCAGGACCGCTCTCGGCCGTATCTTCGGGTCCAAAGAGCGCGTGTGCGAGTGCGCCGACAAAAATCGCTGCGCTGAGTCCAAACGGAAGGTAGAGACCGATCGCGGCGGGCATGATCGGCGTGCGCCACTTCGATCCGATCCGTTCCAGGTAGCGATCGCTGAATCCGAGAATCGCCGCGAGTGCAGCGCCGGCTGCGATCGTTCCCAGCGGCAATCCACCGCGGAAAACTCCCTGCGTCACTTTCGCCATCAGAAACGCCTGCGGAGCGGCAAGCGCGCCGGCTCGCGCGGTCGGAGTTCCGGCTATTCCGTAGCCGGCGATCAGGAGGTTCAGAATCGGCGCCATCAGAAATGACGATGCGATCGCGCCGACCAGCACGCCGATTTCGAGCGAGCGCGGCGTTGCGCCGACGTGATAACCGGTCGCGAGGTCGTGCGTGGAATCACCCGCCATCGCAGCCGCCGTGCACACGATTGCGCCCGAGAGAATCGCCAGTTGCGGTCCGACGCGTTGCGACACGCCGGCCAATTTCAAAAACAGCGCCACGGCGAGCAATACAATCACCGTGACGCCCGAGACGGGATTGTTCGACGCGCCGACGATTCCGGTCAGATAACCGGCGATGGCAGTCGCGAAAAAACAGATCAACGTCAGGATAACCGCGAGCGCCGCGCTGAGCGCGACTTGCCCGCTCAGCCCCAGGCAGATGGCGAAGATTACCGGAACGCAAAGCGCCACCGCGGTCAGCACCGCGCGCACCGAAAGATCGGTGTCCTCGCGCGCGGTCGCGACAGCTGCCTGCGTCGAGCGCACGATGCGAATGCTGTCGGCGATCGCGGATGCGATGCGGGAGCGCAACCGCCATAGGGTTACGACTCCGCCGGTGAGCATCGCGCCGACGCCGAGATAACGCACCTGGCTGCTCCACAGTTGCGACGCGGTCGCGGCGGCGTCGCCATTTCCGTGCGCGGGATGAAACGCCGTGAGCACGGGAATCGCGACCAGCCACGCGAATGCTCCGCCGGCGAATACCAGCGTCGCGATCCTGATTCCTATTATGTAGCCGATGCCGAGCAGCGCCGCGGAAATATCCAGCGACCCGGCCACCGCCGCGCTGCCGACCCATAGCGCGCCCGAGACCGCACCCGGAATAATTCCGGCGACATCCTGAAGCGCTTTGAGAGCCGCCGAGATCAGGCCACCGGCTACGAGCGGGCGAACATTTGCCTGCGCGTCACCGGCGCGGAGCACCTGCGCGCACGCGACGCCCTCGGGAAACGGCAGGCGCTCCTCGACGATGTAGGCGCGGCGCAGGAACACCACCATCAGTGCGCCCATCGTCGCGCCAACGACGCATAGGGCAGTCACCTCGACGTACGGCAGCGTTCGCACGCCGCCCAGAATGACCAGCGCCGGAAACGTGAAGATCGCGCCGGCCGCGACCGCCTCGCCCGCCGATGCGATAGTTTGGACCACGTTGTTCTCGAGGATCGTCGAGCCGCCGAGAATCCGCAGAATTGCCATCGAGATGACGGCGGCCGGGATGCTCGCGGATACGGTCAAGCCGGCGTACAGGCCGAGATAGGCGTTTGCCGCGCCGAGGATCAGCGCCAAGCCGATGCCGAGCGCGATACCGCGACCGGTGAGCTCGCGCGGCGCCGCAGTCACGCGGGACGGCCCTGGAATTGGAACGTCGCGCTGCACGCCTGGCTTAGGCCGTGAATCTGAACGAGTCGCCCTGCTTCACGATCTTTCCCGCCGATGGCGTGGCAAAATGCGTCCCGAAAACGACGACGTTGGTGTCGGCGTACTTCTCGCAGAACGCCCGTCGCGTCTTCTTCGCCATTGCGCCGTCGGAATCGAATAAGTCGTCCCACTCGGGATATCGGCATTGAATCGGATGATGCATCAGATCGCCGGTGATCACGGCTTCATTCCCCTTTGACGAAATCCGCACGCTGTGATGTCCGGGAGTGTGGCCGGGCGTCGGCTCGAGCCATACTTCGTCGGTGACGCGAAAGTTCGAGTCGATGAGATCGGCCATCCCTACGTCGACAATCGGGCGCACCGAATCCTCGACCGGATCGCGCATCTCCTTGCCGTCGAACTTCGACCAGTAATCCCACTCGGTACCGCCGATCAGGTAGCGGGCGTTAGGGAACGTCGGCACCCACTTGCCGTCCTTGAGCATCGTGTTCCACCCCACATGGTCCACGTGCAGATGCGTGCAGATGACGCGTTCGATCTGGTCGCGCGTGTGACCCGCTCTTGCCAAGTCGCTCAGAAATGGCAGCTTCAGATTGCTCCACACCGGGTTCGAACGAACCTTGTCGTTGCCGATGCAGGTATCGATGATGATGCGCTTGCCCTGCGATTCGACCACCAACGCGTGGATGCTCATGCGGAGCTTGCCCTTTTCGTCGGAGAAGGTGGGATAGAGCCAGTCGGCTTCTTTGAGGACATTCTCGGGGGTGGCCTCGGCCATGATGAAAGTGCCCGGCCATGGCGCCTCGCTTTCGATGATCCGGGTTATCGTGACGTCGCCGACTTTGAACTGGTTCATTCGATTCTCCGATTCGTCCATTTCCGCCCAACATAGCCGTATTTCCGGAGGTTCGCCAAACGTGGAATGTTTCACTATGGGGGCGCTTGACACATCTGGTTGTCAAACGGCAGGCTCGATGGGAGGTAGAACTCGGCCAATCGGCCGGTCGAAAGATCTGATGACCTCCAGGTTTCACAAAGGCGGCAGAGCGGCAGCGCGCGCGATCGCGATCTTCGGCGCGGCGCTGATACTCGTGTCGCAGGCGATTGGCGCGGCTCATTTTCATGAGGGCGCGGCTTCTCGCGACGGTATCGTAGTCGCGCAGTTCAGCGCCGACCCGGGGTTCTGTCCGGTTTGTCAACTCGCGTCGCATTCGCCGGGCTCGGTCTCGGCGACGGCGAGCGTCGCGCGCGGAGCGGCGATCGCCGAAACGGTATTCCTGGCCGCGCCGATCCGATCCGAATCGCCGGTGTTCTCGGCCGCGCGCGTGCGCGCGCCGCCCGTATCGCTCTAAGCCCCCTTTTCTACAGATCCGATTGTTCTGGCGCGCGCGATCGATTCGCGCGGCGCCACTCGCGTCCGGAAAGCGCGGGGGATCCTCGAACGTCATGGGAGGTTGCGATGCGAAGGAATCTATTTTTACGGATCTCGCTGGCCGGGATTTTGATTCAACTGGCGTTTTGCACGGCCGCGGTGGCGGCGAATGTGAAGACCTCGACGACCACGAAATATCGAATCACGGGGGTGGTGAAGGACGCGCTCGGCAGACCGATCAAGCAAGCGGCGCTGTCACTGCAGGCATCGGACGGGCGGGTCGTGGCGCATGCTTCGAGCAACGATGCGGGTGAATTCTCGTTCAACGCGGTCGGTCGCGGCACATATGCAGTCGTGACGACCAAGGAAGGGTTCAAACAGGCGACGGCGATCGTGACGGTCTCGACGAAGGGCGCGGCGCCGGTCGTGGTCGCGATGGAAGCCGAGAAAGAAGTCAGCCTCAAGCTCGCGGCGACGCGGCTGAACAAGGCGCGCAACTCTTTGTCGCCGGACACGGGCGGCAGCAAATACACGTTCAGCGCGCAGGCGGTCCAACAATTGCCGCAGGGCGCGAATACGCCTCTGAACCAAGTGATATTGCAGGCGCCCGGGGTCGCCCAGGACTCGTTCGGACAGCTCCACGTGCGCGGAGACCACGCCAATCTTCAGTACCGGATAAATGGGGTCCAGCTTCCCGAGGGTATAACCGGCTTCGGACAGGTGCTGAGTCCGCGCTTCGCCCAATCGATCAGCCTGCTGACGGGTGTGCTGCCGGCAGAATACGGGCTGCGGACCGCCGGAGTCATCGATATCAAGACCAAGGACGGACTGCTCGACAACCTGGCCGACGTTGATTTCTACGGCGGGCAGCGCGGCACCACGCAGCCGAGCTTCGAGTACGGCGGCTCGAAGGGCAACTTCAGCTACTTCGTGACGGGGCAATATCTCGGCACCGATCGCGGAGTCGAGCCGCCGACGCCCGGGCCCACGGCGATTCACGACACCAGCAACCAGGGCGCGGGCTTCGGATACTTCTCGTACTTTCTAAATTCGGCGACGCGCCTGAGTTTGATCACGGGGACCGCGATCAATCACTTTCAGATTGCCGCGAACCCCAATCAGCCGCAGGTTTTCCCGCTGGCAGGCGTGCCGGTCTATCCGTCGGCGAAAGTCCGCGAGAATCAGTTCGAGCAAAACTACTTCAACGTGCTGGCGCTACAGGGCACCGTTGGAGAGGATTTCGATTACCAGATCGCGCCGTTCAGCCGTTACTCGACGGTCACCTTCAATCCCGACCACGTAGGCGACCTGATCTATAACGGCGCCGCGTCGAGGGTTTTTCGCAGCGACTGGGGCAACGGCTTCCAGATCGACACCGCTTATCGCGCGTTCACGAATCACACTTTCAGGCTGGGAGGGTACTTTGATACCGAGCGCGCCGAGATCGACAATCATGAGTCGACATTCAAAATCGTGGGCGGAACACCTGAGACCACACCGATCTCGATCGTTGATGACATAGCGCTGCAATCCTGGATTTACAGCGGCTACATCCAGGACGAATGGAAGCTGACGGAAAAACTGACCTTTAACTATGGCGTCCGCTTCGATCTTTACGACGGCCTGGTGCGAGCGGATCAGGCCAGTCCGCGCGTTGCGGCGGAGTACAAGCTGTTCAAGGGCACCACGATCCATGCAGGCTATGCCCGTCAGATGACGCCCCCGCCAACCGAACTCGTATCAGTGAGTACAATAGCGAAATTCACGGGCACCACCGGCGCGCCCGCATCCACTGGCAACGGCATTCCGACGGTCGAGCGCGACCATTTGTTTGACGCGGGAGTAACGCAGGAGGTCATCCCCGGACTGAACGTCGGTCTCGATTCCTATTACAAGAAGGCGGCCGACCTAATCGACGAGGGACAGTTCGGGCCGGCGCTTATCTTCGAAACATTCAACTACCGCAAGGGGCGCGTTTGGGGAGTCGAGTTCACGGGTTCGTACACTCACCAAAATTTTTACGCCTATAATAACTTCGCCTATAGCGTCGCGCAGGGTACCCAGGTGGAATCGGGCCAATTCAACTTCGGGCCGGACGAACTGAAGTACATCAGCAGTCACTATATCTTTCTGGATCACGACCAGACCTTCGCCAATTCTGCCGGGGCCGTTTACAACTGGCATGGATTCGCGTTCAGCATCGACGGGATTTACGGAAGCGGACTTAGAAGCGGATTCGCGAACACCGGGAACCTGCCGTTCTATATCCAGGTCGATGCGGGCATCACCAGGCGCGTGACCCTACCCGACAATCGAGGCGTGCTCGAATTTCGCACCGCGTTGGTGAATATGAACGATCGGACTTACCAGATTCGCAGCGGCACGGGCATCGGAGTATTCGCGGCCCAGTACGGCCCTCGCCGGGCGTTATACGGCGGGATAAAATGGGAGCTTCCATTCACCAAACCCTCCAACGTGCAGGCGCCATGAAACGCAAGCCGGGCGCCGGGCGTCAGATCGTAAGGAGAAGCGATTAATGCAGGAACTATTAGTAGCGTGGAACGCGATCAAGTTCGGCGGCGCGATGGTCTATCCGCTGCTGGCGCTGGGCGTTCTCGCAATCGCGATCATCATCGACCGGGCCGTGCTCTATGCGCGATGCCTGCGGCTGCCGGCGGCGCTTGCCGAACTGGTCGAGACGTTCGGATTTTCGTGGGCCGAACTGGAGAAGGAGTTGGGCGTACTGGGGCCGCGCAACGCGTACGGACGCTTCCTTCAAGTGATCGCCGACAATCGCAGCAAGCCCGCGTGGTGGGTCGAATCAAGAGCCGGCGATGAGGCCGGCCGGATCGAAAAGACGCTCGCACGCGGACTCTGGGTGCTCGAGACGATCGTGACGGCGGCGCCGCTGCTCGGCCTGCTCGGCACCATCACGGGCATGATGCAGTCGTTCAACGTGATCGGAGCGTCAACGCTGGTCGCGCCGACGCAAGTAACCGCCGGAGTGGCGCAGGCGCTGATCGCGACGGCGCTGGGTCTGCTGATCGCGGTGCTCGCGCTGTTCGCGTTCAACCTCTTTTCGCGGATGCAATCGCAATCGCTCGACACGATGGAGCGGCTGGGCTCGCGGCTAGTCGACCATATACGGCTCGACCAGGAAGGCGGCGAGTCCGCAGTCGGCCCGCGCCCGGCGGCGGTGGCGCGATGAGCGCGCGCAGGGCGGCGGCGATGCGATGAAACTGCAAAGAGCGCGCAATTATCGTCACGGGCGAATCGAAATCATCCCGATGATCGACGTGATGTTCTTTCTGCTGGTGACGTTCATGCTGGCGTCGCTGTCGATGCAGACTCTCAACTCGATCGCGGTCAATCTGCCCAGGGGCGAAGCCGAAGCGCTGCAGCATCGCGAGCCGATCACGCTCACCGTCATGCGCGACAGTCATCTTTTCATCGACAAGACACCGACCACGCTCGAGCAACTGGCGTTCGTGCTCAAACCGCTGCTCAAGACCAGTGAGGTGGGCCTGGTGGTCAATGCGGACAGCGATGCGCCGGAGGGGACGGTAGTGCAGGCGATGATTCAGGCGCGGCGCGCGGGCGTCGAGAAATTTCTGATTGCCGTGAAGCATTGACCATGACCGATGCAGCCCGCGTCGCGATCCGACCGCCGGAGTTGGACGAACCGGCACGGCGCCTGCCGTGGGTCATCCCGGCCGCGATCGCGGTTTGGGCGACCCTGCTGAGCGGATTTTCGCTCATCCTGATGCGCACGACGGCGCCGCGCGAGGAGTTGACGACGATCGAGGCGCGGCTGGTCGAGATACCGCGGGAAGTCGGCGGGCTGCAGGGCAACGGCGGAGCGATTCGTCCGGCGGCGCCGGCCGTACCGATCGTCAAACCTCATCCGGCGACTCACGTGAAGAAGGTTGCGCCGATGGCGCCGGTGATTCGCTCTGAGTACGGCACCAAAAAACCGACGGAAGCGCCGCGAGTCGAGGAAGCGCCGGGCGCAGGCGCCGCAACGGAGAGCGGCGGATCGGAAACGGGCGAAGGATCGGGCGGCGGAATCGGCAGCGACACGGTGGGCGCGCGGGCGATTTACGCGCCGACGCCGGTGATACCCGACGATCTGCGCGAGGATGCGATCCAGACCGAGGCGGTCGCGCGCTTCAAAGTATCGTTCGACGGCGCCAGCGAGGTGCGGCTTGAAAAACCCACCTCGAGTCCGCGGCTGAACCAGGTGATACTCGACACGCTCAAGCAGTGGAAGTTCTTCCCCGCGGTGCACAACGGCGTCGCAATCGAATCGTCGTTCGAAGTTCGAATACCAATCTCAGTTCAGTAAAATGAAAATAGCGAGTTTTTTTGGGCTACAACCGCCGAGCGGGCGCACAATCAGACACCACCCAGTTGCGCCTGCGAGGGATACCGTTCCAGCCACCTGGAACGGCCCTTCAAGGTTTTCGTCAACGGCTGCCGCTCAGCAGCACGCGGCCCGAACCAGCAGTCTCACCTAAAACGCCGAATTTTCGTCGAAAAACCATAGGACGTCGGTACCAAACAGTTCAACATAGGAAATCGGCGTCCCGCCATCCGTCATGGTAATGGCGTACGAAGTGGAGCCTTTTCCGGGGCTATAGGTCTTGCCTTTCACGTCTTTGGCCGTCGCGTCGATCCAGGGATCGGCGACATAATTGGCTAGAGTACTAAACGATCCGCCGACTTCTGGCCGCTCAACGATCCGTTCCGCAGATTGGCCAACAACAAATGTTCCACCGAGCTGGGCCGCGGTGACCGTCAAGTTGGCTTGCCAGTTTTGGGTAACATCGGTGAAAAGCAGGGTACCGTTCGCCGACTGTCCACCCGACCAGTCCGTGGCCGTTACGATAACGATAAGATAGTCACCCGGAGCAAAGGGCAAAGGGCTGCCATTGCCATAGGTAATCGCAAGCTCGGGAGCGGGAATCCATTCAATCCAAGGGTTATACTCCTCTCTGTCGTACCGCCGGAGCAAAAAGCTTCGATGTCCGATCCGGCCTGAAAAAGCTCACCATTAGAAAAACCGTCTATACCGACCCACTGAGAGGAATAGTCCGTTCCTCCCGAACAGGTGCCGAAAGCCTGTTGAGCGGCTGGGAGGATCCAATTACCCGCTACGCTGGTGAATGCGGGTTTCTTTTGAACAAGGGCATAGCCGCTCCAATTTTGAGACAAAGCGGTTTTTTTTGAGTTCTGAATTACCAGGCCCGAGGCCGGTCGGTGGTAAATGTTCGTACGCAAAAGCTGAGGAACAACGCGCTTCAGCGCCGGATTAACTACCATCGCCCATTGCGCGAAAGCTTTGGCTGACTCACTTGGAGCGGGCCGCGGTGGGTAGCCATATAGCTTCAGTTGGGCTGCCGACGCCGTCATTGGATCGAACCCTGCCGGCGGCTGAGTATAGGCGTAGACGCCATGTATGTTGGTCTCGACCGCAAAAGGCGAAGGCGACTGGGCGCGAGCCGGCGATGACAACATCAAAAACGCCGATGCCGCAACCCACGCAAGCGCGCGCAGAGCGTTGCGGTTTAGCAAGTTCACATCGCGCAGCTTCACGTGGCTCCCGATAGCTGTCCAAACCTTGAATTCCAGTTTCCGCACGGTCCCCTCCTATTATCACGCATCCTGATGCGCGGCGCCTTACGACGTTCGGTCGCGGGTTTCTGCCCTTCGATCCGACGAACGAAACAAGTCAACTCGATTCCAAGTAGAACGACTCTCGGCGAGCTGCAGTTGCCACAGCACATCTTCGACTATGAGATGCGTAAGATACGCAATCACCGGGTTAGGCGCAACGCCCTCTCGGAGTCTTCAGTAAATCACGCGGCGCAGCACAAGCGTTCGATCACTTTGCTAATCATCGCGGGGCCGCGTTCGAAGGCGTCGCGGCGGATGTGCTCGTTGGGCTGATGGGCCTGCTCGAGATCGCCTGGCCCACAGATGAGCGAGGTGATACCCGAGCCGGTGAACCATCCGCCGTCGGTGGCGTAGACCGCACCGCCGGAGGTATTCGCTCCGGTTGCGTCGAACAACGCGGCTTCCAGAGCCGTCCCGCGCGGCGAGTCGAGGGGAGGCACGACATTCAAGAGTCCAATTTCAATTTTCGCGCGGTGCTCGCGGCCCGCATAGTCGTGGCCGTCGAGCGCGTCGAGCCGGCGCCCGATCTCACGGTAAACGTCGAGCGGATCGGCGTCAGGCAGCGTGCGATAGCTGACGCGCAGCTTGCATTCCTCGGCGATCATGTTGAGTGCGATGCCGCCCTGCACCGTTCCAAAATTCAGCACGTCGCACGGAGCGTCGGGAAAAATCGCCGCATATTCAGCAGGCCGGCGCGCGGCGAGCTCCTGCTGAAAACGGCCGATCGTGTCGATCACGCGGCCCATCACGGCAATCGCGTTGACGCCTCTGGCCGGTGCGCCGCTATGGCCGCCGATGCCGCGGACGCTTACGCCGAATGCAACGATGCTCTTGTGCGCGTGGCACACTGCGTACGAGGTCGGCTCGCCGATCCACGCCAGGCGCGGGACGGGAGTGCCGCCTAAAATTTGTTTGAGGGCAGGCGCGACGCTATGAGCACCGAGACAGCCGACTTCCTCGCTCGCGGTGAACACGAATGCCAAGGGGCGTTTGAGCCGGGCTGAATCGAGGGTGCGCGCCGCGTCGAGGCATTGCGCGATGAATCCCTTCATGTCGGCGGCGCCGCGGCCGTAAATTCGGTCGCCCGCGGGTTCCAGCTTGAGCGGGTCCCGCTCCCATCCCGGCTGTCCGTCGTAGGGAACGGTGTCCACGTGTCCCGAAATTATCAGGCCGTCGGCGCGTGGCGGTCCAACCCATGCGACCAGGTTGGCCTGCGAGACTCCAAACAGCTCGACCGGTTGAAACGCGGTTTTGAATCCCCGCGGTCCGAGCTCGGTTGCGATGTATTCCATCGCGTCGAGATCGCTTTTTGCGCTGACCGTGTCGAACGCGACGAGCCGGCCTGCGACTTCATACAAATAATCGTTCATGCTGCCACCGGGGTGAAAAACCAGTCAGAAGAATCGCACAATCGACCGGTCGATAACAAATCAACTTGCCATAAGACCGCGGAAATACTCACGTATTTCTCGCCGGGGAGTGGGATAGGCAATAGACCGCGCGGGCGGCTAGAATGCTTGGGGCAGGATGGGACCGGATGAGCATATGGGGAATCAGGCGGATACTCCCGGGATAGTTGGCGTGGCGACCGTTGCGGATGCGCCGACGCCTCAAAATGGAGGACCGGTCGATCCGTCGGCTGCGGCTACGATTGTTGACGGGCCGGTTTCCGCGGTCGAGAAGGCGCCGGCGCCGCGAATAGACAAGGAGCTTGCCGCGCCCGACCTGTTCCTCAATCGCGAACTCACCTGGCTCGCGTTCAATCGACGCGTTCTGCATGAAGCGGAAGACGACCGAAATCCGCTGCTGGAGCGGCTCAAGTTTCTCGCGATCACCGCGTCCAACCTCGACGAGTTCTTCATGAAGCGCATCGGCGGCCTGAAGCAGCAGGTTGTCGCGGGGATGCAGGAGCTGACGGTTGACGGGCGCACGCCGCA
>JGI12269J14319_10004545_pt1 | contig 12604 bp, 10 predicted proteins | sample PeaSoiSIISIP2007_FD_14319 | JGI IMG/M metagenome (IMG submission 14319) | reverse complement strand
TATCTGACCCGGGACAGGAGAATGCCATTCGGCCTCTCGGACTCCCGACGGCGGCATGACCCGCATCCGGTCGTCTGGATCCCCGAATGGGATCCAAGAGGGTCTCGGCCTGCCTTCCGGCCGTCTCAGCCCGCCGTGCGGGCACCCCTGTCCGTTGGTGCGGATTGAAAATACATCGCAAGGACCGGATTTTCCGGGTGGCTGGCACACCGGAAAGGAGTTTCTGGCATTTCGAGGTTGTTTTCCGTACAATCCGAAGGGAGCCGACGGAAATCGATCCTTCCATTACCTTGGAGTGGTACTCCGACAAAGGACGGCAGGCATATGGCAAGCAAGCGCATCTGGATGACTCTCCTCGGATCCGTTACTCTGGCATCCGCCGGGTGGGACTTCGTGCCCGAGGGATCCTGGGCGGATTTCGGCACTGCGCGTTCCCGCGCCTTGGGGTCGGTCTGGTGGACGGATTCCACCCATTTCGGGCTCTGGGCCCTGGATGCCAACCCCGCTGGCTTGGTGGGATCGTCCGGAAGTCCCTTCAGCGCCGACCTCGCCACTTCCGGTACTTCGCTTTCCGGCGGCGGCGGCGAACTGTCGCACACCGAACCGATCCACCTGGGAATCGGGTCCGGAAAGGCCGATGCCTACGCGTTCCAGGCGCATCTCGTGGATGTCTCCGAGACTTGGAGGGATTCCACGGGAACCCCCACGTACGACCTGTCCAGGCTGCGTTGGGGGTTCGATGCCGCCGTTTCCCTGGCCGACAGCCGGGCATTGGTCTTCGGCATCGGGATGGATGGACGTTTCCCCGGTTCCCAGACCCAGGACACATCCGGTACGGCGACGCAGGGAACGTTCGAACACGCCCAGTTGGCCCTCGAAGCGCTCCGAATGGGGTTCACCTCACGGATCATGGAATCCATCACACTCGGACTCCAGGCCTCGGTCCGGGCCGACTTCGACTCGTTGAAGTTCACTCCCAACGCGCTTTCCGGGAACACAGATCCCCAGCTCCGCTATGCCCGCATCGACCTTCCGGTGATCGGGTTCGGCGCCAGCGTCGATCGAGCCGATTGGCCTCTCCAGGGCACCATGCTCTTCGATTGGGGCACGGGCTACCAGATCGGGGTGCTCAAGGACCAGCCGCAAAACGTCAACGTGGACCTGCCCCAGCTCACCACCGACAGCTTGAGGTTCGCCCTCGCCGTGCAGGGCCGACCGGACATGCGGATCCCCGACCAGGTCTTCCGTCCCTCGTTCGCCGTNCACTGGACGAGTTCCACCACCCAGGCTTACGATCCAACNCCGGGGACCAACGACCCACTGTCGCACGGATCCCAGGCGAACGATTCTTCNTGGACNCTGCGCCGCACCGGATTGGTCCTGGGCATGGAATGGAGCTGGCTGGACCGCATCCACGCCCAAATNGAAGGGGAAGCCGTGTTGGAAGGCATCACCGCNAGCAAGGGACTCTACGCCGCGAATGCGGTGGGCGACACCAACCTGTCGGCCACGGATTCCCGCGTCGGGNTGGGTGTCGAGCTGGACCACACCCTCATCCCGGCCTGGCGCGAGGCCNTCCCGAAGGAGGATGGCTTCTGCCTGCGCTTGGGCATGGAGTACCAGGCCTTGGGGGGGCTGTCCCTGGANCCGGGNTGGTTCACGGANCTGAACTCCGGTCGCGAACCTCCCTACGCGGGCGTTGGGCTGCCAACCGCCACCCAATTGGGCATCTTCCCCTCCCTNGGGGCCCATGCCCAGGAACTGTCGTGGACCGGNGGCATGGGNGGNTGGATCCTGGACCACAAGCTGGCGGCGGATTTCGCCTTCAGCTGGAACACATGGACGCCTTCCAGCAGGACCGCCCAGACGGGTGCCGGCTGGGACCTGCAGGTGCACTACCAGATCTGAGGCGTAGGCCGGACAGCCAGCCGAATCTCGCTGAACCAACTCGCACCTCACCCCCCCGGGGTGAGGTGGAACCGGGAGCGGGCCGGTGGTTCGCGTCAGCAGCACCTTCTCGGGCCTCCCGACCAGCGGCGGGTCGTCTCCTCTCGGAACCACTCCGCGGGGCCGAGCGGAGAACCGGAAGCGGCATGGCGCGTTCTCCAGTGCAAGAGGTAGGCTTCGTAGCCATCCTCTCCGGACAAGCGCCGAACGACCATCCAGGCGATGGACAGGACCCGTCTCAAGCGGTCCTCCGACAGGCGGCCCACCGTGTTCTCATGCGGACTTCCACGTGGGCCCGCCTCGGGTTGGCGGCCCGCCGGACCACCCCAGCTTGTCGCGCAAGGCGTCGGAGAAGGTCGCGCCCGTGGGGCGCAGCAGGTAGACCGGTCGGGCGGATCTCGTGACGCGCACTTCGTCCAGGGCTTGGAGCGGGAAGGGATTGCGCCCGTCGGACAGCAGGAGGAACGGGCCGCCGCTGCGCGGCCGCAGGACCAGAGGCCGGTCGTCGGGCAGCACCATGGGCCGGACGTTCAGGCTGTGCGGCGCGACGGGCGTGAGGATCAGGCATTTCACGGAGTGTTCCACGATGGGACCTCCCACGGCGAGCGAATAGGCCGTGGATCCCGTAGGCGTGGCCACCAGGAGCCCGTCCGCCCAGTAGTCGCAGAGCGTCTTGCCGCCGGAAACGACTTCGAGGTCGACCATTGACAATTCTCGTCGTCCACGCAGGAAGAATTCGTTGAGGCACCGGTCGCGGTGGACGATCCGGCGTCCCCGGCGCACCACGGCCTCCAAGGCCGTGCGCTCCTCCACGAAGTTCCCGCCGCAAGCCAGCGAATCCAGGACCTGGAGTCCCTCGTGGGCGGACAGGTCGGCCAGGAAGCCCAGCCGGCCGTAGTTGAGTCCGACCAGGGGAACGGGGCGCCCCTCCAGCAGTCGCGCCGCGGAGAGGAGCGTTCCATCCCCCCCGATGGAAAGGACGGCCTGGGAGCGGCGGAGGAAGGAGGCGTCGCTTTCGGCCCTGCACCCCGGGGGGATCCAGGCGATGGCGCTCTTGTGCCACAGGAGCTCCACTCCGCGCTCCAGCGCCCAGCGCCTGAGCGAATCCGCCGTTTCGGAAAGCCGCGCATCCCGCTTGAAGGCCACGACCCCGAGTCGTTCCAGCACCATCGCCATTTCAGGCGTCCTCCTCGGAAAGAACCCGGAGCAGATGCGGCCAGGATACGGGAAGATGGCCGGCACCGGCGAGTTCCGTCCGCCCTGGACAAGAACTGGCGAACGCGTGCAGGGCCAGGGCGGCCTCGGGAAACCCCTTCGCGTCCACGGCCTGGGCGCCGGGCTGCTCCTCTCCCCGCAGGACGATCCCGTCCGGGAAGAGCCCGACCCCCACCCCGAAGGCGCGCAGACCGTCGGCCAGGACGGAGAGCCGGTCGTCCCGCTCCACCCGGAGCTCCGCCAGGCCCGACAACACCGTCTCCGCGTCGGCTGCCACCGCGGCAACGGCCACGAACGCCGAGAATCCAGCGAGTCCGGGAACGTCCTGCGCATCGAACCGACGACCGACCATCCTGCCGTGGCGGATGCGGATGTCCCCGGAGGGGACACCCTTGGCTTCGCTCCTGCGAACGATCTCCACATCGGCCCCCATCCGCCGCAGGCAGGAAAACAGGCCCGATCGCGAAGCGGGAAGGGTCACGTCCAACACCGTCGCGTCCGTCCCGCGCCGAAGGCATCCCGTGACCGCGCACCAGCCAGCCAGATCCAGGTCGCCCCTGAGACGCACGTCGGCCGGAGGCAGGGACTGCACGCGAGGCACGCGCCGCGACAGAAGCTTGCGCACCGCGCCCTTCTGCCTCTGCATCCGCCTCTGCAGTTCCTCCTCCTCGGGAGAGGATTCCTCGCGCACCGACTCGACGTCCAGACCGAACAGGGGAAGAGAGTCTTCCAACGGATCCACCGCGGTGGACGGCTCCTGGAATTCCAGCCCTTCCCGGGAGGCCAGCCCCGCCAGAGTCCAGGCGAGCCGGGAGCGCCAGTTTCGGCAAACCAGTTCGCGCAAGGGAGGCGTCCTGCCCCGGAAGACCAGCAGGTGGGAGCCGTCCCTGACCTCGTGGGCCGGCACCCACCCGGCATCGCGCAACGCTTCGCGCCAAGGACCCAGGGATTCGGCGACCTGGGGCGGACAGGAGACCGCGGTGGGCCGGTGGGGATCGGAGAACCCCGCCGCGAGCGCCGTCATCCCCGCCGCGAACAGGGGAGGGAGGAACGGATCGATGATGAATTCGGCCCGTCCGCGAAGATCGTCACCGGGACCCACGACCAGACCTTCCGCGTCCAATTCGGCCACCGCCCCGATGCCCGAAAGCCACCGGCGGATGTTCTCCCATTCGGGGGTGGACTGCCAGCCGCGAAGCAACGTCCGCCCGGGGGCCAGGAGGGAGAGCAAGGCGGACGAAAACGCCTGGTGCCGGTCGGGCGGAAGACGGATCTCGCCCTTGAGGGCGCGCAGCCTTCGGACTTCGATGCTCATCGATCCATCACCAGGAAGCGGTCTTCCCCCAGGACTTCGCGGGCCCGCTCCCGGTCCTGCGGCGAAGCGAATCCCAGCAGGACCGTCCCCGTCTCCCCTTCGCGCACCTTGAGAATCTCCAGGTCCTGCACGTTGATGCCGGCCTGGGCGAGCGGAGCCAGCAGGGCCAACATCTGTCCGGGACGGTCCTCCAGCCGGACGACGAATTCCGAAAGATCGTGGGCGATCCCCTTGCGCGGCATCCGGAACTTCTCGCGGAACGCCTTGCCCCCGGCGAAGACTTCGCGGAACGCCTTCTCGGAGGCCACGACTTCCTTCCCGAGTTCGGGTTCCTCGGGGAACAACTGGCTCTCGCGCAGGGCGTCCCCCGCCTGGATGGCCTCCAGGTAGCGCCGAACCGCCTCGCCGCCCTCGGATGCCAGTGCTTCCTCCGCTCGGGTCCAGGCCTCGGCCCGATCGGCCAGATCGGCAAGCAACCGGGCGGTCTCGCGCAACCCGGTGGCGATGGGGGCTGGATTGGTCGCCAGGATGTCGCGCCAGACGTCCCAGGAAGACAGCGCCAGACGCGTCATGTCCCGGAAACCACCCGCCGCCAGGGCGAGCGCGGCCTGCGAGAGCCGTTCGTCCGACCCCGCCCATGCCGACAGCGCGGAAGACAGGATCTGCGGAACATGGCTGATCCTGGCGACGCAGTCGTCGTGCTGCTGGGGGTCCAGGATGGCCCCCCGCGCGCCGAGGGCCAGGATCAGGGCCTTGGCCGGATCCAATCGGGAAGGAGCCATGTCCTTGGGGGGGCAGAGCACCCAGAGGGCGGACTGGAAAAGGAGCGGGTCGGCCGCCGCCAGCCCGGACTTTTCCGACCCGGCCATCGGGTGGGCGCCCACGAACCTGGGAGAATCCTCCCCTTCGTCCGGGAAGCGTTCGAATCCCATGCGACAGATCCTGGATTTCGTGGAACCCACGTCCATCACCAACGCCTGGGCGGCGAGCCGGTCGCGCGAGGCGGCCACGGTCTCCAGGTGGACGTGGATCGCCGACATGGGCGAGCACAGGAGGACCAGGTCCGCCTCGTCGCAGGCCTCGCCAAGCCCGTCGTAGTCGTGGAGCTCGTCGCACCAGTCGCGGGAGCGGAGACCCTCGAGCGTCCTGTCCGAACTCACCGCCACGAGCCGCATGCCGCCTCGGCGGGTCTGGAGGCTGGCCAGGACCGAGCCGCCGAGCAGCCCCGCGCCGACCACGACCAGTCGCTTGGGAAGTTTCATTCGACCTTGCCCGGGTCGGCGGACAGGGCCTGGTAGATGCGGCTCTCGCCCATGATGGCGAGCCAGATGCGACGGATCCCGTCCACGGACAGCGGGCCCGGATTGATGGCGGAAAGCTTGTCGAGCAAGGCGTCCTCGCGTCCGGAATCGAGCACCGGAAGCCCCGACTCTCTCTTGGCGCGGACCACCTCGAGGCCGATCTTCTGGCGTTCGTTGATCAGATGGAGGAGTTGACGGTCGATGGCGTCGATCCTTTCCCGGCAAGCGGCGAGGTCCGCGCTCATGCCGCGGCTTCCACCAGGGGTCCGACCAGGTCGCGCACGTCGGCCAGGATGTCGGCGAGGGGCTTGTCCTGCAAGGTCCGGCGCACGATGGCCGATCCCACCACCGCGCCGTCGGAGATTGCGCAGACCTCCTTCACCTGTTGGGGGGTGCCGATGCCGAATCCCACGACCACGGGCAGTTTTCCCACCGAGGCCTTCACCCGTGCCACCTCCGCCTCCAGACTGCCGGAAAGGCTCGCCTGCTCGCCGGTGACGCCAGTCCGGCTCACATGGTAAACGAATCCCCGGGCGCGCCCGGCGATGGAAGCCAACCGCCTCGGCGTCGTGGTGGGGGCGGTCAGGAAGGTCGTGGCGAGACCGTTGCGGCGGCAGGAATCGTCCAACTCTCCCGCCTCCTCGACCGGTATGTCGACCAGGAGAACGGCGTCCATGCCCGCCCCGGCCGCGTCCCTCGCGAACTCGCCCACGCCGTGCTTCCACACCGGGTTCGCGTACCCGAAGGCCACGAGGGGTATGTCGGTCTTCGCGCGGATCCTGCGCACGAGGTCCAGGTAGACGGAAACCGTCACCCCGTTGGCGATCCCCCGTTCCGCCGCCGCCTGGTTCACGGCTCCGTCGCCGTACGGATCGGAGAAGGGAAGACCGAATTCGATGCAGTCGACCCCGAGCCGCGCGAGCTCCAAGGCCACCTGCACGGACCCGTCGAGATCCGGGACGCCGGCGCCGATGTAGGCCAGGAAGAGCTTGCCTTTCCCGGCGAGCTTCCGGGAGAAGCGATCGAAGCGATCAGGCACTTGCGGCTCCCATCACGGTGTGGATGTCCTTGTCGCCCCGTCCCGAAAGGTTGACGAGCAGGATCTGTTCGCGGGGGAGGGTTGGCGCGATCCGGATGGCGTGGGCGACCGCGTGGCTGGACTCCAAGGCGGGAAGGATCCCCTCGGTGCGGGTCAGGCGCCGAAACGCCTCCAAGGCGGGGACATCGCCCTCCCAGACGTATTCCACCCGGCCCATGTCGTGCAGCCAGGCGTGCTCCGGTCCCACCGAAGCGTAGTCCAGACCGGCCGAAATCGAATGGGTGCCCTGGATCTGACCGTCCTGGTCCTGGAGCACGTAGCTGCGCGTTCCCTGGAGGATCCCCACCGATCCCCCCGCGAACCGGGCCGCATGCTCGCCGGGCCGGATGCCTCTACCCCCCGCTTCGACCCCGATCAGCCGGACCGGGTCCTGGAGGAAGTCCCAGAAGAGACCGATGGCGTTGGAACCTCCACCCACGCAGGCGACGGCCAAGTCGGGGAGGCGCCCGAACTTCTCCTGCATCTGGACGCGCGCTTCCTTTCCGATCACGCGCTGCAGTTCCCGGACCATCCAGGGGAAGGGGTGCGGCCCGAAGGCTGTCCCCAGGATGTAGTGGGTTCCACGCACGTTCGTCACCCAGTCGCGCATGGCCTCGTTGATCGCGTCCTTCAGGGTGCGGGTGCCCAGGTCCACCGGAACCACGGAGGCTCCCAGCATCTTCATGCGTTCCACGTTCACCGCTTGGCGTTCCGTGTCCACGCGCCCCATGTAGACCACGCATTCGAGATCCATGAGGGCGGCCGCCGTGGCGGTGGCCACGCCGTGCTGGCCCGCGCCCGTCTCGGCGATGACGCGCGTCTTGCCCATCCGCTTGGCGAGGAGAGCCTGGCCCAAGGCGTTGTTGATCTTGTGGGCCCCGGTGTGGTTCAGATCCTCCCGCTTGAGCACGATGCGCGCGCCGCCCAGCTCGCGACCGAGCCGTTTGGCCTCGTAGAGAGGAGATGGCCTGCCCACGAAATCGCGGAGAAGGCCGTCGAGCTCCGCGGTGAAGTCTGGGTCCTGGCGGGCGATCCGCCAGGCAGCCTCCAGTTCCTCCAAGGCGGGCATCAGGACTTCCGGAGCGAACTTGCCGCCGAAGTCGCCGAACCGCCCGCGTTCGTCCGGCTCGGTCATCGGAGAGAAGGATCGGGATTCTGGTCCGGGCACATACATGGTGGGGGCAAAGTTAGAACCGTGGGCTACCTTTACCCGTTCCATGGCTTTCGCCCAACTGCGGTTTTCGCCACGCTTGTATCTGGTCTGCCTCGCCGCGTTCGGAATTCCCGCCGTGTTCCTGGTGGCCACGGTCGGAGCGCTCTTCTGGGTCTATTCCAAGGACGTGCCCCCCCTGGAGGACCTGAAGAGCATCTCCCCCACCCTCTCCACCCAGGTGCTGGACAAGGATGGGAAGCCGTTCGGGGAATTCTTCGTGGAACGGCGCGATTGGGTGCCNTTGGACTCCATCCCCCTGCCCCTCCAGCAGGCGGTGATCTCCATCGAGGATCGGCGCTTCTACCAGCACTGGGGCATGAACCTCTGGCGCACGGCGGGTGCCGCCATCAACACCGTGATCCGTCGCCACCGGCAAGGCGGCTCCACGCTCACCCAGCAGTTGGCCAAGAACGTCTTCCTGACCCAGCAGAAGAAGCTTTCCAGGAAGATCAAGGAGGCCATCACCGCGGTGATGCTGGAGCGCTACTACACCAAGCGGCAGCTTCTGACGTACTACCTGAACGAGATCTACCTGGGCGACGGCACCTACGGGATGCAGGCGGCGGCGCGCATCTATTTCGGGAAGGATGTCTGGAAGCTCAACCTGGTGGAATGCGCGACCCTGGCGGGCATGATCCAGTCGCCCGAACGCTACCGGCCCGACCGCCGCACCGAACTGGTCCAGCATCGGCGGAACCAGGTTCTGCGCGCCATGACGGACGAGGGGTACATCAGCCGCGTGCAGTGCGACGAGGCGAGCGCCCTCCGGGTCAAGGCCATCCCCGCGCGCCGCCCGAACGAGGACGGCGCCTACTACCTGGAAGCCGTCCGGCAGCACGTCGAGAAGGAATGGGGGGAGGAGGCTCTCTACCACAAAGGACTCGTCGTGCACCTTCCGGTGGATCGTCGCATCCAGCTCGCGGCGGATTCGTCCGTCGCCAAATGGACCTGGGACGTCCAGAAGCAGGTGAATCGCCGCATCGTGGGCAGACTCAAGTTCGGGAAGCGCTTTGGAATGCCGGATTCCACCGCGGCCGTCAAGTTCGACTCCCTCTTCTCCATCTACCTGAAGCAGACCGGCAAGACCACCTGGAAGGATTCCGTGGACGAAGCGGACAAGGTGGAGTACTACACGGTGCAAGCCGCCGTGGTCGTGATCGAAAACAAGACCGGCCAGGTCCGGGCACTGGTCGGCGGCAAGAGTTTCGACAATTCCAAGTTCAACCGCGCCATCCAGGCCGAGCGTCAGGCGGGGTCCACCTTCAAGCCATTCGTCTACGGCAATGCCATCGAGAAGGGAGCGCTCCCCTCGGACATCGTATTGGACGACACGGTGGCGATCGACGATGGTTCCGGCACCATCTGGACACCCCACAACTACGACAACACCTACGAAGGGTACGTGACGCTCCGGCACGCCCTCATGCTTTCCAAGAACCTGCCCGCGATCCAGACCGCCATCCGCTACGGAGTGGACGGAGTGATCGACCTCGCCCGCCGCGCNGGGATCCGATCCCCCTTGCCGAAGGTCTATTCCCTGGCACTGGGGGCAGCCGACGTGAACCTGATGGAGATGACGTCCGCCTATTCGTCCTTCGCGAACCTGGGTGTGCGCTACGAACCTCGATTGTGGGATTCCATCAACACCCAGGACGGGACACTGATGGAACGGACCTCCCCCAAATCAAGCAGGGTGATGGACTCGGCAAACGCCTACGTTCTCGTGGACATGATGCGCGACGTCATCCGCCACGGTACCGGCTATGGGGTGTTGGCATCCGGATTCACCTTCCCAGCAGCGGGAAAGACCGGCACCACGAACGACTACACGGACGCGTGGTTCATGGGATACACGCCTGTCTACACCTGCGGGATCTGGATGGGTTTCGACCAGAAGAAGAAGCTGGGACCGGGTTTCACCGGCGCCAAGGTGGCACTGCCGATCTGGGTGGACGTGATGAAGGTCGCGCACCGGAACTTGTCGCCGGTGGAATGGCCACGACCCTCGAGAGTGGTCACCTACACCGCCTGCGCCAAGCCCAATCCGGACGGGACCTGCGCGGAGCAACGCATGGAGTTCGCCGTGGCCGGCAATCCCAATCTGGACCCCCGGGCTCTCGATTCCACCGCCAGGCTGCGAGCCGTCGCTCCGGCACTCAAACCCACGGTCGCACCTTCCCACGGAACCGGAACGCCAGCCCCTGCGACCAAAACGGACTCCTCCGGCCCCGTCCGGCACGGCCCCACCCTCTTCTGATCCCGCCATGCGCAAACGTCTTCCGATCCTGGCCGTCGTCCTTGTCGCCTGCCTGGCCATCCTGGGCCATGCCGTGTTCCGTCCTTTCCCCTCGGGCAAGGTGACCAACTGGCGTCTGCCGCCCGGCGAGGGGGTCCGAAGCGTGGCAAGACGCTTGGTGAAGGAGGGCCGGATTCCTTCCTGGAGCGGTCCGCTCTTTCGCGCGGTGGCACGCGCCAGGGGATTGGACAGACATTTGCGCGCGGGGTTCTACCGAATGGACGATCGGATGTCCGTCTGGTCCGCCGTCGAGATCCTTTCGGGTCCGGTGGGGCCCGGAATACGGTTCACGCTGCCGGAGGGGCGCACCTGCCAGGATCTTTCCGGGATCCTCCACCAGGTGCAGCTCGCCGACAGCGCGACCTTCGCAGCCCTTTGCACCAGCGCCGACTCGGCCAGCAAGCTCGGCATCCCCGCGTCCGGTCTGGAGGGGTACCTGTTCCCGGACACCTACCTCTTCGGCGGCGGCGAGACGCCCATGGAAATCGCCCGTGCGATGCACCACCGGTTCCTGGATGTGGTCAAGGCCTCCGTCGACAGTTCCTCCCCGGCATGGCGGGAACTCGGACTCGCCGGCGTCGTGACCTTGGCGAGCATCGTCGAACGGGAGGCGGCGGTGCGGACGGAAGCCCCCAAGATCGCCGGCGTCTTCTGGGAACGCCTCCAGAGGGGAATTCCGCTGGGGGCGGATCCCACCGTCCGGTACGCGTTGGGCAAGTTCACCGGCCCGTTGACGAAATCCGACTTGGCCGTGGAGTCGGCATACAACACGAGAGTTTATCCCGGACTTCCACCCGGTCCCATCGCCAACCCCGGCAGCGAAGCCCTCCGCGCCGCCCTGCATCCGGATACCACCGGCGGCTGGCTCTACTTCGTTGCCAAGGAAGACGGCTCGCGCGAGCACTACTTCGCCCGCGACCTGAACCAGCACGTCAATTTCAAGGAAAAGGCGGCACGGAACCGGAGAATGCGGGGAGGTTGAGGCCCCCGCCTTCGTAAGGACGCAAAATTTTGCGTCCCCACGGCAGATCACCGCGGTGCGTCCCCATGGCAGGTGATCACCGATGCGGAAACCCCGCCAGAAACCACCGTGATGGGGCCGATTTGGTTCCCTCCCGGCAGTGCGCCAGGGCCAATCCCGCCCGTTCCCTGCTCCGGCGCAACGACTCCCGCAGGGAGTCCAATCCTTTGTCGCGACCCTTCCGCTCCATTTCCTTCCAGACCTTCGCCTCCAGCGAGTCCACTCGGCGGCGCACGACGGAGTCGACAGGGGCGGAGGAAAGCTCCCACGGCTCGGGCGCTTCCTCCGCGCCCAACCCCAGGTGCGAGGAGGCCGCGACCAGGTTCTGACCCAGCCGCACCCAGGACAGGGCGAGTTCCCGTTCCCTTCCGGCCTGGCGCAACCTCACCAGCGTTCCGTAGGCGCAGAAGGCTCCGGCGCACACCACGACAAGGGCGGTCGTTGTGAAGGATCGGCGCACCAGCGGCATTCAGTTGGCACCCTTTCCCGTCAGCACCACCCAGATGGTCCGGACCAGGATCTGGATGTCCAGGGCCAGGGAGAGGTTCTCGAAGTACCAAAGATCCGCCATGACCTTCTTCTTCACGTCCTCGATGGAGTTGTCGTAGCCCAACGTCACCTGGGCCCAGCCCGTGAGGCCGGGCTTCATCTTGAGACGGCGCATGTAGAGCGGAACCTGGTCGCGGAGCTTCTCGATGAAGAACTCCCGTTCGGGACGGGGACCCACCAACGCCATGTCGCCGCGAAACACGCACCAGAGCTGCGGGACTTCGTCCAGCCTGGATTTGCGCAGAAGCCGACCCACGCGAGTGATGCGGTTGTCCTTCTTCCCCGCCCACTGGGGTCCCGCCATCTCCGCGTCCGTGCGCATCGTGCGCAGCTTGAAGACCCGAAATCGCCTTCCGTACTGTCCGACGCGTTCCTGCGAATAGAATACGGGGCCGGGGCTGTCCAGCTTGATGGCGATCATCGCCATCAGCAGGGCGGGGAAGGCCGGCACCAGGATGGCCAGGGAAAACGCCAGATCCATGATCCTCTTGAGCCCGGCCTGCCACCCCGGAAGATGGTGCTGGAGCAGCACGGCGAGCTCCGCTCTCTGGAGAGACATCGTGCGCAGATGCCCGGAGATCACGTCCAATAGGTCCGGGATCACGTAGACGACGGCTTGGCGATCCTCCAGGTACGAGAGAATCCTCAGGATCTCGTTGTGCGAACGGG
>JGI12269J14319_10004539_pt1 | contig 12620 bp, 11 predicted proteins | sample PeaSoiSIISIP2007_FD_14319 | JGI IMG/M metagenome (IMG submission 14319) | reverse complement strand
CGGGCGGGTCCCGGANGGGGNNNGGGNGGGGTCCGGGTGGGGTCCGGGCGGGGTCCGGGCGGGTCCCGGACGGGGCGGGGGGGGGATCCTGCCGCTGGGTCCGTGGCCACCATCCGCGTGCACGACGGGGACCGCGGATAACTTCGGCTCGGCCCCTGGCGGGGGCGCAGACGGAGGAGGGCGCATGGCGTCGTACGAGGGCTACTGCGTGAAGTGCCGTGAAAAGCGACAGTTCGAGGGCACGGAGGTCGAGTTGGCCAACGGCCGGCGCGCCGCCCAGGGGAGCTGCCCGACCTGTGGCACCAAGATGAACAGGATCCTGGGCAAGAAGTAGCTGCTCAGCGTCGGTTGAGGGCGTCCAGCAGGGCTCCCTCCCGTAACCCCCATTCGCTCACGATGTAGCGCCCCACCCCGAGTTCGGTGGCCGCGGTCGAGAGCACGATCGCGCCCACCGGGAGCAGTGGCGCCCGTCGGGTCTGCATGCCCGGAAGGGCGAGTCGGGCCCGGAGGTCGAGTGTGGCCAGCTCCTCGGCCAGCTCGCAGACCTGCCCGGCTGGGAGCTCCACCTGGTTGACTTCACCCGGCCCGGCCGACGGGCGGCGTCGGGCCCGGGCGGTGGCCAGGCGGGCCAGGGCACGGACCGTCCCTCCGCTCACGATCGTCCGGTCCGCCACTCCCTGGTAGCCGCCGATGGCCTGGGCAACCGGTCGCAGTGCCTCGGATGTCCGCTGCTCGATGAGCGAACGGTCCGCGAGCGACAGCGGGTCACCGGTCCCGAGCTCGCCCCGTAGTCGTGCCGGTCCGACTGCGGCGCTGGTGGCCACCGGCACGTGACGGGCGTCGCCCACGGCGGCCTCGAGGCTGCCGCCGCCCAGGTCCAGGCCCAACGACGGCCCCGGCCCCATCCACACCCCGGCGCGTTGGCCGACGAAGCTCAGCCGGGCCTCCTCCTCGCCGTCGAGGACGCGCACCTTCGTCCCCACCACCCGCTCGAGGCGCTCGACCACCTCGGCACCGTTGGCAGCGTCGCGCAGGGCGGCGGTGGCCACCGCCACGACCACCTCGGCCCGGGCCTCGGCCAACCCGGCGCGCAGGCGCTTGGCCGCGGCCACCGAGGCCGCCACCCGGTCGGGGGGGATCCTGCCCTTGGCGCCCACGCTCAGGCCGAGATTGAGCAGCGCACGCCGGTGGAGCACGGGAACCAGGGAACCCCCGGGGTCGGCTTCACACACCAGGAGGTGAAAGGAGCTGCTCCCGAGGTCCCATACCGCGGCGCGTATCGGCACGGCGCAGAACGTAGCCGTCGCCTTCGGTACCCGGCGTCAACCGGGCCAGCACCAGTCGGCGATCTCGGGCGGATCCTCGCCGTTCTCGCGGGTGTACCGGCGCGCCTGGAGGCGGGCGTCGATCATCTGCTGGCGCAGGGCGGCGGTACGGACCTCGAGGCCCGGAACACGGTCGAGCACGTCGATCACGAGGTGGAACCGGTCGAGGTCGTTGAGCATCACCATGTCGAAGGGCGTCGTGGTGGTGCCCCGCTCCTTGTACCCACGGACGTGGATGTTGTCGTGGTTCGTCCGGCGGTACGTCAGCCGGTGGATGAGCCAGGGGTAGCCGTGGAAGGCGAACACGACCGGCCTGTCGGTCGTGAACATGGTGTCGAACTCCCGATCGGTCATGCCGTGGGGATGCTCGGTCTCCGGTTGGAGCCGCATGAGGTCCACGACGTTGACGACCCGGACCCGAAGGTCCGGGAGGTGCTGGCGGAGCAGGTCCACCGCCGCCATGGTCTCGAGCGTGGGCACGTCGCCGCAGCACGCCATGACCACGTCCGGCACCGACCCCGCGTCGTTGGAGGCGAACTCCCAGACCCCAGCGCCCCGGGTGCAGTGCACCATGGCGCCGTCCGGCGTGAGCCAGGCGTGTTCGGGATGCTTGCCGGCCACGATGACGTTGACGTAGTCCCGGCTGCGCAGGCAGTGGTCGGCCACCGACAGGAGGCAATTGGCGTCCGGGGGCAGGTAGACCCGGATCACCGAGGCCTGCTTGTTCACGACGAGGTCGATGAACCCGGGATCTTGGTGTGAGAAGCCGTTGTGGTCCTGGCGCCACACGTGGCTCGACAGCAGGTAGGTGAGCGACGGCACGGAGCGGCGCCATGGGATCTCGCGCGACGACTCGAGCCATTTGGCGTGCTGGTTGAACATGGAGTCCACGATGTGGATGAACGCCTCGTAGCAATTGAACAACCCGTGGCGCCCAGTGAGCAGATAACCCTCGAGCCAACCCTGGCAGAGGTGCTCCGACAGCACCTCGAGGACGCGTCCGTCGGGGGCGAGGTGGTCGTCGGTCGGCAACGTCTCGCCCAGCCACGTCCGGTTCGTGACCTCGAAGACGGCCTGAAGGCGGTTGGAAGCGGTCTCGTCCGGACCGAAGAGCCGGAAGTTCGTCGGGTTGCGGCGGATGACGTCGCGCAGGTACTCGCCGAGCAACCGCGTGGACTCGTGGAGGGTGGTGCCGGCCGCCTTGACCTCGACCGCGTAGTCGGTCCACGTCGGGAGCTCGAGGTCCTTGACGAGCAACCCACCGTTGGCGTGCGGCGTGGCGCTCATGCGGCGCTCCCCCACCGGCGCCAGTGCGGTGACCCCGGGTACCGGACACCCGTCCTCGTCGAACAGCTCCTCGGGCACGTAACTGCGCATCCACTGCTCGAGCTGCTTCAGGTGAGCGGGGTTGGTCCGGACCTCGGCGATGGGGACCTGATGGGCCCGCCACGTGCCTTCGACCGGCAGACCGTCCACGACCTTCGGCCCCGTCCACCCCTTGGGAGTGCGGAGGATGATCATCGGCCACGCCGGCCGACCCGTGACCCCGCCTGACCGCGCCGCGTGCCAGATGCGGTCGATCTCGTCGAAGGCAGCATCGAGGGCGGGTGCCATGCGGGCGTGCACGAGCATGGGGTCCTCGCCGTCGAAGCCGCCTTCGACCACCCACGGCCGGTACCCGTAGCCCGTGAACAGGGCTATGAGCTCGTCCTCGGGGATCCGGGCGAGAACGGTGGGATTGGCGATCTTGTAGCCGTTGAGGTGGAGGATGGGCAGCACGGCGCCGTCGCGCGCCGGATCGAGGAACTTGTTGGCGTGCCAACTGGTGGCGAGTGCACCGGTCTCGGCCTCGCCGTCGCCGATCACGCAGGCCACGACCAGATCCGGGTTGTCGAACGCGGCCCCGAAGGCATGGGCCAGCGAGTAGCCGAGCTCACCGCCCTCGTTGATCGATCCCGGTGTGTCGGGGGAGGCGTGGCTGGGGATCCCGCCGGGGAAGGAGAACTGCCGGAACAGGCGGGCCATGCCGTCGGCGTCACGCGACACCTGCGAGTACAGCTCGCTGTAGGTCCCCTCCAGCCAGGCGTTGGCCACCATGGCAGGACCCCCGTGGCCGGGTCCGCAGATATAGAGGACGCTGGCATCACGTCGGGTGATCACCCGGTCGAGGTGCGCCCACACGAAATTGAGGCCGGGGCTCGTCCCCCAGTGCCCGAGGAGCCTGGGCTTGACGTGCTCGACGCGCAGGGGTTCCCGCAACAACGCGTTGTCGAGGAGATAGATCTGGCCCACGGACAGGTAATTGGCTGCCCGCCAATAGGCGTGCAGTCTCGTCAGCTCAGCGTCGTCGGGCGGGACGGGCCCGGTGGCCGGGGAAGGCGACCGGCCCTGGCTGCTGGCCACATCGTGCATGACGGGTTCCTCCTTGGCATGGTGGAGATGTGCGCGTGCTGGTGGTGAACTCGGGGTCGAGCAGTCTCAAGCTGAGCGTGCTGGGCCCCGCCGACGAGCTGCTGATGGACGTCGACCTACCCGTTTCCGACCCCGGTTCCGTCGGAGACGTGCTCGAGGAGGGACTGCGGCACGCCCCCGACGCCGACGCCGCCGGGCATCGCGTCGTCCACGGGGGCACCGAGAGCAGGGCGGCGATCGTGCTCGGCGCCGGTGATGATGACCGTCTGGCCCGCCTGGCCGAGCTGGCCCCGCTGCACAACCCGCCCGCCGTGGCCGCCATCCGCTGCCTGCAGGCCCTGCGCCCGGCCCTGCCCGAGGTGGCCTGCTTCGACACGGCCTTTCACGCCACCCTCCCGGCCGAGGCCTTCACCTACGCACTGCCCGACGCCTGGCGGGGCCTCGGCCTGCGCCGCTTCGGCTTCCACGGCCTCAGCCACGCCTGGGCCGCCCGGCGGGCCGCCGAGATCCTCGGCCGCCCACCACGCGGCCTGCGCCTGGTCACGGCCCACCTGGGCTCGGGGGCGTCCCTGGCGGCTGTGTCGGGGGGGCGGTCGGTCGACACCACCATGGGATTCACGCCCCTCGAGGGGCTCGTCATGGCCACCCGCTCGGGCAGCGTCGACCCCGGTCTCCTGTTGTGGGTGCTGCGCCACGAACAGCTCACCGTGGACGAGCTCGAGGATGCCCTGACCCGCCGGGCCGGCCTGCTCGGGCTGTCCGGGGTGTCGGACGATCTCCGACGCGTCTTCGAAGCGGCGGACAGCGGCGACGACCGGTCCCGGCTGGCCGTGGGCGTCTACGTCCACCGCCTCCGGGCCGCCGTGGGGGAGATGGCGGCGGCCATGGACGGCACCGACGCCCTGGTCTTCACGGGCGGGGCCGGGGAGCATTCGGGGCGACTGCGGCGCGACGCGTGCGCCGGCCTCGGCTTCCTTGGCGTCGAGCTCGACGACGCCCGCAACGACCGGGCCGGAGGGGGTGCTCCGGACGCGGTGGTCTCCTGGGACCATGCTCGGACCGCTGTCGTCGTCGTGCACGCGCGCGAGGACCTCGAGATCGCCCGTCAGGTCCGCTCCCTCGTCGCCATCTAGCCCGCCCCCCCGACCCGTGCCGGGGACTCCGGGCGATCGGAGGTGGGCTTCGGCCGGATACGACGGCCGGTGATGGTGATGGGTTCCAGTCGCAGCCAGTACGGCCGCACACCGGCCGACCATGGCTCGGGCCTCGGCTGCGTCTCGCCGTGCAGGTGGACCTCCTCGCGGACATGCCCGGTGACCACGACGCTCCACCCGGTCCGTGAGGCGCTGTCGACCCTGTCCACCTCGAAGGCGACCTCGGCGTCGGCGCGAACGGCGTCGAGCTTCGTCCCCACCGCTGTCCGCATGACGATGCGCCGCCCGTCGAGTACGAAATTCACCGGGAAGATGAGCGGGGGCGAGCCCGACAACGCCAGCCGGCCGACCTGTTCGGCCGCGAGGAGCTCCAGACACTCCTCCTCGGAGATCTCCTCCAGGAGCCCGTCCCCTCCCCCCGCATACCACGCGGCCGCACCCGGTTCGCTGCCGCGCCCGCCCACCACCGCCCGTCTTGCCATGGCGACAGCATGCTCCGTGCCCGGCCCCGGACCAAGGGTCCAAGGGCTCCTATCCCGATTGACGCAGGACCCGGGGCCGGCGTCCCGAACTCCCGCGCTGCTCCTGACCCCGCGCCCGGTGGGGCCTCGCCCCACACGCGAGCCTGGGCCCGGCTCACGGTTCCGCCCTCCGGGTCTCGGTTCCGACCTCCGGGTCCCGGTTCCGACCTCCGGCTCCTGGTTCCGACCTCCGGCTCCCGATCCGTTTTCGGGACGGGACGGATCAGGTGAGCTCCATGGTGCGCGACCATGGCTCGTGCGCGCCTGGGAAATCGACTCGCCGGGTCCAGCGGCCGACGCTCCCCTGCGGCTGGTCGAACGGCCGACGCCAGAGCCAGGCCCGGGGCAGGTGCGGATCCGCGTGTCGGTCTGCGGCGTCTGCCGGACCGATCTCCATGTGGCCGAAGGGGACCTCCCCGTGCACCAGGCCCACGTCGTCCCGGGCCACGAGGTCGTCGGCACCGTCGAGATGCTCGGTCCCGGAGCGGGGCGATTCGAGGCGGGCGATCGGGTGGGGATCGCCTGGCTGGCAGGCACCTGTGGTCGGTGCCGGTTCTGCCGGCGCGGCGACGAGAACCTCTGTCCCGACGCCATCTTCACCGGATGGGACCTCGACGGCGGGTACGCCGAGGCGGCGGTGGTCGACGAGCGCTTCGCCTACCGGCTCCCCGACGGGTTGACGGACGACCAGGCCGCACCGTTGCTGTGTGCCGGCATCATCGGGTATCGGGCGTTGCGCCGAACGGACCTCCCCCCCGGGGGGACCTTGGGCATCTACGGCTTCGGAGGATCAGCCCACCTCACGACCCAGGTCGCCCTGCACGAGGGGGCGGAGGTCCACGTCATGACGCGCTCCGAGGACGCCAGGCGCCTGGCCACGCATCTGGGGGTGGCGTCGGTGGGGCCGGCCGATGCGGCCCCGCCGGTCCGGCTGGACGCCGCCATCCTCTTCGCCCCGGCCGGCGAGATCGTGCCCGGGGCGCTGGCGGCGCTCGATCGGGGCGGGGTGCTCGTGATCGCCGGCATCCACCTGAGCGACGTGCCGCCCCTGCGCTACGAGGACCACCTCTTCTACGAGCGGGAGGTGCGCAGCGTGACGGCCAACACCAGGAGCGACGGCGAGCAATTCCTGCGCCTGGCCACACGCCTCGGCCTGGTGGCGACCACCGTCTCGTACCCGCTCGACCAGGCCGACAGGGCCCTCGCCGACCTGGCGGGAGACCGGATCACGGGAGCGGCTGTCCTGCGCGTCACCTGACGGCCACGGCGCCCGACCGGGGTTAGCCCAAGCGCCGCTGGCGACTACCCGACGATGGAGGTCGGCGTCGGCGACGTCGTGGTGGTGGGCAGTGTCGTGGACGTGGTGGAGATCGTCGTCGACGTGGTCGTCGTGGTGGTCGGAGGCGGGCTCGTCGTGGTCGGAACGGGGTTCGTGCCTCCCGCCGTGGGTGCCGTCGTCGTGGGGGTGGGGCTGGTGGGGGCCGTGGGGGCGGGGCTGGTGGTACCCGTCGGGCTGGCGGCGGACGTCGGGCTCGTCACCGGGGGTTGATTGCCCGAGGTCGCCGGTGGGGACGATCCGTCCGAGCCCGAAAGTGCGGAGGCACTCGCCTTGGTCGTTGCCGGGTTCGGGCGGCTCGCGCCGGTAGGACTCGGCGTCGGCGTCGAGCTTCCCCCGGCGGCAGTCCGGGGAACACCTGACCCCTCCGTCGTCGTGGAAGAGGACACCCGGGGCGAGCCGGCCGGCGACCGGACGCGTGCGCCGGGCGCAACGGTGACGATGGGACCCGACGCGTGGCGAGGGGAGGAATGTCCCGCCAGCACGGCGACCGGAATGCCGATCACCAGCATCACGAGGGTCGCGGCCACGCCGGCGAGGACCCTTCGGCGCTGCGTCATCCCGGGCGGTAACGGCGCGTCGCCCGGCGACGGCGCGTTCCGACCGCTCGGATCGGACGATGACCGGGACCCTGTGTCGGCGAGCGGAACCGGATCGAAGGAACCTACTTCCCGGGGACGCACCGGCCGGTTCACCGGTGACGTTGGTGGGACCGGCGACGGGAGCGAGGAGCCCGGTGGCGGCAACGGGATCAGACCCGCCGAGGGCGGCGCCGGTGGCTGGTCCAGCGTACCTCCGACAGGCTGCACGTCGACCGGGTCGAGAAAGATGACCTCGTTGTGCTTGACCAACGACGTCGGGCGCCCGAAGACGTACCGACGGAGGTCGTAGCGCCCGAATGGATCTGGACGCCACCGCGCGTTGCGACCCTCTTCGGTTTCGGGCATCCGGTCCTTCGTCCCCCGCTCGCAGCTTCCCCCATGGAGGTTCGAGATCCAGATGCGGATCTCGGCCAACGTGACACGGACCGTACCGTCGGAACCTTGTATTTTGCAAGGAACTTCGGCCGCACCCGGACCGAGGTTCATCCTCCCCCGTCGCCGGTTGGTACATGTTTCCGACCCACCCGTATTCCGACCCGCCCGCGTTGGTGAGAAGCTTGTGCCCGGCCTCAGGATGCGACGTGAGGTCGGATACACCGGGGAGTAGCGCAGCCTGGCAGCGCACCTGCTTTGGGAGCAGGAGGTCGGGGGTTCAAATCCCCCCTCCCCGACCATCGTCCCCATGGTCTCGCCGCGGGACGTCGCCCGGCCCGTTGCGGGGACGGTAACCTCGGCAGGTTCGCGGGCGTAGCTCAATGGCTAGAGTCCCAGCCTTCCAAGCTGGTTATGCGGGTTCGATTCCCGTCGCCCGCTCTCGTCTCGTGTCGTTTCTTCTCTACTTTTCTCGCACGCACCGTGGGCCAGGCACGGCGTCGTAAAGCAAGGCGGAGCCTCCGGTGGACTTCTCGGCGCAAGACTTGCGATGGAAGGTCCAAACCGCGGCACTCTCCTCCCGCATCCCCTTCGAGTTGCGCTGTCGCCTGCTCTACTGGCGAAAGCGTCGGTGCTGGCCCACTCGGCATCCCGAAACGTTCAGCCAGAAGATGCTCTGGAAGCTCGTCAAGGACCGTCGACCCCTGATCACGACCTTCCAGGACAAGATCGCGGTGCGTGACTACGTCACCCGGGTTGTCGGCAACGACGTGTTGTCCACCCTCCATGCCGTCGTCTCGGATCCCGGGGATTTGTCGTTGGACATGCTCCCGGCGGAGTTCGTGGTCAAGCCCAACCACGCCTCGGGACTGATCTGGATCGTCACGGACCGGATCCCCTCCTCGACGCTCGTACACAGTCCGACGGCCCCGATCAGGTCTGGATCGGTGCTGACAGCACGGGACGAACTCGACTGGACCGTGTTAGTGGCGACATGTCGCCAATGGCTGGCCTTCGAGTACATCGACATCGCCCCGGAGTGGGCGTACCGGAACGTCCCGCCGAGGATCATGGTCGAAGAGTTGCTCTTGGACCCTGACGGGCGAATCCCTCCCGATTACAAGTTCTTCGTGCTGAACGGGCGCGTACGCCTCATCGAGGTCCACTCCGACCGCTTCACCGGCCATCGTTGCGACTACTTCCTCCCCGATTGGACCCCTGCGGACGTCCAGGTGATCTATCCGCCTGCCGAAGCAGACGCCTACCCACCTTCAGGGCACCGGCCGCCCCGCCCCGAATCGTTCCATCGCATGGTGCACATCGCCGAGGCGCTCGGGCAGGAGACCGACTTTGTCAGGGTCGACCTTTACGACACGGCCGGCCGCGTGGTCTTCGGCGAGCTCACGAACTACCCGGGCGGCGCCAACGCCAGATTCTCCCCGGAGTCGTTCGACCGCAGGCTCGGTCGGTACTGGTCGGTTCCGAAGCGCTACGGCTAGCCAGCGGTCCGACGGGAAGCTCGCCGAGGACCCTCGCCCAGGTGGGCCCCGTACCCCTCGCCCACGGCACCCGGTGAGCACGGATCTCACCCAGAGCCGTCCTGGTCGTGGGGGGTATCCGACCCACAGCTCGCCTTGTCGGCGCCGACGCACCGTCGGGTACATGCCCGAACGGGCCCCGGGACCCGGGTGCTCCAGTGGACACTGGGGCTTGAGAACGGCCTGCCGCGTGCCGACAATCCCGGGCAAGAGGATCCGAGCCGGGGAAGCGGGATGGAACCGTGGTAGCTCTCGATGTCGTGGTGGGCCGACAGCCGGTGTTCGACCGGAACCTGTCGGTGTTCGGCTACGAGCTGCTGTTCCGGACCCTGAGCGGGCCGACGGCGGCCGAGGCGGCGGGGACCCTCGGGGACGAGATGACCGCCGACGTCATCTTCAATTCGGTCAGTCTCGGCATCGATCGCCTCGTCGGGGACAAGAAGCTGTTCTGCAACGCCAGCCGAGGTGTGCTCACCGGCGTGGTGCCGGTCATGCTCCCGCCGAAGCAGACGGTCGTGGAGGTCGTCGAATCGGTCGTCCCGCTCGAGGACGTGCTGGCCGGTTGCCGCCGACTCCACGACGAGGGCTTTACCCTCGCGCTCGACGACGTCACGTTCCAGACCCACGTGGAGCGCTTCGCCGGACTGGTCTCCATCGTGAAGCTCGACATCCAGGATATCGACGCCGGGGAGCTTCCCGACCTCGTGGAGAAGTGCCAACAGTACGACATGTGGCTCGTGGCGGAGAAGGTGGAGACCACGGAGGAATTCGATCGCTGCGTGGAGTTGGGTTTCGACTTCTTCCAGGGCTACCTCCTGGCCCGACCGGCCCAGATCACGGGCAAGGCACTGGATCCCGGACAGCTCGCCCAGCTGCGCCTGGCGGCGCATCTCCTCGATCGTGAGTGCCCGATCTCCGAGCTCGAGGACATCGTCCGGAGGGACCCGGCCATGACGCTCCAGCTGCTCCAGCTGGCCGGGATAGGGGCGTCCGGTGGGATGCGCAGGACCGTCCAGACCGTGCGTGAGGCGCTCGTGATCGTGGGCTGGCGACGTCTGCAGAGCTGGGTGTCGCTGCTGCTCATCAGCGGAAAGGGCCGCGCCTCGGACGAGGAGATCACCACGGCGCTGATGCGGGCGCGCACGTGTGAGTTGGTGGCCGAGGCTGTCGACCATGCGTTGTCGGCGCCGGCGTTCACGGCCGGCATGCTCGCCAGTTTCGACGTCCTCCTCGGCGTTCCCCTCGAGGACGTCCTGCGGGACCTCCCCCTCGAGGAGGGCCTCCGCCGTGCGGTCCTCGACGCCGAGGGTCCGCTCGGCCAACTCGTGGCCGATGTGGGCGACTTCCAGCTGGGTCGACCCGAGGAAGCGATACGAAGTGGTCTTGACGACCCCGTCCTGTCATCGGCTGCGCTGGCGGGACTCCTGTGGGCAGTGGAGATGACCGCCACGTTCTCCAGCGCTGCCTAGCGCCGTACTGGTCCACGGCCCCGACCGGGGTGGGCCGAGGCGATCGGGGCGGCCGTTCGGCGACCGCCGACGCGCATCTCGATCCGGGTTAGCGGATCAACTCTCCAGGCCCGGTGGATCCCGGACGGTTCCGACCGGGCCCGGGGGCGACACCAGGGCCAGCCTGCCCGGTGATCGCCACACGTGGTGGCTCAAGCCGTCGACGGAACGAGCCGAAGCCTTGATGACGCGCAGAAGGAACTGCGCCGCCGGCACGGACGCCGGTGCACCACAGGGATGTGCCATGACGGGACGGAACCCGTGGGTGGTTCTCGGCGTTGCCGAGGATGCCCCGTACCAAGAGGTCCAGCGCGCCTATCGCCGGAGGGTCAAGCAGACCCATCCGGACAGAGGAGGCGACGCGGGCGAGTTCGCGTCGGTCGTTGAGGCGTTCGAGGTCGTCCGAGACGCCCGGCCCCTGCAACACCGCCGGGGTCCTTCGTGCCCCACCCCGTACGACCGCTGGCTGCGCCCGTACTGCCCGCCAAGATCATGGACGGACGACGATCGCCAGGTGCCGCTCGCCTCACGGCCCGCCGGCTGGGCAAAGCCCCCGGGGCGACCTCCGGGCAGCGACTTCACCAGCGTCCTGCTCGGCGAGATGTCAAAGGTCCGAGCGGCGCCGGCACAGGAGTAGGTCCGGACTCCGATTCCGGAGGGGATGACCGCCCGACCGGGAGCTCAGGACGTCATTCTGATCGCACCAGGACGGCCCGGGCCCGGACCTCCCCGCGCTTGAGTCGGGTCAGAGCCTCGGAGGCTTCGTCCATCGGAAACCGTTCGCAGACCGCCCGGACCTTGCCGGCTGCCGCCAGTTGCAGCACGTCCCGCATCTGCTGCCGTGAACCGATCACCGAGCCGACGATGCGCTTCTCCTGGTCGAAGGGCAACTCCCCCACCTGGGCGTGCACCCCGAGGACGATGGTGCCCCCGGGCCTGGTGGCCGCCACCGCCTGGCGAACACGATGCAGGCATCCATGCCCCCGTGTCCCGTCAGGACCGATACCGCGTCGGAAGCTGCAACCGGTCGGGCTCCAAGCTCTTCTGCCAGTTCGAGATGCTCCTTCGCCCGCGACACGCCGTAGACGTCAGCTCCGGTCAGTCCGGCGAATTGCACGACCATGTGGCCGACGCCGCCCATCCCGAACAGCGCGACCGCAGACCCGGGTCGGAGGTCTGCCTTGGAGACAGCGTTGTAGGCGGTGATACCGGGACAGAACAGCGGCGCCGCTTCGGCATCGCCGATGCTGTCGGGTACGGGATGAACGTGCGCCGCGGTGGCGAGCATGTAGGGCGCGTACCCACCGTGCACCGTCTCGCCCGTGATCTGCTTGGCCTGGCAGAGCTGGTCACGACCCGTCAGGCAGTACCGGCAGCGTCCACACGTCGACCACAAGGGCTGGACACCCACGCGATCGCCGACCCGCAGGCCCGTCACACCCTCCCCGAGCTCGACCACCCGTCCAACCACTTCGTGACCAGGCACGATGGGCGTGAAGGCCGGCACGCCGTAGCGCACCCAGTCACCTTCCACCATGTGGAGGTTGGACCGACACACGCCACACGCCGCCACCTCGAGCACGATCTGTCCGACGCCGGGACGAGGGTCGGGGAGGACGCCTGCATGGACCACGCCGCTTTCGATCGGACCGGGATCCTCGAGAACCATGACGCGCACGGGCGACCACCTCCCGGTGGCGACGTTACCCACCCGGTTGTCGGCCGCGCCTGCGCCTGACTGACACACCCACCTGGCACCATGACCGGGTGCTCGACGCACTGATGCAAGCCCGGGACCTGCTCGCCACCGAGCTGGAGCAGGCCCGGCCGGAGCTGGTCCACAGCGCCCAGG
>JGI12269J14319_10004537_pt1 | contig 12622 bp, 6 predicted proteins | sample PeaSoiSIISIP2007_FD_14319 | JGI IMG/M metagenome (IMG submission 14319) | reverse complement strand
CCGCCCATGCCGGGCATCATGTGGTCTATCAGCACCATGTCGAACGGCTCGCCGAGGGCGTCGGCGGTGACGACGGCGGCGAGCGCCGACGGGCCGTCGGCCGCCTCGGCCATCACCGCGCCTTCGGCCTCGAGCTGGCGCGCGAAGATGCTGCGATTGATCTCGATGTCGTCGACGACGAGGATCTTTTGGCCGGACAGGCTGCGGCGGGGCTTGAGCGCGTCGCGCACAGCCTGCTCGGAGTCCGGCAGGACCAGCTCGATCCAGAAGATGCTGCCGCCGCCGTCGCGGTCGGAGACGCCGATGGTTCCGCCCATCAGTTCGACCAGCTGACGGCAGATCGAGAGGCCAAGGCCAGTGCCGCCGAATTTGCGGGTGATCGAGCCGTCGGCCTGCTGGAACTTCTGGAACATGCGCGGTTTGGCTTCGGCCGGCACGCCGACGCCAGTGTCGTGCACCTCGAGCCGCAGCCCGGTGTGGCCGGCTTTGGCCGGGGCGGAGCGCACCTCGACGGCGACGTAGCCTTCGTCGGTGAACTTGATGGCGTTGGAGAGCAGGTTCAGCATCACCTGGCGCAGCCGGGTCGGGTCGCCGCTGAAGCCGTGACGCGCGCCGTCGTCGAGGAACGAGGCGATCTCCAGGCCCTTCTCCGCCGCGCGCGGCGAGAGCAGCTCGACCACGTCCTCCACCACCGAGCCCAGGGTGAAGTCGATCGCCTCAAGCTCGACCTTGCCGGCCTCCAGCTTCGAGATGTCGAGGATGTCGTTGATGATGCCGAGCAGGCAGTCGGCGGAGACACGAACGGCCTCGGCGTATTTCTTCTGCTCGTTGGTCAGGGGCGTGCGCAGCAAGAGCGCGTTCATGCCCATGATGCCGTTCATTGGCGTGCGGATTTCATGGCTCATGTTGGCCAGGAACTCGCTCTTGGCCCGGTTGGCGGCCTCCGCCTCGTCCAGAGCGCGCGCCATGGCCGCTTCGGCCAGCTTGCGGGCGGTGATGTTCTGCAGCGCTCCGACGACGCGGCTGGGACGGCCCTTCTCGTCGATCAGCACCTCAGTGGTCGAGCAGCCCCAGATCTCCTTCCCGTCGGACCGTTTGATCCGGTACTCGACGTTGTAGGGGATCTCGGGGTGTTCCTCGTGCTCCTTCCAGGCCGCCATCGCGTGCTCGCGGTCGTCCGGATGGATGTTGCGATAGATGTCTTCGTTCAGCAGCTCGAAGGTGTTGGGCGTCTCGTAGAAGTCGTCTTCGGCCCCGAACTTGAACAGCTGCTTGCGGCGGAAATCCATCTCCCAGACGTGGACGTCGGCAAGGCTGGCGGCGAGGTTGAGCCGCTGTTCGGAGCGTTTGCTCTCCTCGAGTGCGTGGGTCAGGTCGGTCACGTCCTGGCTGGAGATCATCGCGCCACCAATGACGCCGGCCGCGTCGCGCCACGGGTGCACCTCGATCTGGAACCAGCCGCGCGCGCCGTCGGGCAGCTTCACCGAGACCCGCTCGGCGTTGATGATCTCGCCGGCGAGGCACCGAGCCCAGTTGCCCTGCCACAGTTCGCTCGAGCCGGGCAGGACGTCGTGCAGGGAGCGGCCGACCACTTCCTCGCGGGGCAGCCCGACGGTCTGCAGCCACTTCGGACTGACCTGAATAAGGTCGAGGTTGGTGTCAGTCATGCAAAGCGCCATCGGCGCCTGTGCCACGAACGCCGCCAAATGCGGTTCGAGCGTCTCTGTCGCCGACGTCAAATTGCCGGACTTCCGAGCCATCAAGGCCCTCCCCCCAAAAATCTACATACCCTCCATTCGACACATAAGTCGGACCCGTTAACGGCGCGTGATCTCTGATCGCATTGGTTGAAAAGTGGCGCGCGCCGACGGGAAAGGGGCGCCCAATCTCGGCGCGTCTCCGCCGCTCGCCACGGTCGCGCCCTTGTGTCGTGCGCTGCGGTCTGCGAACAAGTTCGCCGCAGCCGCCGGTCGGAGCCGCCTTTGCGCCCTCGCATCTTCATTACGCTGATCGGGTTTTGCGCAGCGCTCGTCGCCGCCGACGCCCGCGCCCAGACGCCGGACGACCCTTACGAGGGGATGAACCGCCGCTTCTACGCCAGCGCCATGCAGGTCGATGAGCGGTACTTCCGGCCCCTGGTGCGGGTCTATCACGCGCTGACGCCTGGCCTGATCGGCAGGGCCATCCACAACATGATCACCAACCTCGGCGAGCCGGTGGTGATCGTGAACGATGTGCTGCAGGCGCGCCTGCACGCCGCGGCCCACGACACGGTGCGGCTGGCCGCCAACACCACGTTCGGGATCGGCGGCATGATCGACATGGCCGGCAAGAACGGCCTGCCGCATCACGACAACGACTTCGGCATCACGTTGGGGGTCTGGGGCGTCAATACGGGGCCTTACCTGTTCGTGCCGTTCATGGGCCCCTCCACCGTTCGCGACAGCATCGGCATGGGCGTCGACGTGCTGCTGAACCCGCTGACCTACATACGCTTTCCGGGCCGCCTCACGCTGCAGTACACCACCGCCGTCGTGGGCACGCTCGACAAGCGGTTGAACTCGCGGGCTGATCTGGACGCGATCACCGCTGATGCGGCCGATCCCTACGCCACCTTGCGCTCGGTCTATCTGCAGTCGCGAGAGGCCGAGGTGCGCGGCGAGAGCGCCGCGCCGGAGCTGCCGCCGATCGACGACCCGGCGCCCGCGCCCGCGACCGGTCAGAGCCCGCCGCGACCGAGCGCNGACGCCGCGCCGGTCATGACCGCACCGCCTGACGNGGCGAGCGGCATGCAGCAAGCCGCCGCGGANCCCGCCGCGNCCGACCTCGACGCGCCGATGGCCACCGCTTTTCCGTCCGATATCGATCATGCCGCCCAGCGGCAGCTCGCGGCGGCCAACTGAGACGGTGATGAGTCCAGCCGATCAGCGCGCCTCTGCGATCGCGCGCCTTGTCGCGCTGGCGGCGCGGCGGCCGTTGGCGGTCGCCTTGGCGGGGCTCGCGCTGGCCGCGGCGGCGATGCTGTTCGTCGCGACCCACTTCTCGATCAACACCAACACCGACGACCTGCTGTCGCCCAAGCTGGCCTATCGCCAGGCCGAGAGCGCCTTCGCCGCCCTGTTCCCCGGCTCCGACACCCAGATCGTGGTGGTGGTCGACGGCGTCACGCCCGAACTGGCCGAGCAGGGCGCTCAGGCGCTCAGCGACAAGCTCGCGGCCGATCCGGCCCACTTCACCTCGGTGCTGCGTCCCGACGGCGGCGAGTTCTGGGCCAAGGAGGGTCTGCTGTTCTCGTCGGCCGCCGACGTCAAGACCAGCATGGACCGGCTGATCGCCGCCGAGCCGTTTCTCGGCCCGATGGCGGCCGACCCGTCGCTGCGTGGGCTGATGAGCTCGCTCGACACCGCGTTGCAGGGCGTCAGCGCCGGACAGACCCCGCTATCGTCGCTGAACATGCCGATGAGCCGGCTCGGCGACACCCTGGAGAAGCTCGAGGCCGGCAAGCCCGCCTTTTTCTCTTGGCGCGAGCTGGTCGGCGGCGGCCAGGTCGACAAGCGCGAGCTGCGCAAGATCCTGCTGGTGAACCCGAAGATGGACTTCACCCAGCTCGAGCCGGGCGCGGCCGCCGGCGATGCGCTCCGCGCCGACGCCAAGGCGCTGGCGCTGGACCCGGCTCACGGCGTCACCGTGCGGCTGACCGGCCCGGTGCCGCTGGAGGACGAAGAGTTCGGCAGCCTGGCCGAGCGGGCGCTGCCGATCACCATCGTCGCGGTGCTGGCCATCGTGCTGATGCTCTGGCTGGCGGTCCGCTCGGCGCGGATCATCGCCGCGATCCTGATCACCACCCTCGCCGGCCTCGCGGTCGCTGCGGCGCTGGGCCTGCTGATTTTCCAGACCTTCAACGTGATCTCGATCGCCTTCATCCCGCTGTTCGTGGGGCTCGGCATCGACTTCGGCATCCAGCTCAGCGTGCGCTTCCGCGCCGAGCACGCGCCGGGGGTGGAGACGAGGGCCGCGCTCACCCAGGCGGCGCTGATGATGGGCCGGCCGCTGGCGCTGGCCGCCTGCGCCATCGCCGCCGGCTTCCTGGCCTTCGCGCCGACCGACTACTTCGGCGTCTCCCAGCTCGGCGTGATCGCCGGCGCGGGCATGATCATCGCCCTGGCGCTGAACCTGACTCTGCTGCCGGCGCTGATCATGCTGCTGCGGCCGCCGGCCAGCCACCTCGCGCCCCCGCCGGCCCAGGTCAGCCGCATCGACGACGTCGTGCTGGGGCATCGCCGCCGCGTGCTGACGGGCTTCGTCGCGACGGCCGTCGGCTGCGCCGCGCTGCTGCCGCTGCTGCAGTTCGACTTCAACCCGATCCACCTGCGCGATCCAAAAACCCAGTCGGTCTCGACGCTGTACGACCTGATGGGCGACGCCAACTCGACGCCGGACACGCTGGAGGCGGTCCGCCCGAACCTGCCCGCCGCCCAGGCCCTCGCCGCGCGCATGCAGCAAGTCCCGGAGGTCGACAGCGCCCGCACCCTGGCGGACTTCGTGCCCGCCGATCAGGCGCCGAAACTCGCCACCATCGCCGACGCCGCCTCGCTGCTCGACATCGCGCTCAATCCGATCGTGATCAGCGCGCCGCCGAGCGACGCCGATGTGGTGCGCAGCCTCGTCGCCACCGCCGCGGCGCTGCGCCAGGCGGCGAGCGGCCACGACGCCGCCTCGGTCCAGGCGCTGCGCCTCGCGGCCGCCCTCGACCGCCTGGCCAACGCCCCGCCGTCGATGCGCGCAAAAGCCGCCGCGACGCTGATGACGCCGTTCACCACCATGCTGACCCAGATCCAGTATGCGCTGGCCGCCCAGCCGGTCACGCTGCAGTCGTTGCCGCCCGAGGTGGTGCGCGACTGGATCACCGCCGACGGCCGCGCCCGCGTCTCGATCAGCCCGAAGGGCAACGCCAACGACGACGCGGTGCTGAGCCGCTTCATCGACGCGGCGACCAAGGTCGCGCCGGACGCCACCGGTACGCCGATCGGCATCCGTGAAGGCGGCCGCGTCGTGGTGCGCGCGTTCCTGGAGGCCGGCGCGCTCTCGTTCATCGCCATCACCGCCCTGCTGTTCGCGGTGCTGCGGCGGGTGCGCGACGTGGCGATAACGATGGCGCCGATCGTGCTCACCGGCCTCCTGACCCTCGGCAGCTGCGTGCTGATCGGTCAGCCGCTCAACTTCGCCAACATCATCGCCCTGCCGCTGCTGTTCGGCATCGGCGTCGCCTTCCACATCTACTTCGTGATGTCATGGCGCTCGGGCGGATCACACCTGCTGACGTCGAGCCTAGCCAGAGCGGTGTTCTTCTCGGCCCTGACCACCGCGACGGGCTTCGGCAGCCTGTGGCTCTCCAGCCATCCGGGCACGGCCAGCATGGGCAAGCTGCTGATGATCTCGCTGGTGTGGACCCTGGTCTCGGCGCTGATCTTCCAACCGGCGCTGATGGGCGCGCCGCCGACCGACAAGCCGCCGGGCGATCCCGAGGCGCCGGACAACGCCGTTCCGCAACAAAGCTGAGACGTTGCCCGCCTAGACGGCGGGTCCGTTTCGCGGCGCCATGCAGGCGATTTGCTTGGCGCCCCGGCGTTCAGCCGTTAACCGAACGCCGGTAAGTCACGCATCACGGGGCGAATGTTCCTTTCCCGCCGCTTCTGGGCACTTTTGGTTGCGACCTCGCTCGCCGCTTGCGGCGCGGGGAAGCCGCCTGCGCCGCCGCCGCCGCTGGTGACCGTCGCGGCGCCGCTGCAGCGCCAGGTCGAGGACTGGGACGACTTCGTCGGCCAGTTTGAGTCGCCCGCCAGCGTCGATATCCGGCCGCGGGTCTCCGGCTATGTGACCGCGGTCGGGTTCAGGGACGGACAGGCGGTCGGCAAGGGCCAGCTGCTGTTCCAGATCGATCCGCGCCCCTACGCCGCCGCGTTCGACCAGGCCAAGGCGCAGGAGGCGCACGCCGCCGCCGCGCTCGCCGACGCCAAGGTGGAGCTGACGCGCTCGCAGCAGCTGCTCGCCGCCCGCGCCACCAGCCAGCAGGACGTCGACACGCGCCTGGCCGCCGAGCACACCGCCGCGGCCGACGTCGCCGCCGCCCAAGCCGCCGAGCGGACCGCGGCGCTGAACCTTTCGTTCACGCGCGTGACCTCGCCGATCTCCGGCCGGGCCTCCGACGCCAAGATCCTGCCGGGCAACCTGGTGACCCAGGACCAGACGGTGCTGACCACCGTCGTCGCGCTGGATCCGATCCGATTCCGTTTCACCGGACCGGAGGCGCAGTTCCTCAAGTACAAGCGGCAATCGCTGATCGGCGAGGGACAGCAGCCGCCGGTGCAGATCCGGCTGCAGGACGAGACCGACTATCGCTGGTCGGGCAGGCTGGCCTTCGTCGACAACGCCTTCGACACCTCCTCCGGCGTGATCTCGGCCTATGCGCTGCTGCCTAACCCGCAGGGCTTCCTGACCCCAGGCATGTTCGGCCACATGCGGCTGCAGGGCTCGCACCCCTACATGGGCCTGCTCGTCCCCGACCAGGCGGTGGTCACCGACCAGTCGCGGCAGGTGGTCTATGTGGTCGGTCCGCAGAATGTGGTGGTTCAGCGCGGCGTTGAGCTGGGCCCGGTGGTCGACGGCCTGCGCGTGATCCGCTCCGGGGTGTCCGTCAGCGACCGCGTCATCATCGACGGCGTCCAGCACGCGCGGCCGGGCAGGCCGGTGGCGGTCAAGGCCGGCCAGATCACGCCGACGACCGATGCCGCGACGGCCCCGGTCGCGCCAGCCGCTGCTTCGGCGACCTTCGCCATCTCGCCATGAAGTTCGCCCACTTCTTCGTCGACCATCCGGTCTTCGCGGCGGTGATCTCGATCGTGATCACGCTGCTGGGGGCGATCGCGCTGCCGACGCTGCCGGTCGCGCAATATCCGCAGATCGCCCCGCCGACGGTGACGATCTCGGCCAACTACCCCGGCGCCTCCGCCGAGACCCTGGCGACGACGGTCGCCCAGCCGATCGAGGAGCAGATCAACGGGGTGGAGGACATGCTCTACATGTCCTCGCAGTCCACCGGCGACGGCCACCTCTCGATCACCGTCACCTTCCGGCTCGGCGCCGACATCGACAAGGACCTGGTGCTGGTCGAGAACCGCGCGGCGGTCGCCGTGCCGCAGCTGCCGACGCCGGTGCAGGCCACCGGGCTGGTGGTGCGCAAGGCCTCGCCCGACCTGCTGCTGGCGGTGCACTTCTACTCGCCCGACAACTCGCTCGATCAGCAGTACATCTCCAACTACTTCACCCTGCACGTCCGCGACGAGTTGCTGCGGCTGCCCGGCGTCGGCGACCTCGGCGGTCGGGCGGCGCGCGACTACGCCATGCGGATCTGGATCGATCCGGACAAGGCGGCCGAGCGCAACCTCACCGTCGACGATGTTGTGGGCGCCCTGCGCGCCCACAACATCCAGGTGGCGGCCGGCTCGCTGGGCACGCCGCCGTTCGGCCAGGGCTCGGCCGCGCAGCAGCTCAACATCCAGGCCGAGGGCCTGCTGACCACGCCGCAGGAGTTCGGCGACATCATCGTCAAGCGCGACGCCGCCGGCCGCTACACGCGCGTCTCGGATGTGGCGCGGGTGGAGCTGGGTGCGGCCGACTACACCACCGACGCCTACCTGATCGAGCGCCAACCTGACGGGACCGTGGCGACGCACCACGCGGCCGCGGTCGGGGTGCTGCAGCTGCCGGGCGCCAACGGCCTGGCCACCGCTGACGGGATCCACGCGGCGATGAAGCGGCTCGCGGCCGACTTCCCGCCCGGTCTCGGCTGGCAGATCATCTACAACCCGACCCTGTACGTCGCCGCCTCCATCACCGAGGTGGAGAAGACGCTGGGCCTCGCCATCGTGCTGGTGGTGATCGTGATCGTGGTGTTCCTGCAGACCTGGCGCGCGGCGCTGATCCCGATCCTGGCCATACCGGTCGCCCTCATCGGCGCGATGACGGTGCTGAAGGCGGCTGGCTTCTCGATCAACACCCTGACCCTGTTCGCGCTGGTGCTGGCCATCGGCATCGTCGTCGACGACGCCATCGTCGTGGTCGAGAACGTCGAGCGGAAGCTGCGCGAGGGCCTGACGCCACGCGAGGCGGCCCACGCCACCGTCGACGAGGTCGGCGGCGCGCTGATCGCCATCGCCCTGGTGCTGATCGCCGTGTTCATGCCCGCGGCGCTGATCACCGGCATCACCGGCCAGTTTTACCGCCAGTTCGCGGTGACCATCGCCGCGGCGACGGTGATCTCGCTGACCGTCTCGCTGACGCTCTCGCCGGCGCTGTGCGTGCTGGTGCTGCGGCCGCATGAGAATGGCAGGCATTCGAGCGGGCTGCTGGCCCCGCTGGCGGCGCTCGGCCACGCCTTCACCGCCGGCTTCGACCGGCTGAGCGCGTTCTACTCGCGCGCCACCACCCGGCTGGTGCGGCTTCCGGCGCTGATGTTCGGCGTGTTCGCGGTGCTGCTGGTCATCACCGTATTCCTGCTCACCGGCACGCCCACCGGCTTCATCCCCAACCAGGACCAAGGCAACCTGATCGCGGCGATCCAGCTGCCCGCCGGCGCCTCGCTGGACCGCACCGACCAGATCACCCGCGAGGTGACTCAGGTCGCGCTCAAAGCGCCCGGCGTGCTGGCGGGCAGCGCCTACGCCGGCGTCGACGCCACCTCCAACGCCACCCAGTCCAACACCGGCCAGATCTACCTGGTGCTCGATCCGTTCGATCAGCGGCTGAGACGCGGGCTGACCGCCGAGGTGATCGCCGCGGACCTGCGCAAGCGGATGGCGGCGATCCCGGGCGCCGACGTCAAGATCATCGACCCGCCGCCGGTGCGCGGCATCGGCACCGCCGGCGGCTTCAAGATGATCATCCAGGACCGCACCCAGCACACCTACCAGGAGCTGGAGGCGGCGGCGAACGCGGTCGCCGACGAGGCTAACAAGAGCGGCGTGATCCAGAACGCCTTTGTCAGCTTCAACACCAAGACGCCGCGCCTCTACGCCGACATCGACCGCACCAAGGCCGAGGTGCTGGGCGTGCCCGACACCAATGTGTTCGACACCCTGCAGACCTACCTGGGCTCGACGTTCATCAACACGTTCAACTACCTGAACCACACCTACCAAGTGTACGCCCAAGCCGACTGGCCGTTCCGCAACGACCCCTCGGCGATTGGCGAGCTGAAGACTCGCTCGGCGTCGGGGGCGATGGTGCCACTGGGCGCCTTCGTCATCCTCAAGCGGACGACAGGCCCCTACCGGGTGCTGCGCTACAACCTCTATCCGGGGGCGGAGATCCAGGGCGACGCGGCGCCCGGCAAGTCCAGCGGCCAGGCGATCGCGGCGATGGAGGCGGCGGCGCAAAAGGCCCTGCCCAACGGCTTTGGCTACGAGTGGACCGACCTCGCCTTGCAGCAGAAACAGGCGCAGAGCGGCGGCCTCGTGTTCGCGATGGCGGTGGTGTTCGCCTTCCTGGTGCTGGCCGCGCTCTACGAGAGCGTGACGCTGCCGTTCTCGGTGGTCCTGATCGTGCCGATGTGCCTGTTGGCGGCGATGAGCGGCGTCAACCTGATGCGGATGGACAACAACATCCTGACCCAGGTCGGCTTGATCGTGCTGATCGGGCTGGCGGCCAAGAACGCCATCCTCATCGTCGAGTTCGCCCGCCAGGCCGAGTTGGACCACGGGCTGGAGCGGCACGAGGCGGCCGCCAGCGCGGCCCACACCCGGCTGCGACCGATCCTGATGACCTCGTTCGCCTTCATCTTCGGCGTCGCCCCGCTCGCCTTCGCCAGCGGCGCCGGGGCCGAGATGCGGCAGGCGCTGGGCGTGGCGGTGTTCTTCGGCATGCTGGGCGTGACCTTCTTCGGCCTGGTCTTCACCCCGACCTTCTACGTGGTGTTCCGCGCCGTTTCCGACCGCATCCCCAAGCCGCCGCGCATCCTCAAGGGCGCGCCGGCGCCGGAGCCGGCGGAGTGAGGCTTTGGCGCAGCCTGGCGCACGCGCCGCTCGCGCTGGCGGTCTCGGCGTGCGCGGTCGGGCCGAACTACCACGCGCCGCAGACGCCGACGGACGCGGCCGCGCCGTTCGTCTCGGCGACGCCCAGGACCGCGACCGCCGAGGCGCCGCCGACCGACTGGTGGCGGCTCTACGACGATCCGACCCTCGACGGGCTGGTGCAGGAAGCTCTGACCGAGAACCAGGACCTCAAGGCCGCCGCCGCTAACCTGCTCAAGGCCTCCGGCGTGCTGGCCCAGGCCCGCGCGGGCCTGTTTCCAACCACCGAGCTCTCCGCCAACGACCTCTGGGGCAAGAGCGGCAGCGCCGCACTCGTCGCCGCGTTGCAGGGGGGCAAGGCGGAGCCGGCGTGGCTGGGATCGGCCGGCTTCAACGTCAGCTACGAGATCGACATCTTCGGCCGCATCCGCCGCTCGATCGAGGCCGCGAAGGCCGACGCCGCCGCCACCGCCGAGGCGGAGAACGTGGTGCGCATCGCCGTCGCCGCCGAGACCGCCCGCGCCTACGCCGACGCCTGCGCCTTCGGCGAACAGGCCGACACCGCCAAGGCGAGCGCCGACATCGCCCAGCAGGTGTGGGATCTGACCCGGCGCATGGCCGACCTGGGCGCCCGCTCCGACTTCGACGTCGCCAGCGCCGCCGCGACGCTCGATCAGGCCCGCGCCGCCATCCCCACCTTCCAGGGCGAGCAGCGCGCCCAGCTGTACGAACTGGCGGTGCTGACCGGCCGCCCGCCCGCCGAGATCTCGCAGGCCGCGGCCGCGTGCCGGACGCCGCCGACCATCCGCACCCCGCTGCCGGTCGGCGATGGCTCGGCGCTGCTCAAGCGCCGGCCGGATGTGCGCGAAGCCGAGCGCACCTTGGCCGCCGACACCGCCCGCATCGGCGTCGCCACCGCCGATTTCTATCCGACCGTCTCGCTGACCGGGAACGGCGCCAGCTCAGGCAGCTCGCTGAAGCAGATCGCTTCCGCCGGCAACTTCACCTACCAGTTCGGTCCGCTGATCACCTGGAGCTTCCCTAATCTGCTGGTGGCGCGGGCCGAGGTGATCCAGGCCAGGGCCCAGGCCTCCGGCGACATCGCCCGCTTCAACTCGGTGGTGCTGAGCGCGCTGAAGGAGACCGAGCAGGCGCTGACCACCTACGACGCCGAGCTTTCGCGCCACGCCGCGCTGATCGCCAACGTGCGGGACAACCAGCGCGCCTTCGACCTCGCCCAGATCCAGCTGCAGCACGGCGCGATCAGCTTCCCGGATTTGCTCGCCACCGAGCGCAACCTCGTGGCCGCTCGCGCCGAACTGGCCGCCTCCGACCAGACCTTGATCGACGACCAGGTCACGGTGTTCCAGGCCCTTGGCGGCGGCTGGGAGGATGCGCCAACGGTGGTCCCGCCGACGGCGCCGTAGGCCGCCGCCGCTACTTCAGCTGCTTGTCCGCCAGCGCGTTCAGGTGGGCGATCAGCGCCGGGGCGCCGCCGTGGGCGAGGGTGGCGGAAAAGTCGGACCGGCGCGTGGTCAGCTGGCTGATCGAGCCGTTGTAGAACACGTCGATGATCTTCCACGCCCCGCCGTTCTGGCGCATGCGGTAGGCGATCACCACCGGCGCCGCGCCGGGCGGAATGATCTTGCTCTGCACCACCTTGTCCGGCCCGCGGGTCACCACGTTGGGGTCGACCTCGAAGCGCTCGCCGGAGAAGCTGTCGAAGTTGTGGGCGTAGCTGGCGACGGTCAGGCGCTCGAACGCATCGGTCAGGCTTTGCTGCTGGGCGGCCGGAAGCGACGACCAGGTGGGCCCGACGGCGAAGCGGATCATGGTCGGGATGTCGAACGCGCGCGAGACCGCCGGCGCCAGCGCCCGGTAGCGGCCCTGCACGCCCGCCGCCTTGCCCGCCTTCATCGCGCCGAGCAGCGCGCTGTCGAACCCGTCTACCTGGGCCGCCGCTGGATCGGCGCTGGCGGCCGCCGCGGGCGCCAAAGGCGGCGCCGCCAGTCCAAGCGCTGCGCCCGCCAACAACCCCGCTACCATCGTCTTCTTCACACAGAACTCCACCGAGGACCCCTCGAACCTAGTCGCCAAGCCCGGCTGGATTGCGGCGGCGCATCGGTCTACATCCCCCGCGCGTGGCCCGATAGCTCAGCAGGATAGAGCAGCGGTTTCCTAAACCGAAGGTCGGGGGTTCGAGTCCCTTTCGGGCTGCGCGGCGCCACTGGCGCCTAGTGAGCCTCGCGCGGGCAGGCGCACGGTCTCGCCGATCAGGACCGACGCGACCAGCCCGATGAACGTCGCGCCCATCAGGTACCAGGCGATCGCCAGCGGATTGCCGGTGACCTGGTCGAGCCAGGCGACGATCGGCTGGGTGGTGCCGCCGAACACCGCGACGGCGGTGGCGTAGATGGTGGCGACGCCGACGCCGCGCACGTCCTTGCGCAGCGACTCGGTGATGATGATCAGCGCCGGCACGCCCGATAGGTTGCTGATGATGTTCAGCCCCGCCATCAGCGCCAGCAGCGCGACCGGCTGGTGGATGTTCACCA
>JGI12269J14319_10004533_pt1 | contig 12629 bp, 11 predicted proteins | sample PeaSoiSIISIP2007_FD_14319 | JGI IMG/M metagenome (IMG submission 14319) | reverse complement strand
CCGCTACATAGAGTCTGCGCATAGCTGCGCAAACCTACTATTTTCTGCTTCGCCGAGAACGGTTTCGTCGGTACGAGTACCGGCCAGCGCCTTTCTCTCCACAGACTGATGCGCCATAGCTTGACGCCAAAGATTGATCGCCGCGTTTATGTCGCGGTCCATATCGTAGCCGCATTCGCATACCATCCGGCGACTCGATAGCGGCATGTCGTGAACGGTTCCGCAGTCCGAGCAAGTCTTGCTTGACGGAAAAAACCGATCAGCCACGAACACCTTCGCGCCGGTCATCGTTGCCTTGTATTCCAACTGTCGCCGGAACTCGGCGAATCCGCTGTCGGCGATGGAGCGCGCCAAGCAGCGATTTCGCAGCATTCCGGCGACGTTCAAATCTTCGATGCCGATGGTAGTGAACTCGGTCGCAAGCATCGTGGTCAGTTTATGCAGCGCATCCTTGCGGACGTTGCCGATACGCTGATGCAATCGGGCCAGCTTGATTTTCGCTTTGGCGCGGTTGCGGCTACCTTTCTGCTTGCGACTAAGACTGCGAGACAGTCGCACTAGCCGCTTGCGGACGGCCCGGTGCGGTTTGAGCGCGGGCACTGTCACGCCCGTTGAAAGAGTTGCAAGCGTTGCGACGCCAAGATCGACGCCAACTACACCGTGATCGGCTTGACGCATCAAACAATCGGCGGTATCGACCAGCAGCGCGACATACCAGCCATCGGCGGCACGGCTTACGATGGCCGACAGGACGCGGCCATCGAACCGCAGCGATTCGCGCATCCGAACTACGCCGCAGCGTGGCAACTTGACGGTCCGACCTTCGACCACGACGGCATGACTGGCGGAATCGAGCGGGCCATTGTCCGCGCGGAACGAATCGCGAACGCCCTTGCGCTTGAAGGTCGGATAGCCGGGTTTCTGGCCCATCTTTACGCGCCGAAAGAAATGCTGGAATGCCGTACCGAGATTCTTGATCGCCTGTTGCGGGGCGGTCTTCGACACTTCGAGCATCCAGGGAAACTCTGTCGCCTTGATCACGTTTAACTTCTTGCGCAGACCGATTTCCGACGGCTTGCCGNCCGCTTCGTATTCGCGTTTCCATTCGGCAAGCGCCCAATTGTAGGCAAACCGCGCCGTGCCGCATGCNCGGGCGAAGTAGACCGCTTGGGCTTGGGTCGGGTCTAGCTTGATTTTGTGGACGCGATGCATGNTCAGGACTCCGCTGCCGTCTTGATCGCTTCCATCAGCTTTTTGTTTTTCTTGCTGCGGCTNCCATATAAACGAACCGAAAACACCGTGATAATTTCGAGAACGTCTTTCGCCAAGTCTTCCTCGAAGCTAGGCTGTTCGCCCTTGTGGATTATCACAATTTCGATCTGCTGTTGAGCGCAGAGCGCAAATACCAATTCGCTACCGAAGCGCAACAGACGATCCTTGTGTGTGATGACAAGGCGACGCATCTGCTTGCGCAAGATCATTTCGAGCAACTGATTCAGGCCGGGCTTGCGGTAATTCATGCCGCTGCCAAGATCCTTGATAACTTCGCAGCGCCATCCCTTTGCCGCGCAGTAGCTTTCCAGCATGGCGTGTTGCCGCTCAAGGTCGGCTTTCTGATCGTGACTCGATACGCGGGCATAGCAGACTGTCGGCGCATCGGCGTCGCCAAGACCAAGTAGATCGGATACGGCGTAATAGCGCGTGCCGCCTTTGGTCTTGCGCGTAGGCAGCAGTTCGCCCGTCGCTTCCCATTTGCGCAATGTCGGGATCGCGACGCCCAAAAGGGCCGCCGCTTCGCCGATCTTGACCAATCGCTTCTCAATAAGTATAGGTTGTAGCAGATTATCTTAGAGCTTTGGCGGTTAAGTTAGGAACCCTTTGCCAGTGATTTTAAGGCCACTCGGATACCCTCCGATACGCCGGATCCGGCAGGAACCAGCTTTGCTGCTGCCGCCGCCTCGCGTTCCGAATACCCGAGTGCCGTAAGGGCTCGCAAGATGTCCGTCAGTGCGTCTCCGCCGGCTGGGGCCGCGGCACCCACCCCGTCGAGCGCGGCGCCCAGCTTGCCCTTCAATTCCAGCAGCAGCCGCTCGGCGGTCTTCGTGCCGATTCCCGGTATGCGTGTGAGCAGCCCGGTTTGCTGCAGTGTCACCGCCTGCGCGAGTTCTTCCACGCTCAGGCCGGATAGGACGGAAAGCGCGGTACGCGACCCCACCCCAGAAATGCGGATGAGCGCGCGAAAGGCGGTGCGCTCGGCGGCCGTGGCAAAACCGAAGAGCTGGTGCGCGTCCTCGCGCACCACCAGGTGGGTGAGCAGGGTGACCCGCTCGCCAACCGATGGCAGGCCATAGAACGTGCTCATGGGCGCGTCGATCTCGTAACCGACCCCGGCGACGTCGAGCAGCAACGATGGCGGCCTTTTCTCGATCAGGGTTCCCACCAGGCGCCCGATCACTGCCGACTCCGTCTACGCAATTGCGCCATGAGCGCTACTTGCCGGCGAACGCGCGCCAGGCGCTGCGGCTGCGGCTTTGGCTGCGCACGGCGCTGCGAGCAGGGGCGGGGCGGGGGCGCGCTCCCATGGCATCGTTGGTGCTGCTGGCGGCATTGAGTTGGGCAGCCACGCTGCGAGGCCGGCTCGAGGCGTGGGCATGGCAGATCGCGCAGGCGAGTGCGTCGGCGGCATCGCTGGGCGGCGCCCGGTCGAGCCCCAGCAGCCGCTGGACCATCCTTTGGATCTGCGTCTTGTCCGCGCGACCATAGCCTGCCGTGGCCTGTTTGACCTGCAGCGCGGTGTATTCGTGTACGGCGAGGTCAGCACCGACAGCGGCGCAGATCGCGGCGCCGCGAGCTTGCCCCAGCAGCAGGGTCGACTTCGGATTGGCATTGACGAAAACCTTCTCCACGCAAGCTTCGTCGGGCGCGCTGCGCTCGATCACGACCGCGAGTTCGCGCAAGATCGTCTGAAGCCGCTGCGGCAGCTCGCCGGCCGGAACGCGTATCACCCCGGAATCGATCCAGCACAGCCTGCCCGAACTCACCTCGATGATGCCGTAGCCGGTACGGTTCAATCCAGGGTCGATGCCCAAGATGCGGCGCGATCGTATCAAGACGGACGCCCGCTGATCCATGCCGCAGCAGCCGCTGGTGCGCGACGCATAGCCACGTCAGTGGCGGAAGTGCCGCATGCCCGTGAAGACCATCGCCACGTCGCGCTCGTCGGCGGCGGCAATGACCTCGGCGTCGCGCACGCTGCCGCCGGGCTGGATGACGCAGCGGGCTCCGGCGTCGACGATGGCATCGAGGCCATCACGGAAGGGAAAGAATGCGTCCGACGCGGCGCACGAACCCTGGAGCGAAAGGCCGGCCTCGTGGGCCTTGGCCGCAGCGATGCGCGCCGAATCGAGCCGGCTCATCTGGCCCGCGCCCACGCCCAGGGTCGCTCCGTGGCTGACAAAGACGATGGCGTTGGACTTGACGAAGCGTACGACCTTCCACGCAAACAGCAAGTCTTCCATCTGCTCTTTTGAGGGCGCGTTGCGGGTTACCACCTTGAGCTCGGATCGCGGCAACGAGGCCACGTCGGGTGTCTGCGCCAGCAGGCCGCCACCGACGCGCTTGAGATCGAGGTCGTTTTGCGCGTCGCCGGGCGCAAGTTCGAGCACCCGGAGATTGGATTTGGCGGCAAAGACCTCCATCGCGCCGGCATCAATGCCGGGCGCGATGACCACTTCTGCAAATTTTTCGTTGACGGCGCGTGCCGTATCGGTGCCGATGGGCTGATTGAAGGCGATGATGCCGCCGAAGGCCGAAGTCGGATCGGTTGCGAAGGCGCGCCGATACGCCTCCTCGGGCGTGCGGCCGATGGCCACGCCGCAAGGATTGGCGTGCTTGACAATCACGCATGCCGGCACGGAGAACGCGCGCACGCATTCCCAGGCCGCGTCGGCATCGACCACGTTGTTGAATGAAAGCTCCTTGCCCTGGACCTGGCGATAGGCGGCGAGCAGGCCGGGACCGACGATCGCATCACGGTAGAAAGCGGCGCGCTGGTGCGGGTTCTCGCCGTAGCGCATGTCCTGCAGCTGGTACCACTGGCGCGTGAGGATGCTCGGAAACGCGCTGCGCGAGCCGTCGGCGCCGATGCTCGAGAGGTAGCCGCTGATGGCGCCATCGTAGGCAGCGGTGTGCGCAAACGCCTTGGTGGCGAGCTCAAAGCGGGTTCGGTCCGCTACCGCACCGCTGTTTTTTAGCTGCTCCAGTACGCCGGCATAGTCGCGTGGATCCACCAGCACGGTCACCGCGGCGTGGTTCTTGGCCGCCGAACGCAACATGGCCGGACCCCCGATATCGATGTTCTCGATGGCCTCCTGCATCGTGCAGCCGGGTCGCGCGACGGTGGCCGCGAACGGGTACAGATTGATTGCGACGATCTCTATGGGTGCAATACCGAATTGCGCCAGGGTCGCCATGTGGGCCGGGTCATCGCGCCGCGCCAGCAGGCCGCCGTGAATGTTCGGGTGCAGGGTCTTGACGCGGCCGTCGAGCATCTCGGGGAAGCCGGTCACCTGCGCCACCTCGGTCACCTCCAGGCCCGCTTCGCCCAGCAGCCGGGCGGTGCCACCGGTGGAGAGCAGGCGAAAGCCAAGCTGCGCCAGGGCACGAGCAAACTCCACCGCACCAGCCTTGTCGGAGAGGCTGAGCAGCGCCGTGCGAACCGGGTTCGACGCTGTGGTCATCGAGGCCGGCGAATTTCAGTGCAATCCGTATTCCTGCAGCTTGCGCCGCAGGGTATTGCGGTTGATCCCCAGCAGATCGGCAGCGGCCGATTGGTTGCCATCGCAACGCTGCAGGGCAAACTGCAGCAAAGGCTTTTCGATGGCTCCTAGGACCATTTCGTGCAGGGCATGCGGCTTGGCACCGTGGAGATTGGAGAAGTACTGATCCAGGCTGCGAAATACGGACTGCTCCAGCGATTCGCCGTTCTGCAGCGCGGCCTTGCGCGTGGCGCCGGCGGTCTGCGCCACAGTGCCATTGCGCCCGCTCACGGCGCCGCCCGTTTGAGTCTTGGTCAAGGCTGCGACCTGTTTGCGCTCTGCCATTCGGTTCACGCCACGCTCCTCCCCTCCGAGGATCGCTCCCACGGGCCCCGTCAGTGCGGGCGCAATTGCAATGGATTCGATTGCCGTTCGGACAATGCACTGTCGTGCAAATATGCATGCGGATGTGCTTCGGTACTCGCAAGCTCCCTTGCATCAATGTACTCAAAAAAAGGATAGTGTGCAGCCGCTTCGAGTAAAAATTCGTCCAGTGCACGACGCTGCTCGGCGCAATTCTCCGTTTGATTGACCCGCTCGCACAATTGCGTCCCGTTACGCAGGCCGCGTGCCAGGAAATGGATGCGCTTTCGCGCGCTGCGCACCCCGATCAACTCGCCATAATGCGTATAGTGCTCATCCATATACCTGAGCAGCAGCGGCCGCATTTCGGCGATCGACGCCGGTGCCATTTTGGTGCCGTTGATCAAGAAATGATTGATTTCGCGGAAGATCCAGGGCCGCGCCTGCGCTGCGCGGCCGATCATGATGGCATCGGCCCCGGTGTAATTCAGAACCATTCGCGCCTTCTCGGGACTGTCGATGTCGCCGTTGGCCACGACGGGAATACGCACGCGCGCCGTGACCTCGGCAATGGTGTCGTACTCGGCATTGCCGCGAAAACCGCAAGCGCGCGTGCGGCCGTGCAGGGTCAGCATCTGGACCCCGGCCGCCTCCGCCAGAGCGCAGACGCGCAATGCGTTGCGGCACTCTGGCGCCCATCCGGTACGCAACTTCAGGGTAACCGGCACCGTGACGGCGTTGATCACTGCCTCGATGATGCGCACTACCAAGTCCTCATCGCGCAGTAGCGCCGATCCGCACGCCGCGTTGCATACCTTCTTGGCGGGGCAGCCCATGTTGATATCGATGATTTGCGCGCCGAGATCAACGCTGTAGCGCGCAGCATCGGCCAGCATTGCGGGATCGGCCCCGGCCAGCTGTATTGCGATAGGACCGTCCTCATTGTCGATGCGCAAACGCCGCGTGGTCTTGCCGCTGCTGCGCAGGCGTGGGTCGGCCGTTGTCATCTCGCCGACGGCGTAACCGGCGCCCAGTGCGCGGCACAGCTGCCGATATGGGCGATCGGCAATTCCCGCCATCGGCGCCGCAAAGACGCGATTGGGTAAGTCGTAGGGACCGATTTTCATGAATTGCGGAGGATACGCGTCAACGGGGCGCACCGAACATCAGCAGCCGTGTGAATTCGCGCCGCAGGCCGGGCATCAGGTCTAGTGTGAGCAGGGCAGCCGATCGTGCGGCGACCAGGGGCGCAAAGGACGAGGAGAAAAGCTGCGGCAGGGCGCTAGTAAAAGCGGGAAAGAGGGTGCGGTCCATGCGTCGTCGTGCGCCATAGCCCGATAGTGCGCGTAGCGGATCGACGTCCTGGCGTGCACGGGTCTCGACCAATGCATCGACCAGGCAAACACAATCGCGTATCCCCAGGTTGAATCCCTGGCCGGCAACCGGGTGCAGGCTCTGCGCGGCGTTGCCAAGATGTACCAGACGGTGCTCGCACACCCGATCCAGGCGATGCATCGCCAGGGGAAATACGCTGTGCGCCGCGATTGCCGTTGGCGCGCCGATGCGCGGCCCCAACGCCTGCGCAATCTGCACGCGCAGTTCGGAGTCGGCTAGACCCATGCGCGCCTGCGCCAGAGCTGCCGGCAGACACCAGATCATCGACATGCGGATCGACCCCTTGTGTTCGGATTCCCTAGCGTCGGCCCGCAGGCGGCCAGATCGTTGCGCAGGCACGGTCGCGGAGCGGCTTTGGGTGGTACCGGCCGATGTCGTCCCCGGCAAGGGCAACAGGGCGAGCGGCCCCTCCCGGGTGAAGCGCTCGACGGCATCGCCGTGGCGCAGGCCGCTGAGTTCCAGGTCCGCCAGCAAGGCGTAGTGTTGCGGCTCGCGCACCTGCGTTGGGCTTCCTTCAGCATCGATGGCCAGCGCACACTCGAGCACCGAGCCCTCGTCGAGCGTGACCTCGACGCGATCAATTTTCTGCAGAACGCGCAGGACACGCCGCGGACGCTGGACGCGGATGCTGGCTTGGTCGCGCGCCGCGCGTTCCAGTGCATCGACTAGGTCGGCGTACCAGACGGTTGCCCCGAGGGCGATGCCACCAAAATCCTGTGCACCCAACTGCACCGCACCCAACTCGCCGCGCGAACTTACGCGCACGCGCTCGATAGTCCCCAGGGGGGCAAAGCCGGGGCCGATCAGGGACTCGAGTACTTGCAAGGTGCCGCGCGAAAGTGCGAGCAGGCGCCGGTCGCGCCGCAGCGCCTCGATCGGGCGCGCATCGACCAGCTCGCAGCAAAACCCGTTGCGCGCCAACAGCAGCGCACTTACCAGTCCTATGGGCCCGCCGCCGAGAATGGCAAGTGGTGCGTGCTCCGGCGGCGCGTTCGCCCGAGCGAGTGCATCGTTGCGCAGGCTCCCGGGCGAAGTCGCATTCGAGAGGCAAGGCGCTGGTGTCGACGTGGCGGCGCTCATCGGCAGATTTTATCCACGGCGGCCAGATCCTGCGGCGTGCCGACGTTCCACCAGCGGCCGCGCCAAAGCTGCGCGCTCACGCGCCCGCCCTCCACCGCGCCGAACAACCAGGGAAACAACGGAGCACGATCGGCTGCGAGTCCGGAAAAAAGACGCGGGGCGAGCACGCCGATGTTGGCGTAGGTGTACAAGGGGGCCGTGCGAGTCGCGATACCCTGCGCAGGCTCCGCTGCGGGCCCCGTCGCGAGCCCCATGTCGCCCAGCGGGTGATACGGCGGGTTCTCCACCAGCACGAGGTGTGCGTCGAATTGCCCTCCCTCTATCGCCGCTGCCGCTGCGCGCAGCTGACCATAGTCGAAGTCTGTCACGATGTCGCTGCTGGCCACCAGGAAGGGAGCGGCCCCGAGTTGCGGCAGCGCCTTGACGATGCCCCCGAGCGTTTCTAGCGCGTCCTCAGATCTTGTTCCTTCGCGGGAATATCGGATGCGCGCGCCGTAGCGGCTGCCGTCTCCGAGGCTGGTCTCGATCTGTTCGGCAAGATGCGCAGTGTTGATCACCAGGTCGAGAATATCGGCGCGCACCAGCGCCTCGATCTGCCATTCGATGAGGCGTCGCCCGCCCACCGCCAATAATGGCTTGGCAACATTATCGGTCAGTGGCCGCATGCGCTCGCCGCGCCCGGCCGCAAGCAGCAGAGCGTGCATCAGAAGGTGTAACCCGTCAGCGGGCTTTGCTGGTGCACGCGTTCGAGCAGCCGCGCCAGCCCCGAAAACGCGTCGTAGCGTTCGGCCACGCGCTGGGTGTGTTTCAGCACCAAGGGAAGATCGGCCAGATAGCGGGACTTGCCATCGCGATGGTACAGGCGCGCAAAGATCCCCAGCACCTTGAGACCGCGCTGCAGTCCCATCCATTCCAAGTCGCGCCAGAAGACGTCGAATTTCTCCGGGACCGGCAGGCCTGCCTCGCGGGCAAGCTCCCAATAGCGGGCGGCCCAATCGAGCTGCCGGGCCTCGGGCCATTCCACGTACGCATCGCGCAGCAGGGATACCAGGTCGTAGGTAATCGGGCCCAGCACGGCATCCTGAAAATCTAGCACGCCGGGATTGCGTTCCCGGGGATCGAGAACCATCAGGTTGCGGCAGTGGTAATCCCGATGTACCAGCACCTGGGATTGCGCGACGGCGGCATCGACCAGGATGTCGAACGTCGCATCCAGGACGCCGCGCTCACGTGCCGCTAGCTCCATACCCAGGCGCTGCGCCACGTACCAGTCGGGGAACAAGCGCATTTCCGCCAGCAGGCGCCCGCGATCGTAGGCCGGCACCGAGGTCCCGGGCCTGGCCTGCTGCAGCCGCAGCAGCGCTGCCAAGGCGTCGGCGTACAGCGCAGCCACGTCGGTCCCCTCGTGCAGCATTGCGTCCGCGTAGGTGATGCTGCCGAAATCCGATAGCAGCAGGAAACCCAGGTCCAAATCGCTGGCGATGAGTTGCGGCGTACTTACGCCTTGCCGCGCGAGCAGCCCGGCGACATGGAGGAATGGCCGACAGTCTTCGTGTGCCGGCGGGGCGTCCATTACGATGAAGGAGCCCACGTCTGGAAGTGCGATGGACGAACCAAATGAGGAAGCCGCAGCCGAAACGGCGGCGGCGCCGGCATCGATGCGGAAATAGCGACGGAAGCTGGCATCACTGGATGCCGGCCGCAGTGTCTGCGGCTGCAGCTCCAGCCGATGCGGTAGCTGTTGGAGCCACGATTGCAGCAGCGCCAGGCGTTCATCAGGGGGTGGTTCGCGGGTCACAGTTTCCCTAACAATTGGTTACGAGCCGGAATGCGCGCCGGGCTCCCGCTCCTTTGAGCCGGCGCCGGTGCACGTCCGGGAAGNCATCGGACAATCCATCATAATGGCGCGCCGCCGTTTGCTGGCGGGCGGGACCTTGCGGACGGGGCGAAAACCATTTCAGCGAACGCGAACCAGCGGCAGAAGGAGCCACGTGGCGGCGGATGGGTGCAAAGGCGCCCGACGTTGACACCGCGGGCTTGCGCGCGGATGTCTCCATGGTATTCCCTATGCATGCTGGTATTGCCCTTGGCGTGCGCGGCGAACGCGTTTGCCCAGGCGCCAGAGGCAGCGCCGTCAGCCCAGGTTGCACCGGCGGCGCCGGCGCCCCCATCGGGCCAGGAACCGGCGCAACCCGCCGCGGGCGCAGAATCGGCACCTGCGCCGGCGACACCCGTAACAGCGCCGGCAGCCGCACCCGTGCCATTGTCGCTGCGAATGGAGCACGTGCTCGGTGGCGGTCGCGGGCACGCCCCTGCCTCGGGCCCCGTGTATGTGCGCGCTGATCGGGTCGAAGGCGAGGTCGACGCAAATACCATCCTCGAGGGTTCGGTCGAGGTGCGTCACGACGGTGTCGTGCTGCGCGGAGAGCGCGCGGTATACACCTTCGAGACCGACGAGCTCCAGGTGCGTGGCAAGGTGCATCTGGCGGAGCGCGGCGCGGCGTTCGAAGGTCCGGCGCTCGATTTCAAGCTAGAGGCACATACCGGGACGATGCCCAACGCAAATTACACGTACGCGGCCAAGCGGGGCCGCGGCGAGTCGCGCCTGATCGAGTTTCTCGGCGACGAGGATATCCGCATGCACGACGCGACCTACACGACATGCAGGCCCGGCGACTCATCCTGGTGGATCCGCGCCGAGACCCTGGACATCGACCGCATCGACCAGGAAGCCGTGGGTCACTGGACCACCTTGTACTTCGAGGGCGTCCCGATATTCGCGTCGCCGTATTTCGACCTGCCGCTGGGTGACCAGCGCCGCAGCGGCGTGCTGACGCCGGGTTTTTACCAGGACAGCCGCTTGGGCCAGGAGTTCATCGTTCCGATCTATTGGAACATCGCGCCCAATCGCGATTACACGTTTACGCCGGATCTGATTCCGCGACGCGGGGCAGCACTGGACAATGAATTCCGGTTCCTCGAGCCGCAGTACCGGGGGCAGCTCAATTACGACGTGATGCCCAACGACCGCACGACCGGCACCACGCGCGACCATATCGTGATACTGGGCCAATTCGCCGAGACCTTCGGCCCGGCCGCCGCCCCTACCAGCGGAGTGTCCGCCGGCCTGAACTACAACCGGGTTTCGGACGACAACTACCTGATCGACTTTTCGCACAATATCGTCAATTCCTCGCCGGAGGTGCTGCCGCAGGAGGCCTATCTCACGTATACGCAGCCGTTCTGGAACGCAAGCTTGCGCGTGGACAAGAGCCAGACGCTGATCTCGCTATTGGCCACGACAGATCCCGGGCCATATGAAAAGGCGCCCGAGTTGACCCTCAACACGGCGCGCGCGGACTGGTACGGTTTTGACGTGGCAAGCACTTTCGATGCCACTCGGTTCCAGCATCCGGCGATCAACCCGTGTTTCGTTTCGCCCACGGCGACACAGCCGACGACCAGTCTGTGTCCGACGGCAATTGCACCGCCGCCGTACGTTGCGGCCTGGTTCTCCCAGGATGGGACACGCTACATTGTCAATCCAAGCGTCAGCTATCCGATCTTACGGCCGGGATGGTTTGTCACGCCGAAAGCGCAATTCAACTACACCGCGTATCAACTCGATCCCACTTTCAACTCCGGCAACTCCTCCACTGAGCGCAGCCTACCGCTGCTCTCGCTCGATACCGGGCTGATTTTTGATCGCCCAGTCACGTGGCTGGGGGAAAGTTCGCGCCAGACACTGGAGCCGCGCGCCTACTACGCGTTCGTGCCGTACCGCAACCAGAATCAGTTGCCTAACTTCGACAGCGCCCAGGCCGACTTCAACTTCGCGCAACTGTTCACCGAGAATTCCTTCACCGGTGGCGATCGAATTTCGCAGGCCGACCAGATCACGCTCGCCGTCGTAAGTCGCGTTATCGAGGACGCGAGCGGCGCCGAGCGGCTGCGGCTGGCATTTGGCCAGCAGTTCTATTTCGGCTCGCAACTCGTAACCCTGCCGGGCGTGGCCCCACGCACCAACCCAACTTCCGATGCCCTGTTCCTGGCGAGCGCGAACCTGGGCAAGAAGTGGAGTGCCGATATGGGGCTGAACTATGACACGCTTACGAAAAGTTTCGCCTTGGCGAACTTTGGCCTGCGCTGGCAGCCACGCTTGACTTCCGTTATCAATTTCAGCTACCGCTACGAGTCCGCCGAACTCGTCGGAGTGCCCGGGGTGCCGATCAATCAGCTCAGTGCGTCAACGCAGTGGCCCGTGACTGCGCGCTGGTATGGCGTTGGAGCACTGAACTACTCGATCGCGGATCGGGCCTGGGTGCAAACGGTGGGTGGTATGGAGTACAAGGCCGACTGTTGGGTTGGTCGCTTTGTTTTGTCGCGCTATGCCACGCCGCTGCCCAATTCGGTAACCCTCAGCAGTAGCTATACAACCGCGTGGTTTTTGCAGATCGAGCTCAACGGCCTAACGAGCGTCGGCACGAGTCCGCTGGACCAATTGCAGCGTAGTATCACGGGCTTTCAACGTATTAATCCCCTTTCCGGGCCCGCGGGTCCATTTGACAACTACGAGTAAGGCAAGGCGATGTTGTTCCCAAACCCGATGTCGTTCCCGGCTCCCAGGCGCCTTGGCTCGACCCTGGTGCTCCTGACGGTTGTCGCCGCCACGATGGGATTGCCGCTCGACGCATCCGCGCAAACCGAGCCGGCCGCCGCGCCGGTCGTGGTGCCCGCGGCGCCGGACCAAGCCGCAAAGGCGGACGCAGCGCGCGCGGACGTGGCCCCGGCCGGCACGCCAACAGTAGCGCCGGATGCATCGACGGCTGCCGGAACGCCCGCGGTGAATGCGGCCGCGACCGCGCCGGTCGCGCCCGACGTCCCGCCACCGGCAACTGCGCCTGCCGCAGCCGTAACGCCTGGCGCCGTGGAAGGGGCGACCGGGCCCGTCACGGCGGTAGCGCCCGGAGCCCCGCCCTCGGAAACTGTGCCTGCGGCAGCAGTAGCTCCCGGCGCCGCGGAACGCGCGACCGG
>JGI12269J14319_10004532_pt1 | contig 12633 bp, 10 predicted proteins | sample PeaSoiSIISIP2007_FD_14319 | JGI IMG/M metagenome (IMG submission 14319) | reverse complement strand
TTCTTCGGCGCGATCGCGTCCTTCGCGGCTTTCGCCACGCGGAACTTTACCACCGTCTTCGCCTTGATCTGAATCGGTTCGCCGGTCTGGGGGTTGCGTCCCATGCGGGCCTTGCGATGCGCCTTCACCAGGCGGCCGAGGCCGGGCACAACGAACACACCGTTCTTCTTCGTCTCTTTGATCGCTGTGTCGGCCAGGTGTTCCAGAAAAGCCGCGGCAGTCTTGTTGTTGAGTTCGAGCTTTTCGGCCAGATGCCGAGTGAGTTGAGTCTTGGTCATACCAGATGCCATGAATTCCTCCTTCAGGATCTTAACTAATTGCTTGTTTCGACCGAATAGTAACGCACTGCGCTGTGGAAAAGTAGCATTTTATGCAGATTTTATGCGGTTTCCAGAAAGGTACCTCTTGAAAATCGGCATAAAATGAGGGTCCGGCAGCCGAAACGTCCCAAAATGGCCCAATTTGAGGTAAACAATGGCCCCACGGCGGTCGTCGCGGAGGCGCACGCGAAACGAAAGTGTCGCATCATCATGGCCAACCGGCCATCTCCAGCAGCTTTTCCGGCGTCATCCCGCTCTCCCGCAAGTGCCGGATGCTCAGTGCATCGTGGCGTTTCGCCAGTCGCACGCCGGCGGCGTCCCGCAGCAGTTCGCAGTGAAAATAGTCAGGAGTGGAGTGCCCAAGCGCACGCAGCAAAAGCAGTTGCCGTGCGGTTGACTTCAGCAAGTCCGCGCCGCGCACGACTTCGGTAATCTGCATCGCCGCGTCGTCGACTACCACCGCGAGCTGGTAGGCCGGAATGTCATCGCGCCGCCACACCAGAAAATCTCCGAAATCACGTCCAGCGACGTAACGTTGTTGGCCCAGATTCAAATCGGAAAATTCAACCACTTCGCCCTCAGGAACGCGAAACCGCCAGTTCACGCCCGCAGGCTCACTGAATTCAGAAACCTGCTTGCGCTCACGACAAGTTCCCGGATACAGGGGCTCATCATCGGCATCGTTCGGAGCGCTTGCCGACTGCGCCAGATCCTTGCGCGAACAAGTGCACGGGTACAGGAACCCACCGTCGTGCCGCCGCCGCCAAGCCTCCAGATAGTTTGCCCGGCGCTCACTTTGCGAATAAGGGCCATGCGGTCCGCCGCAATCCGGCCCCTCACTCCAGCAGATTCCCAGCCAATGCAAGTCTTCCATCATGGCGCGGGCAAATTCCGCCTGCGAGCGTTGCGGATCCAGATCCTCATTCCGCAGAATCAAGGTTCCGTGCTTTTCGATCGCTCGTCGCGCTGCGATCCAGAAAGTCCGCGCGTGCCCTATGTGCAATAGCCCGGTCGGCGATGGCGCCAGGCGTCCGCGATAACTCGGACCGATCTTCGTCACCAAGGCATTCTAGCCGGAGCGTGGGATTACATGAGCCCGCACGTATCCGCCCTAACACACCGTGTTTGCCCGTCACGCTCGCGCCCGGAGAGAATCGCACTAAGTCTCGCCAAATCAGCGCCGTTTCGATTGGCCCTCTTCCTGCCCTTCTTCAATCCGACTGCGCCAGCCGCAGAGGAGGTGACACCATGACAACGATTTGGAAATCCGGCGACAAGAAATCGACGGACAAGGCAACCAGCAACAACACAATCTCCGGGACGATGCTTTCGTCCTGGTCGCGCCAGCAGAAGCTGGCAATGATCGCAGGCTTCACAATTCTCGGGCTACTGCTCGCGATGAGTGCGTGCTCCCAGCAATCGCCCAAATCGGCGCTGGTCGGCGTTTCCAGCCCGACAGGGACCCCGGCAACTGCTACCTCAGCTCCCGTAACCGCCCCGGCCACTGCGGTTGCAACCGCACACGCAAAGAAGACGCCCAAAAAGCGGCCCGCGAACGTCACCTATAGTGACGCAAACTCTGGCGTTTCTTTCCTCTATCCACGGAAATTCATGCTGACCTCGGGTGATAAAGCGCTGCCCCAGTTTGCACCTCTCGGTGATGCAGTAATGAACTTCGTCCAGCCCGGCGGAGTTGCGGTCGCTACGGTCGAGGCGCCCGGCGGTTCGTATCCCGGCACTGACTTTGCCTCCGCCTTCTTCAACGTGAACGTCAATCGCAGCCTTTCGGAGCAGGAGTGCGAGCACTTCGCCTTTGTTGACTCCCACAATGTCAACGGCGCGCCCGTGGACGCCGAAAAAGTGAAGATCGGCTCGATCGATATGGAGACGACTTCCAACTTTTCCGCCAGCGCCATGACGCAAACCGAAACGCAGTACTACCACACCTACACGAACGGAGCCTGCTACGAATTTGTCCTTAGCGTAGGTACCGCCGGATATGGCGTGAAAGACGGCGTCGAGCCGGTCAACCGCGACAAAGTCTTTGCCCGGTTGGACAAAATCCTGGCCACGGCGAAGGTCACCCCAGTCGTACAGGAGCAGGTAGCCGAGACAGCAGCCACCGGCTCTGTCGGCGGCAAGTGATCGCAGGGATCGGGCCATCGGACCCATCTGATCATCGGGCCATCGGCAAATCTCTTCGGGGCTTTGATGGCCCGATGACCCGATCATCAGACCACCCGATCCTCAGGGTATTATCGAACTGTGGCGACCCCTCGCATCGCAAAGAACAAACTACAACTCTTGCGTTCCGAGAAGCTGGGCAAACTGCCCTGGCTGGTCCATGGTTTCTCGACGCGCCTTGGCGGAGTGTCGCGCGTCTACGGCGGAAACGCCCTGAATCTTGGCTTCACCAAGCATGACTCGCGCGTGGCGGTCGAGCGTAACCGCGAGCTTTTCCTCAAGAAACTGGGCGCAGCCACCGGACGCAGGAGCTGGCCGCTTGTTTTCTTGCGGCAGATTCATTCTGATTTGATCCACCACGTCGACCGCGTGCCAACACAGCCTCTGGCCGGAGATGGGCTGGTCACGGACACTCCCGGGCTAATCGTGGCCGTGCAAGCCGCCGATTGCCTTCCCATCATCCTGGCGGACCGGAAGAAGCGCGCTGTTGGTGTTTTTCACGCGGGGTGGCGTGGCACGGTCAAGCGGATCGCCGAGAAAGGAGTCGGCGAGATGCGAAAATGCTTTAGGAGTGATCCCCGGAACTTGGTGGCGGCGATTGGGCCGGGAGTGCGACGATGCTGCTACGAAGTAGGCGAAGAAGTACGCACCAGGTTTGAAGCGCAGTTTTCCTACGCCAGCACTTTGTTCCGAGAGGTCAAGGAATCGGACCCGGTGCGGGAGAAATATCCGTTGCTGTTCTTGAGCGCACGCGCCCCGGGACACGGCGAATTGCCGGCGAAAATTTTTCTCGATCTGGTAGAGGCGAATCGCCGGCAGTTGCTGGATGCAGGTATGCTGGCCAAGAACATCGACACGAAGGCGCCGTGCACAGCGTGCCATCCAGAGCTGCTGTTCAGCTTCCGGGCTGAGAAAGGAGTAACCGGAAGATTGATGGCGGCGGCAGGGATCAGGAGCTGAGGTTTCATGGCTTATCGCGTTATCTCTTTCACCATGGCGCAAGTGCGGCAAGGAGCGCTTGGATTCCAGCGCCAGCTGAGCGCCGTCCTGCGCGAACTTCCCGAAATCAAAGTGTATTCGGTGAGCCCATTTGCCTTGGACGAACGCCGCCGGTTCAAGGACCGCTTTGGGGGAGACATTGTGTATTTTCTCAACGAAGCAGCACATGAGGAATGCGAGCGCCTGGGTCTCAATTTGCAAGTTGTGGGGGAAATCTCCGATGACGAACTGCCTCGCCGGCGAACCTTGGTGATCGGCATGCCCGAGCGAACCGGCAACGCCTCGGCGAAATAGGAACGCTGTGGTGGAGGGCTAGTCTTTCTTCTGTTTCTTGGGCGAGGTCTCGGACTTGGGCTTCTCGTCTTTCTTAGTATCCTTACCGTCTTTCTTCTCTTTCGCTTCTTTCGCGCTGCTCTCATTTTCAGAAGAAGAGGACGAGGAAGACGCGGAAGAAGAACCTTTCTTCGCGTAATCGGTCACGTACCAGCCCGAGCCTTTGAACTGCACCGCTGGAGCCGAGATCACCTGTTCAATAACGCCCCCGCACTCGGGGCACTTTCGCAGCTGCTTATCGGAAAACTTACGGATTTGTTCAAAGCGGTGTCCGCACTTCTTGCACAGGTATTCGTAGTTGGGCATCGGTGAGCTGATTCTAGAGGCGGAGATTCGGCGGAGTCAATTTTTGTTCCTGAGCCATACCTCCTCAGCGCTTCAGCAAATCGACTGGCTCGCGCACGTTGTGCACCCGGAAATATTTCGCCAGCGCCGGATATTTAGCCGCCACGGCTTCGTACATGGCATAGGCCACGTTGCGATAGGACGAGTGCCCAGCAGGCGTGGTGCGCAACTCGGAGATATAGACGGCCTCGGCGAAGTCCATCTTGAACAATGTGCGTTTGCGATACGCGAGCGGGATCGAATATTGCGCGTTTTGTCGGGCCTCTTCGCCCACGGTCCCAGAAAGCGTTTGCACCGCGGCTTCGACGCGCTTCATGGCGGTTTCGTAGTCGGAGCGCACTCCGGCGGCCGAGACTTCGGGCGGCATGTCGAAGCCGTGAGCAGTAGTGAAATCCTGCATGATCTGCACGCAGCGCCGATGCCGGTGCATGTCGCGGAAGCCGCCGATGTCCATGAGGATATCGAAGCGGAACTGCTGGCCGGCGGAAAAGGGACGCGGCAGTTCGTCGTGTTTGCCGCGATGGCGCAGGCCAAGATCGATAACTTCGCGGCGCCTCGCCTCGCCCGCCACTTCGACCGCCTGGCGGAGCTGCCGGTAAGAATAATGACAATGACCATAAAGCAGCGTTGTGGCCAACTCGACCTCGAGCGCGTCATCATCCAGCAAGTCCACAAGCGGCGCGGGGTCAATGGCCGCGCCTCGCATCAGATCGGCGGCGGCCTGTTCGAGTTCGCGGCGCGTCTCGATTTCGTAGAGATTCGGATCGGCGTACTTGACCAGCGTGGGCGCGACCCGCACTTCGCGCAGCAGTTCACGCTCAGCGCGCTCGGCGATTTCGGGTGACACAGTACGAATCTCGGCCACCAGAGCACGCAGCGACTCCTCATTTGCATTGTAGGCGGGGGAAAGCGCGGCCTGTTTTAGCAGCGTTCCCAGATCGCGCACCTCCTTATGCGGTTGCGAGAGCAGGTGGGCAACCTGGCTTTCCAGCGTGCGGGCATTGACGATTTCCCCAAGCGAAGTATTGGTTGCCAGCGGCAGCAAATAGCGCGAGATGTCGAAAGCGCGAGCGCGCAAAGTGCGCTCGTAAGCTTCTTGCTTCATTTCCGCGGGCCGGGGCGTGATGCTGGCGAGATATTCGAACGTCCGCTGCGAAACTATTTCGTAGGTGGAGAACAGACATTCGATCGTTTCGCGATAGAGATTCATCGCGGAAGTGTCGCCCTCGAAGCTGGGCGTGTAATACCCGCTCTTCCTGAAGTCCTGGTAGCGAGTGGAACGCTCCTGGCCGTCCCAGCGCTGCTCGTCGGCCACCACGATGGCGGCGAGGATGGAGAGGCGCTCGATTGCCAGTGCGATGTGCGCAAGGTCAGCGATGGAGCGGTGGCCATACTGGAAGTAGAAGGTGTTGAGAAATTTTTCCGCCTTCTGCAGCGTGATTTCCTTCAGCGACTCTTTCATGGAGAGCGCCGAGCGCGAATACTTGGCCATGGCATAGGCTTGGATTTCGGGCTCAACCCCGTAAACGGCGAACACCTCGACGGAAGTCGAGGAGGCAGGAATAGTGACGGGACGTTCAGAATCGGGACGCGATCTCACGGGCTCGGTTGAAATTACTTCAGACATGGGAGTGGAGAAATCTTAATCGTCCGCTGCGTCGGGTGCAATCGACTGAAAGTGACGGTAGTGGTTCGATTGGGATCTGGCAACTTACCAGATCAAACTTCAGACTGGTACACTACCGAAAGCAGCCTCACCAGGACCCACAATGCTCTGCTAGCCTATCCTTATGCCGCAGTCCGTCAAAGAGCGCGTTGCCAAGTTGCGAGAAGAAATCGCAGAGATCAGTGAAGCAAACCGCCTTTACCTGCAAGGTGGCAAGAAGATGGTGGGCGCGTCTGACCAGGAACGGCGACTGCAAAGATTGCAGGAAATCATGGACGAACTCATGTCCTTGACCGACTGGAAAAAGACGTAATCTGCAAGAGGAATTGCCGTCCCAACGCCGTTGGTCAGTCCGACGCTTGAACTTCCATCGCTTCCGTAATCCAGAGCTGTGCCGGAGCGCCTTTCGTGGTGCGGGTGGCAGTCGCTTTAAAGCTGCTCGATGTGGTTTCGACCTCGTAAGTGTAGGGAGGGCGCTCGCTCCTGATGCTGAGGTAGTGGCCTGAAATCAGCTCTTCCAGCGAAGCATACTTCCCTTCCGCGGCCATGTACCCGCGCTCGGCGTTGGCGATGCTGATCAGGTCATTCTTGACGCCCGTGATGTTGGCAACTTCTAGTGGATTGCCGCTCCCAGAGGACGGAGTCAGAGTCTTGACCTGCTGAGAGTAGATGTACAAGCCGATCGCCATGGTGGCGACCACACTCAAGAACCCAAAAACACGCCCCATAATTCGCTCCGCAAAAAGTTATTTCACCCGTCCGCGCAAGTGTTATTGCACCGCGAAACCGCACCGGCGGCAAGTAACCAGAGTGCTCATGCTGGAGATGAACCGGGGCTGCTGTTTGCGGGAGGCTTGCTTGTCGAATGGCGACCCCGGAGGGAGTCGAACCCCCAACCCTCAGATCCGAAGTCTGATGCTCTATCCAATTGAGCTACGGGGCCGTTCGCCGTGCTGACCGGGCGCTTTCGATTCTACACTGCGCCTCGCCTCCGATTCATCCCTTGCCCACGGAAATCCTCCCGCGTTGTAACATCAAAGCGCATGACGTTCGTGCCTAATCCGGTGAACCACTCCAGTTCGCGCCTGCTGGAGTTCGAGACGCTGCGCGACTTGCTCTCCGGTTACACGTCTTCGCCTTTGGGCCAACACCGTATCGCAGAGCTTCTGCCTTCGCTTGATCGCCCATGGATTGAAACCCAGCACCAGCTCACCACCGAAATCCGCGAGTATCGTCGTGTCGGCGGACGTTTCGAATTCGCCGGACTGCCCGAAGTCAAAAAGCTGATCGAGAAATCCCGCATCGCCGGAGCTGCCCTTGAAACCAGCGAGATCCGCGACGTCGTGCTGGTCGCCGACCGCGGAGCCGAGTGGCGCGAAATCGTGCGTCAGCCTCCCGCGGCGATGCGCTCCGAGTGGGCTGCAGTCGGCGCACTTTCCGCCGGCATCCAGGATTTCACCAGCTTCCTGCGGGCGTTCCGTAACAAGATTCTGCCGGACGGAACACTCGATGATCGCGCGTCCCCCGAACTCAGCCGCATTCGCCGTGAGATCGAGAAGCAGAAGCGTCAGATCCAGGACTCGCTGCGCAGCTACCTGCGGAAACTCGCCGAAGGCGGCACGGTGCAGGACGAGCTGATCACGATCCGCGGCGAGCGATTTGTCATCCCAGTCAAAGTCGAGCAGAAACGCCGCGTGCAGGGCGTCGTGCACGGCGCCAGTTCCAGCGGACAGACCGTGTTTGTCGAGCCGCTCGAAACCATCGAGCAGAACAACGAACTGGTGCGTCTGCTGGATGAGGAACAGGCCGAGGTCCACCGCGTCCTGCTGGAGATGACGCGCCAAATTGGAGAGAACGCCGACGCGATTCTGGCCGCGGCTGACGTGCTCGCCGAACTGGAACTCCAATTTGCCAAAGCCCGCTTGGCCGAAGACTACAACTGCGTCGCGGTGACGTTGTGTGGGCCCAGCGAAGCTCGCCTGCTTCTCCACCGCGCAAGGCATCCTTTACTAGAGCGCAACCTGAAACTCAAGAGCGCGAAGATCGTCCCCATCACCATCGAACTCGAAGGCGACCATCGGCAGTTGGTGATCACCGGGCCTAACACTGGCGGCAAGACGGTCTCGCTTAAGACCCTGGGATTGCTGGCCTTGATGGCGCAGTCGGGCATTCCGGTTCCTGCAGATCGCGCCGACATGCCGGTTTTCGACGCTATTCTCGGGGACATCGGCGACTATCAGTCGATCGAGCAGAATCTCTCGACGTTTTCCGCCCACGTCACCAATATCGACTTCATCTCGCGCACCGCAACCGCGAATTCGCTGGTGCTGCTTGATGAACTCGGGTCGGCTACCGATCCCGAAGAAGGCGCTGCGCTGGCGGTTGCCATCGCCGAGCATTTCCGCAAAGTTGGATGCATGAGCGTGATTTCGACGCACCACACATCGCTCAAAGTGTATGGCGCGAATACTGCAGGAGTAATCAACGCCTCGGTCGGCTTCGACGAGGCTACGTTGCAGCCAACTTTCGAACTGAAAACCGGAGTTCCCGGAGCATCGGCCGGAATCAACATCGCGCAACGGCTGGGACTGAATCCCACGATCATCACATCGGCACGCTCGCGTCTGGGCTCGCAGACTCAAGATGTAGCGCGCTTTTTGGACCGCTTGCACGCCGACCTTCGCGATCTGGACGCCGAACGTTTGCGTATGAAAGCGCGCGAGCAGGAACTGGAGCGCGAAAAAACGCAACTTGCCAACGAAGGCCGCAAAGAACAGCAAGCCAAAATTCGCGAGATGGAGACGAAGCTCGAGACTCTTTTCCGCGACTTCGAATACCACGCGCGAGAGGCGGTGACCGCGGTGCAGGACCGCGCTGCCCAGCAGAAGTTATCGAAAGACGCGGAACGACGCATGGCGAAAATGCGGCGCGAATTTCGCGAGCAGTTCGATGCCACTGTAGTCGCGCACTCGACCGGTGCCGATCGCGGAGACCCCAACGCCCAGCCCAGCCTGGTGAAGCACGTCTCTGAAGGCGATACGGTCAAGCTCAAATCGATGGGCCGTGCCGCTGTCATCAAGAAGAAAATTGGCGACAATCATTTCGATGTCGAGATCGGCTCGATGAAAATGCGCATCGCCCGCGAAGACATCGCCGAAGTGCTCTCACGCCCTTCCGAGTCGCCGGTGCAGGCGGCTCGCTCTCGCGGCATCAGCGTTTCGCTGCAAAACGAAGCGGGCAGCCTCAACATGCCCTCCGAAATCAACGTCATCGGCCGCACCGTGGACGAAGCTACCAGCGAAGTCGAAAAATTCGTGGACCGCGCCTTTCTCGCCGGCATGCCGCGGGTGCGCATCGTCCACGGCAGCGGCATGGGCATCCTGCGCAAAGCACTGCGCCAGTATCTGCAGAAGCATCCGCATGTGGAGTCGGTCACGGAACCGCCTATCAACGAGGGCGGCGGCGGAGCGACTGTGGTCGAGTTGCGGGTCTAGGTTGGGGGTACCCCCCTCCCCCCACCGGTATATTGGAATCATAGACTTAGCGTGAAAACCGTCGCAAAGTATTCCGCGTAAAGGACTTATACGTAAAGTATTCCGGAATAATGACTTACGAGATCCGTTCGCCTTCGCTCAGGATGTCGGCAGCGGGCTCCCCCCTTCGACCGCGCCCGCTGAACGCCCTCAACTTCCCCAATTAGATCTTTATCGTGGCGCACTACGGGTGTTAGGTCAATGGATTTCGCTCAGGGATGGTTGTGCCGAAAAGAGTAACTGAAGAGTTGAGTGGTGGGCACCCGGCAATATCCCGATCGCACAAGTTGACTGCTGGTCAATACGCGCTATCGCCTGTTACATCAGTTATCCGCACGCGTGTTCGCGATTTAGTGCTACCGAGCTCGGGGATGCGACCGAAGCCCCGTGCGCAACTTAGTTCACGGTGAACTTCGCCGAACTGCTGGCGCTGCCGCCCGCGGTCGTGACCGCAATCTTGCCGGTCTTCGCGCCGGTGGGTACATCAGCGGTGACTTGCGTGTCGGAGTTCACCGTGAAGTTGGTCGCAGCCACTCCGTCAAAGGTCACCTTCGTGGTCTGCGTTAGGCCGGTTCCGGTAATCGTCACTGGAGTTCCGACCGGACCACTCAGCGGAGTGAATGATTTGATGGTCGGCAGAACGCTGAACGTTTTCGTGCTGGTGAGCGTCGTCCCGTCGGTGGTCACTGTTACCGATCCGGTCAGCGCTTCCGCGGGAACGGTCGCGGAGATGTAGGTCGAGCCCGTCAGCGCGATCTTTGTAGCTGCAACCCCGCCGAACTCGACCACCGAAGATTTACTGAAACCCTGGCCGAGGATTTCAACTGCGGAGAGCTCTTTGCCAGAAGTGGTCATCAAGGTGACGAAAGGACTCAGGCCCAGATCCAGGCTGTAGAAGACCCCGTTGCCGTTAGCGCCGCCGTTGCTGGCGAGGCCATAGAGCTTGCCGTCGGTTCCCTGGGTGAGGTAGCCCGCCGGGTTGCATCCATGCGTGTTGTCGAAGGTGTAGGCCACGCTGAACGCTCCAGCAGGCGTGACCTTGAAGATGGTGCCGCAGTTCGCGCTGCCACCGCTATAGGCCACACCGTAGGCGTTGCCATCGGTGGCCAGCATGGGAGTCAGAGCCTGCTGGCCGTCGGTCGAGGAACTAAAGTTGTGCACAACCGAGAAGCCACCAGAGGATGTGAGCGAATAGAGCACGCCATCGCCGCTGGTCCCTCCCAGTTCCGTCGTTCCATAGAAGTTGCCCGGGGTAATCTCCACCATGCCGGGAGCTGCTTGGTTTCCGTCGCTGTTATCGAAATTGTGGAGAACCTTGTACACCCCTTTGGGCGTCATCTTGAAAGCCGTGCCGTAACCGTACTCGCCGCCCTCGTTCATTCCGCCGTAGATGTTGCCATCGCTGGCGAGAAAGAGTTGACCACCGCCTTGACCGTCGGAGTTGGAGAAAGTATGCAAGGTCTTCAGCACGCCCGCGGACGTGACGCTGTAGATGGTGTCGGCGGATGAATCATTCGTGGTGCCGTAAAAGAGTCCGGTGCCGCGAACGAGGACATTGGCGGGATTGGCGCCATCGCCGTTGTTGGCGAAGTTGTGCAGTGCGGTCTGCGTACCCTTGGGCGTAATCTTGAAAGTAATTCCATTGCCGGAGCTTCCGCCCGACCAGGTGCATCCGTAGAGGTTGCCATCGGTGCCCAGCGTCATGCCGCCGATCTCGTTCGACCCGTCCGTTCCGTCGAAGCTGAGGATTACGGTCGGCGTCCCGCTGGGAGTGATTTTGAACACCGCACCATTCCCCGTTCCGCCCCCAGCGGACTCGGCGTAAAAGTTGCCGTCCCGGCCCTGGGCGAGGTTGGACTCTTGGAAGGTGTGCGGGTCTCCCGCGCTGGTGTTGAAGTCGTGCAGGTCGGTGTAAGTTTGAGCCTCGGCCGGGATCGTTGCCCCGGCAACGGCCACCACGAACACGGCGAGGACAAGTGCCGTGCTAATGCGAAGTGACTTACTGGCACGCTGAGCGTAATTCATTGAAAGCCTCTTGGAAGCACAAATGTTTCTTGCTTTTTCCCCTGGGATCGACGTCGAAACCTCCCTAAATTGTTGACTGTCGAACTGTTTACGTACGACCAGCGAGTTTCCGTTCGGTCCCCACCATCTGGCTCGCTAGAAAAGATCCAGGTCAGTCAGACTCGGTCAGTTCAACCCCTGGGAACAATCAAACCGGGATCTCCTTTTTGACCCCAACAAACGGCTGCCATTGTCCCCCCACTCCATGTTCGCGTCAATGTGAAATAGTTTGCAGCACCGATCAGTGTGTTTCTGTCTCGAACCGTTGGCGAAAAATCTCAATTACACTCACGACCCAGTTCTGAGCGCTAACGGCGAGGGCTCGCATCTCCGGCGGGTAGGTGTAAGGCTTGTGGCTCCGGGGTATTCACAACGCGGATATTCGGAGATCCAGCCGCGTAAACCACTACGCTTCCAACTTACGTGGCGGCTTCTCGAACAGCGAGGGGTGGGAGTCCCCTGCGCCTACCAAACGCTGGTATTCCAGCGGATTTCCTGAGCTTGCTTGCTCATCTTCAACGGTTGCCGAGGCGGGTGACCATTCGGGCATGCGGCGCTGTGCTGCTTCCATTGCGCGGCGACGTGAGTGGCAAAGCCATCGGGGATGGAATCGCGTTTCACGGGTGCGAACACTGCCAAGGGTGTTTCGCAGCCGGTGGTTTCGCATTCGAGAGTTACTACGAAAGCAATCAGATCGTCGGGGTGGGTTGATCGGCCCTTGGCATCGACCTCCAGCAGCGCCTTCGGTACGTCAGCACGCGATAGATTGTTGCAGCCGGGACATGCGTAGTTTATGTAGACGCCGCCCTCATATGCCGCCGGCGGATGTTGAGTCATTCGCTGAAGCATGGGTTTGGGGTGGCTGCTGGATTTTCCGCAGCATGGGCAATTGACCTGTTGCATGATGAGCAAGGCTGATTTACCTCGCAATCGCAGTGGAGTCTGTGAGGAAGGCCAGGAATCAGGCCCGAAAGCGCCGCACGCCGCGAATTATACCTCGGGTTGTGAACAAGCAAGGGCTGGTCTTCCACATCTTTCCCACAGCAATCCCGCCTTATCCTGCTTCCTTCAGGCTGCGGCAACCCTCATAATCACTACGGGACTGGCGTGCGCCGTCGATGGCTTCGACTTTGACTTCTTCCGACAACTTCAAAGAGACGCTCAAGCAGCAGGCGGATATCGTCCGGAT
>JGI12269J14319_10004530_pt1 | contig 12634 bp, 6 predicted proteins | sample PeaSoiSIISIP2007_FD_14319 | JGI IMG/M metagenome (IMG submission 14319) | reverse complement strand
TCAAACGGGAGCGAGGGTAACTATGACGAGCGAGACCTGAAGATCGTTACATCATGCCTTAGCGATGCTGAAGCTGGCAATTGTTTTGAATATTTGCGCCAAATTGCTTCAATTAACGAACTACACTCGGAAGATGGTACCATCCTTTTGGCGAAGCAGTATGAGCGTATTGATTTCGTTGGGGCAGATACGGCTTTGGCCATTTACTTGAATCCGCAAAAGTACAAAGCGGCTAAATATCAAAGTCAGACCCCAATTTTTCCGTTTGGTGGTAATGCAAGCCAGTTTAAAGCAGTTAAAACGGCTCTAAGTCATCAGATCAGCGTCATACAGGGACCACCCGGAACCGGAAAGACTCAGACAATCTTAAATATTATTTCTAATTTGCTGGTACAAGGAAAAACAGTTCTTGTTGTTTCGAATAACAACTCCGCTACCGCCAATGTTTTTGAGAAGCTGTCGTCTCAAAAATGTGGTTTGGGGTTTCTGCTCGCACCGCTTGGTAACTCGGAAAATAAATCTGAATTTATTCGTAATCAGACTGGAAGCTATCCTGACCTTTCAGAATGGAATATAAATACGGAAACCCAAAGAGTATTACAAGAAAAAATCAGGGAAAATGCCTCAAAGCTTTCGGAGGTATTTGAAAAGCAGGAGCGGCTTGCCAAAGCAAAGCAAGAACTGTACAATTTACAACTTGAGATAAAGTACTTTGAGCAATATTGCGCGGAGACGGGCATCGGCGAAGATATGCTAAAGGTAAGGAGGAGCCTTAAATCAAGTCGCCTTATGCGGTTGTGGCAAGAGTGCTATGATTTTTTCGAAAAAGAACGTACTGTTTCTCTTTGGTACAAATTCAAAAGTGTCATAATTTATGGCCTTTCAGATTGGAAATTTTTTAATAATGATCTTTCAAAGATCATCACACTCCTACAGAGTCTGTTTTATCGTTCAAAACAGAAAGAGCTTAGTGATAAGGTAACTTCTCTGGAAGGTGAGTTACATTCAGTAACTGCTGTGAAAAAGATGGACGAGCTCACAGAGCTGTCTATGAAATTTTTGCGCGGCAAGTTATTCAACCAATATGGCAACACCATGGAACGGATAAAATTTTCCGTGGACGATCTCTGGAAGCGGCCAAGAGATGTCTCTAGAGAATATCCTGTGATACTGAGTACAACGTTTTCGTCTCGAAGCAGTCTTGGAAAGAACATGGTGTACGACTATTTGATCATGGATGAAGCATCACAGGTGGATTTGACAACTGGAGCCTTGGCTCTATCTTGCACAAAAAATGTTATAATTGTTGGAGACACTAAGCAACTCCCAAATGTTGTATCCAATGATATGAAGAAGCGCACTAATGTGATCATGGAATCCTTCCATATTGCTCAAGGATACCACTTTGCTGAAAACAGTTTTTTGAAATCTATATGCAGCATTATAGCGGACGTACCACAGACATTGCTCCGCGAACACTACCGTTGCCATCCTAAAATTATCGGATTCTGCAATCANAAGTTTTATAATAATGAACTGATTATCATGTCAGAAGATCATGGCGAAACTGATGTATTATCCGTGTTCAAAACCGTGGTAGGGAACCACAGAAGAAATAATCTGAATCAACGGCAAATAGATGTCATTTGCCAAGAAACGCTACCCAAGCTGAAAAAGCAGGATCTGGCAGATATTGGGGTCATTGCACCGTACAATGATCAGGTCAACGCACTGAAAGCGCAATTAGGCATGGTTGGCATTGATGTGGCAACAGTACATAAGTTTCAAGGCCGTGAAAAGGACACCATAGTTTTGACGCCAGTCGATGATGTCGTTACTAACTTTACAGATGATCCCTATCTATTGAATGTCGCTATATCTCGGGCAAAAAAGCGGCTCAGTCTTGTCGTCTCCAGTAATGCGCAACCGGCGGGTAGCAATATCGGCGATTTGATCTCCTATATCGAGTACAATAACTTTGAAATTATCCAAAGTGAGATTTATTCCATTTTTGACTACCTTTATCGGCAATATACGGACAGTAGGCTAGCCTTTTTAAAAAAACGCAAGCGAGTATCAGAGTTTGACTCGGAAAATCTGATGTATGGCATGATAAAAGATGTCTTGTCAAGACATTCATATACAGCCATGGATGTCATTTTCCATCAGCCTCTCAATATGCTGATTCGTGATCCTAAACTTTTGAGTGAAGCCGAATGCAGATATGCCATGAATACAGCAACGCACTTGGACTTCTTAATCTACAACAAGATCAGCAAGAAGCCGATCCTTGCGATAGAGGTGGATGGCTTCCACCATCACAAGGATGGAACTATACAGGCGAAGCGGGATAAGATGAAGAATCATATTTTGGAACTTTACAATATCCCTTATCTGCGCTTTTCCACTAACGGTAGTGGCGAGACAGAGAAACTCGAACAGGCACTGAGGGATTACAAAGATCGTGCGTGAATTGTAAATATCTATGATTGGTTGCAACTAGAAGTATCTTGATGCAAGAAATAAGAAACTCGGCTCTCAAGGCAACGGTGCCTGAAAGCAACTTATCAACCATCATGACTGGCGGCACAATGGGGAATGAAAATGGAGTAACGCACTTAGAAACCATTTTCGTGTGAACTTATTGTTTGACGATAAAACAAGTTTAATATGAACACGGAATTACTTCCCATTATTCATATTGCGATGAGTATTTAGCTGGTAAAATCAAACGTACAGAGACTCCTCAGCAATGATTGGAATGAGAAATCAGCGAATAAATGAATGAGCATTTAGAAGCCGTGGATTTAATGGATACGCCTTCGACTTTCCGGCAATCGGTATTCAAAATAAATTTAGAAAATAAACGCATCATCTAAGGAGTTTTCTATGTCTAACATCCAACTCTACGAATCTATTATCAATAAAACTTTAGAGGAAACCCTTAAAAAGCTACAAGCATTAAAGGGCGTTCATAAAGATAAGTTAGATCCTGTTAGCTCAGGGGCTATTTTAGCTGCGTACATACAAACTGTCCTCGAATCGGGGTTACGGCATTATAAGAAGCCTGAAGATTTGTCATTTCAAATAGACGTGGTGAATCAAGTGATTGAACACCTCGGTGGGATTCTTAAAGATAAGGAACTCAGTCAATTTCAGATTGTGGAGAATAATTTATTAAGGGGAATTACCGAAAAGCTACTTTCAAAGGATCGATTTAAGGAGCTTATGCCGGTGTCCTCTGTTGCTAGAAGTAGCTTGTTTACCGGTGGGGATCGTGAACCGCCGGTTTATATGGAGCTAAAGCGAGAAATCGCATCGGCAGATCGGATTGATTTGTTGGTGTCATTCATCAAGCATAGCGGTCTAAGGCTGATTTATGATGATTTGGTAGAACATACGAAGACCAAAAATTTACGCGTTATTACGACAAGCTACATGGGCGCGACNGATTTTAAGGCGGTGCAGCTATTGGCACGGCTTCCAAATACAGAGGTGCGAATTTCTTATGACACAAACCGCACACGGCTACATGCCAAAGCTTACTATTTTCATAGGGAATCGGGTTTTAGTACGGCTTATATTGGCTCATCTAATCTTTCAAAGGCAGCACTTAGTGAGGGGACTGAGTGGAATCTTAAGGTGTCTGAGTATTCCTCGATCGAACTGATTCAAAAATACCGCATCACCTTTGAAACATACTGGAATATCGGGGAGTTTCAAAGCTTTGATCCGAAAAAACTTGAGGATGTCAAAAGACTTAAAGTAGCGCTGGAGGAAGAGTCAAATAAACAAGATTCTGATAGCCCACAGTACTATTTTGATATTATTCCTTACGCCTACCAGCAGACTATTTTGGATCGTTTGCAAATTGAACGTGAGGTTTATGGGTCTTACCGGAACTTGATTGTAGCGGCTACAGGTACTGGAAAAACCGTTGTTGCGGCCTTTGATTTCAAGCAGTTTTATCAGGAGAAACCAGGGGCGAAAGTTTTGTTCTTAGCGCATAGAGAGGAAATCTTAAAACAAAGTTTGTCAGNTTTTAGAGGTGTTCTTAGGGATGCTAATTTTGGTGAGCTTTGGGTAGGTGGGTATCAACCTCAAGATTATCAGCATGTTTTTGCTTCGATTCAGACTCTTAATACTAATGGACATTATTTAAAATTTGAGCAGAATCATTTTGATTACATAGTTTTAGACGAATCGCACCACGGCACAGCAGGTTCTTATCGCAAGGTTCTTGAGCATTTCAAGCCTCAGATTTTATTGGGTCTTACTGCTACGCCAGAGCGGATGGATGGTGTGGATATTTTAGCGGACTTTAATAATAGAATTGCCTATGAAATAAGGCTAAGAGAAGCCATCGATCGGAACTTGCTATGTCCTTTTCATTATTTTGGAGTCTCAGACGAGACGGATTTGAGTCAAATTAAATGGCAGAGTGGGCACTATGATATTGCAGAACTCGGTATAAAATACATTGGCAACGAGCAACGCAATAGTGGGATTTTAAAGGCGATTGATCAGTATGTCATTTCGACTGCCACGATGAAGGCGCTTGGCTTTTGTGTCACTAAGGATCATGCTCGTTATATGAGCCAAGTGTTTAATGCGCGTGGTATACCTGCGATGAGTTTGGATGCCGATTCTTCCAAGGAAGAAAGGCAGACGGTTCAAGGCAGGCTACTCAAAGGTGAAATTAAGGTCATCTTTGTTGTGGATCTTTACAACGAAGGCGTCGATATTCCGGAAATTAATGTGGTCTTGTTCTTGAGACCGACTGAATCTGCTACAGTTTTTATCCAACAGTTGGGTAGAGGCCTGCGGCTTCATCGGGATAAGGAAGTTCTTACTGTTCTCGACTTTATCGGACAGGCGCATAGGCAGTATGACTATCGTATGAAATTCCAAAGTCTCATTGGACGTACCCACGGCTCTCTTGTTGCGGAGATAATCGAGGGCTTTACTACTTTACCAAATAATTGTCACATTCAATTGGAGAGACTGGCTAAAGAACGAATCTTGAAGAACGTTGAATCGGCGTATATTAATAGAAGAAAATTACAGCAGCTAATGACAGACTTTAGGGTGAATAGCGTTCTAGAATGCACTTTTCTTAACTTTTTAAAGCGCAACGATCTTGAGCCGCTTGAGGTTTACCGTTTTACCACCTTTACAGAACTAGTCAATCAGGCTTATGTCGTAGATTTGAGAAGTCCGCTCGCTAGCATTAAGTCTCTAAAAGGTGCGTTGGCTAGAGTGGCAAAGATTAATGCTGTCGAGCTTTTGCAGTTTATCCAGAACTATTTTAAGGTTCCGTTTGAACTGGTTAGGGAACGAGATATTCGTCTTGCGACGCAGTTTTACTATACTGTTTTCAACACGGCGTGGCATGGCACTATTCAAGAGTTTATGCTCGGGGTTCATGAGTTTAGTCACGAGATGATTGAAGAGATTCAAGATGTGGTCAGTTATAACTTAGAACAGATAGACCATTTGCCAAAACCAGTTGCGATTGAAACTGACATCCCACTGGAACTGCATGCGTCCTATTCAACACTCCACGTATTTGCAGCCGTTGGTGAGAATTCAATCAATTCAGTGAAAGCTTTCAGGGAAGGTGTCAAGTATTTCAGTAGTCATAACATGGACGCTTTCTTTGTCACACTCAACAAGTCTGAAAAACACTATAAAGAGTCTACAAGGTATGAGGACTATGCGATTAATGAAGAACTCTTTCACTGGCAATCTCAAAGTCGTACTTCAGACATTAGCCCAACTGGTCAGCGCTACATCACTATGCGCGAAAACGGATCACGAGTGCTCTTATTTGTCCGTGAAGAACGCTCAGACGCCTACGGCAACACTGAAGTTTACCGTTTGATAGGCCTGGCCAAGTATGTCTCTCACCAAGGTTCCGCCCCCATTAGCATCACCTATAAGCTTGACGAAAAGATGCCCATGGAAATTTTAAAGACTTCGAACCAGATTGTTAAGATTGTATGAGCAGTGGCAATTATCGTGAGTGAGAGTGATTAAGATCTGGTTTTGGGCGGAAAAGACTTAGCTATTTGATTACAAAGTAAACTTACATTGAGGGAGATGGGGTTGTGGATGTAGGAAGTGCTATTAAGATTGTTTCAGCCTTGGCTAATGGAGTTGATCCCCATACAGGGGAGGTAATGGAAATCGAGGGTCCTTTTCAGAACCCTAACACCGTGAGAGCGCTGTTTCTTGCAATCAGAGGTTTAGAGCTTTTGGAGTCTAAAGAAAAAAGAAACAACCGACTCCCATCGAGTGCTGGCAAAGCCTGGACTACTTCGGAGGATGAAGATTTGGTTAAAGAATTTGACATCGGTAGAACAATAAAGGAATTATCAGAAAAACATGGCCGAACTCAAGGCGCAATACAGTCGCGCTTAAGTAAGCTAGGTAAAATAGAGTCAGAAGACAATACAACAAATCAATTCCAGGGCAATAATATACAATCTAATCCATGGACAGCTGAAGAGGATGATCAAATGATTAGAGAATTTGATACGGGGGTTTCTCTGAGAGAGTTATCATCAAAGTATGGTCGAAATATGGGCGCAATTCAAACCCGATTACTTACGCTTGGAAGAAAAATTTTCTAAATCTCAGTATTCCCGACATACGAGTATGCCAAGACCGTGTTGTAACATAGTATAAAATTTCTTGAAAAGGTGTCGGTTGAAATAAACTGGTGCCTTTTTGTATTCCGATCAAAAGGAAGATTGCAGATTCCGTTAGAGATGCATTGCAATCACTTATTTTGAAATATTTGGTATTAGTGGAAGGAATATTGGAAAGATTTGACGAAAACTAAGGAGCGAGTCTAATGATGTCCCTTCATTGAGACAACAACGTTAACTGCTTCGATTCTTAGCAAATTAGGACTACTACATGTGTTGGGTACTGAAAAGTAATGGAATCGGGCAGATAATCATGGTAAGGCATGAATAGGTCACTTAAACCAAGCGTTAAGTTCTTAAACCCTAATTTGCTCCCTGCCTTTCCGGCAACATGGTCAAATACCTTGGTCATCAGCACTATTCTTCGACCGGTCTTGGCGTGGATCGTATCATCTAGAATAAAAGCGGACTTGTTATCAACTTCATTCGTAGAATTTACCAATCGTTGAAACTGTTTGGCCATACCGAGGGCGGGCTCTTTTGTTTGCGTTATAACTGTTATAGGCCAGAGTCTTCGGGCCGTCGCTTTTTCGTGAGATAGGGAGTTTTTTATGCTATAATGGCAATAAAAAAATTCATACGTTAAATTTAAGGAGATTTTTATGCTAGCCGTAACCAATCCTTTGATCGTCCAAAGTGATCGCTCAGTTCTCTTAGAAGTACAGAATCCTCTCTATGAAGAAGCTCGTGATACCTTAGCAATTTTTGCTGAATTGGAAAAAAGCCCTGAGTACATGCATACTTACCGCATCACCCCCTTATCCTTGTGGAATGCTGCCTCCAGTGGGATTGCTGTTTCTGACGTCTTAACTGGGTTAGAGAACTACAGCAAATTTCCTCTGCCCGACGCGGTGCGCACAGAAATTCAGCAACTCATGGGCCGATACGGCTTAGTCAAGCTAATTCGAGATAGAGATAAACTCTGTCTGGTAGCAGAGGATCCGGTGATCTTGTTGGAAATTATCCGTCACAAAGAAGTCAAACTATTGCTGGCATTCGGTGAAAGAGAAATTAACTACGATGCCTCAAATCCGTCTGTAAAGCGAGTTGAGATAAATCCAGAAGCACGTGGTCAAATAAAACAGCTCCTCATGAAACTCTTTTACCCAGTTGAAGACCTAGCGGGTTACAGCGAGGGTACCCCTTTGCCGATCGCTTGGCGTACCGAAAAGCCTCTTGCTGATCCATTTGCTCTGCGCTCGTATCAGCAAGAGGCCGTCGCAACGTTTCATCAGCAAGGGTCAGTACGCGGAGGCAGTGGTGTTTTAGTTTTGCCCTGCGGGGCGGGTAAGACAGTGATCGGCATGGGTGTGATGGCAGAACTGCAGTGCGAGACGCTGATTCTGACAACCAATAATAGTGCCGTCAAACAGTGGCTGCGCGAACTGGCGGATAAGACCACCTTGGAGGATACCCAAATGGGGGAGTATACCGGTGAGAAAAAAGAGATCTGCTCGGTCACAGTAGCCACTTACCAGATTCTCACTCACCGCTCGTCCACGACAGGCGAGTTCAGTCATTTTCACCTATTTAATGAAAAAAACTGGGGTCTCATTATTTATGATGAGGTGCATCTTTTACCTGCGCCCGTTTTTCGCGCAACCGCCGATTTGCAGGCCAAACGTCGCTTGGGGTTGACGGCGACCTTAGTACGGGAGGACGGCAAGGAAGAAGAGGTCTTTAGCCTAATCGGACCCAAGAAGGTGGATGTTCCTTGGCGACTCTTGGAAGCTCAAGGCTGGATTGCCACCGCCGTGTGCACAGAGTGGCGAATTTCAATGAGTCAATCTCGCCGTATGGACTACGCTTTAGCGGAAGAAAAGGAAAAATTCCGGTTGGCAGCAGAAAACCCACGCAAGCTAGAGCGGGTGTTTGAGCTAATGGAGCAGCACCGGGAGGATCTGGTGTTGGTGATTGGACAGTATGTGCGGCAACTAGAAATGCTGGCTCGTGAGCTAAATGCCCCTATTATCACAGGAAAAACCCCGCAACGAGAACGGGATCGCCTCTATGAAGAGTTTCGCAGTGGCCGTCTGCGTTGTTTAGTAGTTTCTAAAGTGGCCAACTTTGCCATTGATTTGCCGGATGCCAATGTGGCGATTCAAGTCTCTGGAACGTTTGGTTCTCGCCAGGAAGAAGCGCAAAGGCTGGGTCGAATCTTGCGTCCCAAGCAGGGCGACGGTAAGGCCTATTTCTATAGCTTAGTATCCAAAGACACCAAGGAACAGGAGTTTGCCATGCACCGTCAACTTTTCCTTACGGAACAAGGGTACGCTTATAAGATCATGATCGAGGAGGATTTGGAGAAATGAATGAACCAACTCCCAAGTTTCGACCAGTTTTCGGCTCGAAATCACTAGAAAGAGTTATTCCTTCAACGACCGCGACCAATCAAACCCCGACCACTAAAGATCCACTCAAAACGGGTTCTGCTCAGAAGAAGCTTAAACCCACGTCTTGGCCTGATTATTTTGCCAAGTTGGACTCAACCGAACGAATTCTTCTAGGGTATATAGTCTATCGTCAACCTGATGACTTGGGGATGCATGACTTTTACAATTATAACTCAGAAAGTCTTAGCTTATTGGATAAGGACCTGCCCGACCTCGACTATGCCGAGGTTGAAAGACTACTGACCCGCTGGAAAAAAGTTGGTCTCTTAGAGACGGGACGTTCGTATCATTCCTACCGTCTTAAGGAAGGGGTACCCGAAGCATACTGGCAGTGGTTGAGAAAACAGGCCTCGCCACAGAGTTTCGACTTCGAACCGGAAAAGACTTACCCTTCACATTTATCAGGCACCTTAGATAACCTTCTGAATTTGCTGGTGATGATCGATCACGGAGAAGTTTTGGTGACTCGCAACGGTGAGATTAACAAACATTCTATGAAGCGCATCAGGGCTTCCTGGACTGAGCCCGTTGGACCGGTTGAACTTTTTAATCCAGAAAGCTATTTGTATTGGCTATTGAGCATTGTTCAGATGCTTAAACTGATTGGTTCCAAAGGGGATCACTTGGTTTTGTCAGCGACAGGAAAGGCCTTGCCAAAGAAAATCCAAGTGGAAGACTTACTTTGTACAATCTATCCATCTCACATTCGCTCCATTCCACTCAAAGGATTTTTCTTGATCTTACCGATCTTGGACCGCTGTACTAAGTGGGAAAGCTGGTCTCGGCTGGTGGGAAGTTTAATTTCTGCCGACAAGGTGGGTAACTTAGTTCGACGTGATCGGGTGATCAGTATACTTGACCCCCTGCGATTTATCGGGCTACTGGATTGGGGCGAGTTTCAAAGCGATATCTTGGTGCGGGTCACTCCTCTGGGTCAGCTTCTGCTGCCAAAGTTATTACGTGAACACAAGCTGGATGAGTATTGCAGTGAAATAAAGAGTCTGGCAGACCAAGTCTACCCGATGGATGGTCCAGATACGGCTTATGTCCAACCAAACTTTGAAATTTTAGTGCCGCATTCGGCATCTTGGGCAGTGCGCTGGGAGCTCGGTCAATTCGCGGTGCTGGGGCAGCAAGACCAGATGCTGAGCTATCGTTTGGACAAGACGTACCTCTTGAGTGCTCTCAAACGCGGTCTGCCGGCAGGAGATGTCATAAACCTACTCACTAGGCTAAGCCCATATCCATTGCCGGAGAATCTCGTGATCACAATCCAACAATGGATTGAATCCTTTGGTCAAGTGACGTTTCTGAAACTTAGTCTTTTAGAATGCACCACACCGGAACAAGCGGCCTCCATAGCTTCGGCCCGTAAATACAAGGAGTATGTTCTCGGATTATACAGTCCCACAGCAGTGATCATCCGCGAACCGGAGAAACTGCGTAAGCTTTTGGAGAAACAAGGAATTTATCCCTTGCCAGGAACTCTGGATGGAGAGGGATTCGCGGGACGCAAGGGGTCTTCTGGGGAGAATTGCAATCTGTGCAGAAGCCAGTTATAGCGCAGGGGTATTGTAATTCAAACGTTTGGCATTTCAAGAATCTTGGTGCTACCCCTAGTATAATTATTTCTATTAGATAGGGATGGACACCGCTCTGGTAACCACTGGAGCGGTGCTACTAATTAAATCTGGACGTATTCAGCAATTACAATATTTCGATATACCCTTCTGTTCCATGCACACGAATTCGTTGCCCATCTTTTATCAGTTTGGTAGCATTTTCTACTCCGACAACTGCTGGTAAGCCATATCATAACGTTGGCTTGTACAAGTTGTTTGGCTTCTTTCAGTAAAGCCTGTTTATAAACGAAGTATCGATTAACTATGCAGTATTTTGGATATTCACGATAACCGATAAAATTCCGGATTAGGCTGATCATTCGTTTTGTTTCTTTGGCTTTTTGTTCACCATCCGGTAATTGCTTCAATCGATCTAATAACTCTTGTTCTTTTTTTAAAGCAACACGTCGCCCTTGCTCAAATTTCCGATTACCAGCATTCGGCTCATGGTTTTTGATGTTACTGAGAATCAGGGGGACAAGTGTCGTTGGTTTTTCACTCCAACGAGTTTTAGTAATATCGATTTCTCCGGCACAGCGCATTCCGTATTTGTTGAGAAAAGCATAGATAGCGTCTTGGGTAACACGCCCACCATCAAACTTAACTATTTTCTCCAAAAAGTTATCATCTTTTACATGTTGTAAATAATCAATTACTTCCGGATAAGGACGAATCACATCTGCGACATCCAATAAGTCCAGACCCATTTCCGAAGTAATATTGTTGGGTACAGATTGAGAAAGCGTGTCTGCTACGTTTTTTTCACCTAACCACTTGTTTATATTTTCATTGATCCAGACGCTAGCATCTATAGCAGCCATAAACACACCAAAACTTTGTGGGTCAAATAAAATCTTCTTTAATATCTGGATATCTTCCAGAATAAAATCAAATAAATCCGATCCTGATTTCGTTTGGATGTTATGTTTTAACTCTTCTATCGATGTTTGACTACTCTTAATCAAATCAGAAACGATTGTCGGATCGTTTTCGATTGGTGCTTGAAAACCCGCAGACGGCATATCTTTATTGCTTTTAATGGGACTCAGTTCTTTTTTTTCATTTGGTGGCGATTTTATAAAATCTTCTCGCTCTACGATGGTCATGAGTGCGTCTTTTATGAGCGGATCGGATTTTCCCAAGGTATCTATTATCATTTTTCTGCTGTCAGGCGAAGCCAGATTATGCGTGATATCAACAAATAACCTTCCACCGGCATTAAACCTGGGTCCAAAAGATGTTAACTGAAATATTGACATTCCCAATGGTTTCAAGGGGTCGGTCATCATTTGTTGATGACCGACAGAAACGTAAACGTGATTTTCTCGATCATTCGCTTCAGGGATGGGGTATAAAGTAGTGATTGGCCGACTCTGGACAATATAAAATGTATCATCAACCAAACACCATTCGATATCTTGTGGGTAACCAAAATAAGCTTCGATCTGTCTTCCTATGCGTGCTAGTTGTAAAATTTGTTGTTCAGTAAGTGTTTGAGTCTTTTGCTGATCAGGATCGATCTGCTGTGTCTCTGTTCCGCCTTCTTTTAGTCCATAGATAGACATTTTTTTGGTTGCTATCATCTTATCGACTATTTCCTCTTCCTGTACTTTATAACAATCAGCAGATACCAAGCCAGAGACCAGTGCTTCTCCAAGTCCAAAACTGGCATCGATTGTTAGCAGCTTTCGGTTAGAAGTAATCGGATCAGCGGTAAATAAAATCCCTGAAGCCTGTGGGAAAACCATCCTTTGAACGATAACGGATATATAAACTTGGCTGTGGTCAAATCTGTTTTGCATTCGGTAGATTACCGCACGATCCGTAAATAGGGAAGCTCAACATTTGCTGATATGCTTTAGGATTGCTTCTTTTCCGATAATGTTCAAATACGTATCCTGCTGGC
>JGI12269J14319_10004528_pt1 | contig 12635 bp, 11 predicted proteins | sample PeaSoiSIISIP2007_FD_14319 | JGI IMG/M metagenome (IMG submission 14319) | reverse complement strand
GAGGTGCTTTCCTTCTACGACGAGTACAAGGACTCCATGCCCATGCTCCCCGACCAGGTGAAGCTCGCCCAGATCGTGGTCAAGATCACCACCGATCCCGGACGCGACAGCGTGGCCTACCACAAGGCGCTGGACGCCATCGATCGGCTGCGCCAAGGCGCCGATTTCGCGACGCTGGCCAAGGAGCTTTCCCAGGACCCCGGTTCCAAGGACAGCGGCGGCGACATCGGGTACACCCGCAGAGGCGAGCTCGACCCGGTCTACGAGAGGGCGGCCCTGGCCCTGGAGGTCGGGCGCTACACCCAGACGCCGGTCCGGTCGCGATTCGGTTGGCACGTGATCGAGCTCGAGGGACGACGCGACCAGGAGTTCCACACCCGCCACATCCTGTTCAGCCTGATCCCCGACGCCACCGACACCGCGAGGGCCAAGGAACTCGCGGATTCCTTGCGCAAGGTCGCCGACGCCGGTGGGGATTTCGCGGCTCTCGCCCGCAAGTACAGCGCGGAAAAGGCTTCCGCATCCTTCGGGGGCACCTTGGGCTGGTATCCGGAAAACGAACTGCAGGGCCAGTTCAAGGATCTGATCTCCAGCATTCCCACCGGAAAGACCGGCGCCCCCGTGACGACGGCCGACGGATTCCTGGTGATCCGCGTGGAGGAGCGCCTGGAGTCCCGCAAGCTGACTCCGGACGAGGACTGGAGCCGGCTTTCGCAGCTCGCCGCCCAGACGCTTTCGAACCGGAAATTGTCCACGTGGCTGGGCCACTGGAGGGAACAGGTCCCCGTCGACATCCGGATGACGCCGCAGGAGCTGGCGCGCCGCATCGGTTCCTGATGGAGCGTCCGTACCAGGCCCTGGCCGAGCGGTACGACGCGGTGATGGAGCACGTGGACCACGCGGGGTGGGCGCGGCTGGTGGAGCGGATCTGGAGACGGCACGGCGCCAACCCGCTGCGCATCCTGGAAACCGGCGCGGGAACCTGCCGACTGGCACCGCATCTGGCGCGCGGGAAGAGGCGGATCGTCGCCTCCGACCTGTCGCCCGAGATGCTCCAGCGGGGAAAGGACAGGATCGGAAGGAGGGTGGCGGCCGACTTCCGAAGGCTGCCGTTCCGATCCGGGTCCTTCGACGCGTGCCTGTGCCTCTACGATGCCGTCAACTACTGCATGTCCATGCCGGACCTGCGCGCCTTCTTTTCCGAGGCCTCCCGGGTCCTGGTGCCCGGCGGCGTCCTGGTGGCGGATGTCACGACGGCCACCAATTCGCGACGCCACTTCCTGGACGCCACCAGCCACGAAGAGCTGGACGGAGTCCACGTGGTGCGGCATTCCCGGTACGAGTCGATCGCCCGGATCCAGTTCAACGGCTTCCACTTCTTCGAGCCGACCCGCGAAGGGACCTACCGGTTGCGACGGGAGGAGCACCGGCAGAGGATCTGGTCCCTCTCCGAATACGACCAGGCCGCGGATCGGGCGGGATTCTCCCGCGTCGGGGCCTGGGACGACGATCTGGAGGAGGCCACGGCGAGATCGGAACGCATCCACCTGGTGTTCCGCAAGGACGTGGCCTAGATGGGCAGCCTCGGGATCGTGGGTGCGATCGCCTCCGGCAAGAGCACGGCGGCGCGTTGGTTCGAAGCTCGCGGCTGGGCCGTCGTGGACGCCGACACCGAAGCCCACGCGCTCTACGCCCCGGGTTCCGAGCTGGTCGCGGCCCTCGAAGCCAGGTTCGGTTCGGGCATCGTCCGTCGCGACGGCGCGGTGGATCGCGCCGCGCTGGGGGAGATCGTCTTCGCCGATCCCAAGGCCCTGGCCGACCTGGACGCGTTGGTCCACCCTCTCGCCCGACACCGCATCCGGCGGGCGGTGGATTCCGCGCGGTCTACTGGAGCGGACGTCGTGCTCGAGATGGCGCTCCTGCACCGATGGCCGGAGATGGTGTCCTCGCTGGATCGCGTCCTCGGGATCCGGTGCTCCGATCCGATCCGGTTGGAACGGCTCGCCGGACAGCGGGGCATGACCCTGGAGCAGGCGCGGCTGCGCCTCTCCGCCCAGGACCAGGACCTCCTGCTCTCCGTCGCGGACGTGTCCGTTCCCAACGATGGAACCCGGCGGGAGCTGGAGGAACGGCTGGACGAATTCCAATTGGGACAAAAAGCGTCCTAGCCTTCCGACATGGCGATCCCGAAATCCGCATCGGAGCCCCTCTCCATGCGCCTCGTCGCGCGTTCCGATGGCTCGGGAGGAACGGCGAATTCTACTATATTGCAAAGGAATCTCATTCTAGGAGACCAAAGCAACCCATGGCCACGACCAAGAAGACGCCCCTTCCGAACGGAGCCGGAGCGACCGCCTCCACCGAGCCCCTGCCCGACTACGGCCCGATTCCGGAACTGCCCCGCTCGGGCAGGTTGGAGTGGTACCGGTTGATGTACCTGACGCGCAAGTTCGAGGAACGCGCGTACCAGAGCTACCAGACGGGACTCATCGGCGGATTCTGTCACCTCTACAACGGGCAGGAAGCCGTGGCGGCGGGGACCCTGGCCGGCATCGCGGATTCGGATCCCGTCGTCACCGCCTACCGCGACCACGCCCACGGCCTCATGCGCGGCATCAACCCCGGCCCCGGATTCGCCGAGCTCTACGGGCGGGCCACGGGAATCGTCAAGGGGAAGGGCGGATCCATGCACTTCTTCAACGTGGAACGCCAGATGTGGGGCGGGCACGGCATCGTGGGCGCGCAGTCTCCGCTGGGCCTGGGGCTGGCCTTCGCGACCAAGTACCTGGGCGAGAAGAAGGTCTGCTTCTGCTACATGGGAGACGGAGCGGTGAACCAGGGCGGCTTCCACGAGGCGCTGAACCTGGCGCAGCTGTGGAAGATCCCCGTCGTCTTCGTGATCGAGAACAACATGTACTCCATGGGTACCTCGGTCGAGCGCCACGCGGCTCCCGTGGAACTGTACAAGCGGGCCGCGGGCTATGGAATGCTCGGGGTCCGCGCCCAGGCCCAGGATTTCGACGCGGTTCGCGAAGTCGCGTGGACGGTCGCCGAAAGGGCCCGTCGCGAGAACCTGCCGGCGATCCTGGAGCTGATGACCTACAGGTACCGGGGCCACTCGATGTCCGATCCGGGGGCCTACCGGACCAAGGACGAGGTGGAGGAATACCGCAAGCACGACCCCATCGAGATCATGCGGGGACGGATCCTCTCGGAGGGGACCGCGGAGAAGGATCTCGAGGCGCTGGAGGAGAAGGTCCGCAGGGAGATCGTCGAAGCCCACGAATGGGCGCTGGCCTCCCCGTTCCCCCAGTTGTCCGAGATCTACACCGACATCTACGCCTGAGGAGAGAGAAGTGGCCAAGATCGCATACAGGGACGCCGTCCGGGACGCCATGGCCGAGGAGATGGAGCGCGACAGCCGCGTGTTCCTCACCGGCGAGGAGGTCGCCCAGTACAACGGGGCCTACAAGTGCTCGAAGGGCCTGCTCGACCGCTTCGGGCCGGACCGCATCATCGATTCTCCCATCTCGGAGGCGGGCTTCTCGGGCCTGTGCATCGGGGCCGCCATGTACGGTCTGCGGCCCATCGCCGAATTCATGACGTTCTCGTTCTCCTTCGTCGCCTTCGACCAGATCGTGAACAACGCGGCGCAGATCCGGTACATGTCGGGCGGGCAGGTGAAGATCCCCATCGTCTTCCGCGGAAACTCCGGCGGCGGGCACCAGATCGGGGCCACGCACAGCCACGCCCCGGAGAACATCTACGCGACGTTCCCCGGCCTGAAGGTGGTGGTGCCCGCGTTCGCCGCCGACGCCAAGGGCCTGTTGAAATCGGCGATCCGGGACGACAATCCCGTGCTCGTGATCGAGAACGAAGCCCTCTACGGGCGCGAATCGGAAGTTCCCGACGGCGAATACCTCACTCCCATCGGCAAGGCCAACATCCTGCAGGACGGCGTGGATCTGACCATCGTCACCCATGGACGGTCCGCCTGGACCGTCCTGGAAGCCAACCAGGAACTCCTGAAGATGGGGATCCGGGCCGAGATCGTGGATCTGCGCTCCATCAAACCCCTGGATTGGCCCACGGTCTTCGCCAGCGTCCGCAAGACCCACAAGCTGGTGTGCGTGGACGAGACCAAGCCCTTCTGCGGAGTCAGCGCCCAGGTGGCGGCCGAGGTCCAACGCGCCTGCTTCGACCACTTGGACGCGCCCATCCTCCGGGTGACTTCCGTGGAAGCTCCCATGCCGTTTTCCAGCGCGCTGGAGGACGACTGCATCCCCAACGTGGCCCGGATCATCGAGGCCGTAAAAGAGGTGATCGGCTGATGGCCAACGCGATCCTGATGCCCCGCATGTCCGACTCCATGACGGAGGGAACCCTCACCAAGTGGCTCAAGAAGGAGGGCGACAAGGTGAAGAACGGCGACCTGGTCGCCGAGATCGAGACCGACAAGGCGACCCAGGAAGTGGAATGCTTCGAGGAAGGGGTGATCCTCAAGCAGACCGTGGCCGCGGGTGGCGTGGTGCCCGTTGGAGGGCCCATCTGCATCGTGGGAAAACCTGGCGAGGACATTTCCTCGCTTTTGGCGCAGGCGGCCACGGACACGTCCGTGCAGGCCGCCATCGTCAAGGCGGAAACGGCGGAGAAGACGCACCACGAAAAGCGCGCGCCCGCTCCGGGACCCTCCCAGCCTTCGGCACCGACCACCGTGGCGCAACCCGTGGTGGCCACCGAATTCAAGAACGCCGCCCGGGGCGCCGTCATCGAGGACCAGGGCACGGATCCGGCTCGGGCCGAAGGCGAACTGGGATCCCGGCTTCGCGCCTCGCCGCTCGCACGCAAGCTGGCCGCCGAGAAGGGGATTTCCCTGTACCAAGTCAAGGGCACGGGACCCGGAGACCGCATCGTCGTCCAGGACGTGCAGGATGCCCTGGACGGCAAGGGCCGCCGCGCACCGTTGGCACCCGTCGAGGGTGGGTTTTCGCAGGTTTCGGTGTCCCTGCCGCGCCGTGCCGACACGAAGATTCCCCTCACCAACATGCGCAAGACCATCGCGCGCAGGCTGGCCGAAAGCAAGGCGACCGTCCCCCATTTCTACACCACCATCGAGCTGGACGCCGGCCCGCTCATGGCCTTCCGCGAGGGACTGAACAAGGGCCTCGCGGCGGTCGGGGATTCCCTGAAGATTTCCGTCAACGATCTGGTGCTGAAGGCGGCCGCCCTGGGGGCCGTGGAGGTGCCCGAGGTCAACAGCGCCTGGGGCGACGAGGCGATCACGAGGTTCGCCGCCGTGCATTTGGCCTTCGCCGTGTCGCTCCCCACGGGCCTCATCACCCCCACGATCCGGGACGCCGACATCAAGCCGCTCCGACAGTTGGCCGCGGAAGCCAAGGAGCTTGGACGGCGCGCCAAGGAGAAGGGGCTCAAGCCGGAGGAATTCACGGGCGGGACCCTCACGGTCACCAACCTCGGGATGTTCGGCGTGAGCCATTTCCAGGCGATCGTGAATCCTCCCCAGGCGGTGATCCTGGCCGTGGGCGCCATCCTGAAGAAACCCGTCGTCGACGCCCAGGGCGCGATCGTGGCGGGAAACGTCCTGGCCCTCACGCTTTCCGGCGACCACCGCGCGGTGGACGGGTCGGATGGAGCCAGGTATCTGGTGGCCGTCAAGAACCTCCTGGAGAACCCGACCCTGCTCCTTCTCTGAGAGGCGGCATCCGCGGCGCTCGTCCGCTGCTCGCGGCTGCCGGTCCCTAGGGGAACCCCAGGAAGTCGCAGGGGTTGCGGTAGACCGGGAACACCGTGGAATCCAGGGCCAGGTGGAATTCGAAGGCATCCACCATGGAGGTGAGGGGAGCTCCTCCCCTGGCGATGCGGCTGACCAGATCTTGTCCCCGGTCGAATTCGGGCATCGTCAGGTGCCGGAACAGCGTGTCCATCAGGGGACGGGCCCAGCCATGGCCCTCCTGGTCCATTCCCGCCGACAACCGGTAGAGGGCGATGGCCACGGAACGGTTCTCGGGGACGCCGTCGCCGTCCCGATACATCGTCCCCAGCCGCCAGAGGGCCTCGGTGTTCCCCTGGTCGGCCGCACGACGGTACCAGGAGATGGCCGCATGCAGGTCGCGGGGCAGACCTCGCCCCTCCTCCAGCATCCGACCAAGCCGGCACTGGGCTTCCGCGTCGTTCGCCTTGGCGCTCAGGCGGTACCACTTGGCCGCCTCGGGAGGGTCGGGATCCAGCCCGATGCCGATGTCGTAGATCCAACCCAGCCGTAGCTCGGCGAGGTCGTTCCCCTGGGCTGCGCTTCGGAGGTACCACTTGGCCGCCTCTCGGCGGTCCAGCGTCACGCCATCGCCCACGCTGAACATTTCCCCCAATTGGAACTGCGCGTGCGCGTCCCCTTGCTCCGCCGCCTTGCGGAACCAGTGCGCGGCCGTACCGAAGTCCTGGGGCACCCCCTGTCCGGATTGGAACATCTGACCCAATCCGGTCTGGGCCAGGGCGTTGCCCTGCTCCGCCCCGCGCTGCAACCAGACGACCGCCTGGGCGTAGTCCTGACCGACCCCCTGCCCGAGGTCGAACAGGAAGCCCAAGTAGGCCTGCGCTTCCGCATTGCCCCGCTCCGCCTCCGCCTGGAGGTCGGAACGCGCGTGCTGGAAATCTCCGCTTCTGTACTCCGCGACGCCTCGAAGCGACTTGGCTTGGAGGAAATGCGGAGGGCTCCAACAGACCAGGGCCAGGGAGAAGGCGGTTCGGCGGATCGATCGAATGGGACACACTCCAGTTTCACTTCGACACCGGAGACGGAGCGATCCCGGAGTCAGCCTCCAAGGTACCCAATCGGGAAACGCCTCATTCGTCGATGGATCGGGTCACGCCGTGGTCCTCTTCCCGGGGAAGATTGTCCTCCCGCTGGTAGCGCTGGTCCTCCTCGTGCCGACCCCGCGCCCGAAGCTGTTCTTCGCGTTCGCGTTGCATGGCCAACCGACGTTCGTCCGCGTCGCGGGCCTCCTCCTCGCGGAGAAGGCGCTCCTGCGTGGCGCGCGCGGCTTCGTTGCGCCGTTCTTCGTCCCGGAGTTCCTCGCGCTGGCGTTCGCGGGCCTCGGGGGTGTCGCGCCACAGGTACACGCCGCCTTGTTCGCGGGGCTTCTCCCGATCCAGGGCGGCCTCGCGATTTCGTTCCTCCTCGCGGTCGGCTTGGATCCGGTCCAATCGCTCTTGGCGATCCCTTTCTCGCTGGTCGTAGTAGGCCGGGGAGTGCAGGTTGATGCTGACGCCCGGTGCCACCTTGAGGTTCACGGAAAAATCCGCATCGATGCCGGAGGCGAGAGGCAGCAGGCAGGAGAGGATGGTGGAAATCATGGGAGGTTCCTTCGCTGGTCAGAGGGCGGCCCGCCCCCGGTTTGTGGGAGAAGGAATCAATTTCGGAGCCAACGCGCGCAAATACCACCCGATTGGCCGGATGAAGTTCTTTCACCCTGAAAAATCGGGAGCATTTGTTCCGTTCCTGGGGGGATGGCCGGTCCAGGGACAGGAGGCGGGGATGGATAGGCCCTCTCCCAAAAGGGGGGTGAGTACATTGGATTCCCTCCCATCCGCTCTTCCAAAAGGAACCATCGCGTGGAACTCGCACAAAATCTGGTGGTGGCCATCATGGCGGGGGGTTCGGGCACTCGTTTTTGGCCCATGAGCCGGGAAGAACGCCCCAAACAATTCCTGAACCTCACCGGGTCGCGCACCATGCTGCAACTCACGCGGGACCGTCTGGAGGGGATCCCGCCCGAACGCATCCTGGTGCTCACCAACGCCCGCTTCGCCGATTTGGCCAGGGAGCAGCTCCCGGATCTGCCTCCGGAAAACATCATCGGAGAGCCCATGCCCCGGGACACCTCCGGTGCGGTGGCCTTGGCAGCGGCCCTGGTGGAGCGGAAATGGCCGGGAGCCGTGCTCGCCATCCTGGCGGCGGATCACACCATCGAACCTGCCGAGCGGTTCCGCGAAGTCCTGCTGGCGACCGCGGAGACCGCCTCCGCCGAAGGCGGTCTCTACACCTTCGGGATCCAACCCCGGAGCGCGGCCACCGGTTACGGTTACCTGGAGGTGGGCGAGAAACTCGGGGAACGCCATGGCGCTCCCTTCCACAAGCTGGTCGCTTTCCGGGAAAAGCCCGACCTGCCCACCGCCCAGGCGTTCCTGGCTTCCGGACGCCACCTTTGGAATTCCGGGATGTTCGTCTGGCGCACCTCGGACATCCAGAGGGAGCTTCTCGCCCAACTCCCGAAACACCATGCCGCCATGGCCCAAGCCGCCCGGGCCTGGGGGACTTCGGGCTTCGACGAAGCCTTGCGCCAGGCCTTCGAACCTCTTCCCAAGGTGAGCATCGACTTCGGAGTCATGGAAAACGCATCGGACGTCCGGTGTGCCGTGGCCGATTTCGATTGGAACGACGTGGGCGGGTGGGTCGCGCTGGAACAGGTCCTGCCCCGCGACGAAGCGGGCAACTGGACCCAGGCCGACCTGCTTCCCATCGATTCCTGCCGGAACATCGTGGTGTCCGAACGGCCCGGCCACAAGGTGGTCTGCATCGGGGTGGACGATCTGATCGTGGTCACCACCCCCGATGCCACGCTGGTCTGCCGCAAGTCGGAGGCCGAGCGGATCAAGCAAGCGGTGGAGGCTTTGAGAAGGGGATGAGCCTTCCCACCGCCCTGGCCTACCTCACCATCCTGCGGCCGCCCCGCAAGCGCCAGTTCGAGCTGGGGCGGGCCGTGCTCTGGTTCCCCGTGGTGGGGNTGTTCATCGGGGGTTTCCTCTGTCTGGTCTGGTGGGGAAGCTTCCAGATCGCGCCTCGCACCGTGGCCGCTCTCGCCACGGTGCTGGCCTGGACCTGGATCACCGGCGGCATGCACATCGACGGTCTGGCCAACACCTCGGAAGCCCTGCTCTCCTGGCGTTCGCGCACCCACATGCACGAGATCCTGTCCACCCCCCACATCGGGCCGTTGGGNATGACGGCCGTGTTCTCGCTTCTGGCCACCAAGGTGGTGGCGCTGGACAACCTGCCGGTGGAACGAGCCGCGGCGGCCCTCTTCTGCGCCCCGCTCTTGGGCAGATGCACGCAGGTGCTGGCCACCTGCGTCTCTCCCTACGCGAAGAGCGAAGGCATCGCGGTGACGGCGTTCGCCCCCAGCCGCGTCTGGATGCGATTCGTGGCGGCCCTGGCTCCGCTTCCCTTGCTGTGGCAGTTGGGGCCCGAACGCGCCCTTGTCGCGATCGTCGGGTGGATTATCCTCTTCGTGGCCCTCACCATCCGGATCCGCACCCTGCTGGGAGGGATGACGGGCGGGACGCTCGGGGCCTTGACGGAGATCGTGGAGGCTTGGGTGATGGTCGCCGCTTCCTTGGACCTGCCGTCGCTGGGCAGACTCTGGCCGTTGAACTAGGAACGCAGAGGCCTGGCCACGGCGCGGACCGGCGCCCCTTCCAGACCCTTGGCCAACAGCGGGAGGCACACCAGTTCGTGCCAGCCACCGCGCACCCTCGAAAGATCGAGACCCTCCACCAGGACGATCCCATCGCGCAACAGGATCCGGTGCGTTTCGTCCGAGGCGCCGAACGCTTGCACGGAGAGGTAGTCGAATCCGACGAGGCGGATCCCGCGCGATGTCATCCATCGCGCCCCCGACTCCTCCAACCCCACGTACGATCGATCGAATCGGGATTTCCCCATGAGGTTTCGGGTGGTGTTCGAGGTGCGGAACAGCAACCGCTCGGCCGCCGCCGGAATTTCGAGACGATCCAGCAGGGAGCCGTCCACCAATTCGGCGGATCCGGTTTCGGAGACCCAGGCCGGGCCGATGAGAACCTCCAGGGACAGGTCTTCCACCATTCCGCCGTCCTGCAGGAAGTGCGCAGGCGCATCCAGGTGCGTCCCGGTGTGGACGCCCATGGAGAGGTGCGAAACGCGCACCGGGCAATCGTCGCCGATCTCGCACAAGGCGCGGATGGTGGGTGGGTCGTCGTCTTCCCAGGTCGGCGTTCCGGAATGGACGCAATGTGTCAGGTCCACCCAGCCACCCGGACCGGTCCCGGGATTCATTCGTCGGTCTGGTCGGATTGCAGCAGGAGACCGCCGGGCGCCACCTGGGGAAGCAGAGCCCTGGACTGCACCAGTTCCTCGAATTCGGCCAGGCGGGGCAAGTCGTCGGGAATCCGACCGATCCCGAAATATTCCAGGAATTCGCGGGTGGTCCCGTAGGTGAGAGGTCTTCCCGGAGTGTCGGTGCGTCCGGAGACCGTCACCAACCGCTTCTCCAGCAGCTTCTTCAATGCGCCGTCGGCGCTCACGCCGCGAACCGCTTCGATCTCCGCCTTGGTGATGGGCTGCTTGTAGGCCACGACGGCCAGGGTTTCCAACACCGCCTGCGAGAGCCTTCGGTTCTGCACCTCCTTGAACAGGCCGCGCAACCAGGGATGGTAGTCGGCCCTGGTGCGCATCCGCCATCCGCCCGCAGCCACGGTCACTTCGAAGGGATGGTTCCCCGATCGGAGACGGGAGTTGATGGACTCCACCAGTTTCTGGACCCTGGTCTGCGAAAGGGCGGCATCCACGAGTTCGCGCAGGTGCCGAAGCGTCACGAGTTCCGTGGACGCGAACAGGACCGCCTCCAACAGGAATTCGTCGTCCGGTCTCGGGATGGTGGGATCCTCCAGGTGCAGTTCCTCCTCGGGTGGTTCGGGGGGTGGCTGGACGAAGGGTTCGACCGGGGAAGCGTCGTGGGATGGATTCGCATCGAGTTCGGTGGTGGCCAGGAGTTCCGACATGGGTAACGGCGTAATCTAGATTAGGCGGCTCTTTCCGCCGTCATCGCCAACAAGTCGGCCATCGCATATCAGAGAAAGGCGCCCATGTCGTCTCGCCACGCAGCAAGTTGGTTCCTTTCACTGCTTCTGGGGACCGCCGCCGCCCAGGATCTGACCTCCGGATTCACCCTTCCAGACGGGATGACCCCCGACCAGGCCAAGTCCTTGGCGCAACAGAACGGGATCCACTCCTCCACTTCCGGGGCGTCCACGGGCCCGGTCGGCACCGCGAACATCGTCGACCGCAGGGGAGAGGTTTCTCCCCACGAAGGGGATGTCGGGACGGACACGTTGGACAGTTTGGCGATGCGGGATTCGTTGGTCAGAAAGGATCCCGGCTACCGCAGACGACTTTTCATCGCCGATTCCGTGGAAAAGAGCCACAGGTTGCACCGCTACGGGCAGTCGGTGTTCCACGACGCCGATCCCAGCATGTTCGCCTCCCATGTGGGCGCGGTGGGCGCCGATTACCAGCTCGGCCCGGGCGACGAACTGATCTTGACCCTTTGGGGTCAGAAGGAAGCGCGTTACCAGTTGGAGCTGGACCGGGACGGCCAGACCAGCGTCGAAGGCATCGGCGTGGTGTCGCTGAACGGCCAGACCGTGGCCTCGGCCACCGCCCTCCTGCGACAGCGTTTGCAGCGGATCTATTCCGGCATGGGTTCCGGCAGGGTGAACATGGACCTCACCTTGGGAAAGCTCAAGCAGATCCGCGTGTTCGTGGTGGGCGACGTGGTCCGCCAAGGGGGATACCTGCTCTCCGGAAACACCTCCGTGTTCGCCGCCCTCTACCAGGCCCAGGGGCCTTCTCCGCTGGGAACGGAACGTGAGGTCGAGATCGTGCGGGGCAAGAAGAAACTTCGCGTGGATCTGTACGACTATTTCTTTCGCGGAGAGGAACCGGCGGGGGACATCCTCCAGGATGGCGACGTCGTCCGAGTCCCTCCCCACGGATCGCTGATCGCGGTCCGGGGAGATGTGGGACGTCCGGACATCTACGAGCTCAAGGGTGGGGAGGGCGCCGAGGATCTCCTGGACTACGCCGGAGGAATCCTTCCCACGGCGGCCAGCACCGCCATGACTGTGCTTCGCATCTTCAAGGACGGGCGGATCGATGCCGTCACCTTGCCGACACCCACGGAAATCCTCGCCGGGGCTCCGGCTCCTCTGTACGATGGCGACACCGTCTTCGTGGCGCATGGAAAGGATCCTTCGGCGGCCACGGTGGCCGTCGTCGGCCAGGTCCGGTTTCCCGGGATATTTCCCATTTCCATGGGCAAGAGCGCCGCCGATTTTCTCCGGGTGGCTGGAGGCCCCAGCCAGGACGCCTACACGGGGCGCGTGTTGCTTTCCCGCCGGTTGAGCGACGGCAGCCGCGAGCAGCTCCGGTTCTCCCTGGAGACCGCAGCCTCCCTGGAGGTCACCGCGGAAGACAGCCTCCGGGTCTACGACATCACCGAAATCGTGAACAAGGATTCCGTGCGAATTTCCGGTGCCGTGCACAAGCCGGGCCTCTACCGGCGCGAAAAGGGCATGACCGTGAAGGATCTGATCCTGAAGGCGGGAGGGTTCCAATGGGGTGCGGACTGGTCCCACATTCGACTGGAAACACCCATTCCCGGTGAATCCGAATCCAGTGTGGAAGTCCTCGCCCTGGATTCCAGCCTCTCGGTGGCTTCGGCAGATCATCCGATCCCCGCCAGATCCCATGTGGCGGTTCCCTCCGATCCGAAGACCGATACTCTCGAGATGGTGGGGGTGGG
>JGI12269J14319_10004527_pt1 | contig 12636 bp, 15 predicted proteins | sample PeaSoiSIISIP2007_FD_14319 | JGI IMG/M metagenome (IMG submission 14319) | reverse complement strand
CCGCCTCTTCCTGCTCCGTCAGTCGTATCCCGGCGTTCAATGATCGGGCCATGCCCGATTCTACATCTTAACTGTTATTTCTGCAAGTAAGTACTAGAGCCGACCGCCCGATCTGGGTTCGCCGGCTGAACCTAGAGTCCATCGATATCGACCTGCAAGCCCTCTACGCGCATCACAACATGGAAATCCTGGCGCAACACGATCACTGGGGTGCTCAATACCTTGAGAGCTTGAAAAAGAGCCACGAGGAATACACGGCGCCATTCACAGAGCTGTTGAGTGTGGACCTGAAGCGAACCCGCGAACAGACGCTCAATGTGACGAAGGAGATGCGGAGCGCCAACAAGTCGATTGCGAAAGAGATTCTCCAGTTCCTCCGCGACTACTGGAGCACGAAGGCGCTCTCGGGTCCGGAAATCCCCGAAAGTCCAGACGCGGGCGGGGAATCCCCAGCCAAACAGTCGCCGGCGGCAAGTCCGCTGGATCAGTTCGCCGTCCTTGCCCAGAGATTCGTCGCCTTGCATTATTCGTCATTCATCCTCTACGCCGTTCGCCAGGTCCAGAATCTTCTGCTGTTTCTTTCGAGCGGATTCGTCCTGCTGATGATCTCGCTGAATTGCTACTCCCTCCAGGCGCCGCAGTTCGTGGATAGACTGCTCGTGACGTTGTTTCTGATCATCGGGGCGGTGACCGTAACCTGCCTGGTGGGGATTGAAAGGGATCCAATTGTCAGCCGCATATCGGGCAGCGATCCAGGCAAGCTCAACACGGGGTTCTATCTGAAGATCGCAGCCTACGGTGCGCTCCCGGCGCTCAGTTTGTTGGCTTCGATATTCCCTTCGATCTCAAATTTCCTGCTCTCGTGGGTCGAACCCACTCTCGAGGCCTTCAAATAGGCGCGGTCCGGATGTCTAGTTTCGAGTAGGTCTTATCCAGATTAAATCCGGCTGCTCCGAACTGGTCTCGGCCCAACCAGCATGCATGCAGGGGCTGCAGGTTCATCAGATTAGTCCTGGGAAACGCGCTTGCAGCCGCTAATATTTCACATGGACGAAACGTCGGCATGCCGCAAACGTGGCCATCACTCGATAGCCCGCAATCTAATCGTGAAACGAAGGTGACTTACTTGAACAGTATTGCCGCTAGCCGTGGCCTAGGTACATCAGCCAGCTCAGGCCGAAAATGGCGCCCAGGAAGCAGACCAGGCAGTAGGCGGCGTAGCGGATGCGCTCGCGGTCGCTGCGCTTGGTGACGATGCCCAGGACTACCGAGGTCAGCAGGGCGAAGATCAGCGAGGCTTCGAAGTGGGAAAGACTGACCTTCGGCATTCAGTCCTTCTTCCCGGTGGCGATTTCGTAGGCGTCCACCATGGCCAGAAGATTCAGCAGGCCCGCGCCCACCAGGAACTTGGTTCCGTAGTCGTGGACGTGGCCGGCTACGTCGGGCTGCGAATAGCCCAGCCAGACGGTTAGAAAGTACAGAATCCCGGACATCAGGTTGCCGAGGAAGCCGCCGCAGTAGATCACCATGGTCAGCAGGTCGCCGGACTGGGGTTGGAACAGCGCGCCGCGCATCATCAGGCCGAGCAGGAACATGGACGCGACCGAGGCGGCCAGCAATCCGCCGCGGGCCGGGCGTTTCAGCAGGAGGTGTCCGCCGCCGGGGATGATCCAGGCCAAGGCTAGCGCCGCGGCCCAGTTTCCCGCCGGGGTGGGTTGTTGATTTTCCGCCACGAGTCTATTGTAACGCGGACGTTCGGGTTCGCTCAGAACCGGGCCCGGGGAGGCTGGCGCGGACGCGGGCGTCCGCCCTCTCTGCGGCTCCGGGCAGCATATGGTCAGATGACCAGTTTGCGTGCTACCGTGAAGAATCATGCGGCACCGGATCGTCAATGTGACCGAGTTCAAGGCTAAGTGCCTCGCGTACCTCGCGGATGTCGGAGAGCACGGCGGTACGATCACGATTACCAAACGCGGGCGGGCGCTTGCGACCGTGGGGGCTGCACAAGAGCCGGCTTGGAAGTCTCCGGAAGGCGCATGGACCGGAAAGGTAACCCTCGCCGCTGGCGTCCTGGAGGCGGATACCTCCGGGCTCTGGGAAGTGGCGGGGCGGGAAGTGGCGCGCCGGCGCCCTGGAGCGCGGGGGTGAGCCCTCGCTTCCTCCTCGACACACACATTGTCGTCCGATGGCTGGCCGCCCCTAAGAAGCTTTCGCGAGAGCAAACGCGAGTTTTGCGCGAGGCAGTCCGCCAGCGCGAGCCCGTCGCCGTCAGCGCGATCACCTTGGTCGAGATCGCGATCCTGTTTGGTGAAGGAGGCGCACGGAGCGCTATCCCGGCGGGTGAGCTTCTTAGTGAACTCGAATCCAATCCGGCGATTCAGATCGTACCCATCTCGGTGGATGTGGCGGCAGAGATTGCTGCGCTGGGTGGGTCCTTGCGCGATCCCGCAGACCGGACGATTGTGGCCACGGCGCGCGTTCGCAGGCTCCGGCTCGTCACTTCGGATCAGCGCATCATCGAGTCGGGGCTGGTGCACGTGGTGGCTTGAAGGACCGGCCACACGGCGCTAATCCACGGGGTTGGTGGCGAACACGCTCAGCTCCGGCGTGAAACCCCGGTCGTCCATTTCTAGTACCGCCTTGATGATGTGCGCGATTTCCTGGGAGCGCAGTTTGGTCTCGTTCACTTTCTGGTCGAAACCGGCGGTGGCGGCGAAACCTGTGATTACTTCGCTGGGGTTGACCAGGAACACGCGGATGTTGTATTTACGCAGCTCGGCGCGCCAGCATTCGGTCATGCCGCGGAGGGCGAATTTGCTGGCGTAGTAGGCGGTGCCGTTGGGGGCTCCTCGCAACCCGGCGGTGGAGGCGATGTTGACGATGTTGCCGCGCTTGCGCTGGATGAAGATTTTGGCGGCTTCGCGCGCCATTATCATCGCTCCGGTGACGTTGGTGGCGAAAACCTTCTCGAATTCGGCGGTCGGGAGTTCCACTAGCGGCTTGAAGACGCCGATGCCGGCGTTGTTGACCAGGATGTCGAGATCGCCGAACTTGGCCAGGACATCGGCGTAGACGCGTTGGACGTCGGCTTCCTTGGAGACGTCGGCTTGAATGGGATGGGCGCCGATGGCTTGGGCGGTTTCCAGCAAGCGGTCCTGGCCGCGCGCGGTGATGGCGACGCGCGCGCCGGCCGCCGTTAACATTTCGGCGACCGCGCGGCCGATGCCCGAACTACCTCCAGTGACGAGTGCAACTGCGTTGTTCAGATTCATAAGTTGGGATACTCTCAGTCGGCTTTGCCGGCCAGGATGGATTGCACGAAGCGCCCGTCGATCGGCCAGGCGGCGATGACGCGCTCCTGTTGGACTTCAAAGCGCCCGCCGACCAGGACGCTGGCCAGATCGCCGGGATGGGGTGTCTGTTTGTCGCGGGTAAGCATCTTGCGGAGCAGATCTGTGGCCGCGTCCAGGCGGTGGGACAGCCCGGCCGCATCCTGGGCGCTGCCGCACTTGGCTTCCATGCGCAGCACGTAGCCTTGATCGATGCCTGGCATGGCCACCTTGCCGGGCGAGGCCGGGCCTAGCGAAAAGGTCGTGTTCTGGGCCGCGGCCAACGGCGACAGAAAGGCGTGCGTGCCTTCGGGCAAGGCCGCTGGGTCCAAATAAACGTAAGCCGGTGTCGAGATCCACAGGGCCGCGGCCGGCACCTGCGGGGGGTGAGCCCACTTGGCCGGCGCCACCATGTAGATGCCGCCTTCGTCGGAGGAAACGGCCAGCGCCAGCACGTCGGGCTTCAGCAGGTAGAAAGAAATGAAGCGATGCGGCTCGGCCGCCGGCATCACACAGATGGCGTTGCGGCACCGACCGCCCTGCGCCAGCGCGTAGGACGAAAGCCGGTCCCATTCAAAATGTCCGCGGATGGCGAAGTACGTGTTGCCGCCGTTGAAGGCGGCCGCCACCGCGTCCAGATCCAGGCGGTAATCGAAGCCGGTGGAGTCGACGAAGCGACGGTAGTCGGCTTCCTCGGAGGCTTTGGAACCTGCTACCAGATCCAGCAGGCCGCTCGATCGCAACGTGTCCACGTCCAGGTACATGTGCACGGAACGGTCTTGCGGCAGACACTGGAGCAGCGTCGCGGGGTCGTAGATCTTGGTGGACTGTTGCCACTCCAGGGCGGCGATAATGGCGATGCAGACTCCGATTAGCGCGATTGCCAGTTGCCAGGGCTTGATGCGGGCTTTCACTCGATCTCCTGTACCGCTCCTTTACAGCCGCGGCTCGATGGCACGCGCATCGGAAGCGGGGGCCAGAAACATTAAACCACGGCGGCGGTCTGCGCTACTCGGGCTTCCTTCCACAAGGCGATGTACGGCTTCAGGTCGGCCATCATTTTGGCGAATTGGCGCGGGTCCAGCGACTGCGCGCCGTCGCTCATGGCTTTTTCCGGCTGCGGATGCATTTCTACGATCAGGCCGTCGGCTCCGACGGCTACGCCGGCGCGGGCCAAGGCTGGTACCAGGCTGCGCTTGCCGGCGGCGTGGCTGGGGTCGAGAATCACGGGCAGGTGGGTGAGTTCGTTCAGCACCGGGATGGCGCTGATGTCGCAGGTGTTGCGGGTGGCGGTTTCAAAGGTGCGAATGCCACGCTCGCACAACATCACTTGCGGATTGCCGTGCGCCACCACGTATTCGGCGCTCATCAGGAGTTCCTTGATGGTGGAGCTCATGCCGCGCTTCAGCATCACGGGGCGTCCGCACTTGCCCAGGGTTTTCAGTAGCGCGAAGTTTTGCATGTTACGCGCGCCGATTTGCAGGACGTCGGCGTATTCGGCTACCAGGTCCACGTCGCGGTCGCTCATTACCTCGGTAATGATACCCAGGCCGGTGGCGCGGCGGGCTTTGTCCAGGAGCTTCAAGCCTTCTTCTTCCAGGCCCTGGAAATCGTAGGGGGATGTGCGGGGCTTGAACGCGCCGCCGCGCAGGAGTTTGGCGCCGGCGCGGGCTACGATTTCGGCCGATTCCAGGATCTGGCGCTCGCTTTCGACCGAGCAGGGGCCGGCCATTACGACGAAATCGTCGCCGCCGATGATCGCGCTGCGGACTTGGATCTCGGTGCGGCCGGGGCGAAATTCCTTGCTGACAAATTTGTAGGGGGCTGAGATGCGCACGGCTTTCTCCACTTGGGGCATGGCTTCCAGCGATTCCAGGCAATTGGTGACGTCGCCCATGCCTACCGCGCCGATCACCACGCGCTCTTCTCCTTCGATCGAATGCACCTTGTAGCCGAATTCTTCGATCCGGGCGCGAACCTGCGCGACTTCTTCCTTGGTGGCGTGCAGCCGCATCGAGATGATCATCGGAAACTCCCTCCTAAAATGAAAACGACCCACTCTTTCGAGTGGGTCGCGTAAAACCTGTTCGTGGGCCCACTCGCGGCTTCAGCCGATAAAGTACCCAAACCAAAATCGACGCGAGTTGGAGCGGTATCTACGCATGGAAACGTCTAGTGTATCACAATCCTGGTCGAATAATTCTCTCGCCAAGGCGCTAAGGCGCAAAGATTTTTCGGGGCGATCCTTTGCGACTTGGCGTCTTGGCGAGAAATACTATCCGCGCGGGACCGGCTTCGCGTAAACTTCGATCTTGCCTACGTCGGACCAGCCGCCCTGTCCGTGGCCGCTGGCAGGCATCAGGTCGGAGAAGCCGATCTCGTCAACCTTGGACAGATCCGGTTTTTCCACCCAAGTGCCGACGGTGACGCCGCGCTCCGAATCGAACTTCAGCCAGCGGACATCGGCAATCGAGAACTCGCTCTCGTGCCAATCCAAGATCGAGCCGTCGGCGGCATCGCCCGCCAGGAAGGTTCCGTCGGCGAGTTTCAGGATGGGGTGGACTTTGTGGAAGCCCGAAACCTTGGTGACCCAGCGGATCTTGGCCAAGCCGGTCATGTCGGCGTAATTCCTCTTGTCGCGCAGAGTGGCCGAGCACACGGTGTTGCACAATCCAGTCCACAAGTGGATGGGATTGGTGTCGCTGCCGGCGTCGCCGGTCAACTGCATGGACTTGGCGGTGGTGCCGTAGAGCTTGAGTTCCAGGTTGGAATTCGAGACCGCGTCCGTGGTGACGTCATGCTCGCCGCCGGAGGGCGTCTGTTTCCACTCCTCGCGGAAGAACAGGGGCGCATGTGCGCCGCTGCCTTCTTTACCTTTGCCTTTGGCCTTGCCTTTTCCGGCCCCCTCCGCGGCAGGCTGCTGCGCCAACGCGCCACACACCACGCTGAGTGCAATCACGGCCACGAAGCTGGACAAGACCGGGGCGGACAAAAACGGAATTCGTCGCAACATTGCAAACCTCCCTCATTGACAGCGCGATCCAGGGGCCACCCGCGCGGGGCGGGCCGGACACCAGTCGGAAGTATACCAGAACCCTGCTTACTGCGGCGGTTCGTCCGACCTCTTTTGAAGCAGCCGGGCCACGTCCGCGGGGATCGCAAAAGCCGATTCAGGCTGGGGTGGATCGAGCTGCACGCGATCCGGTGGATCAAAGTATGTTCTGGGGCCCTCCCGGCGACTACCCGGAGGCGGAAATGGTGGAGTTGATCCAGGCGCGAGGCGAGCGCGAGGGGATGCGATCCAGGCGCGCGTTAAAAGCCGGGACCGCCGCCGCGGCTGCCTTTTTCCCTTTGGCGCTGCTCACGCTGCTTGAGCATTTCCTCATAGGTGGAGCGCTGATCGGCCGAAAGCAGGGCCCGAATCTTGTCGGTCTGCTCCTTGCGGATCTCTTGGATCTGGGGGTTGGACCGGTCGTGGACTTCGCGGATGCGCGCGCGAGTGTCGTCCATGATCAGGTTGACCTTGGTCACCTGCTCGTCGGTGAGCTTCAAGTTCGATTTCATGAAGGCCAGGATATCCTTGCGGACCTGCTCCGGGTTGGGAGGCCGCTTGGTGGACTTCGCGCTCACCGTGGATACGGTATACAACCGGAAACTGAACGCGCCCAGCACTGCGCCGCAGAGAAACACCACCGCGACGTAGGCCGCAATCGCGCCGCGCGACAATTTCATCGCAGGTCACCCGCGGTGAGGAAGTCGGTGTAATCCGCGTTGGTGTGTTCGGCGGCCAGTTCTTCGGCGTAGGAACCGGCGAAGAACGCTTCCGCCTGAATGCGCGGAATGAGCACCGCGCCCATCAACAGCGTGAGCGCTACCGTAGCCATGACGCAGACCTGCGCCAAGCGGCGGAACACCCGGGCATTCCCCGTCCTGCGCTTTTCGATCTGCTGCCACAGGCGCGGCATGAAGTCCGGCGCGGGATCGGGGTCCGGGCACGCTTGCCGGTACTCCGCCCACAACGCGTCGAGCTTGTCGTTCATGCGATCCATTCTATACCTCCTGGCTCCCTGCCAGCCAGCGTCATGGCCTTTATCCGGTTCCCCCGGAACTCTCTCCCGCGGTATTTTCCGCGGCGTCATTTTCGGCCGTGGCCGCGGTCTTTCCCGCGGCTTCTTCGGCGTGGAGGGCTTTCAGAACCCTCTGCCGGGCCCGGAACAAGCGAACCTTCAAGGCGTTTTCGCTTACCTTGTAGATCTGTTCCAGCTCCTTCAGCGTCCGTCCTTCCACTTCCTTCATCACCAGCAGCAGCCGGTCCTCTTCGGAAACCTTGCCCAACAGCGACTGCGCCAACTCCCGGATCTTGGTCCGGCGTTCTTCTTCGTCGCGCACTTTACCGCCGGCGACCGCGTCGGCGTACATGACCTGCTGCTCGCTCAGATCCGACATCCGGCTTTCCGGCCGCCGTTTCTGCCGGCGCAGATAGTCGTAAGCTGCGTTTACCGTTAGCCGGTACAGCCACGGCTCGAACACCTCCGCCGTCCGCAACTGATCCAGCGAGAAATACAAACGCAGGAATACTTCCTGGCCGACGTCCTCCACGTCTTCCGGACGCCCGATCAACCGCGCAATGGTTCCAAGGATCCGTTTCCGATACGCCTGCACCACTTGATTGAAGGCGCTATCGTCACCGCTTCGAGCCCGTTCAATGAGTTCGAAGTCAACCAGCATGAGCCGCACCGCACCACCGGGCGGCGTACGACATACGATGTTTCCAACTATAGAGGCGCACCGGCTTCCTATTAGGTTACAACACTTTCCGCCACTTCTTTGCCTTTCGGCAAATGTGTAAATCCTACCTGACTGGCGACCGGACTGCGCTGGTTCGGGTCTGTTCCGCGCCTGCCGGAACAGCCGCCGGGCTTGTGCTAAGCTCGGGGATTGCGTTAGGGTGCCGCCTGATGCTCGGACTCGTAAAAGTTTGGAAACACGGCAACATATGACCCAGACGACCCAGGCCGCACCGGTGCGCAAGGTCGACATTTGGAAACCTGAGGTGACCTGTTCGAGAACGCCCGAGGGCGTGCTCTACGTTCGTCCACGGCAGGAACTGGGCGCCTATCCGGGCAATCTACTGGAGCGCCTGGAACACTGGGCGGAAGTGACGCCGGACCGGGCGTTCATGGCCCAGCGGGATCTCTCGGGCAAGTGGCTGACCTTGACCTACGCGCAGGCCCGCGCAGGGGCGCGCGACGTGGCGCAAGCGCTTCTTGATCGCGGGTTGCGCGTGGAACGGCCTGTCGCGATTCTTTCGGGCAACGATCTGGAGCACCTGCAACTGGGCCTGGGCGCGATGTATGCTGGCATTCCTTATGCTCCAGTTTCGCCGGCTTATTCGCTGATTTCGAGCGATTATGGAAAGCTGCGTTACATTCTGGGCTTGCTCACACCGGGTCTGGTGTTCATGGCCGACGCCGCGCCGTTCGCCCGAGCCATCGAAGCCGCGGTGGCTCCGGGGACCGAAGTGGTCAGCGAACTTCCCGTTGCGCCGGCCACTGACGCGGTTGATCGCGCGTTTGCCCGCGTGGGTCCCGACACGATCGCCAAGATTCTGTTTACTTCCGGCTCGACGGGCCTGCCCAAGGGCGTGATCAACACCCATCGCATGCTGGCCAGCAATCAGCAACTGATCCGCCAGGTACTGCCGTTTGTCGCCGAGGAGCCACCGGTCTTGTGCGATTGGCTGCCTTGGAACCATACTTTCGCGGGCAATCACGATGTCGGGTTCGTTTTGTACAACGGGGGCACGTATTACATCGACGAAGGGCGGCCCACGCCCGCTGGGATGGAGGCTACGGTCCGCAATCTGGACGATGTCCGGCCCAACGTGTTCCTAAATGTTCCGCGAGGCTTTGAAGCCTTGCTGCCCTTCCTGCGCGAGCGTCCCGAATTCCGGCGGCGGTTCTTCAGCCGCCTGAAGATCTTCTACTACGCGGGCGCCAGCCTTTCGCAGCCCGTCTGGGACGAGTTGCAGCAATTGGCGGTCGAAACTTGCGGCGAGCGGATTCTGGTGTTCACTGGGTTGGGGTCGACCGAGACTGGGCCGGCGGCGATGTTTCCGGGCGATGAGATTCCCATGGCCGGGTTCGTGGGCTTCCCTGCCCCGGGGGTGGAGCTGAAACTGGTCCCGGCAGGGGAAAAGCGGGCCCCTGCGGGAGACAAACGGGACCCTGCGGGAGACAAAATGGAGATGCGTTTGCGCGGCCCTGGCATCACACCGGGCTACTGGCGGCAGCCCGAGTTGAACGCGGCAATGTTCGATGCGGAGGGCTTTTACCGCATCGGCGATGCGCTGCGCTTGTACGATCCCGCTGATGCAGGCCGGGGCTTTGTCTTCGACGGGCGCATCGCCGAGGATTTCAAGCTCGCCACCGGAACCTGGGTGAGCGTCGGCCCCCTGCGGGCGCGATTCCTGGCCCACTGCCAGCCCTTCGCGCAGGAGGTAGTGATCGCCGGTCATGATCGCGACGACGTCACGGCTCTGATCTTCCCCGGCGTGGAAGCGTGCCGCGGATTGTGCCCGGAACTGGGCGGGCACGCTCCGGTAACTGAAGTCGTGGCCAGCCTGGGCGTACGCGCGAAATTCGAAAATCTGTTGCGCGAACTGGCATTAGGGACGGGCGGCAGCTCCAAGCGCATCGCGCGGGCGATTCTGCTCGATACGCCGCCGTCCATCGATGCTCACGAGGTCACCGACAAAGGGTCGCTCAATCAGGGCGCGATCCTGCGCCACCGGGCGGAGCTGGTCGAGGAATTATACTCGGTCAAGCCCTCGAATCGGATCATCAAAATATGAACGCACAACATTTGATCGCCATCGATACCCACGTCCACATCGAATCGGAGACTAAGGACAACGCGGCCGGCGACGCCGCGCGCGATTACTTCAAGAATGCGGGCGTGGAGTACGGCCGGCAGGCGCTGGTCGATTACTACCGCTCGCGCAACATCGGCTGCGTGGTGTTCTCGGTGGATGAAAAGCTCACCGGCCGCCCGCAGGTTCCCAACGAGGAAGTAGCCGCGCTGGCTGCGGCGAATGCGGACATCATGATCGCCTTCGCCAGTGTGAATCCGATGCGCGGGGCGGAAGCTGTTGCGGAAGCCGAGCGGCTGATCCAGTCCGGAAGCATCCGGGGTTTCAAGCTGCACTGCCCGCTGATGGAATTCCACGCCAACGATAAGCGCGCTTATCCGTTTTACGAAGTGGTCGAGGCGGCCAAGCTGCCGGTCATATTCCACACCGGCCACAGCGGCATCGGCACGGGGTTGCCGGGTGGAGGAGGAGTGCGGTTGAAGCTCGGCAATCCCATGGACATCGACGACGTGGCGGTGGATTTCCCCAACCTGCCGATCATCATGGCGCACCCATCGTTCCCATGGCAGGACGAAGCGATTTCGGTGTGCCTGCACAAGAAGCAGGTCTACATCGATCTATCGGGCTGGTCGCCCAAATATTTCGCGCCGAATCTGATTCAATACGCGAATTCGCTGCTCAAAAACAAGATGCTGTTCGGATCGGATTATCCGATGCTCACGCCGGAGCGCTGGATGGCGGACTTCAACAAGATCGCGATTAAAGACGAAGTCCGCCCGCTGATCTTGAAAGAGAATGCGATGCGGTTGTTCGGGCTAAAGTAAGCGCGCTTACTTGGCCGCCACCAGCGTGTCCGCCGTCGGCCCGCCTTTGCCCAGCGGCCGCGGCAGCAGGCTCGGGAGCATCACCCAACAGGCCACGTTGGGTCTGAGCGGGAAAAAATCTTCATTATAATCAATGCACTGCAACTATTATCGGCAATAGCGGCGCTAACGGCGTGACATTAATCTCATAATCGCCCTAGTATAGTTGGAAAGGGTTTTGGCGAGTAAGGAACAGCTCGCTCGTCTTTCGAAGAGTACCGGAAGGAGCCGCTACAATGAAACGTTTGTGTGCGGTTGCAGTGTTTTTGAGTTGTCTGTCGATCCAGTATGCTAAGGCCCAAGGGCCCTACCAGCCCTTCGGCGTTGACGCGGAGAATCTCGACGTAAGGCTATGCGGTCCCACTATCGGATGCCCGTTTATTGACTTAGCGGCGCATGCTGGAGCCCAGTGGATACGGCTGTATGCGATCTGGAGCGCCATGGAACCTAGTCTCCTGTCCCAATGGTTCGTGCGATAAGTCGAGCGGGGTGCGCGGTGAGGGTACGCTGGGCGTAGCGGCCAATGCTGGCGAGAATCTGGTCTGCCGTTTTGGTCCAGACGAAGGGAGTGGGATCTTCGTTGTGGATCTCGATATAGTCGCGGATGGCGGTTTCCAACTCCTTCACGCTGCGAAACACGCCCCGGCGAATCCGCTTGTTGGTGAGTTCGGCGAACCAGCGTTCGACCAAGTTAATCCACGAACCGTAGGTGGGCGTGAAGTGAACGTGGAAACGTGGGCGCTTGGCAAACCACTTCCGGATGATGGCGGTTTTGTGGGTGGCGTAGTTGTCGACGATGAGATGGACATCCAACTCCGTGGGCACCTGCGATTCGATCACATCCAGGAACTTGCGAAACTCCACCGAGCGATGACGGCGATGCAGTTGGCCGATGACCTGGTTGGTTTTCAACTCCAGCGCCGCAAACAAGGAAGTGGTTCCGTTGCGCTTGTAATCATGTGTGCCCCGCTCCACCTGTCCCGGTTGCAGAGGCAGAAGCGGCTGCGTGCGGTCGAGCGCTTGAATCTGGCTCTTTTCGTCTACGCACAACACCAGAGCGTGTTCCGGAGGGTTCATATAGAGGCCGACAATGTCGCGCACCTTGTCGATCAACTGCGGATCCGGCGACAGCTTGAACGTATCGGTGCGATGCGGCTGCAAGCCGAAAGCGTGCCAGATCCGGCTGATCGTCATGCGGCTCAATCCAGTGGCCTTGGCCAATCCGCGCGTCGACCAGTGCGTTTCTCCGCGCGGTGTGCTTTCCAGAGTCTGGATCACGACTTGCTCTACTTGTGCGTCGCTCACGGTGCGCGGCGTTCCAGGCCGCGGTTCGTCATACAGGGCTTCCAATCCGCCTTTCAGAAACCGCGCGCGCCACTTGCCCACCATGCCCACCGAGCATCGCAACTTTCGGGCGACCATCCTATTTTCCAATCCCTCGGCGCACGCCAGCACCACCCGCGCTCGCCGCGCCAACAGTGGCTGACTCCGCGCCCGATGCGCCAGTGATTCTAAGCGTTCGCGCTCTTCCTCGGTTACCGTCAACGGTTGCTTGGGGCGGCCGGTTCGCATC
>JGI12269J14319_10004523_pt1 | contig 12649 bp, 9 predicted proteins | sample PeaSoiSIISIP2007_FD_14319 | JGI IMG/M metagenome (IMG submission 14319) | reverse complement strand
AGCGGCGGAGTCGTGGCACGGTACACGCAAGATCGTGACATCGACGAGCCGCTGGCGATGGAGCGCGGCACTACAACCGATTACTACGAACAGGATGGCATCGGATCGGTCACATCGCTGAGCAGTTCAACAGGAACGCTTGCTCAGACGTACACCTATGATTCGTTCGGAAACACAACCAGTTCGTCGGGTTCGCTGACGAACTTCTTCCGCTATACGGCCCGCGAGTTCGACACTGAAACGAATCTGTATAATTACCGAGCCAGATACTACGATTCGAGCACAGGAAGGTTCATCAAAGAAGACCCAATCCAGTTTGGTTCAGGCGACCCGAATTTCTACGACTACGTCAGCAACAATCCGGTCGTTTATACAGACCCGACAGGGCGGCTGCGAATTTATGGGAATTGGTGCGGCCCTGACTGGACGGGTGGGCAACCAGAGCCATACGATCCCAGCCATGCTGGAATTTACAAACCTCCCGTCGATCGGTACGACACTGTCTGCATGCACCACGACATCTGCTACTTCAATTGCAGAAGCACGCAGCCGTGTGATCCGAGTGGGCGGTCGAGCTGTTTCAAGGTATGCGATCAAATTTTTGTTGATGAGATGCCGGGCTATGGGCCGGTGCCTGACCTCCTGGTGATGGGAATCTACTGGCATGGCAAGTTCGGTCCAGATCCAGGACCGAATAGTCCCAATTGCCCCAGTTGCAAACAGGGTAAGCCATGACAAGATCACGCGCTTTCCTTCTGGTGCATATATTGCCGGTTGTGCATCTCTCTAGCTGCCTAGTCATTGCACTGGCGCATCTCGACTCGGCTTGGAGATACATGTTCTGGATCGACGCCCCAGCATCGGGCTTTATCTTGGCCTTGGCTTACAATCACGACCGTCCGTTAATCCTGTTTGGAACCATCGGGACGCTATGGTGGTATCTGTTAAGCTTTGCGGCTGCGTTCTGTTGGATCAGGGTTTCCGCCGCCATTCGGAATCGCCGAACCCCACGCAGAGAAGCTCATAGTTCCAGCAGTTAACGGGGAGCGCCGGAAGAGCGGCGTCTTCGACGCCGGGAGGGGTATGACACGTCACCCCAAGTTGGGCGCTGTAGAGCGCTGGAAAGCGCTCTCGGTTAACGTGTTCGCGCCACGCGAGTTACAAAATCTTCGGCGCTCTGGAGCGCTCCAGGGCGCTCTCGGTTAACTTGTTGATTTTCCTGCCCGATTAGCAAACCATCTCTCTCAGCAGCATCCGTCCCCGGAGGCCCACTTCCATGCCCGCCGACCAAATCCGCAATCGAACCGTAGGCTGCAAGATGACGGACAGCGAGTACGAGCGGCTGTCCGCCGTGGTGGAAAGCGAAGGCATGACGCTGGGCGAGTGGTGCCGCGAGGTGCTGCTGGAGCGCGCGGAGGGACGCAAACCGAGCGTGATCGAAGAGACGCTGCTGGCCGAGGTGCTGGCGTTGCGGACGATCCTGCTGAACCTGCACTTCACGGTCGCGAAGGGCGAGGCGATCACGGCGGAGGGGATGCAGGAAATCATCGAGCGGGCCGACGCCGGGAAAGCAAACAAGGCAGCACAGCGGCTCGCGGCGGCGTCTAAAGAGAAACCAGGTGGTGCGGGGGTGTAGCCATGAAGCGAGAGTGGGGCCGAGAGGAGTACGCGGGCGACTGGCCGAGCGACAAGGCCGTGTGGACCATCGCGGCGTTTTTCGTTGCCCTGCTGAGCGTGGCGGCGATCTGCGCCTACCGCTACGAGCGTGTGCTGACGCCGCTCCAACGGCATTACCTGCTGACCTACGCAGGGACACCAACAGCCGGAGTGTTGCGGAAGGATGGCGCGTACACGCTGCTGGCCGTGGTGACGCGGAAAGACAGTCGGCTGGCCATCGATCCCGACGTGGAGCCGATGACCACCGCAGCCGGTGAGAGCACGTTCGCGCTGACCGACGAAGCGGTGAAAACCGGCGCAGTGAAACTCGAATGGCAGCGCGGGCAGTACGACAACGCGAAGATGCGCGCGTACCTCGGCCACTGGATTTACAACGATCAATCGCTCACCGATCTGGCGAAGCCCGCGCTATGGGGTGGACTCGGTGTGTTCGTCGTGAGCCTCATCGTGGCGATCCCGAAAGATGCGGCGCGGAGACGCGAGCGGAAACTTGGGCGGCGGCTGAAAGGGCCGGAGCTGGTGACGGTCGCAGAGTTCAATCGCCGGAATCGTTCGGACGGCGTGGGCTTCATCCAACAAGAGCGCAGCGTGTCGGAGAGAATGCGCGGGCAGGTGCACAGCGTAAATATCCCGCGCGCGATCGAATCGAGTCACATTGAAATCATGGGCGACTCGGGCACGGGAAAAAGTGCGCTCATCCGGCAAATCCTGACGCAAGCCGGGAAGCGCGGCCAGACGGCCATCGTGTACGATCCGGCGCTCGAATACACGCCGCAGTTTTACTCGCCGAGCCGTGGCGATGTGATCCTGAATCCGCTCGACGAACGAATGCCCTACTGGAGTCCGGGCGATGAACTGGGGCACGATGCGGAGGCTCTTACTTTAGCCGCGAGCTTGTTCCCGGACCGTCACAACGACAATCCTTTTTTCGTCGAAGGACCGCGAAAAATCTTCGCGCACTTGCTGACGTTCAAGCCGTCGCCGGAAGAGCTGAGCTGGTGGATGTGCCACGAGGAAGAGATCGACCGCAGAGTGCGCGGGACGGAGTACGCGGCGATGATCGACAAGCAAGCGCCGCAGCAGCGTAGCGGCGTGCTGGCATCGCTGAACATGATAGCGGACACGATGAAACTGTTGCCGCGAGAAAAAGAAACGAGCGCGCGATGGAGCGCGCGGGCGTGGAGCCAGGAGCGGCGGGGATGGCTGTTCATCACATCGACGCCGGAGACGCGGAAGCGTCTCGTGCCGCTGACGAGCTTGTGGCTCGACATGTTGGTGCTGCGACTGATGAACCAGGGGCAGACGAGTCCGCGTTCGGTGTGGTTCATCCTCGACGAGCTGGCGAGCTTGCAGAAGTTGCCGCAGTTGCACACGGCGATCACGGAGAACCGGAAATCCAACAATCCCGTAGTGCTGGGCTTCCAGGGCCGCAGCCAGCTTGAGACGCGCTATGGACACGAAGCCGAAGCGATGATGTCGCAGCCCGCGACGAAAATCTTCCTGCGCACGAGCGAGCCGCACGCGGCGAAATGGATCAGCGACACCATCGGAGAGCAGGAGATCGAGCGGCTGAGGGAGAGCCGTTCGAGCGGTCACTATCCGCAGCACCGCAGATCGAAGAGCTACAACTTGGAGCGCCAGGTCGAACCGCTGGTGATGGCGAGCGAGATCAGCGGGCTTGCAAATCTGCGCGGGTACATGAAGAGTGGAAATCTGGTGGTGCAAATGAGCTTCCCGTATATCGAGATGACGGACAGTCAACCGAAGTTCATCGAAAGACCGATGAAGGCGCAGCTAAAGGAAGAACTGAAAACAGCGGCGGCCGCGGCGGGAGTGAGCGGAACGCCGGAACAGAAAATCGCGCCGCAGGAAGTGAAGCAGGAGCGCGATCAGCAGTTGAAACGAACTGAGCAAAGACAGACTTTCTTCGAGTGAGGCGATCATGCTCACAATCTCAAAGCCACTGAGTGCAGGCCAGGCACGCGCGTATCACGCGGAAGAGTTCGGCAACGCGCGGGACAACTACTACACCGAAGGCGAGCGAATCGCGGGCGAGTGGCACGGCAAACTCGCCGAACAGTGGGGCTTGCGGGGCGAGGTCCGCGAGGAAAACTTCCAGCGGCTCAGTGAAGGCCAGCATCCGATCACGGGCGAGCAACTGGTGCGCTACCAGACGCCACGCGAATACACCAACGAGCACGGCGAGAAAATCAAAACGATGGAGCACCGCGCGGGCTGGGATGCGACGTTCTCCGCGCCGAAGAGCGTATCGCTGACGGCGTTGGTGGGCGGCGATGAGCGCGTGCGAGAAGCGCATCGCGAGAGCGTGAGTGTTGCGCTCGACGAACTGGAGAAATACGTTCAGGCGCGGCTCGGCGGAAATCTTCCCGCAGAGACCACGGGCAAGTGGGCAGCGGCGAAGTTCGAGCACGACAGCGCGCGGCCCGTGGACGGTTACGCCGCGCCGCAACTGCACACGCATGTCGTCTTCTTTAATCTGACGGAGACGGCGAACGGAGAAACGCGGGCGCTGCAACCGCAGGAGCTTTACCGCACGCAGCAGTACGCAACGGCGGTGTATCGCTCGGAGCTGGCCGTGCGGCTTAAAGAACTCGGCTACGAAATCGAGCGCGGCGAGAGCAGCCAGCCGGAAATCAAAGGCTACAGCAAAGAATATCTGGAGGCATCAAGTCCGCGTCGCCAACAGATCGAGGAACATCTGGCGAAGGAAAATCGGCGCGGCGCGGGAGCGGCGCAGATCGCAGCGCACCAGACGCGTGAAGGAAAACTCGAACTCTCACACGAGGAGATGCAGGAGCGGCACCAGGAAATGGCCGTGCAGTTCGGCCATCAACCCGAGCGCGTGATCGAAGCAGCTAAAGAAAAAGCGCAGAACATCGAGCGGGATGCGCCGCAGGAAAAGGCGCAATCGGCGGTGACGTTCTCGAAGGAAAGAAATCTGGAGCGCGAAGCAGTAGCCGACGAACGCGAGCTGCTGCGAGATGCGCTGAAACGTTCGATGGGCGAGGCAACGTTCGGCGAAGTAAAGGCCGAGTTCGAGAAACGCGTCGAGTCCGGTGAGTTCATCGAGGCGAGCAATCGCGCGCCGGGCCGCGCGTTCACCACGAGCGAGATGATGGGCTATGAACGGGGCACCATCCAAGCGATGCGAGCAGGACAAAAACAGCACGGACCCATCGCGAGCTTCGAGACGCGCAGGGAGATCGAGAAAGAAAACCCGCATCTCAGCGAGAGCCAGCGCGCGGCGGTCGAGCAAATCCTGTCGAGCCGCGATCAGATGACGGCGCTGGAAGGCGTCGCCGGCGCCGGCAAAACTACTTCTTTAGCCGCGATCCGCGAAGCCGCCGAGCGCGACGGCTACAAAGTCGAAGGCTTCGCGCCAACGTCACGCGCGGCGCAGAAGCTTGGAGAGGCCGGAATCGAATCGAGCACGTTGCAACGGCATCTGACGCGTAGTGAAGAGCCGCACGACGGGCAGAAACGGCTTTACGTTCTCGACGAATCGAGCCTTGCGAGCACGAAGCAAATGAATCAGTTCCTACATCGCTTGCATGAGCAGGACCGCGTGTTGCTGGTGGGTGACACGCGGCAGCATGAAGCGGTCGAAGCAGGAAAGCCATATCAGCAGCTACAAGAAGCCGGAATCGAGACGGCGCGACTGGACGAAATCGTGCGGCAGAAAGACCCGGCGCTCAAAGAAGTGGTGGAGTATCTCTCTCGCGGCAATGTGAGAGAAGCGATGGAAAAACTCGACGCGCAAGGCCGTGTGCATGAAATCGTGGACCGCGACGAACGGCTAAAAGAAATCGCGCGCGAGTACGCCGCGAAACCCGAAGGCACGCTGGTGGTGTCGCCCGACAATCAATCGCGCAGAGAAATCAACGAGGCGATCCACCGGACGATGCAGAGCACGGGCCAGGTGAGCACACACGAACACAAACAGCGCGTGCTCGTTGCGCGGCAAGAGATCACGGGAGCGGACCGGCAGTGGGCCGGGCAATACCAAACTGACGACGTGGTGCGCTACACGAGAGGCAGCAAAACGCACGGTATCGAGGCGGGAGAATATGCGCGGGTCGAGCGCGTGAACGAAAAAGAAAATCTGCTGACGGTAAAGCGCGAGAACGGCGAGCAAGTGAGTTACGATCCGCGCCGGTTGCAAGGAGTGACGCTCTACCGGGAAACGGAGCGCGCGTTCAGTGAAGGCGACCGCGTGCAGTTCACAGCGCCGTACAAAGAGCAGCACGTTGCGAATCGCGAGCTGGGCACCATTGAGAAGATGGACGAGAGCGGGAATCTGCAACTTCGCATGGACTCCGGGCGCAGTGTTGCGTTCAACGTGAAAGAACATCCGCATCTCGATCACGGTTATGCAGTAACGAGCCACAGCAGCCAGGGGCAAACCGCCGACCGCGTGCTGGTGCATGTGGACACGGAGCAAGCGGGAGAAAAACTTGTGAATCGCCGGTTGGCATACGTGGCGGTGTCGCGTGGCCGCTACGATGCGCAGCTCTACACGAACGACAAGGGCCATCTCACTGAGCAACTCTCGCGCGATGTGTCGCACCGATCCGCGATGGAACCGGGTAACGCGCAGCAGCCAGCAGCGGAGAAGATCGAATCATCCGCGCCGAGCCAGGCGCAAGCAGTCGCGGCACAAGCGCAGAGCATCGGACGCTAGGCAATTTTTAGGTAAGTTGTGCGAAGAAAATCCCGCTCCTGCGTTATGCTTCGCTTGGAGGTGAACGCATGATCAACTTCGAAATCAAGGGTCTCGACGCGCTCCAGAACACGCTGCAAGAAGCAGAACGCGCAGCCGAGGCGCTCGACGGAGATATCGCCCAGCTACAATTTAATCCCGCTGATCCGAAATCTGTCGAACAGGCGATAGCGGAAGGCAACGCCAAAGTCGATAAGAAGCTGGGGCCTTACAGGTCAAATCCCATCGCGCAAAAGATGGCAGAAGCACTGAAGCAAAAAATCGAGGAAACCGTTCGAGCAAAAGCCAAGAGTGCCCCTGCATTCGGTGAGCCGCCTCTAGTCTAAATGCAACTCACAACTACCTGCCCTTCGCTCTCGCCGCCGTCAAGGGTCGCGGCCCGCTGACGCGGCTCCCGATGGTCGCCCTTGACTGCGGCTTCGCTGCGGGAATGATCTGGCTATGAGAGGCATGGGCCTCTCTGCGCCCAAAACTACCGGGCGCGGAGTTCGGAAAAATCAGCGGAGAGAATCGCGCGGTCGAGATCGAGGCTGGGAGTGGTGCCGTGCTCGGCAGTGATGCGCAGGGCTTCGTCCACGGCGGCTTCGGCGACGCGCTGAATGTTGCTCTCGTACTCGAACCACTCACTGTGGCGCATATCGGCGCGGAGACGAAGGAGAATCGCGCCGCGAGTGAGCGCGGGATCTTCACGGAGAAGCTGACAAACAAACTGCAACGCGGTGCGCCGGTGCGAGTCGCGCATCTGATCGAGTTCTTCCTGGACACTCATAGCAAAGTCAGAATCTAAGCGCGGGCTTCGGAGCCACGTCCGGCGCTGAGTGAGTTAATCAGACGGATGACGGCGCGTTGGTCGCGTTCCGGCAAGGAAGTTATCTTCTGGAATCTCTTCCACAGTCGCCTATCTCCGTTGAGGCGTTCTGACTTGGCGGCTCCGCGAATCGTCTTAATCCCCAGCAGTTCATCCGCGCTGATGTTGAGTGCTTGCGCAAACGAGGCCACGAGAGGAGCCGGGGGAAATCCTCCGTCCGTCTCGTAGTAGGAAATCGCTCGCTGCGTAGTGTTTGCCGCTTTAGCGAGCTGAATCTGCGTCAGGCCGTGCGCTCGCCGCAGCGCGCGGAGGCGCTTCCCAAACGTCATTCCTTTAGAAGCAGAAGGTCTCTTCGCCATATCGGAAGCGATTATAGAAACAACTCCCGGAATGGGCGTGCAAATGGTCGTTGACATGATATACAAATCTGTATAGTCTTCTGGACGAGTTTACACCATAAAATGGGCAGCAAGAAATGCATATTTTACTCTTGACAGGGTTTTAGAAAAACAGCCGGAAGGAGGCAAATCGATGGCGCGAATCCCCGATGAGGAGATCGAGCGACTAAAGCGCGAAGTCTCTCTCGAACGCCTGGCCGAAGTGCGCGGCGTAAAACTGAAACGGCACGGCGCGGACCTTATCGGCCTCTGCCCCTTCCACGAAGACCACTCGCCATCTCTCGTCATCAGCCCACAGAAAAATCTCTGGAACTGTCTCGGTGCGTGTGGAAAAGGCGGAAGCGTGATCGACTGGGTGATGCGCGCCGAAGGCATCAGCTTCCGTCACGCCGTCGAACTGCTGAAACAGCAGCATCTTCCTTTAGCGGCCCATCCAGGAACGAAGCTGCCGCAACGCTCGACGGTGCCGAAGCTGCCCACGCCGGTGAGCCGCGATGTGGACGACCGCGCGTTACTCTTGCAGGTCGCGCGCTACTACCACGAGGCGCTCAAGAAGTCGCCCGATGCGCTGAAATATCTTTACGGGCGCGGCCTAACGTCCTCGGAGATGATCGATCACTTCCAGATCGGCTTCGCCAACCGCACACTCGGATACGGACTGCCACAAAAAGACCGGACCACGGGCGCGGAACTTCGCGGGCGGTTGCAGCGGGTAGGCATCTTCCGCCAGAGCGGACACGAACACTTTAATGGTTCGGTGGTGATCCCCATTTTCAACCGTGAAGGCGAAGTGGTGCAGATGTACGGGAGAAAAATCACGCGAGATACGGCGCTGCGCGAGGGAACGCCGCTGCATATGTATCTTCCGGGGCCGCATCGCGGAGTGTGGAACGAAGAGGCGCTCGCGGCGTCAAAGGAAATTATCTTGTGTGAGGCGCTCATCGACGCGCTGACGTTCTGGTGCGCGGGCTTCCGTCACGTGACGGCAAGCTATGGCGTGAATGGCTTCACCGACGATCACCGGGCCGCGTTCAAAAAACACGGCACGAAGAGAATTTACATCGCTTACGACCGCGATCCAGCGGGAGAACGCGCAGCGGAGGAGCACGCCAAAGAGTTGATGGCCATGAGCATCGAGTGCTTCCGGGTGCAGTTCCCGAAAAACATGGACGCAAACGAATACGCGCTGAAAGTGCAGCCCGCAGCAAAAAGCCTCGGCCTGTTGTTCCACAACGCAGTGTGGCTCGGCAAGAGTGTGCGGCCCACGGTTGCCGTGATCGAGCCGCAAACCATCGAAGAAAAATCGGAAGCAGCAGCTAAAGAAGAAATCTTGGAAGCAGCTCCCGTCACAACGAGCGAAGAACTCCCGGAACCGGCCTCCAATGAAGTCACGACGGACAGCGCTCTTCCTCTAGCCGCTGAATCTTCCGAACCCATCGAAGAGGTTGCTCCGGTTGCCGTGATGCCCGCGATGTTGCCGTCCCCTCTGGAAGTGCCTATCGAAATCAACGGCGACGAAGTGACGATCACGCAAGGAGACCGCCGCTATCGCTTGCTGGGCCTGGAGAAAAATACGAGCTTGGGAATCCTGCGGTTGAACGTGCTGGTGACACGGGGCGAGGGCTTGCATGTGGACACGTTCGATCTGTACTCATCGCGGCATCGCGTGATGTACAGCAAGCAGGCGGGCGAGGAACTCGGCATCAAGGAAGAGATCGTAAGCCGCGACTTGGGACGGATGCTGTGGAAGCTTGAAGAACTGCAACGTCAGCAAATCCAAAAAACACTCGAACCCAAGAAGGAAGAAATCCAACTCACGGAAGAGCAACGAACGGCGGCACTGGGGTTGCTGCGCGACCCGCGTCTGCTGGACCGCATCCTCGAAGACTTCGAGCGGTGCGGCATGGTGGGCGAAGAAACGAACAAACTCGTGAGCTATCTGGCCGTGGTGTCGCGTCTCTTGGATGCGCCGCTGGCGGTGCTCGTGCAATCCAGTTCCGCCGCAGGGAAATCGGCGCTCATGGAAGCGGTGCTGGCGCTGCTGCCCGAAGAGCAGCGCGTGCAGTACTCGGCCATGACCGGACAGAGCTTGTTTTACATGGGCGAGACCGATCTAAAACATAAAGTGCTCGCCATCGTGGAAGAGGAAGGCGCGTTGCGCGCGGCCTACGCGTTGAAACTGTTGCAGAGCGAAGGCGTGTTGACCATCGCCAGCACCGGGAAAGATGCCACCACCGGCCGCCTCATCACGCACCAGTATCGCGTGGAAGGCCCGGTGATGCTCTTCCTCACCACGACCGCGATAGACCTCGACGAAGAGCTTCTCAATCGTTGCTTGGTACTGAGCGTAAACGAAAGCCGCGCGCAGACACAGGCGATCCACAAAAAGCAACGCGAAGCGCAGACCATCGAAGGGCTGCTGGCAAAACGGGAGCGCGACGAAGTTCTGACCGTTCACCAGAACGCGCAGCGTCTTCTGAAACCGTTTTTCGTGGCGAATCCTTACGCGCGTGAGCTGACGTTCCTCGACAGCCAAACGCGGACGCGGCGCGATCACATGAAATATCTGGCGCTCATCCGCAGCATCGCGCTCTTGCACCAATACCAGCGGCCACACAAAAGTGCAAGCTATCGCGGCCAGGAACTCGAATACATCGAAGTGAGGAAAGAAGACATCGCCACGGCGAACCGGCTGGCGCACGAAGTGCTGGGCCGTTCGCTCGACGAGCTTCCACCGCAGACGCGCAGGCTCTTGTTGTTCATCGACGAAATGGTGAGCGCCGAATGCGAGCGGCAGAAGATCGAGCGCACGGACTTTCGCTTTAGCCGCCGCGACGTGCGCCAGTACACGGGCTGGGGCAACACGCAGCTAAAGATACATCTGCATCGCCTGGAAGAACTCGAATATCTCCTGGTGCATCACGGCGGGCGCGGCCAGAGCTTCGTGTACGAGTCGCAGTTCGAGCGCCAGGACGATAGCGGCAAGCCCATGCTGCCCGGTCTCATCGAGATCGAAAAACTTTCCGACTGCAACTACGACACAAAGAAGTCGGGGCCAGAAGGCCAGCGGTCGGGGTCAAGTCGGCCTCAAGTCGGGGGGATGCCGGGGAGTGGCCGGGGTGAGGAATCGCCAGCACTGGCACGGCGAAACGGCGATCCGAAGCTGAATCTCGAAAAACACACGACTCGGGAGATCGAGGAAGAAAACCGCGTCGTAGTCGTACCGTCCATCGCTGCGAAGCAAAACGGCGCGGCTGCTGCTGGGGCGAAGTGATGGCGCGAAACAGGACAGTCAAACCGCAGCCCATGCCGCGAAACCGCATGGGAAGTCTGATCGAGGAGTTCATCGCGTGGATGCGCGTGCGGAACACAGCCGAGTGCACGCAGCACAATCGCCGCGCGTGCGTGGCGCAGTTCGTGCGCTGGGCCAACGAGCGCGGCATCGAAGACCCGATGGAAGTGACGCGCCCGGTGCTGGAGAGCTATCAGCGGTATCTCTACTACTACCGACAGAAGAACAACGGCAGGCCGCTAACCTTCCGCACGCAATATGCGCGGCTGGTTCCGGTGCGTGTATGGTTTCGCTGGCTGGTGCGGAACAATCACATCCTGCACAATCCGGCGTCCGATCTGGACATGCCGAAGCTCGAGAAGCGGTTGCCGCGCGCGGTGCTGAACGAGGAAGAAGCCGAGCGCTTGATGATCCAGCCCGACGTTCGCGATCCGCTGGGACTGCGCGACCGGGCGATCCTCGAAACTTTTTACTCGACGGGAATCCGCCGCATGGAGCTGGTGAATCTCAAGCTCTACAATCTGGACCATCTGCGCGGGACGCTGTCCGTCTGGCTAGGGAAAGGAAAGAAAGACCGCGTGGTGCCCATCGGCGAGCGGGCGCTGGCGTGGGTCGATAAATATCTGCGCGAAGCGCGGCCCCAGTTGGTCATGGAGCCGGACGAAGGAACGATCTTCCTGAGCATCGAAGGCGGGCCGTTCCATCTGGACCGCATGAGCAAGCTGGTGCGCGACTACGTGGAGCAGGCGAATCTCGGGAAATGCGGCGCGTGCCACATGTTGCGGCACACGATGGCGACGCTCATGCTCGAAAACGGCGCGGACATCCGCTACATCCAGGAGATGCTCGGCCACAGCGAGTTACAGAGCACGCAGATATACACGCAAGTGTCCATCCGGCAGTTGAAGAAAATCCACTCGGCCACGCATCCCGGCGCGTCGCTCGAAAAGAAAAAGCCTGTCAGCACAAACAACGCCGCCACGCACGACGCCTTACTTGAAGAAGAATCGCGCCGAGCTAATCTCTTAGCCGCGCTCGACGCCGAAGCGCAGGAAGAGATGGAAGCAGCGTCCAACGGTTGACCGCTTCTCGCATCTCCCTCACCATAGGTAACGCCGAAGACAACGAAGCCCGCTGTGTGCTGGCTGGTTAACGGTAGCTCACGTAAAATCATGTCATGCAAGTGTGGGGCTACAGCTGCGATGCGAGAACGTTGTCCGAAACTCGCGTCTGGGGTTCAGAACCAGAAAGTCTGCCGTGTTTTAGTGCAACAGCGCCGCTAAAGATAAAACTGCGTTGGGGATGCGAGGAGTGTAGCGGAAAAAGTGCGGTAGGGTCAGGAGTTGCCTTCAAATACGATCCCGTTGGTCGCCGCATCTACAAATCTTCGTCGAGCGGCACAACGATTTACGCGTATGACGGCGACAACGACATCGAAGAGGTGAACTCCAGCGGCTCCGTCGTCGCGCGCTACACGCAAACTCAGAACAGCGACGAACCTCTGGCCGAGTCTCGGTCAAGCACGACCAGCTTCTATGAACAGGACGGCCTCGGTTCGGTCACATCGCTGACGAATGGCTCTGGATCCATCGCAAATGCGTACACCTACGATTCCTTCGGCAAGCTAACTGCGTCGAGTGGCTCGATCACGAATCCATTTCGGTATACCGGGCGCGACTTTGACTCTGAGACGAGTCTTCAGTACAACCGCGCTAGGTACTACGATCCCTTAG
>JGI12269J14319_10004521_pt1 | contig 12652 bp, 9 predicted proteins | sample PeaSoiSIISIP2007_FD_14319 | JGI IMG/M metagenome (IMG submission 14319) | reverse complement strand
CGTCGCCCAGAGCGCGCCGGAGGTCGTATCTCTCGGCGAAGCGGGCGACGTCGGAGAGGCTGTCACCGAGTGCCCGGGGATCGGCTTCGGGCGCGGCGAGGCAGTTGACCAGGTGCTCCCAAGCCGGCAGGAACCGGTCACGAACGACCGGGGACGACGTCCGCAAAGCTCGTCGCCACCCGTCGCGGCGTGGCAGGTACTCCTCGGCCAACTCCAGGCCCCAGAGCGGGATGGGCTGCAAGGTGACGTTCGCCGGGGGACGGTACTGGATGCGGTGGTGGGGGTTGTCCACCAGTGCGCCCACCTCGAAGTCGTGCTGGGGCAGGCCGTGGACGAGCATGTCCACCCAGGTCGACACCCCCCCCAGCACGAAGGGATAGGTCCCTTCGGTGGAGAGATAGATCTTCATGTCGACTCCGTGTACCCGAGCGTCTCGCCGATGGCGATGGCCTTCGACAGGCACTTGTGCGCCAGGGGGAGGTTGCCGGCCTCGAGGAAGCACCGGGCACTCTCCCGATAGGCCATGAACACCCCCTGGGGAAGCGTCTCGGACTTCTCGGCGATCTCCATGTAGGCCTTGCCGGCCAGTCGCTGCAGGCGATTGGCGTGGTCGCCGCGGCCCGCTGCCAGCGCCGCCGCGGCCGCGGCCCGGTAGGCGATGGCGGCTCTCTGGGGGGCGCCTTCTTCGGCAGCTTCGGTCGCCTCGGCCTCGAAGGCGGCCAACGCCTGGGCATGGTCGGAGTCGCGCGACGCGACCAGCCCCCTGACCCACCCGTCGGCGCCGGCTCCGGTTCCCGACGCCGACCGGGAGCCGGCCCCGTTGGGGGAGACCTCCTCGTCCAGCGAGAACTGCGCCTGGCCCACATCGGTCCCGTAGCGAAGGTGCCAGCGATCACACAGTGCCTCGATGGGTGCCCCTTCCGGGGCGCCCATCTCCTTGAACAACTCCCGGAGCAGGCTGTGACTGGCGCCGACGGCACCGACGAATGTCGGCGCCAGGTCCGACGCGTAGCGCTCCGGACTGACGCGGCCATTGTGGAAATAGGTGGACCCGATGGCCAGGACGACCCGCTCGGCCTCGATCGCCTCGCCCCCGCCCTCCTCGTTGACGGCTCGCTCGGCCTCGGCCTCGGGTTCAGCTTCGACCGCGGACTCGCCCCCTACGACCTCGACCTCGACCGTGGCCCCGACTGTGGCCGGATCGGTCACATCCACTCCGGCCCCGGCCCCCGGCCTCATCCGGACCCCGTCCCCGGCCGGCCCGGCCTGGTCGGATCGGGTGCCGGGGCGCGCCTCGACCGGCCCGGCGCCGCCTCGCGGAGCCCTGAGGTACCGGGCCGGATTGCGCACCTTCTTGGGGGTCGACTCCTGGTCGGGGGCGGCCATGGTCACGCCCATTAATCGGCGCGGACGCCCAGGGCCTTGACAAACAGTCCTGACCCGCTCCGAGCCTGGTCACGGTACGTGACCGTGGCGTGGGCCGAGTTGGCTCAAGCCGGGTTCGATCGGCGCCGAAAACACACCCTGTGGTGCTGAAAGACGCGCCCGTTTCGAGCGTCGAACGAGTTGCTTACCAACGTGAAGGGCGGATGTGCCGTGGCAGCACCACCCAATACCCGGGGAGCAGGCCCGCCGTGACGTCCCTAGCTGTGACCCACCAAGCGCCTGGCGCGCCCGCTTCCGCTGTCTGGGTCCCTGCCGCGGGGCGGACGGACGACACCGGATCGGGCCGGGACTGATGGCCGTCGCTCTTGCGGGGAGCGTTCGGTGGACGGTCCTCAACCCGGTGATCGACGCAACCGTCGTCGGCGTCCTGGCCGCGGCCGCGGTCGCGTACGGATTCTGGTCGAACCGGACATCCCAGCGCGGGCCCTGGCGCTCGGCTTGGATGTGCCTGGGGGCGGGTCTGGTCTGCGTCGTCTCGGGCGACCTGTTCCAGGCGCTGCACGCCGGCGGGCCGCCGACTCGCATCGGCGCGGCGATGGTGGCGAGCACGGCGGGCGATCTCCTGGCCATCGCCGGGTTGGTCTCGCTGATCCATCAACGGCTGCCCGAACGGTCCATGGACTCTGTGGCCGAAGCGATGCTTCCCACCCTGGCGTTGGGCTTCGTGATGCTTGCCCTGGTCATCGTGCCCGCGCAGGGATGGCGTCCGGGGCGGCAGGTACCCGCCATCGCGGCACCGTTGCTCGACATGGTCCTTCTCTGGCTGGTCTGCAGCCTCGTCTCGCTCACCGAACGACACCCGGCCAACTACCGCTATCTCATCGCGGGGTTCGCCTGCCTCTTCGTCGCCAACGCCAGCTATGGCGCGTTGTCGCTTGCCGAAACATCCGCGTCGTCGCAGCTCGTGGGCATCGTGGCCCTCCTGGGCGCGTGTTGCTGGGCGGTCGCTTTCGTGCATCCCTCCCGTAAGGTCACGTTCGAGCCCGTACCGCTGCGTTCGGTGCGGCCCCGGGGGGTTCGGGTCGCCATGCTCGTGGCCGTGTCGCTCGTGGTTCCCGGCGTCCTGAGCGCCGAGTCCGCTCTGGGCATCTCGGACCACCAACCGGTCCTCCTGATCGGCGCCATGCTCCTGCCGTCGTTGCTGGTCCTCTATCTCCTGCATCAGGTGTTCACGCACGCCGCCGCCGAATACCGGGCGCAGCACGACTCCCTCACCGGAGTCTGCAACCGCCTTCTCTTCGAGGACCGGCTCCGCCTCGCCTTGACCCAGGCGGAACGGACCAACAGCGCGGTGTCGGTCATGTTCCTGGACCTCGACCGGTTCAAGGACATCAACGACAGCCTCGGTCACGCCGTGGGCAACGACCTCCTCAAGTCCGTCGTCAAGCGGCTCCAAGCGTGCCTGCGCGAGCACGACACGCTGGCCCGGTTCGGTGGAGACGAGTTCACCTTCCTGATCCCCGACAGTGGGGGGAAGGACGGGCTCGTCGTCGACGTGGCGGAACGCCTCCTGGACCGCTTCGAGGATCCCTTCAATGTCGGCGGCCGTCAGTTGACCGTGAAGGCCAGCATCGGAGTGGCGGTCTCCCCCTGGGACGGCGCCGATGCCGACACCCTGCTGAAGCACGCCGACACCGCCATGTACCAGGCCAAGGCGGCCGGCCGGAACACGTACCAGATCTTCGACTCGGCCATGAGCGCCCGGGCCCGGCTCCGCTTCGCGCTCGAGGACAGTCTGCGCGCCGCCGTGGACAGCGGACGCCTCGCCGTGCACTACCAGCCGAAGCTCGCCATGGCGACCGGAGACATCGTCGGTGTCGAGGCGCTGGCCCGTTGGCGCCACCCACAGCTCGGTTTCATCCCGCCCTGGGCCTTCATCCCCTTGGCGGAGGAGACCAGTCTCGTGGCCACGCTCGGGGAGTGGGTGCTCGAAGTTGCCTGCCGGCAGGCTCAGAGCTGGCAGGAACAGGGCCTCCCGGCCATGCCGGTGGCGGTGAACCTCTCCCCTCGCCAATTCGCGCACCAGCCGGTGGTGGAGATGGTGTCCCGAGTGCTGAGACGAACCGGTCTGGACCCCACGTTGTTGGAGCTCGAGGTCACAGAGAGCGTGCTCATGGAGCGCGTCGACGAGGTGGTGGCCAGTTTGAACGAACTACGCGCCATCGGCGTGCGCTGTTCGATCGATGACTTCGGGACGGGATTCAGCGCTCTGACCTATCTGGCCGAGATGCCCATCGACGCCATCAAGATCGACCGGACGTTCATCCAACGCATCGACGGCGAGGCAACTGGTGCCCCCATCGTGGGCGCGGTCATCGCCCTGGCGCACAGTCTCGACCTCGTGGTCGTGGCCGAAGGTGTCGAGACCGACGAGCAGCTCGGGTTCTTGGACGCGCACGGTTGTGACCAGGTTCAGGGCTTCCGTTTCAGCCCTCCGCTCCCCGAAGCCGAGATCCTCGACTTGATGCGTACCCCCGCCAAGGTGTTCACCGAGTGGGACAGCCAGCCGGCGGTCGTGCCCATGCCCGTCTCAGGCATCTCTGCCCCCCGGTTGGAGGCGCTGTTGGAGTCGATCATGCTGGAGCGTCACTGGCCGTCGGAGTTGGACAGTGAGGCGATCGAGGCGGTCCTGGCCGCTCTGCAGTCCGACGAGGTGGCGAGGATCAAGAGCGTTCGCCCCGGCCGGGCGCGCTCGGCCAAGGTCGCCGTCAGCACGCTGGCAGGCCTCGCCTCGGTCTCGAGCGCGGCCGCCGCGGCCGGGACGCTGGCCGGACCGGCCGAGAGCCTCGGCGCCCGGATCGCCGACGACAGCGGTGCCGTGGCCTTCTCCGCCAGTGCCCCCCACGACGCCGTCGAGATCGACTCCGCTCTCGGCACCCCCGGCCACGATCTGGACGGCTCGGGCTCCGAGGACAGTGCCGGCGGTCCGGCGGGCGGCGTGTCGTAGCGGCCGGAATCGTCGCCATCTATCTTCGGGCCGAGTGCACAGCTCCCGCCACGACGACACCGTCACCCTCGAGCCCTTCGAAGGGCCCTGGGCCGAGGACGACCCCGACGCCAATTTCAAAGCCGACGTGGCTCTCTACGCGCACGTCGACCCCATGGTCACCATCAGGACGTTGAGCCGCAACCTCGGTGTAGCTGAGGGTGCCCTGGTCCGCTACGTCCTGGCCAAATTCGCCACCGGAGGAAGTGGTGGGCTCTTGGAGCTCGGTCCCACCATGGTGCACCGTCTGTGGGAGCCGATCGAACGCGCCGAGCAGGCGGGCTCGAACGACGCCCGTCTCGACGCCTACGCCCAGCTGCGCCAGATGATCGAGTGGCTTCGCCTGCCCCTCGAGGACCCGACGATCTATCCCGAACAGCGCTGAGACCGATCCCCGACGCTGCCGAGACCCACACCGAGTCGTCGACCCCGTGCCCGTGCAGAACCCCCGCTGCCCTCCACCGGCGGGTGCTCCCGTCTCGGCCGTGGTGGTGTCGTCGTTCCCGGGCGACTCCGAGCCCGTCACCCTCGCTACGACCGCCCGGTAGCGTGGAGAGAGCTACGAAACCCGCGTGTCGCACGGAGGTTCGCCATGACCGAGACCCACGCCATGACCGAGACCCACGACGCTGAGGCTCCTCGCTGGCGGGGGATCAACCATCTCGCGCTCATCACCGACGACATGGACGCGACGGTGCGCTTCTACCATGGGGTCCTGGGCGCCCGGTTGGTGGCGACGATCGGCACCCCGCAATTCCGCCACTACTTCTTCGAGTTCGGGGCGCAGAACACGGTGGCGTTCTTCGAGTACACGGGCGTGGCCCTCGAGCGCTTCGCCAAGCCCGCCGGGGTGCCCGATCCCCGCGCCGTGCAGTTCGACCACCTGTCGTTCAACCTTCCCGACGAGCACGCGCTCCTCGACCTGCGCGACCGCCTCAAGTCCGCCGCGTGCGAGGTGACCGACGTCGTCGACCACGACTTCATCCGCTCGATCTACTTCACCGACCCCAACGGCATCGCTCTCGAGGCGTCGTGGTGGGCACTCGATGCCACCGGGCGGCCCGCCGACTACGGAGACGACCGGTTGTTCTCGGACCCGGACCCCGTTCCGGCCGTGCGGGAGATCCGCGACCGGGGAGAGGTCGCTTCGGTTCCCCACACACGCTTGGCCTGAATCGGGGCTCCGCTCGACCAGCCGGGGGCCGGGACACCACGGAGCGCGACGGTCAGGGGCTCGCGGAGCTGAAGTTGAGCAGGAACGGCACCGAGGTCGGCTTGAACAACCACCCCGGCACCGTCTTCCCGTTGACCTTGACCTGCACCGTGACGAGAGAGGCGCTCATGCTCACCGTCAGCTGGCCGTCGGTCGGGTTGAACTCCTTGACCTGACCGCCCTGGAGCGTGGCGGCGAAGATGGGCGAGAAGCTCTGCGGGGAGTGCACCACGGTCCAACACGGCGCCCACGCCGCCACCACCACCGTGTAGTTGGTAGCCCGGACCGACACGTTGGCACTGCCGGTGCCCGTGTTGGTCGTCGAGACCAACGCCGGGCGCGTCGGCTTCTTGGTTTGCGAGGTCGCGCTCGAGCCGTTGGCTGTGCCCGACGTCGCCGTGGTCAGGGTGTGGTTGTGGCGCACGAGGTGGATGTCGGTCAGCCACTGAGGCTGGTAGTGCTGCACCGCCAGGCCGGCGAGGGCGACGACCAGCAGTGACGCCGTGAGCCACACTGCGGCGCGCAGCACGAGGGGTGCGGGACGGACGCCGGTGTAGATGGCCGGCGCGGCGGGGAAGGAGCCGGTGGCGCTGAACGCGGCGCGGCTCTCGTGGCCGTTGGCCGCGGGGGGCTCGACGCGCTTGATGCCCGGCACCTCGTCTGTCTGGGTGAAAGCACGCAGGTGCGTGCCGTCACCGGGATAGCGGCTCAGATGTCCCGTCGGGACCGTGGTGGTGATGTACCCGGTCCGGCCTCCGCCGCCGTTGACCGGTGCCGCATCGGGGTCGAAACCCGCGTCGGCCGAGCCCCAGTGTTCCTCCACCACTCGCTCGTAGCGCTCGACGTCGAGGCCGACCAGGTCCGCGTAGCGCCGGACGGCGGTGATCGCCGAGCGCAGGTCCGGGAACCGCGACAGGTTCCCCGCCTCGAGGGCCTCGAGCTGCTTCCAGGGGACCCCCGTCCGGTCGTTGATCTCGGTCAGGCTGACAGAGGACGACTGGCGCGCGTCGCGTAGGGCCTCGCCCATGGCGGCGGGCGTCGGGCCCGCCTCCTGGCGTCGTCGCCCGCGGCGCCGCATCCTCCTGTCACCGGCTGCGGTTACCACGTTCGTCCTCCCTACGACCCCCAAAATCGTACTGCGCAGTCTCGAATCGGGGTCTTCGGATGTCATCGGCCTGTGGGGCGGGATCCTGGATGGCGCCGTCCCTGCCTGTGCCGGGCCACCGGCCCCACAGCAGTCCGGACGGCGTCGGGCCCCGCGGCCCGCCCGTGCAGGTCGGGCGGACCACCTGCCGGGGTCTCTCCAACCGGGGCGCCCCCGCCGGGGGCCACTTCCTAGCACCTCCCCGGCTCCCCGGTGCGTACCCAGCGTGTCGACCCGACACCATCCGTGGGCGGCGGAGGTGGCTCCGACACCGATCTGGCCCACCCCCTTCGACCGGACTCGGGACGGGTCTTCGACCACCAAGTGCGCCATTTTCGGCGCTCACCGTGGTATCAAGGAGAAGGCCGGTGCCTGGCCCCGCACCCATGACGAGGGTGTCAGGGCTGACATTTGTGTCAGGAAACGCTAACGTTGCCCGTCAGGGCGGTGCGCGTGTTGACATCGAACGTCCTGGGTGACTCGCACGACACCTTGGTCCGAGGTGCCACCGCAGGAAGGTGCGAGAGGAGTTCGAATGCAGGCTGAAGACGAGCTGCCAGTCGGCTCCGCCAACATGGTGGGCGACCTGGCGTCCTCCGACGATCCGCGCGCCATCTCCCGCATGTTGCGTGAGCAGCCGGTGATGCGGATCGACGACATGTTCACCCTGCTGACGCGGCGCGAGCACGTCGAAGAAGCCCTGCGGAAGTCGGCGTTGTTCTGCTGGAGCGAGGTCCCCATGGACCTCGGCAACATCCGGCCTCTCATCCCCTTGATGGTCGACCCGCCCCAGCACGTGAAGTACCGCCGGATCCTCGACCCCCTCTTCGCCCCCAAGAAGATGGCCCTGCTCGAGGACGAGGTCGTCGCCCTCGTCACGGAGCTCGTCGACGCCTTCGCGTCACGGGGCTCGTGCGACCTGCACGAGGAGTTCGCCGTCCCCCTGCCGTGCCGTGTCTTCCTGCGCCTGATGGGCCTGCCGCTCTCGGACCTCGACCTCTTCCTGGCGGTGAAGGACGACATCATCCGGCCCAAGGGGATCACGCTCGAGGAACAAGCACCGGCCCGCAAGAAAGCGGGCGAGACCGTGTACGCCTACTTCGACAAGGAAGTCAAGAAGCGGCGCGGCGAGGAGCCCAAGGAGGACCTGCTGGGGCAGATCATGGCCGGCGAGGTCGACGGGGTTCGCCTCACCGACGAGGAAGTCCTCGACATCTGCTTCCTGTTCATCATCGCCGGCCTCGACACCGTGACCGACTCCCTCGACTGCTTCTTCGCCTACCTGGCGCAGGAGCCCGAGCAGCGTGACCTGCTGGTGCACGACGAGTCGGCCATCCCCTCCGCCGTCGAAGAGCTGTTGCGCTGGGAGAGCCCGGTCCCGGCCGTGCCCAGAGTCGTCACCCAGGACGTCGAGTACGAGGGCTGCCCCATTCCGAAAGGTGAGCAGGTCATGCTCGTTCTGGGGTCGGCCAACACCGACGACACTGCCCATCCCGGTGCGGAGACCGTCGACCTGCGTCGGAACCCCAACCCGCACCTGGCCTTCGGCGGAGGCGTGCACCGTTGCCTGGGATCACATCTGGCCCGGGTGGAGCTGCGGATAGCTCTGCGGGAGTTCCACCGCAGGATCCCCGACTACCGGCTCAAGCCGGGCACGGTGCTCGCGTACACACCCGGACTCCGTTCCCTCACCACCCTGCCGATCGAATTCACGCCCGCGGGCTGACACCGGGCATGCGCGTTCGGCTCGACAGCGAGGCGTGCCAGGGTCACGGCCGTTGCTACACGCTGGCACCCGACCTCTTCGACTCCGACGACCTCGGCCATTGCGTGCTCCTCGTCGACGAGGTGCCGGCCGGGCACGAGGACGACGCCCGCAGCGGCGTGGAGAACTGTCCCGAGCACGCCCTGTCCCTGGAGGACTGAGCGAGAAGCACAGGTTCTGAACAGGGCACTCGACACCGGGCCCGCGACGCCGGGCCGGCGACACCGGGCCCTGATCGCGGTCAGGCGCCTCGCATGGTGTTGCCCTGGTCGGAGCGGCCGAGCATGACACGCGCCCCCACATTGTCGACCTCGACAAGGGCTGTCGTCAGTGCCTCGTCGGCCCGCGCCACCGTCCGCCGGCCCCCGACGTCGACGAGGCCGATTCCCGGCTGCGGGCCGTGCTCTCGGTCGAAGGGCACGGTGTAGGCCACGATCGTGCCGGTGGCACCGTGCTCCACCGACGACTCCACCACCAGAGCGTCGGCCAGCCCGTCCACGTACTCCTGCAGTTTCTCGGGAGGCTGGGGCGCCTCGTCGGGAGCACGGCGCGTGTAGAGCCCCACGGAGTGCTTGGTCAGGTAGTAGCCGTTTCCGTGCACCAGGGCGTGCTCACCGCGGCCGGCGCGCAGCCACTGCAGCGTGTTGGCGATGGAGTGGGTCACGTAGTTGCTCCCCGGGCCGCCGTGGTAGGGGAGGCCGCCGGTCAAGGTGAGAGGCCGGGGGTCGTCGACGGCGATGTCGAAGCTGTCCCGGGCGACCTCCACCGAGCTCGGGAAGCACGCGTACAGGTCGAGCCCGGCCACCTCGTCCATGGTCACCCCCGCCGAGTCCAGGGCCCGCCGGGCGCACTCGGCCAGGGCCGGGGAGCGCTCCAGCACAGGCCGCTCCGACAGGTACCACAGGTCATGGGCGTCGGCCCATCCCGCCACATAGGCGACGTCGTCGGCACCGAGCCCCCACAAGCGCGCCGTCGCCGCGTCGGTGACGATGATCGCCGCGCCCATGTCGACGTCCATGACCGCGTTCACGTACTTGGGATACGGGAAGCAGATCATCCGGTTGTCGGGTGTCACCGTCATGATCTCCGCCGCGTCGCGCCGGGTGGGGAACCACGACGTCGGGTTGGCCCCGGCCACGGCGTTGAACCGGTCCATGAGCGCGCCGACGGCGGCGCTGTGGGTGACGGGGTCGTGGCCGGCGCCGTGGGCCACGGCCGACTCCACCAGCGCGTACATGGTGGTGGCCTGCACCAGGCCGTGGGCCCGCTCGACGGGGTGCACACCGAGGTCGGGCTCGAGCGGCGGCCACGTCTCGGGCCACCCTTCCGAGGACGGCCAGTGCAGCTCCACCCCCAGCTTCCTGGCGCGCCGGCGGGTGGCGAGGGCTTCGGCCCCGGCGATCAGGACGCGGGGCTGCCCGCCCGCCGCCACCAGCTCGGCGGCCCGGTTGACCAGCCACTGGGGGATCGATCCGCCCATGCCCGAGCAACGCGCCTCGGCGTGGCCGGCGCCGAGGCGCCGGGCGAGCTCGGTGGCAGGGTCGCCGTGGCGAAGCGAGAGCGAGTGGACCATGAACAGGTGGGTGAGCCCGGCCAGCACGGAGTCGGGTCCCGTCGCGCCGGTGTCGGCGGCGGCGAGCCGGGCGGCGGACTCCATCAGCGCGAACGGGTCCGGCGCCGAGGTGGGATCCTCGTCGCGGTTGGTCAATTGGCCGCCGCCCACCACCACCGGGACGCGGGTCCAGTCCATCGTCACCCACCTTCCTCGAGCTCGAGCCGGCGCTGTCCGGTGCGCGCGGTGCGCTCACACCGGCGCTCGGTGAAGCGAACCATCGCCGCCTCGGGGGCCGCGTCCGAACCTGCCGCTCGCAGCACGGGCCGCGCGGGCCGGCTCAGGCCTGGGCCGGCTCAGGCCTCCTTCTCGGCGAAGCGCCCCAGGTCGGCCGCCAGGATCTTCTTGCGCTCGCCGGTGTCACGACGGGGCCGGATCGAGGTGTCGACGTCGGCCGACTCCGCACGCAGGGCCGCCACCGTGCACTTCTCCCGGGGACGGTGCGCGAAGGGGTCGAAGCGGAACAGGCGCATGGCGTTCTCGTGGGTGATCTTGTTCACGTCGGAGTCGGGCACGTCGGCCAGGTACTTCATGGCGATCTCGGGGGCGGTGGGCCACGTCGAGTCGGAGTGGGGGTAGTCGCACTCCCAGCACACGTTGTCGAGCTCGAGGAAGCGGCGGTTCTCCACCCCGAAGGCGTCGTCGATGAAGCACGTGACGATGCGCTCCTTGAACACCTGGCTGGGCAGCATGTCGCCGAAGTCCTGGCCCGTCCACTTGTGATGGTGCTGGTAGACGTAGTCGGCGCGCTCGAGGAAGTACGGGATCCATCCGATGCCGCCCTCGGACAAGGCGATGCGCAGGTCGGGGTACTTGCGCAGGACCGGCGAGAAGAGCAGGTCCGCGGCGCACTGGATGATGTTGACCGGCTGCAGGGCGATGAGCACGTCGAAGGGGGCGTCGGGCGCGGTGATGGCCAGTTGCGACGAGGAACCGATGTGCAGGCACACCACGGTCCCCTCTTCCTCGCACGCCCTCCAGAAGGGGTCCCAGTGATCGGAGTGGAAGCTCGGCCAACCCAGCTTCGAGGGGTTCTCCGAGAACGTGACGGCGTGGCTGCCCTTGGCCGCCACGCGCCGCACCTCGGCCGCCATGAGCTCGGGGTCCCAGATGGGCGGGATGCTGAGCGGGATGAAGCGGCCCGGATAGGCGCCGCACCAATCCTCGATGTGCCAGTCGTTGTAGGCCCGCAGCATGTCGATGGCGAGCTCTTTGTCCTCGGTCCGGGCGAAGAGCTGGCCACAGAACTGGATGAAGGAGGGGAAGCACATCGAGCCGAGCACGCCGTTGGCGTTCATGTCGCGGACCCGCTCGTGGATGTCGTAGCAGCCCTTGCGCATCTCCTCGAAGGAGGTGGGCTCGATGCCGTACTCCTCGGGAGGACGGCCCACCACGGCGTTGAGGCCCACGTTGGGGATGAGGTTGCCCTCGAAGGACCACACGTCGGTGCCGTCGGGGTTGTGGATGATGCGGGGCGCCCGGTCCTTCCACTTGGCCGACACGCGACCGTCGAACATGTCGGGGGGCTCGACGACGTGGTCGTCGACGCTCACGAGGATGAGATCTTCGGCTTGCATCGCGCTCCTCCCCCTCGGCGCTGGGCGACCTTGCGATCATATACCTGACGTCCGTGTCAGGCACAGGGCGGCCGGCGGTCCTACACTTCCGCCCGATGCACGCCGACGCGCCCAGGGGGCTGGCGGGGGTGGCCCGGGTCGACCCCGATCGGGTCGCGCTCGTGTTGGGCGACCGGCGCATGACATTCGGGGAGCTCGACGCGGCTGCCAACGCCATGGCCCACGCCGTCGCCGCCCACGCGTCGCGACCCGGCGACCGGGTGGCGGTCATGGTCGGCAACTCCACCGAGGCCTTCGCGGTGTGGCACGGCGCCACTCGACTGGGCGCGCTCGTGGTGCCGGTCTCCACCCGCCTCACCGAGGGCGAGGTGGCCTACATCGTCGAGGACTCCGGCGCCGTCGTGCTGGTGCACGACGGGTCGCCCGTGGCCCGGCGCGCCGCGGCCCGGGCCGGTGCCGCCGAGCTCGACGTCACCGGTCCGGAGCTGTCGAAGGCGCTGGCCGAGGGCCGCGCCGACCCCCCCACCGAGGACTTCCTGGGCACCCCGGTGGTCGCCATGACCTACACGTCGGGCACCACGGGGCGCCCCAAGGGGATCGCCCGGGCCGCCCCCCTCCCCGCTCGCGACACCCCCCCGAACCCCTTCGCCACCTTCTGGGGGTTCGGCCCCGACGACGTCCACCTCATGTGCGGCCCCATGTACCACACCGCCCCCAGCGCGTATGCCCTCATGAGCCTGGGCGAGGGGGGAACGGTGGTGATCATGCCGCGGTGGGACGCGGCGGAGTGCCTGCGGCTCATCGAGGCCGAGCGGGTGACCACGGCCCAGATGGTGCCGGCCAATTTCATCCGCATCCTCGAGGTGGACTGGCGCCCCTACGACCGTTCCAGCGTGCGCAAGGTCCTCC
>JGI12269J14319_10004519_pt1 | contig 12653 bp, 14 predicted proteins | sample PeaSoiSIISIP2007_FD_14319 | JGI IMG/M metagenome (IMG submission 14319) | reverse complement strand
ATCACGCGCACCAGAACTTCGTTTGGGCCCGGCGACGGTATCGGCACATCCTCGACCACAACGACGTCGGCCGGCCCGAAGCTATGAATCCTGGCTGCTTTCACTGCCAATTTCTCCCCGCCTTGAAGACGCTCGAAAGCCGGTTCATCCGAAGCTAAAAGACGACCGCGATAACAGGATCCAGATCAACTGTTCCTCGTTGGGAGTTGATTGATTACTGCCGCCCCTGCCTTGCAGGGTTGACTCCGCCCAGACCCTTTTTCATTTCCGATTTTCCTTTCGTGTCATCTGTTCGCACAACAATGTCAAGCCACCAGCAAGATCTTCCCGACACCGCCCTTTTCTGCTGCCGCTTGAGCCTTGGCCGCGTCACTAAGTGCCAGTTTCTGGCTAATTGGGATGACCAGCTTGCCATCGCGCACGGCTTCGGCCATGAACTCGAGCGTTTTCCTGTCGAATTTCGAGAACACGTGCACCACTTTTACAGAGGGGTACTTCGCGGCGTTCTGCGGCGCCTCGACAACCGATGCATAGACTCCTCCCGGCTTAACCTTGGCGATCAGCTTCTCGGCGGTTCTTCCGCCGACCGTATCCGCCACCGCATCGAGCGTCGCAAGACTTGCAATCGCGGAGTCGTCGTCGGTTGCGACCGCCTGATCTGCGCCGATGGTCTTCGCTTGATCTATCTGGGTCTTTAACACCCCCGCAATCACGGTCGCTCCCCGTAGCTTCGCAGTGAATACCGCCGAACGCCCGACATTTCCTATGGCACCTACGACCAAAACCGTCTGGCCGGCTTTGATTTCCGTGGCGGAAAGGAGCTGGTTGCCGGTCGTCGTCACCAGCGGCAACGCCGCCGCCTGGATCAAGTCGAGACCCTTCGGGACCTTCGCCAAGACCGCTGCCTTCACGACACAAAGTTCGGCGTAAGTATTGTCCGCCATCGCGAACACCTGGTCGCCGACGGAAAAGCCCTCCACTCCCGGCCCAATCTTGACGACTGTCCCCGCCATATCGACGCCTATCAGCCCTGGAAACTTCATGGGGTAAAAATCCTTCGTTAATCCCGCACGTCGCTTGTAGTCGATCGGATTCACGCTCGCAGCGGCGACCCGCACCAGTACCTCGCCTGGACCGGGCACTGGATCAGGATAGTCTTCAAATTTCAGCACTTCCGGACCGCCATATTCGTGGACAACGACTGCTTTCATGATTCATCTCCTTAGTATGGTGCGCAAACAGTCACTAACAAAACTTAGATGAGCGAAGCTAGAATTGGTCGCCGCCGCCATGGCCTCCGAAGAATTAGACGGCGGATTCTTAGCTCCGCACCCGGCGTTCGCGCGTGACAACGCCTTTGGCGGCAGCCTCTCTTCTATTCTTTTGAGGATGAATGCCCAGTTCGTGCCACGACGTTTCCGCGAGGTTCACGTCGTAGTAGCTTGCAGCTTTCTCGATGTTGGCGAAGGCCAAAGCGCGATCGGCATCGGAGACGTCGATGACTTGATCGAAACGCGCGACCGCATTACGGACATGTTCTGCATCGGTCAGTGGTTCTTTACGCTGCTTCGGAAATGCGTAGACGCTGTCGGGCAAGTCGCTCTGCGTCGTCAGCCGTCCATGTTCCTCGTGAGGTTTCCAAGTTGCTTCCGGCATGTCTTTGTCATCCTTTCTCCAAATACTTAGCAGAGTGCGAGCGGAGTGTCTACCCGACCTGCATGAGGCCAGTGACAAAAAGCCAACGAACATGATTGATGTTGAGACTGCCATGGGCGACGACCCAATTGACCCGCGAACCGCTGCGTTCAGCCTAACAATCAAAGGAGTGCAGAAATCTCACTTCGGGTGAAGTGCCGAATTTACCGCCTCGAGCAGAGCCATGTCGCTGAATGGCTTGAACAGGCATTCGACGGCCCCCTGTTCGATCAGCCGCTGGCGAATGATCATATCTCTATCGGCCGTAATGAAGATGATCGGAATCCCTTGTCGCCGTCGTATCAGTTCCTGTTGAAGATCAGGCCCGGTCATTCCAGGCATAGCGACATCGAGGAGCAGGCATCTGGTCTGGTCGACGCAATCAGACGCGAGGAACTCTTCCGCCGACGAGAACGCGCGGGCTGCAAAACCGAACTGCGTCAACAGGTCAGGTAAAGACTCGCGGACGGATCCGTCGTTGTCGACTACGGATACAAGTATACGGTCGATGGCGCTCCTTTCGTAGCAGGACTCCACAACTCACAATGCTCCACTTCAGGAGAGGGCGTCCATTGTCCTTTGGTATTGGTTTGCCGCGATGTGAGGATTAGCGTAGCCTTCACGCCGCACCGGGACTGGCTACGGCGGGCGCCTGAATGTTGCGGATGCCGTCGGCGCGGGCTAAACCCTCGGGAGTTCGAGGAATGGAGAACGAAAATGCGGCTCCCGGACCATCATTCAGGGTTGCCCACAGACGCCCATGATGCCTCTCGATAATCGAGCGACTGACGGAAAGTCCGATTCCCATGCCGCCACTCTTAGTTGTGTAGAACGGTTCGAACACCTTGTCTACACCGCTGGGTTCGATGCCCACGCCCACATCTTGCACGGTCAGTCGCGCACGATCGTCTTCTCGTTCGGTCCTAATCACCAGCTGCCGCGGACGATCGTCCACACCGCTCATCGCGTCTGAGGCGTTTAGAACGAGGTTCAGGATGACCTGCTGGAGCTGTACGCGATCTCCTGTGACCAACGGAAGGTCATCGGCAAGTTCAGGACGTAGGACTACCCCGTTCTTCTGCAGGTCCGCTAACGACAGGGCAATCACCTCCAGCGCAGCGTCATTCAAGTTCACAGATTCGGTCGTGGCGTCCTTCTTGCAAAAAAGTGCACGCAACCGAGTGATCACCTCAGAGGCACGATTGCCGTCGCGAATCGTGCGCCGGGCGGTCTCGCGCGCCCCGTCGACGTCTGGAGGATCGTTGGCTAGCATTCGCATACAAGTGCTGGCGTTAGTGATGATGCCGGACAGCGGCTGGTTGAGTTCGTGTGCGATCGACGCCGTCAGCGTTCCGAGGGTCATCACCCTGGCCACATGTGCAAGTTCCGATCGAGCCTTGTCGCGTGCCTCTTCGGCCAGCCTGCGCGCCGTGACATCCTGCACCGACGCGATGTACTCCAGCTGACCATCCTGGTCCCGGGTCGCATGAGCGACGGCATGCATGTACTTAATCGAGTGGTCCGGCATTAGCAAGCGGTACTGCCATTCAAAGTCGCGGCCGCCCTCTCGCTCCTGGCCCACCATCTTCATTTTCTCGATCAAACTGACGTCTTCTGGATGGACTCGGCTGCGGATCACTTCGAGCGTCACGGGCGCGCCGATCTCAAGCTCGTAGATGCGATAAAGCTCCGCTGACCACGTGATTTCGTCTGTCGCCACGCGCCAGGAAAAGCTGCCGATTTGACCGAGACGTTGACCTTCCGCGAGGAAGGCCTCGCTGCGCCGCAAAGCGCTCTCGGCTCGCTTTTTTTCGCTCAAATCGAGCACGAAAGCGACACCTTCGTTCCCACTTTCTTCGAAGAGTGCGCCGCCGAGAAGTACAGGCACTCGGCTGCCATCCTTCCGGAAGTACTCCTTCTCGAAGGGTTGAAACATGCCGGTCGCCTTCAAATCAGCTACCGCCTGTTCGCCATGGCCACGCCATTCGGGCGGTGTCAGGTCTGTCCAGCGTACGCGACCGGAGGCGAGATCTTCACGGTCGTGTTGCACCATCCGGAGAAATGCTTCGTTGGCGCCGGTGATTTCACCTTCGAGATTCCACATGACAATTCCCACAACATTGGCGTCGATCAGACGCCGGACCTTCGCTTCCAACCCTCGCGCCAGCTGACGGACTTCTGCTTCCGCCTTTTCGCGCTCGGCCACCTGAATTTTGAGCTCTTCGATGTGTGCCAACGCTTGATACGCGGAAGACGCAAATTTCCCCAGAGAGGCCATGATCCGGTCATCCTCTGCATCGAACTTGCGGCGGTCGCTGTGCATGATTCCCCATATGGTTCCTACCGCCTGGCCGTCGACGTAAAACGGAACCAGCAAGCACTCTTCGGCTGCCGGATTGACTGGCATCAAATAGGGATAACGCCGTTCGAAGTGGGTGAATAGCAGCGTGCGATTTTGATCGAGCACGTCTCCGCAAGGCCCAAAATGGCGCGGGGTTCCACCACCGACGTGGGGATTCCACATGCCGGCGATGGCTGGCCAATAGAACCTCTTGCCATCAACGTGCGGCGTTTTGCCATCCCGCGTCAGCAGGCTCAGGCCAGCGGAGTCACATTGCGTAATATCCTGGATCGTCTCCGCAAGTGTCCGAAAGATGGTAGTCGGCGAGTCAGCTAACGCACTCGCCAGCTTCACGAGGGCCTGGTTCTCCTTTTCATAATCGGGCCGACGCGATGGGCGGCGCTGCAACTCTTCTGTGCAGAGGATCGATTCCAAAGAGGCGGTTGGAACTGAACTGTCCACTGGAACATCATGCGACTTGGCGGAGTTAACCATGTTCTAACCTCCATCGGTGCGGTTACGAGGTTCGAAAGCTCGAGCGTTAACAACAGCCATAACACTCTCTTCAGCTTTGGGCCGGAGGGCGTCTGCGAATCCGGCCGTCTTCACTAAACATTGCGACCATAAAAACAGCTATTAGGCCGCAGCCATCGCTGCTGCTGCGGGCCGGAGCTTCGCGGCCATTCTCACCAGGTCGGCAAGAGAATCGGCCTTCATCTTCTGCATTACTTTGCCGCGGTGTGCCTTCACCGTGGTTTCGCTGATACCGAGTTCTCCACCAATCTGTTTATTTAACAAGCCGGAAACCACCAGCGCCATAACCTGCTGCTCGCGACGGGAAAGTGAGGCGTCACGGCCCCGGAGCACTCGCATCTCCGCCTCCTGACTCAAAGCAACGCGGCTGCGTTCGAGGGCGGCCCGGATGGCGCTCAACAGCGCATCTTCACCGAATGGCTTCGTCAAGAATTCGACGGCGCCAGCCTTCATGGCTTGGACCGTCATGGGCACGTCCCTGTAGCCTGTAATGAAGATGATCGGCATGTCCGTCCGTTCGACGGCGATGCGCTCCTGCAGCTCGAGACCATTGAGTCCTGGAAGAGAAAAATCCAGCACCAAACAGCTCGGAACGAGAGCTCGTGGACGGCTAAGGAATTCTTGGCCGGAAGAGAAGGTCTCCGGCTGCCAGCCTTCGCAGCGGATCAACAATTCCAGCGATTCGCGCACGGAAATGTCATCGTCGACCACGAAGACGATTGGTCCCGTGCCCAACATAGGTGGTGCCCCCAATTCATGGCAAAGTGCGTGCGTTAAACTCATGCTTCACCCCTCAATTGGACCTCAGCAATCGTTCCGCTGAAAGAACCTTAAGGCTGAACGAATGATTTGTAGAAGCTGCTCATCGCTAAAAGGCTTGCCCAGGAAAGCGGCAGCGCCGGCCTGCATCGCTCGCTGACGGGAATCTTTGCTCTCGTAAGCGGTGATGAAGATGATAGGAATGCCGCAGCCTGCGGCAGCGAGGTGACTTTGAAGCTGTAATCCATTCATGCCTGGCATCTGCACATCTACGATGAGACACGAGGTATCGTGCAAATGCCCGGATCTCAGGAAAGTTTCGGCAGATTCAAAAGCTGCCGCCCGAAAGCCGAAGGACTCGATGAGTAGTGTAGTGGTCCTGCGAACTGACTCATCGTCGTCAACTATCGAGATCAGATTCTCTGTCACTCAAAATTCCTCACCGATCTCAAGGTATTCGCAGAGGGAGAAAGAATCTATTGGGCGTTGGTAGATCTAGGTCCTAAAAAGGATGATGCGGGTAAACTTTCGCTTACGAGGCTTTTTCCGAGGGGCCGTTGAGCTTCTCGATCATTCTTACCAGGTCGACAAGGGATTCCGCGCGCATCTTCTCCATCGCCCTGCTGCGCTGGACCTTCACGGTGCTTTCCGCAGTTCCAAGTTCACTCGCAATCTGTTTATTGAGCATGCCTGAGAAAAGCATGGCGATCACCTGTTGTTCGCGAGCGGTCAACGAGTCGAAGCGCCGTTGGATGTCTGTTACTTCCTTCTCCTGTTCACGCCGCCTATTATCCCGCTCCAGTGCGATGCGAACAGCGTCCAACAGATCCTGGTCGCGGAACGGCTTGGTCAGGAATTCGACCGCCCCAGCCTTCATGGCGCGAACACTCATCGGAATATCGCCGTGACCGGTGAGAAAGATTGTGGGNATACGAATATTTCTCGCTGCCAGCTCACGCTGAATATCGATGCCACTCAATCCGGGCAGTCTGACGTCCAGCACAAGGCAACTNGGTGCATCTGGTAGTTTCTTATGCAAGAAGGTATCGGCCGAGTCAAAGCTTTCAACCTGCAGCCCCACGGTGCTTAAGAGGAATTTGAGCGAAGAACGTACCGATGCGTCGTCATCGACCACAAAGACGATGGAAGCAGTAGTCACGCTGGACTCCCGGCACTGACTGGCAGGGTGAAGGAAAACACAGCACCAATGGGAGAATTCGGCATGGCCCAGAGCCGCCCCCCATGGTTTTCAACAAGTGACCGGCTGATCGACAAACCCATTCCCATGCCGTTCGCTTTGGTTGTAAAGAAGGGAGTGAAGACGCGATCTGCTGCCGATCCAAGGCCAGTGCCTGAGTCGCGTACCGCAACCAGTATGTCGCCAGATTCGTCAACCCGGGATTCCACCCAGAGTGAGCGAGGTTGATCTGTAACAGGGATCATGGCTTCGATGCCATTCATGATCAAGTTCAGCAGGACCTGTTGCATCTGAACCCGATCCGCCAACACCAGCGGCAGAGCCTTCGTCAATTGGCGTTCGAGCCGAACTCGATTCTCATAAAGCTCACGGTCAGCTAGAGCCAACACTTCTTGAATCACGTCGTTCATGTCCAGCCTGTTCTTTTCGACAGGCTCCTTCTTTATGAATCCGCGGATTCGAGCAACAACGGCGCTCGCTCGATTGCCGTCCGCAACGATTTCCTCAAGAGCCCGATGCAGAACCTCAGGTTTGAGGTTATCAGCGGCGAGCAGTCTCAGGCACGCACTGCTGTTATTGGTTACCGCGGTCAGAGGTTGGTTGACTTCATGGGCGATGGACGCAGCCAGTTCGCCCATGGTTGTCAGTCGGGAAACCCGGGCAAGGTCCGCTTGCGTCATCTGCAAAGCTTGTTGTGCCTGCTTTCTTTCGCTGATATCGCGGATGAAGCCGGTAAATACCTTATGCCCATCTCTAGATAGTTCTCCAAACGAGATTTCCACAGGGAATTCTTGGCCATTCTTGCGCAGTGCGGTCAGTTCAGTGCCTTGCCAGTTGATGTGCCGCTGGCCAGTAGCCAAATAGCGACTGAATCCTTTCTCGTGCAATTTCCGCAGGAATTCCGGCATTAGGACGGTCAACGGCTTCCCGATCAACTCCGTCGGATCATAACCAAAGATTCTCACAGTGGCGGGGTTGGCAAACAGAATTGCACCGCGCTCGTCAATGCTGATCACGGCATCAGGGGCCGTTTCGACCACGAGGCGATAGTTCTCTTCGCTGTAGCGGAGGGCGGCCTCCTCCCGTTTACGGTCGGTAATATCGGTAACAGCCCCGCCGATGGCGTAGATTTCGCCTTCTGAATTGAATAACGGAAACTTCTGGACGATCCTGGTGTGGGGTCCATCTTCGTACAGAGCCACGTCTTCCAATTTAATCAGCAAGCCGGTCTGTAACACTTGTCGATCAACGGCCTGAAAGGCAGCAGCTTGTTCTGCCGAAAATAGCTCATTGTCAGTCTTGCCGTTAATTTCGCCGGAGATATGAAAGTCCTTCTTGAACTGCTTGTTGGCATAGAGGTACCGGCTCTGCCGATCTTTCACAAAAACCAGGTTTGGACTGTTTTCAAAGAACGCCTGCAGCAGTCCCGTTTGTGCACCTTGTGTTTCACTGGTCATATTTCGCGAACCTTACCCCAGCTTTTTGGTCCAAACATTCTAAACCGAAAGGGAGACCGAGGCCATTCAGGGTTCGGCATTCGCCACAACCTCGTCGTCAAGGATACCTGGGAGCGGCCTTCCGATCACCGCTGTGGCCTAGAAGAGTGGCGTAGAGCCGATACCAAGGTATCGACGATACTATCGTCCAATTGTTCATCTCCCAAGCTTCTGTTCTGATTACTCGCGTCGACCGGACTCAGAACCCGTCACGACCAGGAATGGGTGAAGGAACGGCTTTCTGTGCGGCGAGCATGTTGATAACGTTTTGCGCCGCGCTTAGGTTCCTATTTTGATCGGTGCCGCCATCGGCTCGTCCGCGGCGTCTATTGCGCCGGCCAAGATTACAGGGTCGCTGTAGATACATGTGACGAATAGGCATCTCGGAACGGAGCACATCGTATGAAAGGATTTGCTTACCTCTTGGTTGCAGTTGTGGCGCTAACTGGCGTGGTCGTCTACATGGCTCACGCTTCTGGACGCTCCGATGGAGAGGCTGATCCGGTTTTCGGAATCACAATTCCTCCAGGATACCGCGACTGGAAGCTGATCTCTGTGGCCCACGAAGAAGGCAATCTCAACGATCTTCGCGCCCTTCTCGGCAACGATCTAGCGATCAAGGCGTACCGCGAGGGGGAGCTGCCGTTCCCGGACGGCACAATCATCGCACGCCTCGCCTGGAGTTATGTCCCGTCCGAGGAAAACAACAAAGTCTTTGGCCGTGCCCAATCTTTCGTGGCCGGATCCGCCACGAACGTTCAGTTTATGGTCAAAGACTCGAAAAAATATGCCGCGACCGGGGGCTGGGGGTTCGCTCAATTCAAAGACGGCAAACCTGCGGACGCGGCGCTGCTCAAAACCTGCTTTCCCTGCCACGAGCCTGTCAAAGCTCGCGACTTCGTCTTCACCCGATACGCACCCTAATTACGGGAAGGTCCCATGGACAACGAAGAATCGTTTTGCAGTTCGACTTGCGAAGACCAGATCAAAATGGCGGAGTGCGAGTTATCGGCGTTCATCCGCGCGGTGACGGAATTGTTCGGTCCAGAGCAGGCTAGGCTTTCGACAGAGGACTGGCTCGACGAGTCAGAACTAATAGATAGCTCGCTTCGAGCCACCAGTCGAGATTGGCGAGCGGTCACAGTGGCAGCCTCGGCTCGATTGGCAGATCGGGGGACTCCAGCCCGAGATCATCGAACGCTTGCAGCATCGACTGATACGAAGGTTTCGCCAATACTATCGTCCAATTGTTTCGCATCTGCGCTTCTGGTCTGATGCCTCATCGCAGCGGATTTCGTTTACCGAAGCATATTGAAATGGAGGAACCATCATGAGACGCTTCACATTCTTCTTGGGTGCAGTTGCAACGGCTGGCCTTGCCACGCTCATTGGCCCCGCGCCCGGCCACGCGGACGGGCAATCCGCTCCCTACGTTACCGGCATCCCTGGCGGATACCGCGACTGGCAGTGGATCTCCTCGGCCCATGAAGCAGGCAACCTGAACAGTTTAGGCGCGGTCTTGGGCAACGATGTAGCGATCAAAGCCTTCCGCGCAGGGAAGCTTCCGTTCCCGGACGGCACGATCATTGCTGCTTTGCATTACCGCAATGTCCCGTCCGAGGAGAACAACAAAGTCTTTGGCCAGGCTCAATCTTTCGTTCCCGGCGCCCCCACGAACATTCAATTTATGGTCAAGGACCCAACCAAGTACGCCGCAACGGGCGGCTGGGGGTTCGGTCACTTCGCGGACGGCAAACCTGGCGACGCGGCGTTTATGAAAAGCTGCTTCCCCTGCCACGAGAAGACTAAAGGGAGCGACCTTGTCTTTACTCGTTTTGCACCTTGATGTTGAAAGCTAGAGCAGAAAGGAATGAGACGTAAGCTGGTTGCTGTGTGGCGTGCCCTGCCTTCCGCTCGGGACGCCCGTGAAGTGATTCTTAAAGCGCTGAATATCCAAAGAATGAGGAGAAGATGATATGTCACACCATTACTCTGGTCCGGAGTTTGGCTTTCCCCACGGAGACGCCCGCCTCGATTTTACCGACTTGTACGCTTTCCCGAAGCCTGGAGATGCTGCCAAGTCGATCCTGATTATGAACGTGCATCCGTCGGTGGGTGTGAATCCGCAGGGGCCTACGACGGATGAACCCTTCTCGACCGAGGCCGTATACGAGCTGAAGATTGACACGGACGGCGATGCCGTCGCTGATATCGCGTACCGAGTACGCTTCACCGCAAACAAGAACGGAACCCAGACTGCGACATTGCGCCGTGTTGAAGGCAAACAGGCTGCGGGGATTGGAGAGGACGGGCAGACGATCATAGAAGGAGCGCCGGTCTCGACCGCACGCGAGGCACACGTGACGGAGGGCGGGGACTACCGCTTCTTTGCCGGCTGGCGCAGCGATCCCTTTTTCTTCGACGTGAACGGCGCCCTGAACAATCTTCAGTTCACCGGTGACGACTACTTCGCCGACAAGGACGTGTGTAGCATCGTGTTGGAAGTGCCCAACTCTGCCCTCGGTCCGAAAACGATGGGCCTGTGGGTTCGTACGCTGGATGGCGCTACCGGGAAATGGGTGCAGGCGGATCGCGGTGCGCGGTCCAATCAAACCCCCTTCCTTGCTGGCGAGCAGAACGCCGCCTATCTCTCTGCGGAGCCAGTGGACGATGCCCGTTTTATCCCGGTATTCGCGCACGCGCTGGAGCACACCGGTGGGTACACGCGGGCGGAAGCAACGCGGGTCGCCGGAATCCTGCTGCCGGACGTGCTCCACTATGATCCCACGCGGCCGGCGTCCTACCCGGAAAATGGCCGGGCGCTCACCGACGACGTCGTGGATTTCTTCCTTCCTCTCCTCACCAATAAGAAAGTGACGCGAGATAACGTAGGGCCGCACACAGACCTGCTCACGTCCTTTCCTTACGTCGGCTCGCCGCATAAGATTCGATCCGCGGATCGGGTGGCCGCGTAAGCATGCACGGAGTCAGGTTTAGAATTTCCGGATCCCCACGCCGCATTACATCCTTGCATTCTCACCACATGCTAGTGGCGATTCCTGTAATGCTCGCACCCTTGCAACTGCTTGCCCAAGTTCAGGAGCCCCAAGTCCAGATCCGACGAGAGGAACAAATCATGAAGAATTTAATTTTTTATCGCACCGCACAGATCGATGGGCTGTCAATTTTCTATCGGGAGTCTGGTCCGAAAGACGCCCCGACGATTCTCCTGCTGCACGGTTTGCCGTCTTCCTCGCGAATGTTCGAGCCTCTCTTCACCCGTCTTTCTGATCGCTATCACCTTGTCGCGCCCGATTACCCGGGCTTCGGTCACAGCGACTGGCCGGACCCGAAAAAATTCGCGTACACCTTCGATCACATCGCGGAAATCATGAATCACTTCACCGAAGCGCTCGGTCTCTCCAACTTCACTCTCTACATGCAGGATTACGGTGGCCCCGTCGGCTTTCGCATGATCTTGGCCCACCCGGACCGAGTCGAAGCTCTCATCGTCCAGGACGCGGTAGCCCACAACACCGGTCTCGGCGAGAACTGGAAAACGCGGCGCGCCTTTTGGGCCGATCGCGCTCCCAACGAAAGCGCGCTGCGCACAAATCTCCTGTCGCTTGCAGCCACGAAGGCCCGCCACGCGGGGAATGATCCCGACGTGGAACGCCACGACCCCGATCTCTGGGTCGATGAATTTTATTTTCTAAATCAGCCCGGCCAGGCTGACATTCAAAGCGACCTCTTCTACGACTACCGCACAAACGTCGATTCCTACCCGAAATGGCAAGCATGGATGCGCGAGAAACAGCCGCGCCTGCTGGTGATCTGGGGTAAGTATGAGTCTTCGTTCGACCCCTCAGAGCCAGAAGCCTATCGCCGCGATGTCCCCAAAGCCAAAGTCCACATCGTCGATGGCGGCCACTTCGCCTTAGACACAGCCGCAGACGAAATCGCCGCACTCGTCCAAGGATTCGTCGGTTCTTCACGCCAGGGCTCTGCGGAGCGGCGAGCAGGGTGAAGCCGCTTTTGAGAGGGACGGTCCCCAGCGGTGTATTGGATTCGAACCTTTAAACCGAAAGGTTGTTTATGTCTGGCAAGAAAACAGCAATCATAACCGGAGCATCGGGGGGTATCGGCGCGGGTTTAGTCGAGGGGTTTCTGAGAGAAGGTTATAACGTCGTCGGGACTTCTCGTGAAGGCAATCGGAAGTTGATTAGCTCAGGCAGCTTGGTTCTCATCGATGGCGATATTGGCAACCAGCAAACGGCTGCCTATGCCGTCGAGGCAGCGATCAACAACTTCGGAACCGTCGACGTTCTGCTACGTCACAGTCTCAGCAATTGGTTGGTGAATTCCGGTACGGATGCGAAACGGTGCAGACGATGCTTCGACACTCGAAGTCGCAAACGACGCTTGACCTGTATACTCAAGGTGACAATGACAACAAAATCAGTGCACAGGGAAAATTTTGTGGATTGATTGTGGATCAGGAAGCTGCACGAAAAACGTCGCAAGTGATACAGTAGTAAGGCGTGGGGACGTAGTTCAGTTGGTTAGAACGCTGCCCTGTCACGGCAGAGGCCGCGGGTTCGAGTCCCGTCGTCCCCGCCATTCTTTTCAC
>JGI12269J14319_10004512_pt1 | contig 12669 bp, 10 predicted proteins | sample PeaSoiSIISIP2007_FD_14319 | JGI IMG/M metagenome (IMG submission 14319) | reverse complement strand
CTCGGAGGAATACAAGCTGGTCCCCAGCGTTCCCGTCTTCGAATTCACCGATGCCTACGGGAACCTCTGCCAACGGTTGATCGCCCCGCAGGGTCCCTTCGCCATCCACACCGCCGCCGAGGTCATGACCTCCGACCACGTGGACCAGGCTCCGGGCGCCGCCTTCGTGGAAATCCAGAATCTGCCCGATTCCGCCCTCGTCTACCTCCTGCCCAGCCGCTACTGCGAAGCCGACCGATTCTGCCAGATGGCGGCGTCCATCGCCTCGGGGCGGCGGTACGGCTACGACCAGGTCTCGGCGATCGTCTCCTGGCTCCAGGCCACCATCCGCTTCGAACCCGACAGGACGGGCCTGCAGGTTTCGGCGATCGAGGTCAACGCACGGGGCTGGGGTGTCTGCCGGGACCTCTCCCACCTCGGGATCGCCATGTGCCGCAGCCTCAGCATCCCGGCGCGCATGGTGGTGGGCTACCTGCACGGGCTGCGACCCATGGATCTCCACGCCTGGTTCGAGGCCTACGTGGGCGGGCGATGGTATTCCTTCGACGCGACCCAATCCGAGATGAACGGAGGCTACGTCGCCATCGGCTACGGTCGCGACGCCGCCGACGTGGCCGTGTACAACCAGTTCGGTCCGGCCTTGTCTCCCGTCGCGCAGCAGGTCCAGGTGACCCGCCTGCCGGACGGCGACGCGAGACCCTCCTGAGCCCAGGCCACCTGGGCCCACACCCGAAACGGGGAAAGATCCATGCAACGCTACAAGATCCTGCACAGGACCTACTACAACTACTCCGGACCCGTGACGCTGGGACCGCACCGCCTGCTCCTGCGGCCACGGGAGGACCACGAGCTGCGCATCGAGTCCTTCTCGCTCAAGATCTCCCCAGACGCAGTCCTGAACTGGCATCGGGACGTGGAGAGCAACTCCGTGGCCATCGCCACCTTCAAGTCGCCCGCGAGCCAGTTGATGGTCGAGAGCGAGGTGCTCATCCAGCAGTACAACGAATCCCCCCTCGACTTCCTGGTGGCCGACCACGCCATCCACTACCCCTTCGCCTACCTGCCGGAGGACCAGTTCGTGCTGTCGCCGTACCGCGCGCTGCCGGGGCCCGGAACCGTCGCCCTGCTGAACCGATGGATTGCCAATTTCTGGCAACCCGAGGAGAGGATCCAGACCTACACCCTGCTGCAGCGGCTCGCGGCGCACATCTTCCAGTCCCTGACCTACCGGGTACGCGAGGAGCCGGGGGTGCAGACCGCGGAGCAGACGCTCTCCTGCGGCACCGGTTCCTGCCGCGACTTCGCGTTCCTGTTCCTGAAGGCCGCCCGCTGCCTGGGACTGGCCTCGCGCTTCGCGAGCGGCTACCTGCACGCCCCGCTCCTTGCGGGCAAGGCGGGAGCCACCCACGCCTGGGCCGAGGTCTACCTGCCCGGGGCCGGGTGGAAGGGGTTCGATCCCACCATCGGGAAGATCGCCGGGTCCGACCACATCGCCGTGGCCGTCGCACGGCTGCCGGAATCCGTCCCCCCCATCTCGGGCTCCTTCTTCGGGGCTCCCGAGTCCAGCCTGGACGTCGGGGTCTGGGTCACCAAATGCTGAACCGTCGCGTCCGCGCTTCGCGTCCAACCCGAACGGGCCGGGGAATTCCTCCACCTGGAACCCGGACATCGCACACGGAGGAGAAGGCGGCGCCACGGGCGTCGGAAGGAGGCGGCACATGAAGATCGACACCAGGGATTTCCGCGTGGAGCCGGGCGAGACGGTGGATCTGGGGAACCGGCCCACCAACGTGAAGTCCATCTGCAAGACCAGCGAGGAGTACCACAAGCTCCTGCAGGAGCACGTGGAGAAGCTGAGCGCCCGGCAGCAGCTCCTGTACGCCTCCGCTCGCGACGCGGTGCTCCTGATCTTCCAGGGCATGGACGCCGCGGGCAAGGACGGGGCCATCCGGCACGTCCTGTCCGGAGTCAACCCGCAGGGGTGCGAGGTCTTCGCCTTCAAGCAGCCCAGCGCCGAGGAACTCCGGCACGACTTCCTCTGGCGCACCACGCGGCACCTTCCCGAACGCGGCAGGATCGGGATCTTCAACCGGTCCTACTACGAGGAGGTCCTGGTGGCGAAGGTCCATCCCGAAATCCTCGTGGGCCAGGGCTACGCGGAGGACGCCATCGCCAAGGGGAGCTTCTGGAAGGAGCGCTACGAATCGATCGTCGACCTGGAGAAGCATCTCCACCGCAACGGCACCCGGATCGTCAAGATCTTCCTGCATCTCTCCAAGGAGGAGCAGAAGTCGCGGTTCGTCGAGCGCATCGACGACGAGGGGAAGAACTGGAAGTTCAGCATGTCGGACGTCAAGGAGCGCAAGTTCTGGAAGAGCTACAAGAAGGCCTTCGAGCAGTGCCTGGAGGCCACCAGCACCCACCATGCGCCTTGGTTCGCGGTGCCCGCGGACGACAAGCACAACGCCCGGCTGATCATCTCCCGCATCGTGCTCGAGGCGATGGAAGGGATCGACATGCGCTACCCCAAGACGACCGCCCAACGGCACGAGGAGCTGGTCGCGATCCGCAAGGCGCTCTGATCTCCTTTTTGCGCCTGCGGCGCAAGGTGCGTCAGGGGATTTGTTTTGCGGGGGTCAGGACGAGGGTTTTTGCCAGGGCGATCAGCTCGAGGGCGGACTGTGTGTCTTCCGGAGTCAGGTTCAGGTTCTTCATGGACGACAGGTGGGGGACGATCTCCATGTAGGAATATTCCTCCGTTTGGAATCCGGTCGTTTCGAAGAAGGTGCGCACATCATTTGCGCTTTCGAACAGGTTGCGCTCCAGGTCGCTTCCCGTGCTGGTCGCCATTCGTTCCCGTCGTTTACGGCCCGTCTTGTCCAGGAGGATCACCACCTTGAAACCCGTTCCCCGCGCCGTGGTCGAAGAGATCGTCGACGAGGTGTTCCTCCCGCTGGTGCGGATGGCGGGCTCCGTGGCGACGGACAAAAACCTGTAGGTTGTTTCGCTCACCCAGGAGTACCTCCATGCCCGGCAACGCATCCAAATCCGGCACCTTCACCATCGGCGAAACCACCGTGATCCACCGCCTCGGTTTCGGGGCCATGCGCATCACCGGTCCGGGCGTTTGGGGCGAGCCCCAGGATCGTCCCGAGGCCATCCGCACCCTGAAACGGCTGCCGGAGCTGGGGGTGGACTTCATCGACACCGCGGATTCCTACGGGCCCTGCGTCTCCGAAGAGCTGATCCGCGAGGCGTTGCATCCCTACGGGATGATCCTCGTGGCCACCAAGGGAGGGCTCGCCCGGACCGGCCCCAACCAGTGGACTCCCGTGGGGCGCCCCGAATACCTGATCCAGCAGGCGAAGACCAGTTGCCGACGGCTGGGCGTGGAGAGAATCGGGCTTTGGCAGTTGCACCGCATCGACCCCAAGGTGCCGCGCGACGAGCAGTTCTCCGCCATCAGGAAGCTTCTGGACGAAGGCGTGATCCTCCACGCCGGGCTGAGCGAAGTCGGGGTGGAGGAGATCGAGGCGGCGTCCAAGGTCTTCCCCGTGGCCACGGTGCAGAACCGCTACAACCTGGTGGACCGAGGCAGCGAAGCCGTGTTGGAGCACTGCACCAAACACGGCATCGGATTCATCCCCTGGTTTCCCTTGGCATCGGGGAGCCTGGCCAAGCCGGGCTCCGTCCTGGACGCCGTGGCCAAGACGCACGGCGCAGCGCCCAGCCAGATCGCCCTGGCCTGGGTCCTGAAGCGCAGCCCGGTGATGCTCCCCATCCCCGGCACGTCCAAGGTCTCCCACCTGGAAGAAAACGTGGCCGCCGCGGACATCGCACTCACCGAACGGGAATTCGCCACCCTGGACAAGGCCGGGAAAAGCAAAGGCTGAAGGTCAGGGAGAGACCAGGATCTCCCTGGCGTTCCGGGCCCCGCCCAGGGTCATGTTCCGTCCGTCCGGCGAGATGCCCAGGGAGAGGTGCTTGGACAGAGGGATGGACCGGAGGCTGTCGCGCCGACCCGGCATGGACGCGATCGACGTGGTGGTCTGGAAGCTGTCGAGGTAAGGCTTCAGGAGAGGGGCCAGGATCCCGTCCAGCTTCACGTGCCCGGCGTCGGTGGGGTGGAGTCCATCGGATCCGAAGTCGGACGACACCAGCCAACCCGTGGTGTTCACGTAGTGCACCCTCGTGTCGCCCGCGTTGACCACCTGCGTCACCGCCGCCTGGGTCTGGGTGGCCATGTACCCTCCGAAGGTCCGCAAGGCGAAGATCTGCGCCTTCGGGTACTTGCCGCGGATGAGCTTGAGGAAGTTCAGGTAGCTGGTCTGGAAGGTGGCGGTGGGGACACCCGCGCCGTTGCCGTCGTTGGTCCCGATGTTGATCACCACCAGATCGGGAGTGTAGTCGGTGAAGTTCCAGGATTTGTTGATGGGGTCCGTCGTGGCCGGAGTCAGGGGAGAGGTGTTCAGCTTGGTGTACTGGACTTCCATTCCGATGGCGGGCATGCCGTTGAAATTGAGGTGGTACCCGTTCACGAGCGTGGTGCCCGGGTAGGAGATGATCGCGCGGTCGGCGTTCAGGGTTTCTCCCACCAGCCACGGGTAGGCGCTGATGTTCCCGTTGGTCGTGATGGATCCCGAGGTGATGGAATTCCCGATGAACTCGATCATCGGGAGCGCGGCGGGTGCGACCGTCTTCGCGCCCGCATCGAGGACGAAGCCCTGGAACACGATCTCGTCGGCGGCGAACCGGGCCACGAGCTTGACGGTATGGTTCCCGGCGGCGAGGCCCGAAGCCAGCGAAACGGTGCCGTTCGAGCCCAGCTTGATGACCGCCGCCTTGGCGTCGATGAAGACCACGATGTCGGCGGACTTGCCGAGCTTGGCGGAAAGGCTGGTCCCGGTGAATCCGGTGCGGATGTAGGCACCGCCCCAGTAGCTGTGGGGTGCGCTCGCGTTGGACTTGTCCCAGCGACCCACGTAGAGGAGGTTGGAGTCCTGGGGCGAACCGTCTCCGGTGGCCGCGATGGCCGCGACGGGAAGGAGTCCCAGGAGGATCAGACCGAAAATTCCGGAACCGGGCTTCGTTTTCATCCTGCAAACCTACCGCCATCGGATTCGATTCGCCAGCCGACTCCGGACCCGAGCCATTGTCGTTTCTTCCATGGCCGGAAAGGTGAACGGGGGGGATTCGGGGAATTCCCCCCAACCCGTGTCTCAGACCGACTCCGGCACCACGAAATGCAACGCTCCAGCCCCATCTTCCACCTGCACCGTGGCGCCTTCGGGAAACTTCCCCTCCAGGATCAGCTTCGCCAGCGGATTCTCCAGCTCCTTCTGGATGGCACGGCGCAACGGACGGGCACCCCAGGCGAGATCGGTCCCGGACCGGACCAGGAAGGTCCGGGCCGCGTCCGAAAGGACCAGGTGGCGGTTCTGGGTCGCCATGCGCTCGGCGAGGCGGGAGACCTGGATCTCCACGATCTGGGCCAGGTGGGAGGGATCCAAGGCCCGGAACACGATCTTCTCGTCCAGCCGGTTCAGGAATTCCGGTCGGAAATTGGCACGGAGGGCCTCCTCCACCACCGCTTCCAGCCGCTCGGGATCCGAGATCTCCAGGATCGCCTGGGAGGCCAGGTTCGAGGTCAGCAGGATCACGGTGTTCCGGAAGTCCACGAGGCGGCCCTGTCCGTCGGTGAGGCGCCCGTCCTCCAGGATCTGCAGCAGGATGTGGAAGACGTCGGGGTGGGCCTTCTCGATCTCGTCGAAGAGCACCACGGACCAGGGACGGCGGCGCACCGCCTCGGTCAGTTGGCCGCCTTCCTCGAACCCCACGTAGCCGGGAGGTGCGCCCACCAGACGCGAGACGGCGTGGCGCTCCATGTATTCGCTCATGTCGATGCGGATCAAGGAGTCTTCGGTATCGAACAACGCCTCGGCCAGGGTCTTCGCGAGTTCGGTCTTCCCCACTCCGGTGGGACCCAGGAACAGNAAGGAAGCCACTGGACGTTTTTCGTCGGAGAGCCCGGCGCGGGAGCGCTGGATCGCCTCGGACACGGCCTGCACCGCCCGATCCTGGCCGACCACCCTCTCGTGGAGGCGTGCGGGCAAGGCAAGGAGTTTTTCCGATTCGCCCTGGACCAGCCGGGACACGGGGATGCCCGTCCACTTGGCGACGATGGACGCGACGTCGTCCTCCGTCACTTCCTCGCGGAGCAATCGCTGGCCGTCGCCGCTCTCCAACTCCGCCTGGGCAGCGGCGAGCTCCTTGGAAAGACCCTCCAGTTCCCCGTACCGAAGTTCGGAGGCTTGGGCCAGGTCGTAACGGCGTTCGGCGTCCTCGGCCTTGGACCGGACCTTCTCCATGCGGCTTCGCAGTTCCTGGACAACCCGGATCCGGGATTTTTCCAACTCCCACCGGCGCGAGACGTCCTTCTGGCGGGACTTGGCGAGTTCGATCTCGGATTCCAGGCGTTCCAACCGCTCCTTGGACGCCTTGTCCTTCTCCTTGCGCAACGAAAGCCGCTCCATCTCCATCTGCAGGATCTGCCGATCGACTTCGTCCAACGCCTCGGGCTTGGAGGTGATCTGCATCTTCAGCCGGGCCGCGGACTCGTCCACCAGGTCGATGGCCTTGTCGGGCAGGAACCGGTCGGCGATGTAGCGCCGGGACAGGACCACCGCCGCCACCAGCGCCGCGTCGTTGATGCGCACACCGTGGTGCACCTCGTAGCGCTCGCGCAGGCCGCGCAGGATGGAGATGGCGCTCTCCACGTCGGGTTCGTCGATGCGCACCTGCTGGAACCGCCGCTCCAGGGCGGCGTCCTTCTCGATGTGGAGGCGGTATTCGTCCAGGGTCGTCGCACCCACCATGCGCAGTTCGCCCCTCGCCAGCAGCGGCTTCATCAGGTTCCCCGCATCCATGGACCCTTCCGCTCGACCGGCGCCCACCACGGTGTGGAGTTCGTCCAGGAACAGCACGATCTGCCCGTTGGCTTCCTGCACCTCGGAAAGCACCGCCTTCAGGCGTTCCTCGAATTCGCCGCGAAACTTGGCGCCCGCGATCAGCGCGCCCATGTCCAGGGCCACCACGCGTCGCCCCTGCAGGGTCTCGGGAACGTCGCCGTCCACGATCCGGCGGGCCAGCCCCTCCACGATGGCGGTCTTGCCCACGCCGGGCTCGCCCACCAGCACCGGATTGTTCTTGGTGCGGCGGCTCAGGATCTGGATGGTGCGACGGATTTCGTCATCGCGCCCGATCACGGGATCCAGCTTCCCCTCGCGGGCCAGTTCGGTCAGGTCGCGTCCGTAGAGCTCGAGGGGTTTCTTCTGGGCGTTGGGATCTTGTGCGGTCACGGTTGGTCTTCCTTGGAAACTTGGGGACGTCGGTATCGCCACCAACCAAGATCCAATGCCCGTGCCAACCGATCGAGGTCCCGTCTGTGAAAGTACCGTCGCTTCGTCTGTTCCATTCCGAAGCGTCGACCTGTTTCACATGGGGTGCACGTCCAGCACGGTGAAGGTCCCGTCCAGGACCGGTGGTCGCGGCTTGGGCTTCTCCGCCGTGGGGGGAGGCACGGGACCGAAGTCGGCGGTGGGCAGGTACAGGTGGTGGGTCTTCGCATCCAGGGCGATGGTCCTGGCGCCCTTCCTGGTGGTCACCGTCTCCAACACCCGGAATTTGCCGGGGTTCTCCTCCTGGATCACGGTGAGGGTGCCGTCGCCGCCGGAGGCGTAGGCGCGCCTGAGTCCCGCATCGAAGTCCACGCCATCGATGTGCTCCCCGATGGGCAGTTTGGCGACCACCGCTCCCGAGGAGGCGTCCAGGACGACCATCAAGTGGTTCGCGCACCCGGCGAAAAGCCGTCCGGTCGCGGCATCCATGGCCAGACCCGTGGGTTCCTGGCCCGGAGCCAGCGACCAGGTGGACACCACCTTCAGGGTGCGGGCGTCGATTGCGACCACCTGGGATTTGTCCTCCACGGCCACGAAGATCATTCCCTTGCCGTCGAACGCCATCATCTCGGGGTTTCCCTCCAACGGGATGGTCCCGAGCATCTTGGAGCTCGAGGCATCCAGGACGGCGAGCTCGTCGCTTCCGGCCAGACCGACGAAGATCCGTCCCGTCGCGGGCTCGAAGGTGACGGCATCCGGCTTGGCTCCGCCTGCGGGCAGACGCGCGACGACCGCGTAGCTGCTGGGATCGAACACCACGATCGTGGAATCCTTGCCGCTGGTGGCGTAGCCCTTCCCGGCCGAATTCGCCAAGGCCACCCCATGGGCGCCCTGGATTCCCGGAACGGTTCCGAGCAGCTTGCCGGTGGCGGCGTCCACCGCCTCGATCCGGTCGCCGTGCGAGAGGAAGATCCGGCCCGTGGAATCGTCCACGGCCAGGAGGTCCCAGCCCTGGTTTCCCGCCAAGCGGATCTTGGCATCCACCGCGTAGCCGGAGACCGGTGCCGACAGTGAGGGCATCGCCCCCAACAGCGCGCAGCCCAACAGATTCCGCAAAGTCGTCTTCCTCATGGGCACCTCCAGGGAAAGGCAAAGCTAGCTGTCCTTCCCGGATCGCGCCCCGCACCCAGGATCTAGTTTGCCCGGTGGTGAACCCCTCTTCGAACGTCGCCACCTATGTCGTGGCCATCGACGGTCCTTCCGGCACCGGAAAATCCTCGACCGCGAAGGAGCTTTCGCGGCGACTCGGGATCGACTACCTGGACACCGGAGCGATGTACCGGGGTCTGTCCCTGCGGGCCCAGGAGACGGGGATCGACCCGGGCGACGCCCTCCCCCTCTCCGCCCTGGCCTTGCAACTGGAATTCCTCTTCCCCGTGCCCGGCCAAGTATTCCTGGATGGACACGACGTGTCCACCGCCATCCGCGCTCCGGAGATCTCCGCCCGCGTCTCGGCCGACTGCGCCGTGCCCAAGGTGCGGGAGGTGCTGGTCCAGCGCCAACGCGACTACGCCAAAGGGAGGTCTTGCGTGCTGGACGGTCGCGACATCGCCACCGTGGTGTTCCCCGACGCGCGCTTCAAGTTCTACATCGACTGCGACCCCCGCGTGCGGGCGCGGCGCCGTGTCGCGGAGCTTTCGGCCCTGTCGCGGAGCTTTCGGCCATGGGCATGAAGAGCGACTACGAGGAGGTCCTGTCCAACCTCGTGGACCGCGACCGCCAGGATTCCACCCGTTCGGTTGGCCCGCTCCGTCGCGCCCCCGACGCCATCGTGGTGGACACCTCCGAGATCTCGTTCGAACAGCAGGTCGAACGGATCCTGTCCATCGTGAGGAGCGGATCGTGAAGCGCACGGTCGTCTGGGTCGCGGCGACCATCGTGTTGCTGGCGTTGGGCGCCTGGTACCTGGCTCCGCCTTCGCAGTGCGCCGAGGAGATCCGTTCGGAATTCCGCACCCCCGACGGTGCCTGGACCCTGCGCACCATCCTGTCCCGCTGCGGCGAGTTCCGGGGAACCACCGAGGCCGTGGCCTTGCGCCGCACCGGGGACCCGTGGTGGTCAGGTCCCAGGGGATTGACGGATTCCGGGCTGGTCCTGGTGTTCGCCAAGGACCTTCCCCTCTCCCACCATTTCGAAGGCGACACCCTGGTGATGTCCTGCTCGGGGTGCACCGGCGCACCGCTCTACTGGAGGCGGACGGTTGGCCTGCCCTTCGTCCTGCGCGTGATCGACTCGTCGGGAACGGTCCTCCAGAGGCCCTGAGGAGCGATCGCCTTGCGGCCACCTCCCGAAGGACGTAGGATGAGGTCATGCCCTCGTCGTTCCGAGGAACAGCGCATCCAGGAGTCTTCTGTTCCCTCTTCCTGGTGTTGGGGGGTCTCTCCTCCCTCCGAGCCGACACCACCCGGATCGCGGGCGTGCAGAACCACTGGGTGGCCAATTCGGGGGGCACTCTGACCGACCATGTCCAGAATTTCCTGACCGACATGGTCGTCTATTGGAACTCCAACGATCCAGCCGACAACCCCCTGGTGCTGGCGGCCTCCTTCTGGGACGAAGGCGGCTACGGATACGGAGCCTATTCCCACCCCGATCCCGGTGGCGGCACCGTGGGAAGGACCATCGGCAAGGCCGAATGGTGGAAGGACACCATCCACTCGGACACCGCCTGGTCCGCGACGGGAGAATGCCAGATCAACCACCTGTGGGGAAGATTCTTCCTGAGCCACGACGATCCCCCTCCGGTCGGGGATTCCGCCCCAACGGTCACCTGCACCACGGGCGACACCATCCGCTCCATCGCAGACCCGACCGCGATCGCCTTCGACCGGTCCGGAAACCTGCTCGTGGCCGACGACGGACCCGACCAGAACATCAAGATCTTCTCCCTCCACCCCGCGAAGCTGCTGCGCACTTTCGGCGATTCCGGGGGCGTGTTCGCCGCCTCCAAGCCCGGAGCGGCCGTCCCGTACAGGTCCGGCGAGGTGGGGGCCCGGAGGTTCTGGGGCATCCGGGGATTGGCAGTCGACAGCCAAGGGAACCTCTACGTGGGGAACACGGGATTGCCGGAACAGACCATGGGCGGAACCGACATCCGCGCCTTTTCCTCGACGGACTCGTCCCTCCTCTGGGAAGTCCAGGGTCTTTCGTTCGTGAACGACGCCGACGCCGATCCCAACTCCGACGGCGACGACCTGTACCTCAACGCCAAGCACTTCCGGATGGACTACACGAAGGCCCCCGGCAGCAGTTGGAGCCTGGCGGGAGTCACCCTGGATCCGTTCCGATACGACGATCCCCGGACCAGCACCCCGATGGAATCCGTGTGGGAACGGCGCATCGGGGGGAAGAGGTTCCAGTACCACACGGACATGTATGGCGACTTCGTCTACGTGGTCCGTTTCGAGGACTCCAGCGAGATCGGCATCCCCACGGCGTTCTTCTGCACCTACGACGACATGCAGACCGGGTGGGGAACGGACAGCGCCCCCACCTGGACGCGGAGCGAAACCAACAAGCGTCTCCGGTGGTATTGGGTCGACCGCAACGGCGACGGAATCGCCCAGAAGAGCGAGTTCGGGACCTACGAGAACTGGAACCCCGGGAACCAGGGGGTGGATGTGGACGGGAACGGCGACATCTGGCTGGGGGGCACGGGCCCCGTGGGGGCGTATTTCCGCACGGGCGGGGTCACGAAGATCCCTGCGGGAGGCCTCGCTCCGAACGGAGTCCCCCGGTTCGACCTCGACTCGCTGCGGCGCTTCGACATCCCCTTCGCGGAGAACAACGGCCAGGCGGTGCGCCTCAAGCACATCGCGAGCGTCGACGCCGCATTCCTCGCGACGAGTCCCAACGCCTGGTATCCCAACGCCATCTACAGGTACGACCACTTCTCGGATTCGGCACTGCGTGATTCCACCTGCCGCATCGACTTGGGGTTCGACGACAATGGCGCCGCTTCCATCAACCTGGACGTGAACACCGCCACCATGACCCTCCCGTGGTCGTTCACCGCCGACACCGACTACGTGTACGTGACCTACCTCGACAACGGCCGCTTCTCCAGGGTCCGCGGCGAAGTGACGGTCTACGACGCGCGGACCTGCCAAAGCGTGGGCTGGATCGGTCCCGGGCCCGAAACCGGCAGCTTTTCGGGAGCCACCGACATCGTGGACGCCATCAACGTGGTCACCCAGGCCGATGGAACCAAGCTCGTGCTGGTCGAGGAAGACGGTGCGGGCAAAGTCATGGTCTACAGGTGGCGTCCTCCGGGAAGGGGTTCGTCCGCGCTGGTCGCTTCCCGAAAGTCGATCTCGCCCAAGGCGGAATGGACCCCCGACCACCACCTTCTGCTGACAGGAATCGTCGACGGTGGATGGTCGAGCGCGAGGTTGCTGGACCTGGAGGGGCGGGATCTCGGGCACTGGTCCCTGCCCGGCGACTCCGGAGGTTCCATCGATCTGCCGGCAGGCCGGATCCACGCCTTCGGTGCGGCCTTCCTGCTCCTGCGGTCCTCCCGGGGAAGCGCGATCCGCCTGCGGGTTCCTCCGGACTTCTGACGAGATCGAGACGGGGGCCTGTACCCCGGGTTCTGTGGCGTCCGCGGTTTCCCTTGGACCGATGGCCATCTATCTGGGACCGCCGTCGCCGGCGGCCTCGAGCGGCTACCCGCAGCGCTGGGGGCGGACCACCCCTGTGCCCTTTCGGGCCCTCTGCTGTTCGCCTTGCACCGAGTGGGGTTTGCCTTGCCTTCCCTGTTGCCAGGAAAGCGGTGGGCTCTTACCCCGCCGTTTCACCCTTGCCTGTATGTCCTCGCGGACCCATCGGCGGTCTCTTCTCTGTTGCACTTTCCGTCGCGTTGCCGCGCCCAGCCGTTAGCTGGCACTCCGTCCTGTGGTGCCCGGAAGTTCCTCTGGGCTTGCGCCCAGCGGCCATCCGGCCCCCGAAACTCGATCTCGGAGGGCAAAGCTACTTCGTCAGCACGCGCAGGAGGACCTCGGCGGCGCGCTCCACGCCCTCTTCGTCCACCGCATGGCCCACGGACAAACGGATCCCGCGCGCCGCCTCGGATTCGCTCCAGCCCATGGCCAGAAGGACCGGCGAGGGTCGCATGGACCCCGACGCGCAGGCGCTGCCCGCCGACACCGCCACGCCCTCCAGATCGAGCCTCATCACCGCGGTCTCGGCTCGGATCGGAAGTCCGAGGTGCAGC
>JGI12269J14319_10004505_pt1 | contig 12681 bp, 12 predicted proteins | sample PeaSoiSIISIP2007_FD_14319 | JGI IMG/M metagenome (IMG submission 14319) | reverse complement strand
ATGGGCGACGAAGCCGAGCAGCTCCGGCCTGCGGAAGGCGATCAGCACCTCGCATTCGACGGGGCGCGTGCCCTGCCAGCTCTCCCACGCCGCACCCTCGCACTCGCACGACGCCGCGGCGCGGTTGAACACTTGCACGCGATGGCCGCGTCGCGCCAAGGCGCCCGGCAGGCTCGCGAACGCCTTCTCCGGGCCGCCCAAGGGCTGGCTCTCCGGGCTTCGGCCATCAAAGGGAATAGAGTCGTCGACAAGGACGATATGCATGGCGCCTGCCTTATAGGGCCGCCCATTCGGCTTGCCAAGCGCAACGCGAAGTATCAAATCTCTTGCGGTCCGGCAGCGAAGGAGCGGGTTAGGGGAATCGGCATGGCGGATCTGCGATATGTGCTCAACCCGGAGCGGGGATGCCTCGTCGTCGGAGGCGAGGAGGTGCGCCCCTTCCTCCAAGGGCTGCTCTCCAACGATCTCGACAAGGTGAAGGCCGACCGCGCCATCTACGCGGCCTTGCTCAACGCGCAGGGCCGCTTCCTCCACGACCTCTTCATTGCCGAGATGCCGGAAGGCCGGTATCGCGGTGCTCTTGTTCTCGACGGCGAGACCGGCCGGCTCGACGACCTCAAGCGCCGGCTGACGATGTACAAGCTGCGCGCCAAGGTCACGATCGCGGATGCGCGCGAAGAGTTCTCTGTGGCGCTGCTGTGGGGAGAGGATGCGTCTAAGGCCCTTGCGCTCGAGAGTGAGAGCGGGACGGCGCGGGCGCTCGAGGGCGGCGTGGCTTTCGTCGATCCGCGCCTTGCGGCCCTCGGCTGCCGCGCCATCCTGCCGCGCGCCGGCGCTCGAGCGACCCTCGAGCGCCTCGGCTTCGCGGCACGCGCGCTCGCCGAGCATCGCCGCTTGCGCCTCTCCCTCGGTGTTCCCGAAGGCAGTGCCGACATGCCGGTCGAAGAGGCGCTCCTGCTTGAGAGCGGCTTCGAGGAGCTCGGCGGCGTCGATTTCAAGAAGGGCTGCTTCATCGGCCAGGAAGTGACGGCGCGCATGAAGTACCGCTCCCTCGTCAAGAAACGCCTCCTGCCGGTTGAGCTCGAGGGTCCGCCGCCCGCGGCGGGCACGCCGGTCACGCTCCGCGGCGCCGCGGTGGGCGAGCTGCGCTCCGCCGCCAACGGCATCGGCCTCGCCTTGCTCAGGCTCGAGGCGGTCGAGGCCGCCGCGGCCAAGGGCGAGCCGCTCGCGGCAGGGGAGGCCACCCTGCGCCCGCTCAGGCCTTCCTGGCTTGCGGTGTGAAATCCCTCACCCTTCCCATCCCTTCGGGATGCAGTGCCGGGGGGGCCGGGGTGTCGCGATGGGCCGCTTCGTCGAGGAGCGAAGCGGATCAAGGGTTGGGGTGAGGGATGGACTCAAGCGGCGGCAGGCTGAATGCGCGCCCGCAGCCACGCGGCAAACTTTTCTTCCTCCATATCGCCGGACGCAAGCGCCTGCATCGTGGTCACGGACTCGGTGTCCTCGCTGATGCAGACGAAGCCGTTGTCGAGCAGGAACACGAGTGCCACGACGAAGGCCGCGCGCTTGTTGCCGTCGGCAAAGGCGTGGTTGCGCACCAGCCCGTAGGCATAGGCGGCGGCAAGCCGAGAGGCATCGGGTTCGCCGTAGCTTGCCAGATTCCGGGGCCGGGCAAGAGCCGACTGCATGAGTGCCGGATCCCGCATCCCGCTCCGCCCGCCGTGCTCGGCCAGTTGAGCATCATGGATTGCGAGCACGGTATCTTCACCGATCCAATTCCACGTCCCATCGCTCACTTCGCCAGCGCCCTGAGCACGTGGCGGCGCTCGCGCATGACGCGGCGGGCAAGCTTCATTTGCCGCTCGAAATCGGGGTTATAAGGCGTCAGCCGATACCCCTCCGGCGCCTCGGTCAGATAGACCGCATCGCCCTTCTCAAGCTTGAGACGCGCCAGCACCTCTTTCGGCAGCACGACGCCAGTCGAACTGCCGATCGTCGTCAACTTGAGCTTGACCATGATCTATTCCTCGACGCGACATTATAATAAATATTATAATGTCGACAAAGCCGTTGTCGAGTCTCACCCGATCTTCGCCTTGATCTTCTCGGCGAGGGTCGCGAGCGCCGCGCGGTTGCCCGGCTTCAATCCCCAGTTGATCTTGAGCTCGTCGCCCAGGCGGCGCGGCAGGATGTGAATGTGAAAATGCGGGACCGATTGGGCGGCACCCGGCCCGTTCGCCTGGATGAGGTTGAGCCCATCGGGCTTCACTACCTGGCGCACGGCCTTGGCCACCTTGGCCGCGGTCTCGGCCACCTTGCCCACCTCTCCGGTGCCTGCCGCGTAGATGTCCTCGAAGTGACTCTTGGCGATGGCGAGACAGTGCCCCTCGTTCGCCGGATTGATGTCCATGAAGGCGAGCGTGGCCGCGTCCTCATAGACCTTGAAGCAAGGCACTTCGCCTGCCGCGATCTTGCAGAAAATGCAATTGGCCTCCCGCTTCATGAGCGGCCTCCCCTCGTTGCTCCATCCCACGGCACCACAAGAAGCCCCTTGCCCCGCAAGGGCAGGCGCCTAATCCGCCCGCACGGCGGCCGTCTTGAGCGCCGCCTGGGCACCCGCAAGCCGGGCGACGGGCACGCGGAAGGGGGAGCAAGAGACGTAGTCGAGGCCGACCTCGGCGCAGAAATGCACCGAGGCGGGGTCGCCGCCGTGCTCGCCGCAGATGCCGCACTTGAGACCCTTGCGCGTCTTGCGGCCGCGCGCGACGCCGAGGCGCACGAGCTCGCCCACCCCCTCCACGTCGATGCTGACGAAGGGGTCGCTTGCGAAGATGCCCTTCTGCCGATAAACCTCGAGGAACTTGCCCGCGTCGTCGCGCGACAGGCCGAGGCAGGTCTGCGTGAGGTCGTTGGTGCCGAAGCTGAAGAACTCCGCCGTCTCGGCGATCTCGTCCGCGCACAAGGCCGCACGCGGCAACTCGATCATGGTGCCGAGCAGATAGGCGGGTGCGATGCCCGTTTCCGCCTCGACCTCCTTGGCGACCGCGGCGATCCGCTCCTTCAGGATGTCGAGCTCGCGCTTCGTCGCGACGAGCGGGATCATCACCTCCGGCTCCACCTTGCGCCCGGTCTCCCGCTCGACGATCGCCGCCGCCTCGAAGATGGCGCGCGCCTGCATTTCGTAGATCTCGGGAAAGGTGATCGCGAGGCGGCAGCCGCGGTGGCCCAGCATCGGGTTGACCTCGAAGAGCTTCGCTGCGGCCTCGCGGATGCGCATCACCGAGACGCCCGCCGCCGCCGCGACCTCCTTCATCTCGGCGTCCTCGTGCGGCAGGAACTCGTGCAGCGGCGGGTCGAGGAGCCGGATGGTCACCGGCAGCCCCTCCATGATTTTCAGGAGCTCGACGAAGTCGTTGCGCTGCATGGGGAGAAGCTTGGCGAGTGCCGCGCGCCGGCCTTTCTCGTCCTCCGCCACGATCATCTCGCGCACGGCCACGATGCGGCCCTTCTCGAAGAACATGTGCTCGGTGCGGCAGAGGCCGATGCCCTCGGCGCCGAACTCCCGCGCGTGGCGAGCATCCGAAGGCGTGTCCGCATTCGCACGCACGCCGATCTTGCGGAAGCCGTCGGCCCAGCCCATCAGCGTCGCGAAATCTCCCGAGAGCTGCGGCTTGACGGTCGGCACCGTGCCGAGGAATACCTCGCCCGTGCCGCCGTCGATGGTGATCGCGTCCCCCGCCCGCACCACGCGGTTCCCCACCGTCATGGTGCCGGCGTCGTAATCGATCTTGAGGTCCCCGGCCCCAGCCACGCACGGCCGACCCATGCCGCGCGCCACCACCGCCGCGTGACTCGTCATGCCGCCGCGCGTGGTCAGAATGCCCTTAGCGGCATTCATGCCGTGGATGTCCTCGGGGCTCGTCTCGATGCGCACGAGCACGATTTCTTGGCCGAGCTTGGCTTTCGCCTCCGCCTCGCCGGCATGGAAGACGACGGCGCCGGAGGCGGCACCGGGCGAAGCCGGAAGGCCGCGCGCGAGCTGCGTGCGCGGCGCCTTGGGATCGAGGGTGGGATGGAGCAGCTGGTCGAGCGAGGCCGGGTCGATGCGCGCCACCGCTTGGGCTTTCGTGATCAGCCCCTCTTTCGCCATGTCGACCGCGATGCGGATCGCGGCCGCGGCCGTGCGCTTACCCGTGCGCGTCTGCAGCATGTAGAGCTTACCCTTCTCGACCGTGAACTCCAGGTCCTGGACGTCGCGGTAATGGCGCTCGAGCGCGTCGCGCGCCTTGACGAGCTCCTTGAACCTTGAACCCCTCCGGCATCGTCTCTTCCATCGCGGGCAGCCGCGAGCCCGTCGCTCGCTTCGCCACAAGCGTCAACGACTGCGGCGTGCGGATGCCGGCGACCACGTCCTCGCCCTGGGCATTGACGAGATATTCGCCGTAGAAGGCATTCTCCCCCGTGGACGGGTTGCGCGTGAAGGCCACCCCGGTTGCGCAGCGCTCGCCCATGTTGCCGAACACCATCGCCTGCACGTTGACGGCCGTGCCCCACTCGTCGGGAATGCCGTGGAGCCGCCGATAGGTGATGGCGCGCTGGTTGTCCCAGCTTCCGAATACGGCGCCGATCGCACCCCAGAGCTGGTCCTGCGGGTCCTGCGGAAATGGCTTGCCGAGCTCCTCGGCCACCAGCGCTTTGTAGCCTTCGACCAGCTCCTTGAAGTCGGCGGCCGAAATCTCGGTGTCGAGCGATACGCCCCGCTCTTCCTTGAGGAGCTCGAGGCGCTCCTCGAAATGATGGTGGTCGATGCCCAGCACCACGTTGCCGTACATCTGAAGGAAGCGACGATAGCTGTCGTAGGCGAAGCGCTCGTTCCCGCTCGCCGCAGCGAGGCCCGGAACGGTCTCGTCATTGAGGCCGAGGTTGAGCACCGTGTCCATCATGCCCGGCATCGAGGCGCGCGCGCCCGAGCGCACGGAGACGAGGAGCGGGTTTCGCCGATCGCCGAACTTCCGCCCAACACTTTTCTCGATCTGCTTGAGGGCGGCGCTCACGGCACCTCGGAGCTCACGCGGATAACGCAGGTCGTGCGTGAAATAATAGGTGCAGACCTCGGTCGTGATGGTGAAACCAGGCGGCACCGGCAGCCCGATCCGGCTCATCTCGGCGAGGCCTGCGCCCTTGCCGCCGAGGAGCTCCGCCATGGAGGCCTTGCCTTCCGCCTTGCCGTCGCCGAACGAATAGACCCATTTCGCCATGTCTATCCCTCGATCTTGGAGAAATCGGCGACGCCGCCGAGTGCCGTGCGGATGCGGGCGAGCAGCTTCAGGCGGTTCGCCCTGAGCTTGCTATCGTCGCAATTGACCGTGACCTTGTCGAAGAAGGCATCGACCGGGGGCCTGAGACGCGCGAGTGCCGCCATCGCACCCGCGAAGTCCTCGCGTCCGATGGAAATCCGTATCGCGTTGTTGGCACTCGCAAGCCCTTCCAAGAGTGCGCGCTCCTCGCCCTCTCTCAACAACGCCGTGTCCACGCCGCCGTCATAGGTGATCCTGTCCTTCTTTTCCTCGATGCGCACGATATTGGATGCGCGCTTGTAGGCCGTGAGCAGGTTGGCGCCGTCCTCGCTCGCGAGGAACTTGGCGAGCGCATCGACTCGCGCGAGCAAGCGCAAGAGATCGTCCTCGCCGCCCAAGGCAAAGACCGCCGAGACCAGATCGTGCCGCACCCCCTTCTCGCGCAAATGCACCTTGAGGCGGTCGGCGAAGAAGGCCAAGAGCTCTCCGGCGTCGAATTTGGCGGCATTCTCGGCGCCGGGCCGTTGCTCCGCGTAGAGACGATGCGCGAGCGCCAATGCCTTGGCAAGCGGCAGCCGCAGGCCATTCTCGACGATGAGCCGGATGACGCCAAGAGCGGCGCGTCGCAAGGCGTAGGGGTCCTTCGAGCCGGACGGCTTCTCGCCGATCGCGAAGAATCCCACGAGCGTGTCGATCTTGTCGGCGAGAGCGACCGCGACCGAAACGGGCGCCGTCGGGCAACGGTCGTTGGGGCCGAGAGGGGCGTAATGCTCCGCGATCGCGTCTGCAACCATCGGGTCCTCGCCATCGTGAAGCGCATAATAACGCCCCATGGTCCCCTGCAGTTCCGGAAATTCTCCGACCATGCCGGAGACGAGATCGGCCTTGGCGAGGAGGGCGGCGCTGCGCGCGTGATCGATTTTGGTGCCGGGCACGTGCGCGGCCAGCTCGGCCGCGAGCACCTGGAGCCGCGCCACCTTGTCGCCCATGGTGCCGAGCTTGGCGTGGAAGATGAGGTCGTGAAGGCGCGGGACTCTCTCCTCGAGTCTCGTCTTGCGATCCTGATCCCAAAAGAACTTTGCATCCGAGAGGCGCGCGCGCAGCACGCGCTCGTTGCCGGTGACGATGGCCGCCCCACCGTCCGAGGCCGTTATGTTGGCGACGACGATGAAGCGGGGGGCCAAGCGGCCGTCCGACGTCTCGAGCGAGAAATAGCGCTGGTTCGTGCGCATGGTGGTGACAAGCACCTCGCGCGGAAGCGCCATGAATTTCCCGTCGATCGCGCCGATGAGCGGGACCGGCCACTCGACGAGCCCCGCGACCTCGTCCAAAAGCGCCGCATCTTCCCTGAGGGCCAAGCCCTCGTCCGTGGCGAGCTCGACGGCGCGCGCCGAGATGAGGCGCTTGCGCACCTCGCGGTCGAGAATGACGAAGGCACTGGCGAGTTTCTCCTTGTAATCGGCGAAGCTCTCGACGGCGAAGGGCTTGGGGGAGAGGAAGCGGTGCCCGCGGGTCCTGGTGCCGAAGGCAAGGGAATCTCCCCCGAGATCGAGGGCACCCCTCAGCACCTTGCCCTCGAAGATGGCGAGCACGCCATGCAAGGGCCGCACGTAACGGAAGCTCGTCGAGCCCCAGCGCTGCGATTTGGGCCAGGAAAGCGCGCGCAGGGCGGAGACCACGAGCTCCGGCAACACCTCGGCGGTCTTTCGTCCCGCCACGGTGCGCACGGCGAAATAGAATTCGGCGTTGCCGACGGTGCGCCGCTCGCACTGATCGATCGTTGCGAGACCGGCCGACTTGAGGAAACCCTGGAGTGCTGTCTCGGCTGCCCCCACCCGCGGACCCTTGCGCTCCTCGAGCAGGTCAGGCTGCCGAGCCGGCAAGCCGGCGACGACAAGCGCGAGGCGGCGCGGCGTCACATGCGCGTCGGCGCCGGAGAACTCGAGGCGTGCCTCCTCGAGCTTCTCCGTGACGAGACGCCGCAACTCCTCGGCCCCGCGCAGCTGCATGCGTGCCGGAATCTCTTCGGAGAGCAGCTCGAGAAGGAGCTCGGCCATGCGCCCCTCAGGCCATGTGTCCGCGGCTCTTGAGCCAGGCCTCGCAGCATGCCTTGGCGAGCGCGCGCACGCGCGCGATATAGGCTTGGCGCTCGGTGACGCTGATGACCCCGCGTGCGTCAAGGAGATTGAAGAGATGGCTCGCCTTGACGCACTGGTCGTAGGCCGGCAGCGCGAGCCCTACCCCCAAGAGCGACCCGCATTCCCTCTCCGCGTCCTGGAAGTGCCGGGAGAGGAGCTCGGTGTCGGCGCGCTCGAAGTTGTAGGCGGAGAACTCGCGCTCGCTCTCTAGGAACACGTCGCCATAGCTCACGCGGGCGGCCCCGGGAGCGCCGTTGAAATCGAGGTCGTAGACGCTCTCGACCCCTTGCACATACATGGCGAGGCGCTCGAGGCCGTAGGTGTACTCGACCGAGACCGGATTGCAGTCGATGCCGCCGACCTGCTGGAAGTAGGTGTATTGCGTGATCTCCATCCCGTCGCACCAGACCTCCCAGCCGAGGCCCCAGGCGCCGAGCGTCGGGCTCTCCCAGTCGTCCTCGACGAAGCGGATGTCATGGCGACGGGGATCGATGCCAAGACGCTCGAGGCTCGCGAGGTAGAGCTCCTGGGCATTCGCGGGCGAGGGCTTGAGGATCGCCTGGAATTGATAATAGTGCTGGAGCCGGTTGGGATTCTCGCCGTAACGGCCGTCACTCGGCCGACGCGAGGGCTGCACATAGGCGGCCCGCCATGGCTCGGGGCCGAGGCTGCGCAACGTCGTCGCCGGATGGAAGGTGCCGGCTCCCATCTCGACGTCATACGGTTGCAGGATCACGCAGCCCTGCTCCGCCCAATATTGCTCGAGGGCCAGGATCAGCGACTGGAAGCTCTTGGCGGAGGCGCCGCTCTTGGCCATCGTACGCTCGTCTCGGGCTCGATGTGCGGCGCACAATAGAGGGCGCTCTCGGGCCGGTCAAGGCAGCGATCGTTACGTCCTAAGTTATTGACGCCGCGAAGAAAACCTCTCGGCTAAGCGCCGTAGGGACAGCCCGGCTGGCCGCAGCTGGTGGCACCTTGCGCGGGCACATAGGCGCCGCAAACCCGGCACTTCACGGTCTCTTCGATCTGCTGCGTCGTGCCGGCAGCCCCGCCTCCCGCCGTGCGCGCGCCCTCGCGTTGCCGCCGCGCCTCGGCCTCGCGCAGCTCCTGGAAGCGGCTCAGCAGCTTGGAGCCGTACACGACCGCGACGATGATGCCGATGAGGACGACGAGCTTCGAGAAAGAAAAGGCGAACATGGCGCCATCTAGGCCCCCTCGGCCCGGGCGGTCAAGGAAAAGCGCCGCCACTCCGCGTCCTTGCGGCCTCAGGCGCGCTTGAGTGCCTTCTCCATCGTCGCCATGTCGAAGGCCGGCATGGACTGCAGTCGGCCAAAGCCCTCCTTCGCGTACCAGACCGAGAAGGCCAACATCGCTTCGGCGCTTGGTGCATCGACCACATCGACGAAATCATATTTGCCCTGGGTGTAGTAAACGGACTCGAGCGCAATGCCGAGCGCCTTCAGCTTCGCCTTGGCGGCGCGGGTGCGGGCCGTTTGCTTGGTCGCCCAATCCGCGCTCAAGCTTCCGAGGATCACGTATTTCATGCAAGACCTCCCTGGGGGCTGGGCAGCGACAGGCCGGCGGGTGCCGGAACGGCTACCGTCAGGATTATACACCATCGAAGTGGAGAAGGGCGCGCCGGCCATTCAGCGAATATTCATGGTTCGGCAAGCATAACGTCACCTCCCGCCCTACATAAAAGGGAGCGCCGGCCCGCCGCCGCCCGTTCCTTTGACGTCGATGAGGATGAACCCGCGATGAACGAGACCTCGCTCCCCCCTCAGCACCGAAGCGAGCGCGCAGTAGCACTCGTCCTCCAAGGAGGAGGAGCGCTCGGCGCCTTCCAAGTAGGCGCCTATCGCGCGCTCTGCGAGCGTAAGCTGGAACCGGCGTGGCTGGCCGGCACCTCGATCGGCGCGATCAACGCCGCGATCATCGCCGGCAACGAGCGCAGCCGCGCGCACGAGCGCCTCGACGAATTCTGGCGCGAGATCTCCACATCCGACCCCTTGGCACCGCCGGCAAGCCTTGCCGGCCTGCGTCAGTTTTATAACTTCTGGAGCGCCCAGCGCACCGCACTCGCCGGCCAACCGGGTTTCTTCGCGCCGCGTCCGCTTCCGCCGCTTTCGCTGCTGCCGGGCGGGCCTGCCGCAACAAGCTACTATGATACCGCTCCGCTCAAGCGCACGCTCGAGCGGCTCGTCGACTTCGACCGCATCAACGCCCACAAGGTGCGATTGAGCCTCGGCGCAGTCGCGGTCGAGACCGGCAAGACCGTCTTTTTCGACAACCACGAGCGAAAGCTCGGTCCCGAGCATGTCATGGCGAGCGGCGCCTTGCCGCCGGCGTTCCCGCCGGTCTCGATCGACGGCGCCCTTTATTGGGATGGCGGCATCGTATCGAACACGCCGCTCGAGGCGATCCTCGCCACTCCGCCGGAGCGGGATTGGCTCATTGTGGTCGTCGATCTCTGGGATGCGAAGGGGCCGGTGCCCAAGACGCTTATCGAGGTGGAAGGCCGCCTCAAGGACATCACCTACGCTAGCCGCGCCAGCGAGCATATCCGCGCCTTCAATCGCATCAGCGAGCTGCGCGCACTCATCGATCGACTCTATAGCAAGCTGCCGGCTAATGCCGATGACGAGGGGCTGTGGCTTCAGGTGCAGGCGCTCGGCTGCCCGCACGCGATCGATATCCTGCATCTCGTCTATGAGCAGGCCGCCTTCGAACTCCCCTCCAAGGACTATGAATTCTCGCGCTCCTCGGTCGAGCGGCACCTTGCCGAGGGGTATGCCCAGGCCATTCGCCTGCTCGAGGCGCACGGCTGGTGCGCGCCCGCGTCGGAGCCGGGCATCGTGCGCGTCTATGAGAACGAGCCGTTGCCGGCGGCAAAGCCCCGCCCGGGCCGTGCCCGCGCCAAACAAGAAGGAGAATAGTCATGCAGATGAAGGACAAGATCGCCGTCGTCACCGGGGCCGGGAGCGGAATCGGGCGCGAGATCGCGCTTGCTTTCGCGCGCGAGGGCGCCAAGCTCGGCATCGCCGACGTGAACCTCGACGGCGCCAACGCGGTCGCCAAGGAGATCGGCAAGGCCGGCGGAGAGGCGATCGGCCTGCGCATGGACGTGACCAAGGAGGCCGAGGTCGACGGCGCCGTCGAAACGCTGGTCAAGACCCTCGGCGGCCTCGATGTCATGGTGAGCAATGCGGGCATTCAGCACATCGACCCGCTCGACAAGCTCAGCTATGCCGATTGGCGCAAGGTGGTGTCGATCCACCTCGACGGCGGCTTCCTCGTCACGCGCGCGGCCCTGCGCCAGATGTACAAGCAGGGACGCGGCGGCGCGATCATCTACATGGGCTCGGTCCATTCGCATGAGGCCTCGCCGCTCAAGGCGCCCTATGTCGCGGCCAAGCACGCCCTCCTCGGGCTGTGCAAGACGGTCGCCAAGGAGGGTGCGGAGCACGGCGTGCGTGCCAACGTGATATGTCCCGGCTTCGTGCGCACCCCGCTCGTCGAGAAGCAGATCCCCGAGCAAGCCAAAGATCTCGGCATCAGCGAGGAGGAAGTCGTCAAGAAGGTCATGCTCGGCCAGACCGTCGACGGCGAGTTCACCACGCTCGAGGACGTGGCCGGCCTCGCGGTCTTCCTCGCCGCCTTTCCCACCAATGCGCTCACCGGGCAATCCGTCGTGGTGAGCCACGGCTGGTTCATGCAGTAGGTGCTGCGGCGGCACCGGACTCCGCTGCAACCGCATCCCGAGCGACGCGATCCACGTCATACAACCCGATCAACCGTCAGATCAAACGGTGCCCATCGGCAAATACCCGAGACCACTCCAGCACGCGTATGGACTTGCGCAGACCCGTGGGCCAGAAGGGATCGCTTTCGTAGAGCCGCCTGACAGCGTCGGCGGTTTCGGCTTCCACGAACCACAATCCGCCCGCCTCCTCGCCGCTGGCCGCGTCCCGAAGCGGACCGGCGGCGCGGATGGAGGGATGGTGTTTCTCGAGAAAATCGAGATGGTCGGGCATTAGGCGTTGCCGCGCGTCCGCCCGCTCGGGATTGTCCGTAAACAGTACAACGAACAGCATCTTCAGTCTCCTTCGTCCGGCAGTCATCGCCGGTCTGACCGCGATACCGGAGATGGTACCGGTGCGAGGGCTGCAGAAAAATGATGAAAGCCGCCGCAAAGATCTGCAAAAATGCAGCGCTATGGATTGGGATGACCTGCATTACGTCCTGACGGTCGCCCGCGCCGGAACGCTTGTCGGCGCAGCCCGGCGGCTCGCCGTCAATCAGACGACCGTGGCGCGGCGCCTTGCGGCGGCCGAAGCGTCGCTCGGTGCACGCCTATTCGAGCGCGTTGACGGCCTTCTCCATCCAACAAAGGCAGGAGAGGTCGCGATTTCTCGTGCCGCTCAGGTCAAAGCAGAGATCGACGCTTTGGAAAGCGGCGTTGGCAACGATTACTCTTCGGCTGCTGGCGTTGTCCGCCTGACCGCGGTGCCGATCCTCGTCAATCGGCTCATCATCCCGGCCCTGCCGAGCTTTCGCGCGGCGTATCCTCGCATTCAGCTCGAGCTCATCGCCGAGCCGCGGAACCTCAGCCTCTCGCGGCGGGAAGCCGACATCGCCTTGCGCATGTCCCGGCCTGAACGAGGCGGCGCGGCGCTCACGAAGCGCATCGGGCGACTGGATTACGCAGCCTATGGTCCACGTGGATGCAACGCCGATCGCCTTCCGTGGATCGGCTATGAAGAGGGCTTAAGGCATCTTCCGCAGGCGCGCTGGATCGCCGCCGCAGCCGAGGGCCGCCACCCCGCTCCCCTCTCGGTCAACGATGCAGAGGCGATAGTTCAGGCCATTTACTCTGGCCTGGGCAAATCGGTGCTGCCGTGCTGTGTTGCCGATCGAGACAAACGCCTGGAGCGTCTCGGGCCCAAGGCCATCTTGTCTCGTGAGGTGTGGCTGTTGACGCATCGCGAGTTGCGCCATGAAGGGCGCATAGACGCGGTCATCGCTTGGCTGCAGGAACTTCTTGCGACAGTGCCCTGACGCGGCAACACTCCTCCTGGCCGGCGGTCCAAACAGCTTTTCGAGATAGATTCTTAGAGCCCGAAGCGGGCCCAAAGCGCGCGCGCCTCGAGGGCGGAGAGAAGCTCGGCCGCCCACTCGACCGGCGCTGCGGCTTGACCGGCGTGCTCGGCCGCGAGCCTAAGCCGGCGCCTGAGCCAGCCGCGCTCGCC
>JGI12269J14319_10004504_pt1 | contig 12682 bp, 12 predicted proteins | sample PeaSoiSIISIP2007_FD_14319 | JGI IMG/M metagenome (IMG submission 14319) | reverse complement strand
AGGGACCCTGCTGCCATGCCTTGGCAGCATGGGTAGGGCGCTGCGGACGCGCCGGCCCATGCGGTCGCGCCCGCGCGTCGAGCGCTCGGGCAGGCGGTTGCCGCTCGCCGCGCTTGCCGGTTAAGTGGCGACGCCTAGAGGGGGAGCCGCATGACCTTGCGACACCTGATGATGCTCATGCTGCCGCTCGCGCTTGCCGGGTGCATCAATTCCGCGGATGCCAAGAAGGCCGACGATGCCACGGCGCAGTTCTACCAGCAGGTCGCGGCCAAGTCGTATCGGGCGATCTACGACGGCGCGGCGACCGACCTGAGGAACAGCATCTCGAGCGACGACTTCGTGGCCCTGATGCAGCGGATCGACCAGAACATGGGCGCCTGCGGGCCGCCCGTGAAGCGGTTCGACATCCATATCAACATCACCCAGCAAGGGACCTTCCGCGACCAAGGCTATACCCGGAAGTGCGCCAACGGCGACCTGGCTGAGACAGTCACCATCGTGATCCGGAACGGCGAGGCGAAGCTGGCGGGCTACCACCTCGGCAACCCGGCCGCGGCGAGCGCCGAGAACGAATGATGCAGCCGGCAGCGCTGGTGACCGGCGCCGGCAGCGGGATCGGCCGCGCGGTCGCGCTCGCGCTCTTGGAACACGGATATCGCGTGGCGCTGGCCGGGCGGCGGGCCGAGGCGCTGGCGGAGACCGCGGCGCTGGCCGGCGAGAACCACGCGCATGCGCTCGCGGTTCCGACCGACGTCGGGGACGCGGCGCAGGTCGACGCCCTCTTCGCGCGCATCGAAGAGGCGTTCGGGCGGCTGGACCTTTTGTTCAACAACGCCGGAACCGGCGCGCCGCCCGTGCCGATAGATCAGCTGACCGTGGCGCAGTGGGACCGGGTCGTCGCCGTCAACCTCACCGGCGCCTTCCTCTGCGCGCGCGGCGCGTTCCGGATGATGAAAGCGCAGGATCCGAAGGGCGGGCGGATCATCAACAACGGCTCGATTTCGGCGCACGCGCCCAGGCCATTCTCGGCGCCCTATACGGCGACCAAGCACGCGATCACGGGGCTGACCAAGGCGCTGGCGCTGGACGGGCGCGCCGACGACATCTGTTGCGGCCAGATCGACATCGGCAACGCCGAGACGCCGCTCACGGCGCGCATGAGCCAGGGCGTGCTGCAGCCGAACGGTGAAGTGCGGCCGGAAACGGTGATGGACATCCGCCACGTCGTCGACGCAGTGCTCTACATGGCCGGCCTGCCGGAGGACGCCAACGTCCTCTTCCTCACCGTCATGGCCAACAAGATGCCGTTCGTGGGGCGGGGGTGAGGGCCGGCGGACCCTAGCGACCGGCGGCGCGGCGTTCGATGGCGGCGACGAGGGCGCCCAAGCCAAACGCGAACTGGGCGTCGAAGTCGGGGACGGCGAACAGGCGATCGGCCAGGGCGACGATGGTCGGGTAGGCGCTCGCCCACTCCGGGCTCATCGGCGTGTGGCGCGGCGGCCCCTCGGGACGGGAGGCGAGCGCGCGGAAGACCGCCTCGGAGCTGGCGAGGCTGTGCACGAACAGGATGCAGGCGTCGTAGGCCATCGCCACGTCGTCGTCGCTCACGCCCGAGCGGCGGAGCGCACCCAGCATCGCTTCCATCAAGGGCGCCACGTTCGGCCCGACCGAGACCAGGCTGAGCGCAATCCGCGTCGCGTCGCGCTTGCCGACCAGCCGCGCGCGCCAGGCGGCGGCGACCGTCCGCATGTCTTCGCGCCAGTCGCGGCCGGCGATGACAGGCGCGCAGTCGGCCATGAGGTGATCGAAGAGCAGATCGTCGAGTTCGTCACGGCCGGCGATGTGACGGTAGAGCGCGGCGGCCTGCACGCCGAGCTCGGCCGCGACCGCACGCATGGTCAGCGCGTCGTAGCCGTCACGCTCGAGGATGCCCGCGGCGGCGCCCACGATCTCGTCGCGCGACAGGAAGGCGCGCCGTCTGCGCTCGGCGGTCGCGTTCTGCGCGCGCAGGGGAAGCGCCATCGGCCCATCCTGGATTGCAGAGAATTAACATTGATAACTCTGTGAACGATGTTAACTGGCCGCCGTTGCATTCGCAAGGAGGGGCCATGACGACCGAACGACACGCCGAACCCTGGGGCGGGCCGGGGCCGCGACAGCTGGCCAAGCTCGCGGCGCTGTTTGCGGCGGCGCTCGTGCTTTGGCTCGGCGTGGCGGAACGCGCCCGCGCCGCCGACGAGCCGGGCGCTCCCGGCGCGCGCGGGTCGGTGGCGCAGATCGAGCCGATCGGGGCGTACAGCGCGCTCCGCCTCAAGGTTCTGCTGCTGGCCGCGGGACTCCAGGCGCGGGTCACCAAAGGGACCCACCTCTATCGGGTGAGCTACTGGTCGGTGACCGACGGCGCGCCGGTGCTTGTGTCGGGGCTGATGACCGTGCCCGACGGTGTCGCGCCGCGCGGCACGGTGGTCTGGATGCACGGAACCCACGACGCGCGGGCGGACTCCCTATCGAACCCCGGGTCCGAGGAAGGCTTGCTGGCGTCCGCCCTCTTCGCCGGAGGCGGCTATCTGGTGCTGGCGCCCGACTTGGTCGGGTTGGGCGTGTCCAAAGGACCGCAAGCCTATTTCGTCAACGCGAGCACGGTCGACGTGACCTTCGACTTCCTCCGCGCCGCGAAGGGCGCAAGTGCGCAGGCGAACCGGCCGTGGAACGCAAACCTCTACCTCACCGGCTTTTCGGAGGGCGGACACGCGGCGGCGCTGTTGCAGCGGGCGCTGGAGCAGCATCCGGACCCCGCCTGGCATGTCGTGGCCGGCGCCGGCATCGCCGGTCCGTACCGGCTGGCGGACATCTCGTTCCCGTTCGCCCTCAACGGCCGCTCGCCCGGGGACTCCGACTATCTGGCGACCGTGTCGCTGTCTTACGCCACCTACTACCACCGGCCCTTGGACAGCGTGCTGGCCCAACCGTACGCCCAGAGCGTGGCGCAGCTGTTTGATGGCGATCACTCCCTGGCCGAGATCGCCAAGGCCATGCCATCGAACCCGCGGCTGCTGTTCACGCCCGAGGTGCTGGCCGCCTTCGACGGCAAGGGCTCAGACTGGTTCGTCGACGCGCTGCGCGCGAACCAGATCGATCACTGGGCGCCGCGCGCGCCGTTCCGCGCCTACTTCGGCGACAACGACGTCGACGTCTCGCCGGCGGATGCGAAAGCCCTCGTGGCGGACGCCAAAGCGCTGGGCGGCGAGGCCGAAGCGATCTCCGTCGGCCCCTACGACCACGGCGGCTCGGCCCTGCATGCGGCGCCGCTGATCCGGCAGTGGTTCGATCAGCTGAGCGCCGGCGCGGCGAGCGGCCCTAGCTGAACGCCATCCCTTGCATGCCGTCTTCGCGCCAGCGCTTGATCAGCTCGAAGAAGCGGACGGGGCCAGGGCCGTAGAGGTTGTCGAACAGGCCCTCGCCGGCGCCGGCATTGCCCTCGCCGTTGTAGTAGCCCGGCGTACAGGCCTGGCGGAACTCGAGGTTGGAGCGGGCGGTGTCCCTCACCTCCTTGACCCAGGCGGCTTCGGCCTCGGCGGTCGGCTCGACGCGCGTTGCCTGCCGAAGGTTGGCCGCGGAGATCACGTCCGCGATGTGCCGCGCCTGTTCGCCGAGCAAGTGTGGGAAGTTGGGCGTCAGCGTCGACTGGTTCACCCCCATGTGGAAGCAGTTGGGGAAGCCCGCGCTCATGAAGCCATGCAGGGTCTTGGCCCCGCCATGCCAGTGCTCGGTGAGCTTGCGCCCGCCCTGGCCAGTGATCTCGAAGCCGGCGCGGCGCGTGTAGTCGGTGCCGACCTCGAAGCCGGTGGCGAAGATGATGCAGTCGACCTCGTATTCGACTCCATCGACCACCAGGCCGGCCTCCGTCACCCGATCGACGCCCTTGCCGCCGGTGTCGACCAGATGAACGTTCGGCCGGTTGAAGGTCGGCAGATAGTCGTCGTTGAAGGTCGGCCGCTTGCAGAACTGGCGATACCAGGGCTTGAGCGCCTCGGCCGTGGCCTGGTCCTCGACGTTCGCGTCCACGCGGCCCCGGATCTGGTTCATCTTCTTGAAGTCGGCGATCTCCATCTGCCGCGCGATCTCTTCCATCGTCATCGGCTTGTCGCTCCGGAAGGCGGCGACGGACACCAGGCTGCGGATGATATCGGTCCAGCCGTCGGAGACGAGGTCCTCGTCCTGCATGCCGCCGGAGACGAGGACGTTGAAGTTCTCCATCCGCGCCTTCTGCCAGCCCGGCTCGAGCTTCGCCGCCCAGTCCGGATCGGTCGGCTTGTTGCCGCGCAGGTCGACCGACGAGGGCGTGCGCTGGAAGACGTAGAGCTCTTTGGCGTGGCGTCCGAGGTGCGGCACGCACTGGATGGCGGTCGCCCCGGTGCCGATGACGGCCACCCGCTTGTCGGCGAGCCTGGTCAGGCCGCCTTCGGAGTCCCCGCCCGTGTAGGCGTAGTCCCAACGGCTGGTGTGGAAGCTGTGGCCTTTGAATGAGTCGATGGCGGGGATGCCAGGGAGCTTCGGCCGGTTCAGCGGCCCGTTCGACATCACCACGTGCCGGGCTTTGATCCTGTCGTCGCGGCTGGTCTCCACCAGCCAGCGGTTCTCGCCGTCGAGCCAGGTCAGCGAGCGGATCTCGGTCTGGAAGAGGGCGTCCTTGTAGAGATCGAAATGCTCGCCGATCCGCCGCGAATGTCCGCGGATCTCCTTGGCGAAGCTGTACTTTTCCTTCGGGATGTAGCCGGTCTCTTCGAGCAGCGGCAGGTAGATGTAGCTTTCGATGTCGCACTGGGCACCGGGATAGCGGTTCCAGTACCAGGTGCCGCCGAAGTCGCCACCCTTCTCGACGATGCGGATCGTCTCGACGCCCGCTTCGCGCAGCCTGGCCGCCGCCATCAGCCCGCCGAAGCCGCCGCCGATGACGAGCGCGTCGACCTCGTCGTTCAGGGCCGGACGCGTGAAGCCCGGCTCGACGTAGGGGTCGTCGATGTAGTGGGTGTAGTCGCCTTTGACCTCGATCCACTGGCTGTTGCCGTCGTCACGCAGCCGCTTGTCGCGCTCGATGCGGTACTTCTCGCGCAGCGCATCGGGGTCGAAATCGAGCGGCGGCTCGGCGTGGCGGGCGGGTTCGAGGGCATCGAGGCTCATGGCGGTCTCCGGCCGAAACGGTCGGCCAAGTGAACGTCAATCACCCTCCCCGCGCAAGCGGCGAAGCCGCAAGAATGAACCACGAACGGCGCGAATGGTTCTGAGAGGGCGCAGGCGCAGCGGCCTGCTCGGCCTCTTCGTGCCCTTCGCGTCCTTCGTGTCCTACGTGGTGAACAAGGATGGAGCCGCCGGGCGCGGGGCCCGGCGGCTCTAGGCCCTTCAGAAACGCCGCGGCTAGGCCAGGACGCCGCAGGCGATGCGGGCGCCGCCGCCGCCGAGCGGCTTCGGCGAGTCTGCGTAGTTGTCGCCGCCGGCGTGGATGATCAGGCTGTGATTGCGCAGGCCGAGGACGTCGCGGATATGGGGGGCGAGCAGCGTCTCATGGTCGGTCCCGTCGGCCGCGACGGTCAGGTACGGCAGGTCGCCGAGGTGGCCGAAGCCCATCGGGCCTTCGTGGCTCATGTTGTGGCTGGGGTCGAAGTGGCCGCCGGCGGCGCCGCCCGGCGCGACCGCGCCGTTCACGGGCCCAGGCCCGCAGGCCGGATTGATGTGTACGTGGAACCCGTGCTGGCCGGGCGGCAGACCGTGCAGGTCGACGCTGATCCGCGCGCCTTCATAGGTATCCATGATGCTGACGGTGCCCACGTCCGCGCCGGTTCCGTCTGGCGTGACCAGCAACATGTGGGCGTGCAGGGTGTTGGCGATGGCGGCCGGCGAGGCGGCCAGGAAAGCAAGGGCGGCGGTGGCGATGAGAGCGTTGCGGTAGGTCATTTATCTCCCCGAGGAGTCGGTCGATTCAGAACCTCGACCGTCGGGGGCATTTCGCAACCCCCGGCTGGCCGCCGACAAATTAAATCGGCGTAAGGTTAGGCATCCATCAGGGTCTGATCGGCCGCGCCAGCGCCGGGATGGCGTGTGTCGCTCTCGAGCACGAACAAAGGTCGGCCCTTCACCTCCATCAGCACCTTGCCGAGGTACTCGCCGATGACGCCCAGGAAGATCAACTGAGCGGCGCCGATCATCGAAATCAGGACGGCAAGCGTCGGATAGCCGGGCGGGCTGCGTCCCCAGTAGAGGGTCTCGAACACGGTCCAGAGGCCGTAACCGCCAGAGAAGATGGCGAGCACGACGCCGGCCCAGACCGAGAGCCGAAGCGGCGCGACAGAGAACGCGGTGACGCCCTCCATGGCCAGCACGCCGAGCTTGAGCGGCGAATAGTGGCTCGTCCCCGCCGCGCGCGCAGGCGGGGTGAAGGGAATGCCCTTCTGGCGAAAGCCAATCCAGCCGTAGAGGCCCTTCATCAGCCGCTGGCGCTCGCCAAGCGCGCGCAGCGCCTCGTAGGCGCGCCGGGTCATCAGGCGGAAGTCGCCGGCGTCGGGGGCGATGGCGACCTCGGAGGTGGCGTTGATCAGGCCGTAGAAGGCGCGCCTGAAGAGCTTGGGCCACCAGGCCTGCGGCCGGTCGGGGGCCTGGAAGGCGTAGACGACGTCGTAGCCCTCATCGAGCCAGCCCGCGAGGAAGTCGTCGACCAGCGCCAGTGGATGCTGCAAGTCGGCGTCGAGCATGACGACCGCATCGGCGTCGGCGGCCATCAGCCCGGCGGTCAGGGCGATCTCCTTGCCGAAGTTGCGGCTGAGACGCAGCAGGCGGATGTCGAAGGCGAGCTCGCCGCCCGCGGCCAGGCGCGTCAGCGCCTCGGACCCGGCGTCGGTCGAGCCGTCGTCGACGAAGATGGCGTCGATGCAAAGCTCCCGCGCTGGCCCGGCCACGCGCACGAAGCCGTCGATCTCTGCAACCAAGCTCGGCAACGCCTCGGCCTCGTTGAAGAAGGGGACGACGAGGCTCACAGTCCGGCGGCCAGACCTTTCGGCGAGCGGAACGACCCTGGGCTCTGCGGCGGCTTGTGGCATGGCGGCCTGAATACCAGACGGGCGCGAAGCGGTCAGCCGCCCCGGCCAGCTGCGGCCAGCACCTCGTCGATGGCGCCGTCGGCGGGGAGGCCCAGCACGTGGTGGGTGTGCCAGAGGGCGTAGAAGACCAGGCTCCAGGCGGCCTGGCTGTTGTCCGCCGCATCGGCGATGACCGCGCGGACCGCCCTGGCGGGGAGGAACTCGGCGACGCCGGGCTGGGCGGCGACGAGGTCGCCCAGGCGGTCGGCGCGGGCGGCAATCCAGGTCCCGACCGGCGGGTTGAAGCCGCTCTTGCGCGCGAAGGGCTCGGCGGCCGGGACGTTGCGGGCCAGCCACTCGCGCAGAAGCCACTTGCCCATCCGCCCACGCGCCTTGGCCCGATCCGGCAGGCGGAAGGCGAAGTCGGCGACGACCGGATCGAGATAGGGCGTGCGGCCCTCGAGGCTGTGGGCCATCAGGCAGCGGTCGAGCTTGACCAGCAAATCGTTGGGCAACCACTCGGCGCAGTCGGCCGCCTGCAGGCGCTGCATGGTCGTGCGGCCGGGGTGCGCCACCTCCACCTCCGCCCGCGCCAGGCCGTCGCGCCAGCCGCGGAGCGCCGCAGCGGCCGCGACCCCGCCGCGGAAAACGCCGCGGGTGCGCGAGCGGCCGGCGAGCGCCCCGAAGAGGCGTGCGCGCCGATAGCGGCTGTAGCCCCCGAACATCTCGTCGGCCCCCTCGCCGCTCAACACCACCGTCATCCCGCCCTTGGCGGCGCGCGCAAGCATCCAAGTGGGCAGCGCCGCGGCGTCGGTGGTGGGATCGTCGAGGCAGGCGGCGACCTCAGGGGCGAAGCGCCAGAAATCGTCCTCGCCGACCTCGATCACATGGTGGTCGGCGCCGACCGAGCGGGCGACGCGCCCGGCAAGCGCGGTCTCGTCGGCGCCGCCGCTGCCGGCGAAGCCCGCGGTCAGCGCATAGACCGGCTGGTCGGTCAGCCGCGCCATCAGCGCCACGAGCACCGAGGAGTCGATGCCGCCGGAAAGGAAGAGGCCGTAGGGCACGTCGGAGCGCAGGTGGTGGGCGACCGTGTCGGTCAGCACGCGGTCGAGCGCCGCCAGCAGCGCCTCGTCGTCGCCGGCGATCGGACCGCCCTCGGGCAACGCCGCCCGGCGGCGGCGCTCGACCACGCGGCCGTCGGCAAGCGCGATCAGCTCGCCCGGCAAGAGACGCTGGATGTCGGAGAAAATGGTCTGGCGGCCTGTGGTGAACTTGAGCTGGGCGAGCTCCGCGCGGGCAGTGGGCCGCAACCCACGCCCGGCGAGGCCCGCTTCGATCAGCGCCTTGGCCTCGGACGCGAAGGCGAGATAGGCGTCGGTCTCGGCGAGATAGAGCTGCTTGATGCCGAAGGGGTCGCGCGCGAGCAGAAGCCGGCCACACGACGGATCGAAGAGCGCGATCGCGTACATCCCGCGCAGGTCCTGCATCAGACCGGCGCCGTCGCGGCGGTAGAGTTTGAGCACGGACTCGCAGTCCGAGCCGGTCGCGTAGGGAGTGCAGGCCGGGTCCGCGCGGATCTCGGGGTCGTTGTAGACCTCGCCGTTGGCGACCAGCACGGCGTGCGCCTCGTCGAACAGCGGCTGGTCGCCGGTCTCAAGGTCGATGATCGCAAGCCGGGTGTTTACGAGGCCCATCGGACCGGCCAGATGCGCGCCCACGCCGTCCGGACCCCGGTGGGCCATGGCGGCCGCCAGGCGCTCGAGCACGGCCGAATCGACCGGCGAGCCGTCACGCATCACGATGCCAGCGATGCCGCACAAAGCTCAGAAAACCCTTGCTGCGCAAGGCGTGCGGCGCTTCGTCGGGCCGTCAGGGCAAAAAATGGTCAAGCTTTAACGAGTCCCCAACCGAGCTTGCGTAGGCTGCCAACGGGCAACCGATAGAGAGCCGACATGGTGGGGCAACTCAACAACCATCGCCGAAAGGCGCCGCCGCGGGCCAAGGGTCTGCGTGGATTCGCACGCCGCTTCGTCGCCGACAAGGGCGCGAACGTCTTGATCATGTTCGGCCTTTTGCTGCCGGTGCTGCTGGCCCTGGTGGGCGGCGGCATCGACTTCTCGTTCGACGAAGACGCCCGCGTGCGGCTGCAGGACGCGTCCGACGCGGCGGGCCTCGCGGTCAGCGCCGAGGTGGTGAAAAATCCGAACGAGAGCGAAGCGACGCTGCAGTCGCTGGCGCTGGCGACGCTGCAGGCCAACTACCCGCAGCCCGACGGCGGCTCGGTCGCGGCCACGATCACGGGTTTCCACGTCTGCGCGCCGGTGCAGAACGACTGCAACAACAACGGCGTGACGATGGCCAACGACACCGTGGCCATCGCAACCCAGACCACCGCGCCCTGCATCCCGCTGCCGCTCCCGACCACCGTGTGCGTCGGCAGCCCGCCTGGCCAGACCATCAGGGCCGGCACGACCACGGTGATCGGCTTCGGCGCGACGCTGCAGCTCAACATCGTAATGGACACCTCCGCCTCGATGATCGTGGGCGCGACGTCCACCGACGTGACCACGATCGCCAATTGGACCAGCGCCACCACCCAGATCACCGAGAAGTGCGGCTCGCCCCTGAAGAAGCAGGCGTGCCTCCACATGGGGAACTGGAACTCGATCGAGCCGAACGACTTGGCGACCGACTACCCGAAGGCCGGCGGAAGCCCGACGTTCGCCAGCAGCGACGATCCGCCATGCGCCTTCGCCTGCCATGACGCCGGCGGCTCGACGACATCCGCCGACATCGTGACCGGTTTGACGAACGCCCACACCGCCGGCGCGACCACCCGTTTCGACGTGATGATTTCGGCGGCTAATCAGCTGATCAGCAACGTGCAGTCGCTGCTCGCCGCCAACAACAACTTGGCGAAGAACACCTACCTGTTCAACGTCTTCGGCTTCAACGACAACATCACGAAGTTCGGCGCGTCGAACATGCCGTGCACGGCGAGCTCGTGCAGCGGCGTGACCACCGCCATCAGCTCGGTCACGCCGGGCATGGACACCTACCTGAACAGCGCGATGCAGACGTTCTCGGCCAGCTCGGGGACGAACGCGATCGGCGCGAACGGCAACGGCTCGTCGTCGAGCTCGCCGCTGAAGTTCATGATCCTGGTGACCGACGGCGTTCAGTCCGACCGCGGCAACAACTGGTCGAGCAGCTACTGCCCGACCGGGTACTCGGGCCCGGCGACTGGGTTCGATTCGGCCTGGAGCTATTCGAACCAGAGCGGCTACACGACCTACTACTGCGGCTTCGACGGTCCGATCAACCAGGCCTACTGCACCGCGCTGAAGAATGAAGGCGTGGTGCTGGCGGTGCTGGAGACGCCGTATGTGCCGCTGACCGGCCAGGATCCAAACGTGCAGCCGTACGAGCAGACGGTGCGCCACACGATCTTCCCGGGCGGCCCGAGCGGCCCGAGCATCATCAGCTCGGCCCTGCAGTCGTGCGCCACGACCGGCTACTACTTCCAGGCCAACAGCCCGTCAGACATCTCGACCGGGTTCACAAACCTGACCACCAAGTTCATCCAGCAGCACTCGTACATCTCGCAGTAGCAGAGAGCCGCCAGTTCTGGGCGTGCAGCCGCACGCCCAGAACTGGCGCGTGCCGCGCTCGCGGCGGCGGCGACCGGCTTCTGGGTTTAGGAAATCGTTGCGCGGATCGAGCGCGGACCTATTGGTGTCGCGGACATCGGGGAGCGAGAAGCCGCCGGCGGAAGCCGGGCGGCTGTCTCGGACAAGCCCCGTGACGACCGCAACGAGACCAGACGATGGCCCATGTCGCCGTTGAAAAAACCAAGCTCCTGAACCGCTTGAAGCGGATTCGCGGGCAGATCGAAGCGCTCGAGCGCGCGGTCGACGCCGATGGCGAGTGCTCGCGCGTGCTGCAGCAGGCGACGGCGTGCCGCGGCGCGCTCGACGGCTTCATCGCCGAGGTGATCGAGGACCATATCCGCGAGCACATGATCGACCCGACCGCAGATGGGGATGACCCACGCGTGCGGGCGGCCGAGGAGCTGGTCTCGATCGTGCACTCCTACCTGACTTGAGCGCGGTCCGCCTCGATCTGCTGCTGGCCGCCATTGGCCTGGCGACCGGGACGGCCACGATGGCCGGCGGCGTGCTGGCGCTCAGGCTGAAGTCGACGCTTGGCCTCCTGCTCGCGTTCGCAAGCGGGGCGGTGGTCGGGGTCGCGTTGTTCGACCTGCTGCCCGAGGCGCTCGAACTCGGCCGCGCCAGCCATCCGCTGAGCGCGATGACGACGGCCGCAGCCTCAGGCTTCGCCGCCTACTTCGCCGTCGACCGGCTGGTTCCGGTGGTCACCGCCGCCGAAGGCCGCCATCGCGGCCACCTTGGCGCGGCGAGCCTGACGCTGCACAGCCTCATGGACGGCCTCGGCATCGGCTTTGCGTTCCAGGCGTCCGCGGCGGCCGGCATCGTCGTCGCCTTTGCCGTGCTCGCGCACGACCTGGTCGACGGCCTGAACACGGTGACGCTCAGCCTCTCGGGTGGATTGAAGCGAACGACGGCGCGCCGCTGGCTGATGGCGGACGCTGCCGCACCTCTGGTTGGCATCGGCGCCTCGCGGCTCCTGACCGTGCGGCAACCGCTGCTGGCGCTGCTGCTGGCGGTGTTCGCGGGCTTCTTCCTCTACATCGGGGCAAGCGAGCTCTTGCCCCGCAGCCAAGACCAGCACAGGCGGACGACCACGGTTCTCGTCACTGTCCTCGGTCTGGCGATGATCTACGCGGTGGTTCGGTTGGCCGGCGGCTGACGCGTCAACTGACGCCCGTCTCGATCGCCAGGCGCACGAGGTCGGCGGTGCGGGCGACGCCCAGCTTCACCTTCATCTGGCTGGCTGTGTTGGCCACGGTCTTGTAGCCAACGCCAAGCGCCTCGGCGATCTCGGCCAGGCTGGCGCCGCCGGCGAGCAGGCGCATGATCTCCATCTCGCGCGCGCTGAGCTGCCCGATCGGCTGGCCCAGCGCAGCCCCCTGCAATGCCAGCGCCTGAGCGATCTCGCCCTCCACGTAGCGGCCGCCGGCTGCGACGCGCTGCACGGCGGCGATCAGCTCTTCGGGGGAGGCGTTCTTGCTGACGTAGCCCGCCGCGCCGGCGTCGAGGGCGCGGGCTGCATACAGCGGCTCGGCGTGCATGCTGAGCACCAGAACCTTCGCCTCACAGACGCCGCGCAGGCGCCGCAGCAACTCGAGGCCGCCCAGGCCCGGCAGGTTCAGATCGAGCACGACGAGGTCGATCGCCTCGGCGCGGGCGACGGCGAGGGCCTGGCGGCCGTCTGCGGCCTCGATCACCTGCGCGTCGCCCAGGCCGCCGAGCAGCCGTTTCAGCCCGTCACGGACGATGGCATGGTCTTCGACCAACAGAATCCTCATGCGGCCGCTGCCCGGCGCCGGATCGGCAGCTCGGCCGTGACGCACCAGCCACGCCCCGGAGCGCTGTCGACCGCAAGCGCGCCGCCGAGCGCCTCGACGCGCTCGCGCATGCCGGCCAGGCCAAACCCCGGCTTGGCGCCCGGCGCGAGCGAGCCGGCGCCAT
>JGI12269J14319_10004500_pt1 | contig 12688 bp, 12 predicted proteins | sample PeaSoiSIISIP2007_FD_14319 | JGI IMG/M metagenome (IMG submission 14319) | reverse complement strand
TCCTCTATTCCGGACCGCCCGGGGGATTGGCGACCGCCGACACCCCGAGCGGACGCTGGCTCCGGGGACTCGACCGGCCCTTCGCCCGGTCGCGGAGGACCCCGTCCGGCCGGGCCGTCCTTTCGGGGATTCGTGGACGGAATCTGTCCATTCCTCGCCTGGAGATCCCGCTGGGCGTCTTCTGCGCGGTCACGGGCGTTTCCGGATCCGGCAAGAGCAGCTTGCTGCTGGACGCCGTGGTGCCCGCGATGCGTTCGGGAGGCGCCTGGTCGGGAGGCGGCGTCGCGGTGGACTCCGCCGCTTCGGACGTGCTCTTCGACGAAATCCGTCCGGTCGAGGTGGGCGGGGAGTGGACGCGCTCGCCGCGATCGCTGGTGGCCACCGTCGGCGGCATGCTCGACGAACTGAGACCCCTCTTCGCCTCCCTGCCCGAGGCCAAGGCCAGGGGCTGGACCGCCGCGCGGTTCTCGCCCAACGCGAAGGGAGGGCGATGCGAGCGCTGCGAAGGCCTGGGCGAGGAGAGGGTGCGGCTGCACCTGCTGCCGGACGCCTGGATTCCCTGTTCGGGTTGCGGAGGTTCGCGCTTCGAGCCGTCCACGCTGGAAGTTCTGTGGAAGGGGCTGTCCCTGGCGGACGTCCTGTCCCTCCCCCTGGACAGGGCCGCCGACCTGTTCCGGAACCATCCGCGTCTGGGACCCCTCTGCTCCAAGCTGGTGCGCGCGGGATTGTCGCACCTGTGCGGCGGCAGGCGGACGAACTCGCTCTCCGGCGGCGAGGCTCTGCGGCTCCGGCTGGCATCCGCGGTCGCCCTTCCCGGCCGAAAGCGCATCCTGTGGGCGCTGGACGAGCCTTCCAGCGGTCTCCATCCCCGCGACACGCTGTCCCTGGTTTCGGTGCTGGAAGACCTCGTGGAGGCGGGTCACACCGTGGTGGCCATCACCCACGACTCCTTGCTGGCCTCCCGCGCCGACCACGTGCTGGAACTGGGGCCGGGTCCCGGCCGCGACGGCGGTCGCCTGCTGTTTTCCGGAAGCCCTCAGGAGCTCGCGGCGCTCTCCTTTCCCTCGTCGGAATCCGTCGGGAGGGAACTGGCCTGATCCGGTTCCGGGAGCCGCAGCAGCCGAACCACGCTCACGCGGTTTCCGTCCTTCTCCAACGCCGTGAATTCCCACCGGCCGGCGCGAACGCTTTCGCCGATTTCGGGGATGCGCCCCGCCAGGGCCAGGAACAGGCCGGCCAGCGTGTCGGCATCCATGCCGTCCTCGGGCGAAGGCAGGGAGGGCTCTCCGCTTCCCAGCGCTTCCTGGAGCTCGTCCAGACGCGCTTCGCCGCGCACCTGGAACTCGCCGCCTCCCACCGGTCGCACCGTCGGGGGTTCCTCGTCGGTTTCGTCCCGGATCTCGCCCACGATCTCCTCCAGGGCGTCTTCCAAGGTCACGACTCCGGAGACGGCACCATGCTCGTCCACCACCACGGCCAGGTGTGCGTGGCGCGAGCGCAGGATCCGCAGAAGGTCGGACACGAACTGGGTCTCGGGCACATGGACCACAGGCCGCAGCTGGGAGCGGAGGTCCCAGTCCGATTTCAGTCCGACCAGGTCCTTGGCGTTGAGGATCCCCACGATGTGGTCCAGTCCTCCTTCGTGGACGGGCAGTCGCGAATAGCGGGATTCCCGGAGGATGGCCAGGGCCTCCTCGGGGGTGGCCTCCACGGGAAGCGATGCGACCTGCAGGCGCGGTGTCAGGATTTCGCGAACCCGGGTCTCCCCCAGGTCCAGTGCCGCGCGGATGATCTGCTGCTCCACAGCGTTGGATTCGTCGCGGACCTCCGCGACCTTGGATCGCTCCTGGTCGTTCAGGAATTCGAACCTCCCGTCCCAGCCCAGTCGTTTTTCCAGAACCCGACGCAATTTCACCACCGGAAGGGCCGCGGGGAGGAACAGGGGGCTCAGGATCTCCTGCAATCGAAGGGACACGGGGAGCAGCCGTTCGGCGCGTAACCGCGCGACCAGGCGTGGAAAGAAATCGCCCAGCAAGTAGAGGAGAAGGAGGAGGACCAGGCCGGCGGGGATCGCCTGCCAACCGGGGATGCCGGGATGGGCGAAGACCAGGTCCCACCCACCCAGCACGAAAAGAAGCGTCCCCAGGGAGCGGCCCAGACTGACCATCACGGGAAACGAGGGGTCCTCCTGGCGGGCACGGGTGCGACGTACCAGCGCCGACCAACCCTCGGGCGGGTGGTACCCCGGACGGTCGAACAGTCCGAGGATGGTGCGGACGGTGGAAAAGTGCGCGGAGAACACCAGACCGGCGATCAGGGCCAGGAGGGGTAGGATCATCCCTTCGCTCCCGGCGGATCGTATCTGCGCTCCAACGCGCGCATCCGGATCCGCTCCGGAGTCGTGCCGTGGTCGTGGCCGCAGAGGTGAAGGCACCCGTGGACCACCAGCCGCCGCAATTCCGCCCCGAAGTCGTGGCGGTAGCGCGGTGCCTGCGCGGCGGCAAGGACGGGGTCGATGTACAGCTCGCCGAAGAGCTCGGGCTCGCCGTAGTGGAAGGAGAGCACGTCCGTCGTCCGATCCAGCCCCCTCCAGTCCCGATTCAGTTCCCGCTGGCGTTCGGGGGATTGGAAGACGACGTCCACGGGACCGGCTCCACCTTCTCCCGCCAATACCGCACGGGCCGCTTGGCGCAGAGGAGGAAGCGCGGGGATCGACCACTCGCGCGCTCCATGGAATACGATTTTCGGCGGCATACCTGTACCGGGGAAACCTAATCGATCCCCCACTGATAACTACGTTCACCCCCCACTGTGCTCGCCTTGTTGAAATTTCTGCCCAGGGTCTTCCTCTCGCGCGCGTTCGGTCGCCTGGCCGGGTGCAGGAGTCCCCGCTGGTTGGCTCGCCTGTCCATCGCCCTGTTCCACGGGCTGTATCCCCGGATCGACCTTGCCGAGGCCGCCCGCGGGAAGCGTTCGGACTACTCGAGCCTCCAGGACTTCTTCACCCGGCAGCTCGCGCAAGGAGCCCGACCCATCGGCCATTCCTCGATGGTGGCACCCTCCGACGGCGCCTTCGGGGAGTCCGGGGAAATCCGGTCGGGCACCGTCTTCCAAGCCAAGGGCGTGCCCTATTCCGTGTCGGACTTCCTGCAGGACGCGGACATGGCCCGGGAACTGGAACTGGGCGCGTTCGCGACCATCTACCTGGCTCCCTGGAACTACCACCGGGTGCACCATCCCGTCTCCGGGAACCTGGTGGGTGCCCGACACATCCCCGGAGACCTCTGGCCCGTCAACCGGTCCGCCGTGGAGGGCATACCGGGGCTGTTCGTTCGCAACGAGCGGGCGTGGGTGGCGGTGCGCAACTCGCACGGCCTGGCGGTGGCGGTGATGGTGGGCGCCTACAACGTCGGTTCCATCCGGCTGTCCGTCTGCCCCGAGCTGGGCCGAAGCCTGCGCGGAGGTTGGTCGCCGGTGCAACCCGACCCCGTGGCGGCGGGAGACCCCTTGGGCGTCTTCGAACTGGGTTCCACCGTGGTGGTCCTGGTGGATCGAGGGATGCGCAAGGCGGCGGCAGGATTGGCCTGGCCCCTCGCCGGGGCCTCGGTGCGCATGGGACGGTCGCTCCCGTTCCCGCCTTGAGCCTGGCCTCGGAGACGGTCCGGGGGGCTTGCCGCGCCTTCGGTTCCCGGCCCGACCCCCGGTTGGTCGCACTGGATCCCTTCCCCTCCCGTGATCGCCCGGCGGGCGCGCTGCTCGCATCCATCCTTGGACAGGATCTGACCTTCGCGGGTGTCGCGCGGCTCCTGCGGGAGCTGTGCGACGGCCTCGGGGTCCGGGTCCTGGCCGCGAGTCCAGCCGACTGGTCCGACCTGGAGAAGTTCGCGGCCCGCGCGGGATGGCTGCGCGACTGGGCGCACCGGGAGGCCATGCCCGGATGGATCCTGTCGGCGGGCGATTTCACGCGAAGCCACGGCGGACCCGAGACATGGCCCGACACGTTCGATCCCGAGGTCCTGGTGCGGACGCTGGCCTCCGAACTTCCCTGGATGGGCGCGAGGTCGTCCCACAGGATCAAGGCCTGGAGGCTTTGCCGATGGCTCGGACGCGGCGAGGTCGGCGGATCCGGGGCGGACGCGGGCGACTTCCGACGGAAGCTCCGGGTACCCCATTCCGCCGTGGAGAGGCCCTTGAAGACGGTTTCCGTCCTGCCTTCGGCATGGGGGGCGTGGGGCGTCCGGGATCGACAGGAATGGATGGACGGGATCGCCCTGGAAGCCTCGCCGGACGATCCCGCGGCGATCTGGCCCGCCCTGGACGCCATCCTCTCCCGAGGACACGCCGGTCCGGCCTGCCAGGAGTTCCTGGGTGGATGCCGGAAGTGCCCCCTGCGCACGCGGTGTCCATCTCCGGGGTCCGACTGATCTCCCCTCTTCCGGTCGAGACCGGAATCCCGCCCACAACTGGGGATGCAACACGACCGAAATCTCCGAAGCCGCATCTCTCCTTGAATCGGACGCAGTCCGGGCCTATTTTTGCTGGCCTGTCCGGCGGTCCAGCCGGAGTCGGGAAGAGGGGTCGGAGATGAGCGGGGAGGGTTCCATATGCCACAGCCGACCGGTACCCGGAGCTTCTACCTAAGCTACCTGCTGGACACCCGCGTCCGCCTTCCCGACGGGAACAAGGGGCGCCTGCTGGAGCTCAACGCCGCCGCGGGGGAAAATCCCCGGGTGCGCTCCGTTTCCGTGCGCACGGCCGCGGGAGTGCGGGACATCGCGTGGACGGAGATCGTCCTGGAAAAGATCGGCTCCGGAAAGTATTCCATGCGGGCGAGCTCCTCGGGGACGGACCCTCGGGAGCCGGTGGAAGGCGACATCCGCCTGAAGAAGCACCTCCTGGACCGCCAGATCGTGGACCTGGACGGGGCGAAGGTGGTCCGGGTCAACGACGTCCGTCTGGCCCAGGTGCGGGACGGCCTGTTCCTGGTGGCCGTGGACGTTTCGTTCACCGCGCTTCTGCGCCGCCTGGGCCTGGAACTCCTGGGGCGCAGGCTCGCCCCGGGAAAGCTCCTGCCCAGCTACATCCCCTGGAGCGAGGTGCAGGCCTTCGTGCCCCACGGAGGGGCCGTCAAGCTCGCCTCCAGCGCCGACCGTCTCAAGACCCTCCACCCTTCCGAGCTCGCGGACATCATCGAGAACCTGGACGCCGCCACCCAGGTGGCCATCCTCGACGCGCTGGGCGAGGATTCCGTCGCCGAGGTCATCGAGGAGATGGAGACCGACACGCAGGTGTCGGTGCTCTCCAGGATGGGCACCGAAAAGGCCGCCGACGTCCTGGAGCAGATGGACGCGGACGAGGCCGCCGACATCATCGACGAACTTCCCGACGACCAGGCCGCCGACATCCTCTCCCAGATGGACGGCGAGGCCCGCGAGGAGGTCCAGGACCTCATGGACTACCCCGACCACCAGGTCGGGTCGCTGATGTCCACCGAGTACCTCACCTTCCCCGAGACGGCCACCGCGGCGGAGGTCCTGGAGTCGCTGCGCCGCCAGGACATCGACCACGAGCACATGCTGGCGGTGTTCGGAGTGGACTCATGGCAGAAACTGTCCACCGTGGTCCCCCTGCCGGAACTGGTGCTCGCTCCGCCGGACGCGGTTCTGTCGGACCTGGGGATGGAGCGTCTGGTGTCGGTGCGCGACGACTCTCCCATCCGCGACGTTGTGCAGATCCTGTCCAAGTACCGTTCGCTTTCCGTGCCGGTCCTGGATTCCGACGAGAATCTCGTGGGCGCGGTGACGGTGGACGACATCCTCGACGACCTCCTTCGCGCCGGCGGACGCCGGCTGAGAGGCTGAAATGTCCCGTCGCGCCCGTTGGATAGGCATCCTGTTCGCCCTGCTCGCCGCCATCGGACCCGGCATCGTGACGGGATCCGTCGACAACGACGTCGGCGGGATCACCACCTACTCGGTGGCCGGCGCCATGTACGGGTACAACTACATCTGGGCGCTGATCCCCTGCGCGGTGGTCCTGTTCATGGTCCAGGAGATGAACGCCCGCATGGGAATCGTGACGGGCAAGGGCCTGGCGGATCTCATCCGGGAGAACGCCGGAGTGAAGATCACGGCCCTGATCTTCGCGGGGCTCCTCCTGGCGGATCTCGCCAACACCACCACCGAGTTCGCGGGCGTGGCCGGGTCCATGGACATCTTCGGGGTCAGCAAGTACATCGCGGTGCCGATCTCCGCGATCGGCGTCTGGTTCCTGGTGGCCAAGGGCACCTACAAGATGGCCGAGAGGATCTTCCTCGTCTTCTCGCTCTTCCTGCTCTCCTACGTGGTTTCCGCGGTCATGGGACATCCCGACTGGGGCCAGGTCGCCCGGGCGGTGGTCCATCCGAAGCTGCAGACCGACACCGCCTACATCGCCCTCGGCATCGGACTGGTGGGCACGACCATCGCGCCGTGGATGCAGTTCTACATGCAGTCCGCCGTGATCGAGAAGGGACTCAAGATCGAGGACTACAAGTACACCCTGGCCGACGTCGCGGTGGGTTGCTTCCTCACCATCATCGTCGCCTTCTTCATCATGGTGGCCTGCGGTTCGACCCTCCACGTCCACGGCGTCGTGATCAACGACGCCGGCGACGCCGCCAAGGCGCTGCAGCCCCTGGCGGGGCGCCTGTCCTCGTACATCTTCGCAGCGGGTCTCTTCGTGGCGGCCATCTTCTCCGCCACCATCCTGCCGGTGGCCACGGCCTTCTACGTGTGCGAGGCCTTCGGGTTCGAGGCGGGCATCGACAAGACCCCCGCCCAGGCGCCCCAGTTCTACGCGCTTTTCACCGCAATCCTGGTGGTGGGGGCGGGCATCATCCTGATCCCGAACGCTCCCCTCATCAAGATCTCCGTCTGGTCGCAGATCATCAACGGGATCCTCCTGCCGGTGGTCCTGGTGTGCATGATGATCCTGATCAACGACAAGGAGATCATGGGGAAGCGTGTGAACGGACGCTTCTACAACGTCGTGGGGTGGGGAACCTCCATCGTGCTGTGCTCGCTTTCCCTCTGGCTGGTGGTCTCGGGGCTGCTCGGAGGCTGATCGGAGAGGGGCGGCCGCGGCGCGTCAGGCCGGGAACATCCCGGAGGCCCCGGGCTCGCGGCGCATCTCGGCGAGAGCCGCTTCCATCGCGGTGCGCACGCGTTCCACCAGCACCTTGGGGTCCTTGTTCTCCGCAAGCGCGGTGTCGACGGAAGGCAGGATCCGCACCCGCATGGTGCCCGGGTACAGGCGGAAGGCCTTCTTGTTGAGGATCCACCAGGTCTCGTCGATGACCACGGGGGTCAAAAGCGCCTCGGCGTCGACGGCGATGCGGAACGCTCCGCCCTGGAACGGCTGCAGCGCGCCGTCCACCGAGCGCGTACCCTCCGCGAATATGCAGAAATCGACTCCTTCGGAGAGCTTCTCGCGGACCTGGCGCCCCACCAGGCTGCGGGAACGGCGGTCGGAGCGGTCGACGAAAACGCAGTGCAGGGCCCGCATGGCCCCGCCGAACCACGGCCAGGAGGCGATCTCCTTCTTGGCGAGGAAGGCCGGAAAGCGCACCTGGACCATCATGATGGTGATGTCCAGCCAGCTCTGGTGGTTGGACACGAAGATCGTGCGCCTCTCCTGGAGGTTCTCCTGGCCTTCGACGCGAATTCGGAGTCCGAACAACGGAAAGACGGAATTTATCCAGGAGCGACACATCCACTTGATGGCCCCACCCCGCTTGAGGACGATCGCCGCGGGGATGAGCCAAAGTCCGTAGAAGAGGATGCATGCGGACATGAGCCCGAAGAACAGGGCGGCCCGCAGGGAGGCTGCCGCGCGCGCCAGCGGACCCGGGTCGGCCCGTCGGTTCACAGGCGGCAGTTCTCGATGGCGAACTGGAGGATGGCCGTGGCGCCCAGGGCTTCCAGCTCGTCCATGACCCTGCCCAGCTGCTTGACCGGAACCAGCGCCCGCACCGCGCGCCAGGCGGGATCTTCCAACGTGTTCACGGTGGGAGCCTGGAAGCCGGGCGTCACCTTCTCCGCTTCCGCGAGCCTCTCGCGACGGATATTGTATTCCACCAGACGGTAGGTCTGCGCGATCATGGCGCCCTGGAGCCGGCGGGCGAGCTGGCGGATTTCGGGGTCGTCCACGCGTTCCGGGCGGGCAACCAGCACCGTCTGGTAGGATCCGATCTCCGCGAGGATCCGCAGGCCGTTGTCGCGCAGCGAATTCCCGGTTTCGGTGATGTCCACGATGGCTTCGGCCAGTCCCAGCGGGACCATGGCTTCGCACGACCCCCCCACTTCCACGAAGCGGGGAGCCGCCCCGTGCTTCTGGAAGAAGGTCTCGGCCAGGCGCGGGAACGAGGTCGCGATGGTCTTGCCGTGCAGGTGCGAGGGGTCCAGGACCGGTCCGTTTTCCGGCACCGCGACCACGATGCGGCAGTGGCCCATGTCCAGGGGAAGCACTTCCGCGACGGTGGCGCGGCTCTCCTCCACGATGTCCTGGGTGGAGATCCCGGCGTCCAGGATGCCCGCGGCCACCAGCGTGGAGATGTCGTCGGTGCGCAACAGCACGAGCGAGGTGTCCGCCCCGGCGGGGATGCGCAGACTGCGGCCGTCCACCTTGAACCGGTAGCCCGCCTGCTTCAGGAGCGCGACGAGCGGTTCGTGGAGACGGCCTTTGGAGGGAATGCCGACCTGGATCATCCTTCGATTTCCTTGGGGGGACGCGAAGCCTTCTCGACCAGGCCCGAAACGCCGAACCGGCGCGCGAGCTCGACCATCACGTCGGCACCGGTACGGCCGCGGTGGTGGAGCAGGACCAGGGAGTGGAACCACAGGTCCCCCACTTCGCGGACCAGGTGGTCCGTGCCCTCTTCGGAGGCCGCTTCCACGGTTTCCCGGCACTCCTCCTCCACCTTTTCCAGGATCTTGGCGATGCCCTTGCGGTAGAGCTTGGCCACGTAGGATTGGTCGGGATCCTGGTTTTTCCGCTCTTCCAGGACCTGGTCCAGCGCCTCGAGGAGGGTGGATGGCTGAAGTTGGGTGGACATGGGGTGGCAAAGGTAGAACCTGTCCCCGGGGCGCGGATGGGAGGAGCGATCCCGAAACGCCGACGAAAACCGCCTTGGTCCGCTTCGAGCCCCGTCCCATGGCCGCCCTGGGAAAGACGGAAACTGGACCGGGGATGCCGGGTTTCGTCCGGATCGGGGACACGGGTTCCGCCACCGGTTTCCCGGGACTCCCATGAGGAAAAATCTGCCGACCGGAATCCGACCTGTGCTCCGCAGGTGGACAGCTTTGACAAAATCCGCCTCTTGACCTTGCCCGCGGACCATGCGATCATCTACGTTGTCGTCAAAATCCGACCTGGCCCGGCTCGTTCCGGGCAGAGCAGAAGAACACCACCACAGCAGATACAGAGGAGTCCAAGATGGCGAAGACCAAGGCGAAGACCAAGACCGCCAAGACCAGCAAGCCCAAGGTCGACCGCGGGGAAGCGTCGTACGTCGTGCAGGCCCGCAAGCTCAAGGCGCTCATCGACACCTTGAAGGACCAGAGCGGACCGGCCACCGAAGTCGCCGTCCTCAAGGAACTGGCCCGTCGCGGCTTTCCGGTCCATCCCCGCACGCTGGCACGCGAAGTCGAGCGGGCGCGCGAACTCGGCTACGCCGTGACCCGCGACCCCTCCGAGGAAGGCATCGTCTACGGCATCAAGGCCAACGCCGCGGTGGCGGAAGCCGTCGCGAACCTGGATTCGGTGCGCAAGGAGCTCCGCAAGGCGGGCCTTTCCATCCTCGAGAAGCAGGTCGCCTCGGCGATCAAGGTCATCAAGGCCTGAGGAGTCCCGGGCCGGCGGCCATCGCGCCGGCCCTCCTCTCCCGCGGAGAGGTTTTGCTCCATTTGGGGACTCCATGGCCAAACGCATCCAGTTTCTTCCCGCCGTCGATCTGATCGACGGCTGCGCCGTCCGCTTGGTCCAGGGCCGGAGGGACCGCAAGACCGTCTACAGCGAGGCTCCCTGGGAGATCGCGGATGCCTGGGGAAGGGGCGGGGCCGACCGGATCCATCTGGTGGACCTGGACGCGGCCTTCGATGGAAATTCCCGCAACGGCGAAGCCATTCGTCGGATGGTGCGCGCAACCGACTGTCCCACCGAGTTGGGGGGCGGCATCCGCACCGTGGACGACGCCGCGCGCGCCTTGGAAGAGTGGGGCGTGGGCCGGGTGATCGCCGGAACCGTCGCCGCCCGGGATCCCACCGTGGTGGAGGAGATGCTGGACCGGTTCGGCCCCGAACGGGTCATCGTGGGGATCGACGCCCGGGACGGGATCGCGAAGGTTTCGGGATGGGTGGAAGGCGAGGGACTGCGCGCCGACGACCTGGGCAGGGCCATGCGCGCCCTGGGGGTGCTCACCTGCGTGTTCACCGACATCGCGAAGGACGGCATGCTCCAAGGGCCGAACCTCGCCGCGACCACCGCGTTCGCCGAGGCGACGGACCTGGCGACCATCGTATCCGGAGGGATTTCCAGCCTGGAGGACCTTCGCGCCGTCATGGATCTCGCCCATCCCGGGATCGAAGGCGTGATCGTGGGGAAGGCCCTGTTCGACGGTCGGTTCCAGGCACGGGAAGCCGCCGGGATCCTGCACGGAGTCGGGCATTGAACGCGAGCCTGCGGGCGAACCTCCTGCCCGACGTGCGCCGGATGGTGGTGAAGGTGGGCACCCGCCTTCTGACCCACGAGGGCGGCGGGCTGGCACCCGAACAANTGGAAAGGGTGGTCGACCAGATCGTGGCGCTGCGCGGAAGCGACCGGCAGGTCGTGCTGGTGACTTCCGGGGCGGTGGGAGTGGGCATGGGAATCCTGGGCCATTCCGCGAAGCCGAAGTTGCTGGCCCAGAAGCAGGCTTGCGCGGCCGTCGGCCAGATCCGCCTGATGCACTTCTACGACGAAGCCTTCGGCCGCCGCGGCGTTCCCGTGGCCCAATACCTTCTCACGGCGGAAGACTTCCGCGACCCGGAGCGGTTCGGGAACATCCGGCAGGCCACGGAAGCGCTGCTGAAACGCGGTGTCGTGCCCATCGTGAACGAAAACGACGTCGTGGCCACCTCCGAGATCAAGGTGGGCGACAACGACCGGCTCTCCGCGGATGTCTGCCATTTCCTGGAAGCGGATCTTCTCGTGATCCTCTCCGACATCGACGGCCTCTTCACCGCCAACCCCAAGACGGACCCCACCGCGCACCTGATTCCGGTCGTGCACAGGGTCACGCCGGAGATCGAGGCCCTGGCGGGCGGGACCGGGAGCGTGGCGAGCACCGGCGGGATGATCACCAAGCTCATGGCCGCGCGCGCCGTCACCGAATCCGGATCGGCCTGCGTCATCGCCAACGGATTCACCGCCGATCTGCTGGCCATCGTGTCCGGAGCCCCGATGGGAACCCTTTTTCTGCCGGCCCCGCACAAGCTGGGCGCCAGGAAGCGCTGGATCCGGTTCGTTTCCACCCCCAAGGGCAAGCTGTTGCTGGACGAAGGGGCGGTTCGGGCCGTCCTGGAACGGCGGGCGTCGCTGCTTCCCGCCGGAATACGCAAGGTGGAAGGCACCTTCGCGGCCGGAACGGTGGTCGAACTGGCCACGCCGCGCGGCAAGGCCATCGCCCGCGGGGTTTCCAACTTCTCCTCCGCGGAGACATCCCGGCTTCTGGGGCATCCTTCCTCGGATTTCCAGAAGATCCTGGGGAAGACCGTGCCGACGGAAGCGGTCCACCGGGACAATCTTTTCGTGCTCTGAACCGGGACCCGAGCCACCTCCTGGGGACGGAAAATGGAGGGATCCCCCGGAACTGCTTGACGCCCCCTCTCCAAGGTGCCTAGAATGGGAGGATGAGCGATCCCCATCGAGCGGGACCCACACCTTCCCAAGGAGCGAGCGCAATGAGGAAACCGATCATCTGGGCGACGTCCCTGGTCGTGGCCATCCTGGCCGGGGTGTTGGTGTCGTGCGACAGCAAGGGGTCCGCTCCCACATCCTCGAACAACAGCAACAACGGTACGGGTTCGACCTCCTACCTGCTCTCGTTGACGTCGCCGCTGGCGCTGGACACCACCGTCCCCAACGGCACGACGGAGATCTGGGTCACCGGGAAGGTCCTTCCCGCCCAGGCCACCTCCGTCGTCGCCTCCTTCAACGGCACCACGGACACCGTCACCACCAACGGCGGTCTTTTCTCCATCCCCGTTTCCAACCTGCCCATCGGCCAGACCAGCGTGAAGGTGAAGCTCCTCGCCGACACCACCCAATTCGCGAAGATCCTCGTGCTCCGCCAGATCGGTGCACCGCAACTCCTGCCCGTGGTACCGGTCGGAGCATTGCCCACCGCCACGAGCTTCACCGATTCCGCGGTGATCCAGTTGAATTCTCCCAACAGCGCGAGCGACAGTATCTGGTACACCACCAACGGGGCGAGCGCGGCCATCACCTCCTCCGACCCCAAGGTGATTTCGGGCTCGAAGAAGACCTTGAACGGCACCACCACCATCAAGGCCATCGCCATCGAACACACGTCCTACGGGACCCTGACCTCGGACACCACGCTGGTCACCTATTCCATCAACCAGAAGGAAGGCACGCCTTACTTCAACGT
>JGI12269J14319_10004498_pt1 | contig 12690 bp, 10 predicted proteins | sample PeaSoiSIISIP2007_FD_14319 | JGI IMG/M metagenome (IMG submission 14319) | reverse complement strand
CGGCGCGGAACCAGCCGCACCGTTTCCGCGCCCAGCCAATTCTTAAATCCGGAAATCACCGAAGCTTTCCCCGCCGCGAGCGCTGCAAGCCCCACGTGAGCGACTTTCTCGGCTGTTTCGGGAGCGCGCCGCGTGTGGTTGCGCTGCCCCGCAACCTGAAAAAACTCTGTCTCGGTGGAACCGGGACAAAGCGCGCAAACGCGGACACCGTATTGCCGCACCTCTTCCGCGAGGCCCTCGGCAAAATGCAAATCAAACGTTTTCGTCGCGGCGTATGCCGAGATGTAAGGCACCGCCTGAAACGCCGCCGTGGAAGCCACGATCAGGATGTCCCCGCCGCCGCGCGCAATCATTCCGGGCAAGTAGAGGTGCGTCAGGTGCACCACCGCCGTCACATTGACTTGCGTCATTTCGATGAGCCGGTCGAGCCGCGCTTTGCGAAATTCGCCATAAGTGCCAAAGCCGGCGTTGTTCACAAGCAGGTCAATCGCGATGTTCTTTTCTTCGGTGAATGAAAAAATCTGCTGCGGACCGAGCGGTTGCGCCAGGTCCGCCACGCAGACGAGCGTGCGGATGTTGTTCTTGGCGCTCAGTTCCGCCGCGAGGCCCACAAGCCGGTCGCGCCGCCGCGCCGTCAGCACCAGATTCGTGCCGCCCGCCGCCAGTTCCCGCGCCAGTGCCGTGCCGATCCCCGCGCTCGCCCCCGTGATCAGCGCCCACTTGCCTTGCCAGTGATTCATGCCGTCCTCCAATGGGATTCTACAGGACGCACGCGGATTTTAGGAGAACACGATCCGCGTCGCACTGTGCCGAAAACGCACATCTTCGAAACCAGAATCCATTTACAGGTTGGATTCGGGGGTCCTGCAACTTTATTGACACTGTAAAAGTGTCGCCTCATAATCAGCCTGAAATTCCCCCTTCCTGAAGCTAATTTCCTCTTTCTATTTGTGTGAACCAGAGATTCGTCTCGGGCGCCAGTATCGAGGTCGTTTATGACGTTAGCCGTTCAAGCAATCAGTGACGCTGTATTCCGGGCGCTCACCGAGTCATCTCCAGATGGGATCGTGCTCGTCAATCAAGAGGGCCGCGTCATCCTCGTCAATGCGCAGACGGAGAAACTCTTCGGTTATGGCCGCGAAGAATTGCTGGGCCAGGCGATCGAAACTCTAGTGCCGGAACGATTGCGGGGGAGGCACCGCGGACACCGGGCCGGCTTCATGGGCCATCCGCAAGTGCGGCCCATGGGGGCCGGCCTTGAACTCTACGGCCTCCGCAAAGACAAGACAGAGTTCCCGATCGAGATCAGCCTCAGCCCCATTCAGACGGCAGACGGTTCTCTCGTTTGCGCCGCGATCCGCGACATTACGGACCGCAAGCGCATCGAAGAACGATTGCGCCGCCTGCTCGATTCCGCGCCGGACGCCATGGTGATTGCCGGAAACGACGGGCGAATCGTCCTGGTCAACACGCAAACCGAAAAACTGTTCGGATACAAGCGCGAAGAACTCCTCGGCCAGCCCGTGGAGGTGCTCGTTCCGGAACGATTCTGGAACCACCACCAGGCGCATCGCGGCAACTACATGGTGAATCCGCAAGCCCGTGCCATGGGAGCCGGCAGCGAACTGTACGGTCTGAAGAAAGACGGCACGGAATTTCCCGTGGAAATCAGCCTGAGTCCCCAGCAGACCGACGAAGGCATTCTGGTATCCAGCACGATCCGCGACATCACCGAGCGCAAGCGCGTGGATGATGCGTTGCGCCTGTCCGAAGCCAATTTCCGGGCCATGATCGAAGGCACCTACGGCGTCTATCGGGCGACGCCGGAAGGCAAATTGTTGGTGGTCAACAACGCGATGGTGAAAATGCTCGGATACGAAACCGCCGAGGAATTGCTGGCTCTGAACCTGGCAACCGATATTTTCGAAAAGGGCGAATACACGCCTCTCATGTTCGACCAGCCCGGCACGCGAAAGCAGTACGCCAAGTTGGAAGCGCATTGGAAACAAAAAGGCGGCAAGATTATTCCCGTTGAGATCAGCGGGCGCGCAGTGCGGGATGACAATGGGAAGGTGCTTTATTTTGAAGTGATCGCCGAAAATGTCTCCCATGTCCGGGGAGTCGAACAGAGGCTTCGCCACGTGCAAAAAATGGAAGCGATCGGACGCCTAGCCGGCGGCATCGCCCACGATTTCAACAATGTCTTGGGGGTCATCGTCGCCTATTCGGAAATGCTGGTCGAGAAGCTGCGCGACAACTCAGAACTTTCTCCCCTCGTGACGTCCATCACCAAGGCCGTCGAACGCGGAGGAACGCTGACGCGTCAACTCCTGGCGTTCAGCCGCCAGCAGGTCCTCGAACCGCAAGTCATATCCATCTCCGAACATCTGGCGGGCGTAAAAGACATGCTGGCGCGCGTCATTGGAGAAGACATTCAGCTTAAGATTCTTCCCGGCAATCCGAAGGTCCGCGTGAAAGTCGATCCCACGCAGCTCGAACAGGTCATCATGAACCTCGTGGTGAATGCGCGCGACGCCATGCCCGACGGCGGAAGGCTTACCATTGAAACCAGCGAGATCGATATCGACGATGAGTATTGCAGCCGGAACCCGGAAGCGCGCCCCGGCCGGCACGTGATGATGGCCGTGACCGATTCCGGCTGCGGAATGAGCCCTGAGGTCCTGTCCCGCATTTTCGAACCGTTTTTCACGACCAAGGAGCAAGGAAAAGGCACGGGCCTGGGCCTCGCGACGATCTACGGCATCGTGAAGCAAAGCGGGGGGCACATTTCGGCGTACAGCGAAGTGGGAAGAGGCACCACCTTCAAAGTCTATTTGCCGGTGACCCAGGAAGAGATCGATAAGCCACAAGCTCCCTCCGAAGAAAGAGTCGCCCCGCGCGGAGAGGAGACGATTCTGGTCGTCGAGGATGAGGAATCGCTTCGCAGTGTCACGCAGGAATTCCTTTCGAATAAGGGCTATCAGGTCATCATCGCCGAAGATTTCCAGAAAGCTGTGGAAATTTCTGAAAACAACTCGCGGCACATCGATCTGCTCATGACCGACGTAGTTTTGCCGGGGGCCAGCGGACCCAAGCTGGCCGACCGGCTGGCCACCAGCCGCCCGGATATGAAAGTTCTATTCGTTTCCGGCTACACGGCGGATGCTCTAGTCCACGGGGATTTGCATCGAACCGACTTCGCATTCCTCTCCAAGCCGTTTTCGCTGAATGCTCTGGCCCGGAAAATCAGGACGATCCTGGACTCGTAGCGCCTCTGACATGGAAACCTGGATTTGGCATGGCGCGGAGCTTCCACCATCAACCTCTTACGGCCTTCGAGCTTCGCTCCGAGAAATTCACTCCCAGATACTCGGATTACCCCCATTTACGTCTACCCGGAAGACTGTGCTAATCTGATTCGGCTTTCTCCAGTGGAGAGGTGTCCGAGTGGTTTAAGGAGCACGCTTGGAAAGCGTGTGTTGGGGAAACTCAACCGTGGGTTCGAATCCCACCCTCTCCGCCAGAATTCTCTTGCCTCGTGACGTTGACCAGGGGTTTCCCATTGAAGTATCTTTTCAACTCCGGTTCAGGGGTTTCTTGCAGCCAGGCGCCAATAACGAAATCCATTGAACTTCAGCTCCAATACTAGCCTCATCAAAGGAGTGTCATGCCCAAGAAAATCGATTCGCTCAATAAAAAGCTCTACGGAGCAATTACGGCAATGCTCACGGTGACTGATGTGAAGGCGGCGGCGGACTTTTATCGAAAGGCCTTCGGTTTTGCCAAGCGGGGAATCATGAATGGCCCGGACGGCAAGGCGATCCATGCGGAGCTGACGCTCCGGGGCACGACATTGATGCTGGGTCCGGAAATGCCGCAGATGGGGTCCCGCAGCGCGAAATCAATCGGCGCATCGCCGACGAGTTTGTATCTGCTGACAGAGAACGTCGACAAGGTGGTTGCAAAGGCCTTGAAACTCGGGGCCTCGCCAAAGGGACCAGTGATGGATATGTTCTGGGGTGACCGCTGCGGAACAGTTGTCGATCCGGATGGTTACGTTTGGATGGTCGCCACCCACGTGGCCGCACCCACGCCTCGGGAAATGCAAAAGAAGATGAAGGAGCAAATGGCGAGCCAATCGATGAGTGCTTCGAGTGGTTCCTGAGGGCGTCATTCCAGGCCAGGGCCCCGGTGATGCGATTGGTTAGCGCCTATTTCCGCAAAGGGTCGCGACGTCCATCTGTGCTCCCCGCAGATTGGCTATGGAAGAAACCTGCGCGGCCGCTAGTCCCTTTGCGAATCGAGATATCAGGGAAGGTGTGCGAAAAAGAACAGACACCACCTGAAACGCTTCTTTAGCATCTAAGTAGGTAAGTAGAAGAATTGTGCCAGAGTCAAGAATCGGGACAGTTTTTTTGTAAAGCCGCGTCTTGCTCTTCATTTTGTGGTGAGGCCTGGAGCAGTGAAGGTGCGGAGGAGGTTCAAGAACATGAGGATATTCGAGTGTGCCCGCGGATTTTCAAGGCCTCGATTGGGCAAGCAAATCTTGGGTACCCTGTTGTCGCTGGGTCTGTTGTTCGCGACATGGCCTCAGAACCTGTTGGCCTATCAAGACGCGCAACCTCCGGCGCAGGCCGCGCAGGCGCCTCCCTACACGCAACAGAGCGCTGAGCAGATACAGCAGTTGGTCGCGCCGATTGCCCTGTATCCGGATTCGCTTGTGGCGCAGATCCTGGCGGCGTCCACGTTTCCCGAGCAAGTCGTCCAGGCGGACAGATGGGTGCAGGCGCACCCTGATTTGAAGGGCGAAGCATTGGGTCAGGCTGTGGATCAAGAATCCTGGGACCCGAGCGTCAAGGCGCTCACGGCATTCCCATCCGTCCTTGGAAATATGGACAAGAACCTGTCCTGGACGTCTTCTCTGGGCGACGCCTATTACAATCAGCAGCAGGACGTGATGGATGCCGTCCAGGTGATGCGCCGGCGAGCGGAAGATGCCGGTAATCTTAAAACCACTCCACAGCAAACCGTAACGAATCAAGACTCATCGGTCGTCATTCAGCCTGCCAGCCCCGACGTGGTTTACGTCCCCGCGTACAATCCGTGGTTGGTTTACGGAGGTCCCATAGGGCCGTGGCCGGGGTGGTACCCGTATCCAGGAATCTGGTACGGCGGCCCGTACCTTTCTTTCGGAGTCGGCTTCGGGATCGGCTTTTTTGGCGGTTTTGGGTGGGGCTGGGGCCACTGGGGATTCGATTGGCATAACCGGTGGGCACTGTATGGCGGCGGCAGATACTACTCCCGGAGCAGCACATTTTACAACCGGAGCAATTTCTACCGTGGAGGTGTTGCGCGCGGCGGATTTGGCGCGCGCACCTTCGCAGGGAATGCCGCCGGACGCGGCGCAGTCTCCAACCGTCCAGGCGAAGCGGCTAGGCCTTTCAACGGAAACAACCAGGCTGCTCGAGGATACGCGGCGCCCCGCGGTCAGACCGGCACCCGCTCGGGCGCCTTCAGCGGGTATGCTCAGGGCGGACAGGCAAGGAGCTATTCTTCACGCGGAAGCGCCAGCGTTGGTAATGGAGCGCGTGGCGGTGGAGGTGGGGCAGCCCGTGGCGGCGGTGGAGGATCTCGCGGCGGCGGTGGCGGGCGTCGGTAATCGAGGCGGACGCTCTACTTTTAAGCTGAACGCCTCGAGCGGAGCATAGAGCACGCCGGGATTATGTTCTCCGGAGATCGCGAAATTTAGAAATGGAGAAAAGCCATATGCAGCGAATGAAGCTGAATTTCGACAAATCCTATTGTGCTCATCTACCTAAATTAGCCGCGGTCGCCATCCTTCTGGCGGGTTGGTTTCCTATCTGTTCCATGGCGCAGCAGGGCCAGAAAACATTTTCATCAGCGGAAGATGCGAGCAACGCGCTCGTCACGGCAGCGCAGAATAACGACGAAAAAGCGATGCTCGACATCCTCGGACCGGACGCAAAGCGAATCGTCTCGTCGGGAGATGAAACCGAGGATGCCGAAGCCCGCGCTAATTTCGTACAGAAATATCAGGAAATGCATCGCCTGGTAAAAGAACCGGATCGAACCACGACCTTGTACATTGGAGCGGAGAATTGGCCCACTCCCATACCGCTCGTGAACAAGGGGAGTTCATGGTATTTCGACACCGAAGCGGGCAAGAAAGAAATTTTGTACCGGCGAATTGGCGAGAACGAAATATCGACGATTCGTGTTTGCCAGGAACTTGTGGCGGCGGAAAAGGAATATCGCTCCACGCAAAACAACGTGTACGCCCAAAAAATCTTCAGTGATGAAGGCCAGCACAACGGCCTTTATTGGAAGGCTGCGGATGGCGAACGCCAGAGCCCCATCGGGCCGCTCGTGGCGTCAGCCGTTGCCGAGGGATATGTCAAAAACCAAAACGGCGCTCCGACTCCGTACCGCGGTTACTATTACCGCATTTTGACGCGTCAGGGAGAACATGGCCGAGGCGGCGCGAAAAGTTACATTGTAAACGGCAAGATGACTCAGGGCTTCGCTTTCGTGGCCTATCCAGCGGAATACAGGTCGTCCGGTGTGATGACATTTATCGTTACTGAGGACGGAGTCGTGTATCAAAAGGATCTCGGCAAAATGACCGACGTTCTCGTCAAAGCCATGCAGGAATACAACCCCGATTTGAGTTGGAAGAAAGCTGAGGATCAGCAGGTGCAGTCTGCCGGCGACCAGTCAGCTAAGTAAGAGTTTCTCTGCCGCTGAACTCGCTCCGGCGGACTCATGCCCAATTGAGATACCGCAAAATCGCGAATTATTGGTCAGTGCTTATTCCCGCAGAGGGTCGCGACATCCATCTGCAGGTTTTCGTCCATTTGTGCTCCCCGCAGATTGGCCGAGGAACACATCTGCGCGGCTGTCAGACCCTCCGCGCCGCGAAGATCGGCGCCCTGAAGGTTTGCTCCGCCGAGGTCGGTGCCGCGAAGGACTGCGCCATCGAGAAGAGCGCCGCTTAAGTCCGAATTCCGCATACTGGCATCCGTGAGGATGGATTTTGAGAGATCCGCATTTTTCAAGCGGGCGTTATTCAAGTTTGTGGAGACCAGGTAGGACTCTGCAAGATTCGCCATCGTGAGATTGGAGTTTTCCAGATTCGCCTCCCGCAGATCCGCTTTCTTAAGGCTCGCTCTCTGCATGGAGGCGGATTGCAAATCCGATTTGTAGAGATTGGCGCCGTCGAGCGTGGCGTCGAGAAGCGTTGACTCGGAAAGCACAGCGAAAGACAAATTGGCATCCCGCAAATCGGCGCGGTCAAGGTTAGCATTTCCCAGGTCCGCCTCCGGGAGCGCCGCACGCGCCAGCTTGGCGCGATCCAGCACTGCAAACCGTAGGTCCACCTGGCGAAGGTTCGCCTCCCGCAAATCCGCTTCCGAGAGATAGGCATTCCGCAGGTCGGTTCGCCAGAGGTGTGCTTTCACGAGAAATGCGCCATACGCCTGGATGTGGCGCAGCTTGAGCCCATTGAGGTTGGCCCCTTTGACATCGGCGATTTCGTCTTCTCGTCCCGTCCAGCCCGGAGGTTTCGTGGAAACGTCAGCTTCCGTCAGCTGTGCAAAGGGGTTGTAGCCAAAAGTCCAAAGGACATCGGGCGCCCACGACCTGATTCCGGGAGCGGGCGACTGTGCAGTGGCGCGATAGCCGTGTGGGACTCCCAGAAACGTGCCGATCGAGAGGAGGAAAAGGACGAATCCAATAGCCGGCGGCGCAGCTCTAAAGGCAAGTACCATTCTTCTGCTGGAAGGCTTCTGTTTGGCGCTAGGGCGAGGCGTCTCGTGTCCAAACGCTCTCCCAGCCATTCTTGGAAAGTTCATGGCGGCGGTGATGGCGCCCGCGACAAGCAGGATGTGCAGCGTCGTGCCGCGCAAATCCTCAAGCGTCAAATATCGGCCCCAGAATAGAAGTACCGTGGCGGGCGGAACCCAATAGAGGACCAAGATCGCGATTGCAGCTTCCAGGAACGCCAGAGGGGATTGAGATTTTCTGAGCCAATTGAAGTGCATGCGCGCCGACCACCGGGCATACCAGGGCAGACACGCGTCAAGTTTTCTTCCGTCTGGAAAAATTGCGGGCAATTGCGCAATTCCATCCCAAAGGCGCTGCATGTAGAGTTGAAAGCATAGATACAAACTGAGTATCACCACCGGGCCGAAGAGATAAAAGGGGATGAACGGCAGAGTGGTTTGCAGACCGGAAAGCGGCAGGGCCGACGAATTCTTCACCAGTTGAGAATCCGGCGTCGTAAATATTCTCAACCACACCAGCCCGTTCAGCAGCAACGTTAGACACGTGAGCCAACCGGCTCGCTTGGCCACCTCGCGGACGAGCTTCAATCCCTCGAAAGGGGAAAGGGATTCCGGAAGGATCGCGCCGAACAGGTTTGTTCCGGCAAGTTGCGCGCTGAGGAGTCCCGTCGCGCCGTGCATGTCGGCGGCCTGAAGATTGGATTGCTGGAGCTGCGTCCCAAGCAGGGTTGCTTCCGCCAGATTTGCCTGGACCAGAGTCGCGCCGCGCAAATCCGTAAGAGTCAGATCGGCTCCCTTCAAATTTGTCTTGTGAAGGAAAGCGTCCGGGAGCCGGGTATCGACCAGATCGGCGTATTCCAGATTTTTTCCTGAAAGATCCGCTCGAATGCCTGCCTCGCCATTGGAATCGAGCCAGACGCCGTGATTCTCAACGAATTCGCGCAAATCTCTCCCGGTGAGCCTGTCTCCGCTCCCTATCTTGGAAGCCACTGGCTTTTCGTGTTCTGCGGTTATAGCCATGATTTAAGCCTTAAAGCGCTTGCGCGGCCGCGCAGTATCAGTATAAGGATGAATCCCCCAGGTAGACGGTTCTTCTTCCCGAATGGGGACAATAGTGGACTAGAACACGGTGTTTGGTTACCTACCCGTTAGTCCAGAATGAGTACAGGTGATCCAGGAATGCAGCAGGGGATTTCGGGCATTTTCTTGCCGGTATTTGCAGCGGACAAGTGAGGTATCTCCCTTTTGAGCGTGTTTTTGCACTATGCTGGAGGTGGCCCGCCTGCAAGGGACCACCAATGACCCTCAGTCACCTTCAAGTATTGGCTGGCTTCGGACTATTACTGCTCTTGCCACCAGGCAGCCGATCAGACTCTTTAATTCGAGCCTATGTGAAAAGTGAATCCACCTCTACTGGATCGAATTCGGGGTCTCAGGCGCTTTCCGCTGACGGCGAGGCATCCCTTCGCAATTTCCTCAATGCGGCGGAGATGCCCGATCTCCATTGGCCGAATTTTACGAACTACCAGAAAGAGGTCACAGAGTTTTATGACGCCTTTAACGGGACCCTTCCCTGGATTGATCAGGGCAAACCTACGGCCCAAGCGCGCGCCATCATCCAATCCTTGAAGAATGCTGCAGACAAAGGGCTCAGGCCGGAGGATTATGACGGACCGCAATGGGACGAACGTCTCGCTAGATTTGAGCAATCCACAGCCGTATCGGAATCAGACCTTGTGAGTTTCGATCTCGCGCTCACGGTTTCTACCATGAGGTATGTCTCCGACCTGCACATCGGACGAGTCAATCCTCGTTTGTTTCACTTCGGGCTCGACATCGATCATCATCAGATCGATCTGTCCGAATTTCTCAGGCAGAAACTCGTCGGTGCTATGGATATTGATGCTGTTCTCCAAACCGTTGAACCGCCGTTTCCCATTTACCGCCGGACACAGGATGCATTGAAAAAATACATGGAGTTCGCCCGCCTCGATGATGGCGAGCTTCTTCCCGTTTCCCCGCGCGCGATTAGACCAGGTGATCCTTACGCCGGTGCGCCTCGGCTCGCGAGGTTGCTGGCACTCCTGGGAGATTTTCCCGGGGAACGCGGGGAGGCCTACACGGAAGGGAACTACCAAGGCGCTCTCGTCGAAGCGGTGAAGCATTTTCAATTGCGCCACGGGCTCGAACCAGACGGCATCCTCAACGCGCCAACGCTAAAAAAACTGAATACCCCGCTGAGCCGCCGCGTTACGCAGCTTCAACTCGCGATGGAGCGCATGCGTTGGTTGCCGCACCAGTTTAAGCGGCCGCCCATTGTAGTGAATATTCCGGAATTCCGGCTCTACGCCGTCAATGAGGAATACCGCACCGTCTTCACCATGAACGTAGTCGTAGGGAAAGCCTATGGCCACCAGACGCCCGTTTTCGCGAACGCGATCAGGTCCGTGATCTTCCGGCCCTACTGGAATGTTCCTCAAAGCATTCTGGAAGCTGAGTTGATACCTCAACTCGAGAAGAACCCCTCCTTCTTTTCCGAAAACTCGTATGAAATCGTGGATAAGGACGATAGAGTCGTTAGCGAAGGACCAGTGAGCGAGGAGGTCGAAGCGCAGCTTCTCGCTGGAAAGTTGAGTGTCCGGCAAACCCCCGGCCCCCAAAATGCTCTCGGCTTGGTAAAATTCGAATTTCCCAACCGGTATGACGTCTACATGCACGGCACACCCGCTCAGGCATTATTCTCCAGGTCTCGTCGCGATTTTAGCCACGGATGCATCCGCGTCGAAGATCCCGTCAAGCTGGCGAATTGGGTGCTTCAAGATATGCCGGAGTGGACTGGAGAAAGCATCCGATCTGCAATGAACGGCGAAGAGACAATGGAAGTCAAACTAGCGGAACCTATTCCCGTGCTGATCTTTTATAGCACCTCGGTGGTGTTGGAAGGCGAGGAGCCGCATTTCTTTGACGACATCTATGGCCTGGATGCGGACCTGGAACGAGCCTTGGCGCAACACGTTCCATAGACATCGGGTCAGGACTTCCGAAGAAGAATTGAGAACTTACCAGCGGCGAATCCGGCCTACATCCACGTGAACGAAGCGCGACTCCGGGTAGTAGCCGACTCCTCCACGGTGAAGGGTGAGCGCGACGTCCCGCAATTTTGAGGTCGAGACACCCGGCATGCGGATATCGATAGCCTCTCCCTGCATATGCAAACTATGAGAAGCGACACCCAGCGTGGTGCGGCGGAGAAATTCGTTGCTCCAAGGCGTGCGGTAACCGCAAATAATGTCGATCTCGGATTCGGGCCGCCCGACGGCGGCCGTCAAATCGTGCAGCAGGTCAAACACGCGCCGGTCCAGCTGGATCACATCGCCGGTGCGATGATCGCGCAGGAACCGGTCCAGGCGGTCGATGGCTGAGGGTATGTAACCGTCGCCCGCCCGATAGACCACATCGATCCGTTCGTTGGTGTGGGTGTGGTAAAGCCGCAACCGGTAGATCGGTTCGGGCTGCGCAGGATCTTCCGCAGCGAGAGACGAAGCACAGATTCCGAAGAGCAAGATCAACAAGCCGAATGCGTGTGGAACAAATTTTCGCCAGCTCAAGTTCGGCCTTCCCCAGTCCCTTGACATGCGCAAGAAATCACGCCAAAGGTGATTTTCTCATGGATAGCGCCGTATTTGTCGTGGATTATTTTCATGGTTTGTGACTATGATCACAGACTCTCGAGGAAAAAAATCTCTACGGAAATTGAAATGTGAGTATCTTTGTTTGGAAAAGCTCCATTGGATAAGAGGAAGCCATGGTCAAGCAGAACACGAATGCAGAAATGCCGGAGGATAAAGTTCCGGCAGCTCTGGTCGAAACGATCCCCCTATGGCAACTGGATATCGCCGAAGTGACCGGGCACAACCTGGAAGCCCGGGGCCGGGACGAAGTGAACCGGCTACTCGGATCTGGCTGGCGTCTGCTCCTTATTTACACGTTGAAGTTCCAGGAGGGAGGCGTGTGGCGCGAACGCCCAATGGCGATTCTCGGGAGATTGAGAAACGGTCAGAAACCATTCCAACTTGAATAGAATCCTACTGGTCAATTCCTAGCGCTCCCACTTGCCTGCGCCATGTCCTTCACCAAGGGAGTGCGATTCGGCGTTCGCTCCAGCGATTTGTCAAATGCGGCTGCTGCCTGGGCAGGTTGGCGCGCTTCCAGAAGCATTTCACCGTACAACTCCATGGCAGGTTTGATCGGATCCGGCGGGCCTGAAGGAGCAGCCATCGTCTCCTCGACGTCGGCCGCTTCCTTTGCCAGGCGGACGGCGTCGTTTTTTTGTCCCTGGGCCAGTTGGGCGGCGGCTTGGACTTTCTTTTCCATTATTGTGAATGGTTTTGCCGCGCAGGCACTGGCGCTCGATGCCTTCATTGCCGGGGTTGCGATCCACTGCCTGCTTCGCCAGCTCGGTCGATTGTTGGGCCACCTCTTTCTTCAACGCCTGGCACCAGACTTTGCTTCTTTCATTGCACAGGTACTAGTCCCAAAGACTGTCCATGCTGGACAATACCCAACCAGCTTTCTATCTCACTAGCTCGGACACTATTGCTATTACGTCGTTGGTATCTGTGCTCTGTGTCACGAAACGGCGTGATGTCAGTCATATCGGCCAATGGATCGGATCGCTAAAGTGCAATTCGTAGATGTAGTTGGAGGTGGCCAATGAGTCTGCCCCGGTTTACCGCGAAATCCTGGAACGGAAGACATCTGAAAATCAGGCTGGTAACGCCAGAGGAACGAGCCGGAATCGTTCAAGATGCGGTCGCAAAAAAAGTTTTGCAGAACGTTAAGAGCCTCGGGTTTGAACTAGGTCATGAGTTGAAAGACTGGCGGGAGG
>JGI12269J14319_10004496_pt1 | contig 12693 bp, 10 predicted proteins | sample PeaSoiSIISIP2007_FD_14319 | JGI IMG/M metagenome (IMG submission 14319) | reverse complement strand
CCCGCCGGCGCCCGTCGCCGCGCGCCTCGTCGATCGCGGCGAGCAGCGCGGCCGGCTCGCCCACGGGGGCGAGGCACGTCCCCGCGCGGCACACGTAGGCGCGGTCGTCGTTGCGGCCCTCCCACAGCGGCGAAGGCGTCGGCTCGCCCCAGGCGAGGACGGCGTCGGGGAGGAAGCGGCTGCGGGCCGAGGCGACCAGGTCGGGCCGGTCGCCCGCGACGACGATCTCGAGGGGGCCCTCGTCGAGCAGCACGGCCGCGCCGAGGAGGTGGGGGAACGCGATCGGTGACGACGAGAGCGCGGCGCCGGCCGCGGCGACGCTCTGGCGCGCCCGCTCGACCAGCGCCTCGTCGCCGGCGAGCGCTCCGAGCCGGGCGAGGGCGCTCGCCGCGACCGAGCCGGCGGCGGGGGTGACCCCGTCGTAGGTGTCCCGTGGGCGCACGACGAGGCGCTCCGCGTCCGAGCCCGTCGAGTACCAGCCACCGTCCTCGGCGGAGAACAGCTCGATGAGGCCGTTCGCGGCGGCGATCGCCTCCGCGGTCCAGCGTCGCTCGCCCGTGGACTCCCCGAGGCGCGTGAAGCAGTCGACGAGCCACGCGTAGTCGGCCGCCACCGCCAGGTGCGCCGCCCTGCCCGCCTGCCAGGAGCGGAGCCAGCGGCCGTCGGGGCGCCGCAGCGAGGCGAGCAGGAACTCGCCGATCCGCACGGCGGCGTCGCGCCAGTCCGCCCGCCCGGTCGCGGCGCCCGCCTCGGCGAGGACCGAGCACGTCATCGCGTTCCACTCGGTGAGCACCTTGTCGTCGATGCCCGGGCGCACCCGCGACGAGCGCGCCTCGAAGAGCGCCTCGCGGCAGGCCTCGATCTCCGGCGGCCGCAGCAGGTCGGCGCGGACGTGCCGGTGCAGGATCGAGCGGCCCTCGAAGTTGCCCTCGGCGGTCACGCCGTACCAGTCGGCGGCGAGGCGGGCGCGCTCGGGACCGAGCACCGCCTCGAGCTCGGCGGGGGTCCAGGTGTAGAAGCGGCCCTCCTCGCCCTCTGAGTCGGCGTCCTCGGAGGAGCGGATCCCCCCGCCGGGGTCGGCCAGGTCGCGAAGCACGTAGCCGAGCGTCTCGTCGAGCACCTGCGCCCAGCGCTCGTCGCCGGTGAGCTGCCAGGCGTGGAGGTAGACGCCGGCGAGCGCGGCCTGGTCGTAGAGCATCTTCTCGAAGTGCGGCACCAGCCAGACGCGGTCGACGGAGTACCGGGCGAAGCCGCCGCCGAGGTGGTCGTAGATGCCGCCGGACGCCATGGCGGCGAGCGTCGTCGTGACCATGTCGAGCACGCGCCACCCGCCGGCCGGGGCGCCGTCGCCGCCCGGCACGCCGACGCCGCCCGGCACGCCGACGCCGGCGAGGTCCGCCCGCAGCATCAGCTCGAGCATCGGGGCCTGGGGGAACTTCGGCGCCCGTCCGATGCCGCCGTGCTCGGGGTCGTACATCTCGGCGAAGCGGGCGACGGCCTGGCGCAGGAGCAGGGACGCCGGCGGCGGACCGGCGGCGGCGGAGCCGTCGGCGTCATCCGCCTTCGGCGGCGCGAGGCGCGAGGCGACGGCACCGGTCAGCTCCTCCGCCTGGGCGACCAGCTCCTCGCGCCTCGTCGTCCAGGCGTCGGCGACCGCGGCGAGCACAGCGGTGAAGGCCGGCATGCCGTGGCTCGCGCGCTTGGGGAAGTACGTGCCGCCGAAGAAGGGCCGGCCGTCGGGCATGGTGAACACCGTGAGCGGCCAGCCGCCGTGGCCCGAGAGCGCCTGCACGGCCTCCATGTAGACGGCGTCGACGTCGGGGCGCTCCTCGCGGTCGACCTTCACGGGCACGAAGCGCGCGTTGACCACCTCGGCGGTGGCCTCGTCCTCGAAGGACTCGTGCGCCATGACGTGGCACCAGTGGCAGGCCGAGTAGCCGATCGAGACGAGCAGCGGACGGTCGAGCTCGCGGGCGCGGGCGAACGCCTCTTCGCCCCACGGGTACCAGTCGACCGGGTTGTCCCGGTGCTGGCGCAGGTAGGGGCTGGTCTCGTCGGCGAGGCGGTTCACCGCGCCGCCTCGCGGCTCGGCCCGGTCCCGGTGAGCTCGGCCCGGCGGACCTTGCCGATCGCGGTTCGCGGGAGCGCCTCGACGAGGACGAGCTCCTTCGGCGCCGCCCACGGCCCGAGCTCGTCGCGCACGAGGGCGCGCAGCTCGCCGAGGGCGGGCGCCGGCACGCCGGGGGCGGGGACGACGTAGGCGACGAGGCGCTCGCCCCACTCCGGGTCGGCGACGCCCGCCACGGCGACCTCGGCGACACCGGGGTGGCGGCCGAGCAGCGTCTCGACCTCCACCGGCCAGACGTTCTCGCCCCCCGAGATGACCAGGTCGGTCAGCCTGCCGTGCACCACGAGTCGACCGTCGTCGCCGAGCTCGCCGGCGTCGCCGGTGGGCAGCCAGCCGTCGGCGTCGCGGGGGTCGGTGCCGTCGCGGTAGGCGCGCAGCAGCATCGGACAGCGCAGCATGACCTCGCCGCCCTCGCCGATGCGGACCTCCACGCCCTCGAGCGGCAGGCCGTCGTAGACGACGCCGCTGCCGGTCTCGGTCATGCCGTAGGTGGCGACGCAGTTCGGCGCCACCTCCTCCGGCGTTGCCGATCCGCCGAGGACGACCCGCCGGAACGCCGCGGCGCCGTCGCCGAGCCGGCGGAGCGCCGTCGGCACGAGCGAGACCAGGGTGGCGCCGCGCCCGCGCGCCGCGCCGAGCACCGCGTCGGCGTCGAAGCCCGCCAGGACCTCGAGCGGCGTGCCGGTGTGCAGCGCCCTGGTGACGACCGAGAGCCCGCCCACGTGGGCGAGCGGCAGGCAGCACAGCCAGCGGTCGGCCGAGGGGTCGACGCCGAGGTACGCGCTCGTCGCCTCCGCCGAGGCCGCGACGGCGGCGTGGGTGAGCACGACGCCCTTCGGCGCACCCGTCGTGCCCGACGTCGCGATGACGAGGGCGTCGCCCTTCTCGACCGGCACGGCTGCCGCGAGGGCGCGCTCCTCGCCGTCGGCGCCGAGGACGGCCGCAGGCCGCAGCGCCTCGACGAGGCGCCGGCGCGCCGCGAGGGGCAGCCGTTGGTCGAGCGGCAAGACGGCGTCGCCGGCGTCGAAGCAGCTGCGCATCGAGTCGACGAAGGCCTCGCCTGCCACGAGGTCGAAGGCGACGAGGCGGCGCACGGCGGGTAGCCTAACGGCCGCCATGAGCCACGAAGAGCCGGCACTGCCCGCCTGGAAGGCGGCCGGCAGCTACCGCGACATCCGCTACGAGACCGCCGAAGGCATCGCGAAGATCACGATCTGCCGGCCGGAGGTCCACAACGCCTTCCGCCCCCAGACGGTCGCCGAGCTGTCGGCGGCCTTCGAGAAGGCCCGCGACGACCCGGAGGTGGGGGTCGTGGTCCTCACCGGCCAGGGCACGAAGGCCTTCTGCTCGGGCGGCGACCAGAGGATCCGCGGCGAGGACGGCTACCTGGGCGACGACGACGTCGCCCGGCGGGGCATCGGGCGCCTGAACGTCCTCGACCTGCAGATCCAGATCCGGCGGCTGCCGAAGCCGGTCGTGGCGATGGTCGCGGGCCACGCCATCGGCGGCGGCCACGTCCTCCACCTCGTCTGCGACCTCACCATCTGCGCCGACAACGCCCGCTTCGGCCAGACGGGCCCGCGCGTCGGCAGCTTCGACGCCGGCTTCGGGGCCGGGCTGCTGGCGCGGACGATCGGCCTGAAGCGGGCGAAGGAGATCTGGTTCCTCTGCCGCCAGTACGACGCGGAGCGCGCCTTCGCGCTCGGTCTCGTGAACGCCGTCGTGCCGCTCGAGCGCCTCGAGGCCGAGACCGTCCAGTGGTGCCGGGAGATGCTCGCCCTCTCCCCGATGGCGCTGCGGCTCCTGAAGGCCGGCTTCAACGCCGCCGACGACGGGCTGGCCGGCATCCAGCAGCTCGCCGGCGACGCCACGATGCTCTTCTACATGAGCGAGGAGGGCCAGGAGGGGCGGAACGCCTTCGTCGAGAAACGGCCCCCCGACTTCTCCCGCTTCCCCCGGAGACCGTGACCGGTGCGCCCGCCGCTCCGGCGCCCCCGTCCGGCCGCGCACCCGGCCAGCGCGTGACGAGCGCGCGGAGCTGGGTCCTCGGGGCACGCCCCCGCACGCTCCCGGCCGCGCTCGTGCCGGTCGCCGTCGGCGTCGCCGTCGCCGCGGCGACGGGCCGCGTCGTGTGGTGGCGCGCCGCGCTCGCGCTCGTCGTCGCGCTCTCCATGCAGATCGGCACGAACTACGCCAACGACTACTCCGACGGCAAGCGCGGCACCGACGAGCACCGGGTCGGCCCGACACGCCTCGTCGCCGGCGGCCTCGCCCCGGCCCGGGCGGTGCGCCGCGCCGCCGTCACCGCCTTCGGGATCGGCGCGATCGCCGGGCTGGCGCTCGCCGTCGCCACGTCGCCGTGGCTCGTCCTGGTCGGCGCCGCCTCGATCGCGGCGGGCTGGCTCTACACCGGCGGCCCCCGCCCCTACGGCTACCTGGGCCTCGGCGAGCTGTTCGTCTTCGTCTTCTTCGGCCTCGTCGCGGTGGTCGGAACGGCCTACGTGAGCTCGGGGCGGGTCACCGCGCTGGCCTTCGTGGCCGCGGTGCCCGTCGGGCTGCTGGCGGTGGCCCTGCTCGTGGTCAACAACCTGCGCGACATCCCCACGGACGCGCTCGCCGGCAAGCGCACGCTCGCCGTCCTGATCGGCCCGGGCCCGACTCGCGCCCTCTACGTCTCCTGCGTGGTCGTCGCCGTGCTCTGCTCGGCGGCGGTCGCGTCCTGGCGGCACTTCGCGCTCCTCGGGCTGCTCGCGGCGCTGCTGGCCGTCTCGCCGGTCCGCCGGGTGCTCGGCGGCGCCGAGGGCCGCTCCCTGGTCGAGGTGCTCGGCAAGACCGGCCTGCTCCAGCTCGGCTTCGGCGCGCTGCTCGCGATCGGCATCGCCCTGTGACCGGGGAGGGCGCCGCCACCGGGGGCGGGAGCGACGGCGGCGCCCGCTCAGGGCTCGGCGAGGAAGCGCCGGAGCTCGTCGGCGAAGGCGACCGGCCGCTCGAAGGCGACGGCGTGCCCGGCGCCCGCCACGACGGCGGCCCGTGCGTTCGGGCCGATCGCTCGGGTCATGCGCTCGGCCAGGGCGACGAACTTGGCGTCGTTCTCGCCGGCGACGGCGAGCACCGGCATCGCGAGCTCGCCGAGACGCTCCCAGCACGGCGCCTGCCGGCCCGTCCCGAGCGCCCGAAGCGCCGCGGCGAGTCCCGCCGTCGTGTTCACGCGGCGAGCTTGGCGGTCCGCCTGTTCCGGGGTGAGGTGGGCGAAGAGCGGTCCGGAGAGCCACTCGTCGAGGAACCCCTCCAGGCCGAGCCCCTCGAGGCGGTCCGCCAGGACCTCGTCGGAGGCGCGGCGGGCGTCGCGCTCCGCCTCCTCGGCGATGCCCGGGGTCGCGCCCACGAGGACGAGGCGCTCCACGAGCTCCGGCGCCGCGAGCGCGAGGACGAGGCAGATCCGCCCGCCCATCGAGTAGCCGACGTAGGTCGCCCTGCCGCCGGCCTCGCCGAGGAGGCGGGCCGCCTCGGGAAGGTCGCGCGCCGCGCAGCCGGCCGAGCCGCCGTGGCCGGGCAGGTCCACGGTGACCACCTCGTGGGCCGCCTCGAGCTCGCCGGCGATCGCCCGCCAGGAGCGAGCGCTCTGGGTGAAGCCGTGCACCAGCACGACGCGCGGCCCGGACCCGGCGCGCCGAACCGCCAGGCCGCCGCCCGGCGGCGTCGCTCCCTCGCCCATCGCCGATGACCGTACAGGCCGACTTCGCCGCCACGCTCGTCGACGAGTGGGCCCGCGCCGGGGCGCGCGACGCCGTCGTCGCTCCGGGCTCGCGCTCGGCGCCGCTCGCCACGGCCCTCCTCGCCGACCGGCGGGTGCGGGTCCACGTCCGCCTCGACGAGCGCTCTGCAGCCTTCTACGCGCTCGGCATCGCCCTCGAGTCGGGCCGGCCGGCCGTGGTCGTGACGACCAGCGGCACCGCCTCGGTCGAGGTCCACGCCGCGGTGGTCGAGGCCGACCTGGCGGGCGTGCCGCTGCTCGTCTGCACGGCGGACCGGCCGCCCGAGCTGCACGGCGTCGGGGCGCCCCAGACCGTCGACCAGGTCGGCGCGTTCGGCGGCGCCGTCCGCTTCGCCTGGAGCTCCGGCGTGCCCGACGAGGCGGGACGCCCCGCGTGGCGCTCCATCGCCGCCCGCCTCGTCGCCGAGGCGGTGCACGGGCCGCGCGGCCCGGGCCCGGTCCACGCCAACCTGGCGTTTCGCGAGCCGCTCGTCGGCGGGGTCGACTCGCCCCCGCCGGGACGCCCGGACGGCCGGCCCTGGCACGACGCCGTGAACGGGCCCGCCGCGCCCGAGGCGACGGTCGAGCGGCTGCTGGAAGAGGTCGCCGGCGTCGAGCGGGGCCTCGTCATCGCCGGACGGGGCGCCGCCGGCGCCGAGCCGGGGGGCGGGCGGGAGGCCGTGCTCGGGCTGGCCCGGGCGCTCGGCTGGCCCGTGCTCGCCGACCCGCTGGCCTGGCCCCGCCAGGCGTTCGGGCGGCCCCACGTCGTCGTCGCCGCGGCCGACCAGATCCTGCGGAGCGAGCGCGCCCGGGCGCGACTCGCGCCCGACGTCGTGGTCCACCTGGGCGCCCCGCACGCCTCCAAGGTGCTCGGCTCGTGGTCGGCCGCGCTCGCCGACGGCGGCACGAGGCACGTCCTCGTCGACCCCTACGGCCGCTACCAGGACCCGGACCGGGTGGCCGCGCTCGTGGTGCGCGCCGACCCGGGGCGCCTCGCCACCCTCGCCGCCGAGCGCCTCGATCCGCGCGACCCGTCCGCCGGCCCGTCGGCGTGGCTCGCGCGCTGGGACGGCGCCGAGTCGGTCGCCCAGGGCGTGATCGACGCCGTGCTCGAGGCGCACGAGGGGCTGACCGAGCCGGGCATCGCGCGGGAGCTGTTCGCGCTGGTGCCGGACGGCGCCACCCTCGTCGCCTCCTCGTCGATGCCCGTGCGCGACGTGGAGTGGTTTGCCGGGCCAAGGGAGGGGGCCCCGCGGGTGCTGGCGAACCGGGGCGCCAACGGGATCGACGGCGTGGTCTCGACGGTGCTCGGCGTGGCGGCCTCCCGCCACGAGCGCCGGCACCGCCCCCCGGACACGGCCGTGCCGGCCATGGCCACGGTCGGCCTGCTCGGCGACCTCGCCTTCTTCCACGACCTCTCGGGCTTCGTGCGCGGCGACCTCGAGGACGTGCCCGTGGCCACCCTCGTCGTGGTCGACAACGGCGGCGGCGGCATCTTCTCGTTCCTCCCCTACGCCGGGGACCTGCCCGAGGAGACCTTCGAGCGTGCCTTCGCCACGCCGCAGGCCCAGGAGGTCGGGGCGGTCGCCCGCGGGCTCGGGCTGCCGGTCAGCGAGGTCACGACCTCCGGCGAGCTCGCCGGCGCCCTCGAGGAGCGGCTCGGCGGGCACGGCGTCGGCATCGTCGTGGCGCGCACCGACCGGCACGCCAACGTCCTCGTCCACCACGAGCTCGAGCGCGCGGTGGCCGACGGCGTCGACCGGCTGTTCGACGCCTGAGCCGCGGCGGCCACCAGGGCGCGCGGCACGCGCTGGCACCACGTGTTCGGCTCCCGGCCCCGGCGTGGAAGAACCGTCGCGCGCGCCGTGTTGGACTGCGCGAGAGGCAGCGGGCGGAGGTGACCGTGTGATGGCGCGGCCGCCCTTCGGCGAGGGAGAGGTGGCGCCATGTCGGTGAAGGTCGCGTACACGGCGGAGGGCACGGCCTGGGGCGGGCGCGAGGGCCGCGCGGCGTCCTCCGACGGCAAGGTCGACGTCCAGCTGTCGATCCCGAAGGAGATGGGCGGCCCGGGAGGCGAGGGCACCAACCCAGAGGAGCTGTTCGCCGTCGGCTACGCCGCCTGCTTCCACTCGGCCTTGAAGCTTGTCGCCGCCCGTGAGCACGTCGACGTCGCCGAGTCCGCGGTCTCCGTGCGCGTCGGCATCGGTCCCGGCGACGCCGACGGCGGCTACGGGCTGGCCGTGGAGATCGCGGCCGAGCTGCCCGGCCTGCCGGAGGACGTCGCCACCGCGCTCGTCGAGCAGGCGCACCAGGTGTGCCCGTACTCGAAGGCAACCCGGGGGAACATCCCCGTCCACCTGAGCGTCACCGAGAGCTGAGCAACGATCCGCCGCCGCCGGATCCCGCCGCCGCCGGATCCCGCCGCCGCCGGATCCCGCCGTCGCCGGATCGCAGCGCGCCCGCCCGATCGGAGCGGCCGGTCAGGCGAAGCGTCGCGCATCGGCGGCCGCGTACTTGGCGACGGTGGTGTCGATCTCGGCCGTCCGCTCGATCGCGTCGACGAGGTCGCCGAGGCCCTCGGCGGGGAGCGCGCAGGTCATCTCGTCCGCCGTCATGCCGGTGCGCGCCCGGGAGAGGGCGCAGCCCACGCTCGCCGCGGGCGTCTTGCGCTCGGCGGCCAGCGCCACGATGTGGCACTGCGGCTTGCCTTCGATCGACAGGCCCGGCAGGGCGTCGGAGAGGACCATCATCTGGCGGCCGTTCACCCGGAGCAGCACGACGTCGGGGTCGACCGCGCCGGGGGTGTCGCCGAGCGGGCCGTAGGTGATGGCGCCGGGGCGGCGGGTGATCGCCGGGATGCCGGCGACCGCCTCGGGCGTGACCCAGCCCGAGCCGAGCAGCGCGGCGACGTCGCCGTTGCCGGCGACGTCCTCCAAGGTCGCGAGGCCGTGCGTCACCCGGCCGACGCTGCAGTTCCCGTGGTCCTCCGGGACGGTGGAGAACGTCGCCGCGGCGCCGCGCACCCAGAACACGCAGCCGGCGGGGACGCGCCCGCTCCTGCCGTCCTCCGACGGCGGGCTCATGGGGGCGTCGAACGCGGCGACGCCCCGGGGCGGCTCGTCCGAGAAGCTGATGGCGACCGGCGCCGCGGCGAGGTGCAGCGCGGCGGTGAGCCGATCGGCGAGCTCGTGCCAGTCGGTCGTCGTCGCAGCCATGTCGATCCTCCCGTCGTGCGCGGACCGTCCCTGACCCGCTGCCGTCGTGGTCGAAGGCTGTCACGCCTCCCGCGGCCCGTCCAGTCCGATCCTGGGCACTCCGGGCGCCGGACCGGGGCTCGCCGGCGAGGGGCACGATGCCTCGCCGCGCCGCCCGTGCGCCCGTGCCGTCCCTGCCGTCGTCGGGCCGGCGGCGGCCTCCGCCGGGGGCGCCGGCCGCCTATGGCAGGCTGGATGCATGGTGTCGCTCACCGAGGATCTGGCGCTGCGCGGACTCATCTACCAGCACAGCGACGACGCGCTCCTCGGTGAGCTCGACCACGGCCACCTGACGGCGTACATCGGCTTCGACCCGTCCTCGGACAGCCTCCACGTCGGCAACCTCCTCCAGCTCACGATGCTCCGCCGGATGCAGCTCGCCGGCCACCGTCCGATCGCGCTCCTCGGCGGGGGCACCGGCTTCATCGGGGACCCCGGCGGCAAGACCGAGGAGCGGGCCCTGCTCACCCCCGACCAGCACGCCAAGAACATCGCCGGGATCGCCCCGCAGCTGGAGCGCTTCCTCGACTTCTCCCCGTCGGCGGGCGGGGCCCAGGCGGTGCTGCTCGACAACGCCGACTGGCTGCTGTCGCTCAGCCTCGTCGACTTCCTGCGCGACACCGGCAAGCACTTCACCGTCAGCCAGATGGTCGCCAAGGAGTCGGTGCGGGCGCGCATCGAGCGCCCCGAGCACGGGATCTCCTACACCGAGTTCAGCTACATGCTCCTCCAGGCCTACGACTTCCTCCACCTGTTCGACGGCTACGGCTGCACCCTGCAGATGGGTGGCAGCGACCAGTGGGGGAACATCACGATGGGCGTGGAGCTGATCCGAAGGGCGCGGGGCGCGACCGCCTACGCGCTCACCTCCCCGCTCGTGACCAAGCCCGACGGCACGAAGTTCGGCAAGTCCGAGTCCGGGGCGATCTACCTCGATCCGGGGAAGACGAGCCCCTACGAGCTCTACCAGTACTTCGTGCGCGCCGAGGACAGCGTCGTCGGCCGGTACCTGCGCTACTTCACCTTCCTCGACCACGAGAGGATCCTCGAGCTCGACCGGGCGACGGCGGAGCACCCCGAGCGCCGCGAGGCGCAGCGGGTGCTGGCGCGCGAGATGTGCACGCTCGTCCACGGGGAGCGCGAGACGGCCCGCGTCGAGCGGGCGGTGGCCGCCCTCTACTCCGAGGACGTGGCGTCGCTCGACGAGGAGACGCTGCTCATGGTGGTGGCCGACGCCCCCTCGACGACGCTCGCGCGAAGCGCCCTCGACGGCGATGGCCTCGAGCTCGTCGACGTGCTGGTCTCCTCGGGCCTCGTCTCCTCGAGGACCCAGGCGCGCACGACGATCTCCCAGGGCGGCGTCTACGTGGACAACCGGCGCGAGCAGGACCCCGCGGCACGCCTCACCGGGAAGGACCTGCTGGCAGGGCGCTACGTGCTGCTGCGGCGGGGCCGGCGAGACCTGCACCTGCTGTGCTTCGCGTGACGCCGCCGTGAGGCGGGGGACCGTCGCCGCGGCCCTCGTGGCGCTCGCGCTCTCCGTCGCGGCCTGCTCGAACATGAGCGGCGATCTCGCCCAGCGCGTCGCCGAGTGGTCGAGCGGGGCGAGCCTGAGCGCCAACGACGCGCAGATCGTCGCCGACATCAAAGCGGTCGCGGTGGGCATCAAACAGGGCGAGCTCGCACCGACGCGCACGGCCTGCGCGGCGTTCGTGATCGACGCCGGGACGGCCCAGGGCGAGCTCCCGACGCCCGACACCCAGCTCACGAACGCGCTCAACGACGCGTACACCGACTTCGCCGAGGGCGCGCAGGACTGCTCCCTCGCGACGTCGTTCTCCTCGGCGGACTTCGCCCGCTACCGCTCGAAGCTCGCCGCCGGCGAGGCGCGCCTCGCCACGGCGGAGCGGCTCCTGAAGTCGCTCGGCGACGGCTGACGGCCCCGGGCGCCCGACCGACGGGGCGCGGCCGGGGCTCCGCGACGCGCGCCCGGGCGCCAGAAGCAGCCGTTCCCGGGCGCGAGGTTGTAGGTTCGCCCCCCATGGCCCCGCACGCGCACCTCGTCGGGCCCGTCCCCGAGGGCGCCGACCCCGACGAGTACGACCGTGTGCGGCGCCGGGTGCTGTGGAAGCTCCCGTCCGGCCTCTACCTCCTCGGCAGCCGGGCGGGCGATCGGCGCAACCTGATGACGTGCAACTGGGTGACCCAGCTCGCGATGGAGCCGAAGCTCCTCGGCGTCGGCGTGGAGGCCGGGGTGCACACCTACGCCCTCGTGCGCGAGGGCGGCGCCTTCACCCTCTCCTTGCTGGCGCGCGAGGACCGGGCGCTCGTCCGCAAGTTCGTCAAGCCCGCGGAGCACGACCCCGGGGCGCGCACGTTGAACGGCGTCGCCTACCGCGACGCCGCCGTCACGGGCGCGCCGATCCCCGCACCGGCCGTCGCCTTCCTCGACTGCCGCCTCGAGCACGAGCTCCCGTTCGGCTCCCACAGCCTGTTCGTCGGCGAGATCGTCGACGCCGGCTTCGCCGAGGACGGCGAGGGGGCCGAGGTGCTGCGCATGGAGGACACCCGCATGAGCTACGGCGGCTGAGGTGGCGACGGGCCGGCAGGGGTCGGGCGGCGCCCGGCGCCGCACGGAGACACAGGAGGTCGAGCACCAGCTCGTCACGACCGGTGCCGAGCTGGAGCGCCTCGTCGACGAGCTCGTCGACGCGCCCGAGTACGGGATCGACTCCGAGTTCCACCGCGAGCGGAGCTACTACCCGCATCTCGCCCTGCTCCAGATCGCCTGGGACGACTCGATCGCGCTGGTCGACCCGCTGGCCGTCGACGTCGCCCCGCTCGCCCGCGTGCTCGCCGGCGACGGCGTCGCCGTGCTCCACGCTGCCGACCAGGACCTGGAGGTGCTGGAGCGGGCGTGCGGCCTGGCGCCCCGCACCATCTTCGACACCCAGCTCGCCGCGGGCTTCGTCGGCTTCAGCTCGCCGTCGCTGCTCTCGCTCGTCGAGCGTCTGTTCGGGATCCGCCTCGAGAAGGGCGACCAGCTGACCGACTGGACGCGCCGCCCGCTCACCGACGCGCAGCGCCGCTACGCGGCGAGCGACGTGGCCCACCTCCTCGAGCTGCGGCAGCTGCTCACGGAGCGGTTGGAGGCGGCGGGGCGCCTCGAGTGGGCGGAGGAGGAGTTCGCCATCCTGCTCGGTCGCTCGCGCGCGTCCGTCGTGCCCGAGGAGGCGTGGTGGCGGTTGAAGCATTCTCGCCAGCTGCGGGGGCGCCAGCGCGGCGTGGCGCAGAGCGTCGCGGCATGGCGGGAGCGGCGTGCGCAGGAGCTCGACCAGCCGACCCGGTTCGTGCTGTCCGACCTCGCCGTGATCTCGATCGCGCACCGCCCCCCGACGACGCGCAGCGAGCTCGAGGCGGTGCGGAACATCGACGGGCGCCATCTCGCGGGAGGCGGCGCGGCGGAGCTGCTGGCCGCCGTCGCCGAGGGGATGGAGCTGCCGAACAGCGCGCTACGGCTGCCCGCCGGCCCGCCGACGGAATCCGTTGCGCGCCCG
>JGI12269J14319_10004494_pt1 | contig 12697 bp, 11 predicted proteins | sample PeaSoiSIISIP2007_FD_14319 | JGI IMG/M metagenome (IMG submission 14319) | reverse complement strand
AAGCCGAGCAGTAACCACCGACTTCCAGTCGCGCCACCAGGATGTGGAAGCGGCAATCCCGCTGTAACTGCGTCTTTAAGGACTCAAAAGTCTTGCTCACAAATTCGGTGATTTTCCCGCATCTTAGACATGCCATGTGGATATGATCGCGGCCCAGTTTGCGCTCGTAGTAATGGCCCTCTCCGTTCAGATGCATCAAGTCGAGCTCATCGATCAGCCCTTGCCGCTTGAGCAGGTCGAGCGTTCGGTAGACGGTGCTGCGATCGACCGAGGCGTCCACTGCCCGAGCCTTGCGCAAAATCTGGCTGGCGTCCAGATGTTTGGTCGCGGTCTCAATTACGCTTAGAATCGCCCGGCGCGGAGCGGTCATGCGGATCCCGCGTTCCGCGAGTTGCATCTGCAGCCGGCCGGGAATTTCTGTTTGAGGAAGTGGCATACGCAATTCTCCTTTTTCTAGTTGCGACTAGGTCGCGAATAACCTGCGACAAAAAATTCGCTGCGCCATTGACAGCGGACAAACAAGCACTCTACGCTGGGATTGTACCGCTTATTGCGACTGGGTCGCAATAACAACTATAGAGAAATAAAGAAATCAAGACAGTGGAGTCCATGGTCGCGCGCCTTATTCCTCAACGTATCCGGCGGAAGTTGCCCAGTCGCGCTGTCCTTGTCAATGTCATTGCCCTGATCTTCTTTCTGTTTTGTTGTCGACCGTCTTTGGTTTTGGCACAGGAGAGTCCTTACATCGTGAGCTACGACCATTACCTCGAAGAGCCCGGCAGTCTGGAGGTGGAATACTTTTCCACTTTTGGCACCCAGCGAGGCGGCAACGACTTCGATGCCTTCTGGACGGAATTCGAATATGGCGCCACCGCCTGGTGGACCACAGAGGTCTATTTGGCCGGACAGACGACTTTCAATGACAGTACGATTTTTACCGGGTTCCGATGGGAAAACCGGTTTCGCCTGCTGCAACGCGAGCACCTGGTGAATCCCGTGCTCTATATCGAGTACGAGAACACCAACGCGGCCGACAAAATCCTGAAAGAAGTCGAAGGTCACGACGTAGAGTCCGACTACGCTGCTTCGAACGCCGTCTTGCGGCAAGAGCACGACCACGAATTGGAGATGAAACTTTTGCTTTCCAGCACTTTCAAGGGCTGGAATGTCGCCGTGAATCCCATTGTTACCAAGAATCTGTTGCCGAGCGAGCCCTGGGAGTTCGCATACGCAATCGGCGCCAGCCGTCCGCTCGCGCTTAAGGCTTCACCCAACCGCTGCAATTTTTGCCGGGAGAATTTTATTGCCGGGGTGGAAATGTACGGAGGCTTGGGCGACGCACAGAGCGCCGGCCTGCACGATACGTCTCATTACCTCGCGCCCGTGGTCGCTTGGAATCTCCCGTCGGACTGGACCGTTCGTCTTTCGAGCGGCTTCGGTCTGGACGACAACAGCCACCGACTTCTGCTGCGCTGGGGGCTTTCGCGGGAATTTTCCGGCTTTGGCGAGATGGTCGGGCGCTTGTTCGGAGGCCGGCCATGAAAACACTCTTCGCTTTTTTTCTCCCCACCGGACGCATCGGCGTTGCCACCATCGGGCTCGTTGTCTTCGGGATAAACGTCTGCGGCACTTTTCGGGTGCTGGCGCAGGAAGTAGGCGCTGCGGCACTGAAGCACAAAAGGTCAACCTACGCCGCGCTTGCAGAAGCTCCCCCCAAGGCGAAGGAGAGGAAAAATCCTTTCGAAGGCGATACTCAGGCTGTGGCTGCGGGAGGGAAGCTTTTTGAGCAACACTGCGCCAACTGTCACGGAGAAAAGGCGGGAGGCGCGTCGCAAGGCCCAAGTTTACTGCGCGAAGAAGTGCAGCAGGCAACGCCCGGCACATTGTTCTGGACTCTGACCAATGGAGTTGTCCGCCGCGGCATGCCAGTTTGGTCGAAGCTGCCGGAACCGGAGCGCTGGCAGATTGTCACATTCTTGCAGTCGTTGAACTCACGGTCGCTCAACCCACAATCGCTCAACTCACAATCACCGAACTCCCAAGCGGTGAAACCGGTTCTGCACTGATACATTCTGTAGTCTGTAGCGCCGGCGTCTCGCCGGCCCTGCTAAGCTCATTTCTGGTGAATCAGTCCTGGGTTGATCAATCCTGCGTGAATCGGAAATACGACGTCATCATTCTCGGCGCCGGTGCTGCCGGCCTGATGTGTGCCATGGAAGCCGGTAAGCGGGGCCGCCGTGTCCTGGTGCTGGAACGCGCGGATCGCATCGGCAAGAAAATTTTGATCTCCGGCGGAGGCCGCTGCAATTTCACCAACCTCCACAGCGGCCCGGAGAATTTTCTTTCCGCCAATCCGCACTTCGCCAAGTCTGCGCTGGCCCGCTATACTCCAGCCGATTTCGTGCGCCTTGTCGAAAAGCATCGCATTCCCTACCACGAGAAAAAGCTCGGCCAGTTATTCTGCGATCGAGCAGCCAGCGACATCACGGCATTGCTGGAGCAGGAATGCCGCGATGCCGGAGTGGAAATCCAGTGCAATACGAAGGTCAACGAGGTGCACAAAAACGCCGAGTTCACCGTGCAAGCCGAGGGCGCCAGCTTCAGCGCGCCTCGCCTAGTGGTCGCCACCGGAGGCCTGTCGATTGCGAAAATTGGCGCCACCTCATTTGGTTACGACCTCGCCCGGCAATTCGGCCTGAAGATCGCGCCCCCACGCGCCGCCCTGGTTCCCCTGGTCTTCAGCGAACGCGACCGCAAGCGCTGGTGCGATCTCGCGGGAGTCTCGACCGGGGTGGTTGCTTCCATCGGCGGCACGAAACATGCTTTACCATTGGAGACGTTCAGGGAAAACATGCTATTCACTCATCGCGGCATCAGCGGGCCCGCGATTCTCCAGATCTCTTCTTATTGGGACGGCAAGGAACCGATCCATATCGACCTCGCACCCGACCGCGATCTTGCTGCCGATTTGCGAGCGCGGGACCATCGCGACCAGTCGAGTTGGAAAGCGCTGCTGAGGGAAGTCCTGCCTCGCCGCTTCGCGGATCGCTGGCTCGAAATTTATCCGTTAGCCAGCAACTCCGATGGCGCCTTCGTTGTCGCGGAACGACAACTGCATGCGTGGGAAGTGAAGCCGGAAGCGACGGAGGGCTACGGAAAAGCGGAAGTCACCGCGGGAGGCGTCGAAACGGACGAACTCTCCGCCAAGACCATGGAGTCAAAGAAAGTGCCCGGCCTTTTTTTCATTGGAGAAGTGGTCGACGTCACCGGCCAGCTTGGCGGCTTCAACTTCCAGTGGGCATGGGCGTCGGGATTTTGCGCCGGAATTGCGATATGAAGACAAGCGGTGTGAAGGCAGGCGATGTAAGGACGTCCCGAAACTATGCGGTTGGGCGCGGCCGCTACCCAATCTCCGCGCCTTCCTGCATGAACGGCATGCGGGCAAGAATTTCGGCGGCCTGCTCCAGTTGCTTGAGGTCGTCGCTTGTGAAGTCTGCGCCCGCGACCGAAACATCCAGCCCTTTGCGCGAAACCTGCACCACTCCCATCACTTTGCCTCCCGAGGGCGCCACGGGAACCGACATGATTTTCTGAATCGGCATTTGGTCCTGGCTTCGATCTTCCTCCACGGCTCCGAGCTTCACCGCTTCGAACAGGCTGACATGCTTTACGCGCATGAAGGCGTTCGACAGAAGCGGAGTGCGAGTCGCCGCCGTCCGTGCTGCCACCGCCGACCCGCTAAGCGGCAGTACGCCTGCGGATCGCAGCTCCGGCGGATAGATAAAGCGCAGACTGCCCCTCTCTAACTTGAGCAGTGCCACTTCGCTGCGTCGTACATTAAGAATCTGCGCCAGCTTGAGGCAGACTCTGTCCGAACTCGGAGACTCCGCAAGCATGCTCTCCAATTCTCTAAGGCCGGCCTTGGCGGCCTTGGCTGCGGAGCCTTGATTACCATTCCCTGACATATTCGTACCCATAGTTCTTACCCGCTTATCCTGCGGGCACCAGCAACTTTTCCACAAGTTACGAGAGTACTTTTGCCGCCTTCCGGCAGCGGCAGCCGAGCCCGTGGCAAAGAGTGACTTTTCTTATACGGCTGAGCGATTTTTTCGATCTCTTAACAGCACACTTCCACAGGCGTTCGCGTTATAGTGAATACATCAGTCACCGCCAATAGCCGGAGCGGCTATTCGCTGAATCGTATGTCGCTTATTCATTACGCAAGACCGTTCTTGGAGTTGGGTGTCTGTAAGGAGTACTGTATGGCGCGCAAGACAACTGGAAACACGACCACCAATCGCAGCAAAAAAGCCGGAGCCTCAGTTCAGCCTGCCGCTGTGCAGCCCGTGTCCGAAGTTCCCTTGAACGGGAAGACGGCTAGCCCGGCTCCTGCCAATCTGGAAGAAGAGATCCGCCACCGTGCCTACGAACTCTACCTGCAGCGCAGAGCGACTGCGGGCGGCGGCAATGGCGACGAGAATCAAGATTGGCTGATCGCGGAGAACGAGATTCTTTCGCGCCACGGCAGATTGGCACGCCACACCACGGCGTAGATCCGGTCAGGTCCGGGTTTGAATTCCGGCGAGCCCGGAAGATTGTCTGCGAAGGTTTGTCTGCGGAAATCGCCTTTAAGAATCACCTACTGTCTTCCTACCGGATGCACTACGACCTGCGTTCGAACCTGGGTTTGAATGCCCACATCCCAGTTACTGCTGCACGGCCTGAACCAGCGGCGGTCTCACCTGCTCGTGCTGAATTGCGGAGGCATCCCACGCGCCGCCCAGAGCCTTCACCAGATAAACGGAAGTGACCATCTGCTGGCCGAGCAACTGGGTCGCCAGGCGTTCATTGCTTAGCAGCGTGGATTGCGCGGTAATCACATCGAGGTAGGTTGTGAGGCCGCCGACATAACGGTTGTTGGCGAGGTCGAGCGCGCGGCGCGAGTCGGCAACCGCCGCCTGCTGAGTTTTCGCAGCCTGATCAAGCAGCGCGAGACCGGAGAGCCCGTCCTCCACCTGCTGAAACGCCACCAGCACGGATTCGCGATAGTTAGCCACCGATTCGTCATAGGCCGCGCGGCTGGCCGCCAGGGTGGCGCGATTGCGGCCGCCGTTGAAAATCGGCTGCAGCAGATCACCGCCCAGCGACCACAGAGCGCTGGGCGCACTTATCAGCGTCGAGATATCGCGGCTTTCATATCCGCCACCTCCGGCCAGCGTGATATGCGGATAAAACGCAGTCATCGCTAAACCGACTTGCGCATTTTCGAACGCCATCTGGCGCTCGCTGGTGGCAACGTCCGGCCGACGCTCCAGAATCTCCGATGGAACTCCGGTGGGAATTGCTGGCGGCGCGGCGTTGAATGGCGCCTCGGCCAGGCTGAACGCCGAGGCGGATTTGCCCGTCAGCACGGCGATGGCATGTTCGTATTGCGCCCGTTGCTGCAACACCAGTGAAAGCTGGGTTGCAGTCGCATCCAGCAGCGCGGCCTGCTGCGCCACTTCCAGCCCATTCGCGACCCCGCCTTCGTGACGATGGTTGACCAGGTCCAATCCCTTTTGCTGGATTTCGACCGACTGCCGCACCACGCCAGCTTCACGGTCAAGTTCGCGCAGGTTGAAATAATCAGCGGCGAGTTCGGCGGTCAACACCAGGCGCACATTTTCCAGGTCCGCCGCGCTCCCCTGCAGCGAAGCGTTGGCCGCTTCCAGATTGCGGCGCACGCGTCCGAATAAATCAAGCTCGTAGCTGACGGAAAACGGGACGACAAAATCACTCTGGGTAAAGGGCGGCAATTCGCCGCTCGCAAACGAACGGTTACTGGAGAGTTCCTGGCGCTGCCCACTGGGATTGGCGCTGACCGTGGGGAAGTAAGCCGCTGACGCAATCCGCGCCTGCGACCGCGCCTGCGAGAGGCGATCCCGCGCCGCCTCCAGCGACTGGTTCGCCTGAAGTAGTTCTTGTTCTAGTCGGTCGAGTTCCGCGTCATGAAATAGTTGCCACCACGCGCCCTTGGGAACTGCATCCTTCGGAGCCGCCGTTTGCCACGGCCCTTCGCCTTTCCACGTGTCGGGAACCTGCGCGGTGGGACGCTTATATCCGAGTCCGACGGTGCACGCCAAGTCCGTAAGTAATGCCACGGCCAGCAAGGCCCAACACCCACCACGGAGACACCGAGACACGGAGGAAGGCTTCTTCCTGTCTGGCTTCACGAGCGGCCATCTCCCGTGCTCGGCTTGGCGACGTGCACTTGCTGCCCTTCCTCGAGCGAGTCCGACGGATTGATGATGATCTGATCGCTCACCTCGAGCCCGCCCAGAATTTCAAGCGTGGCGCCGAAGTCGCGTCCAATGCTGATCGGGTGCATATGGACCTTGCCGTCCTTGTCGACGACCGCGACCCGCGGCCCCTCGGCCCGGAACAGCATGGCGTTCACCGGGATCGTAATTCGCGGAACCGAAGTCCCGGTAGCAAAATGCACTTGGACGAACGAACCAGGCAGCAACTTGCCATCTTTGTTAGGAACATCCACTTCCGTGTTCAGGGTGCGAGTGGCGGGATCGATGGCATCAGCGGTGCGAGCTACAGTGCCCAGGAATTTCTGTCCAGGAAATTCCTGCAGCGTAACCTTCGCCTTCATCCCCGCTTTTATGTTCGGCGCATACGCCTGCGGAACGCTGATATAAACCCGCAGCGGGTCGACGCGCGCGATATCGAACAACTCTTTGCCAGTCGCCCCCGCTCCGGAATTGATGAGTGCACCCGGATCAACCGTGCGCCGGGTCAACACGCCAGAAAATGGAGCATAGACGCTCTTGAAAGACTCGAGGTCTTCCAGCCGGTGAACATTCGCGTCCGCCGCCGCAAGGTTGGCTAGCGCCTGCTGGTAGCCGCTCATTTGCTGGTCGGCTTCCTGCTGCGAAACCGAGTCCGACTTGCGCAGATTCGCCCAACGGTCGGCGGAGATCTTCGCCAACTCCAGCGCCGCCTTGATTTGCTCACGGCTGGCTCGGGCCTGTGACAGTTCCTGGTCGACTTCCGGAGTGTCAATCGACGCCAGCAGCTCCCCCTTCTCAATCTTGCTTCCCATGTCCTTGTACCAGCGCAAGAGATAGCCGTTGGTGCGGGCAAAAATCGGGGACTCTATAAACGCCTGCATATTTCCGGGCAGCACCAGTTCGTCGTTTCCGGGCTCGGTTTGTGGTTGCACCACGGCGACGGTCGGAATCGAGACCGCTTCGGTTTCTTTCGCGAGCGCGTCGGTTTCGCTTTTCTTATTCAGAAAGGTGACTACTCCGGCGGTGACCAGCACCAATAGCACGGCGCCAATCAGAATCTTTCCCCGGCCCGCCGGCGCGGGACCCAGGCCAGAAGGCTGATAGCTATCTGGACGCACGGCCTCCGTCTCGTTCTGCTCAGTCGTTACGGGCGGCGGTTGAACTGGCATGATTGCGTTCTCCAAAAATTCTCTGCTTCTGTTCTTATCTACGTTAACCGCAGTTTATTTCTGCTCCGACTCTTGCTGTGCCTCGCGGCGGCCGTGAATAATCGTAAACACACTGGGCACGAAAAATAATGTCGCTACAGTTGCAAAGAGCAGGCCGCCAATCACGGCGCGGCCTAGCGGCGCGTTTTGCTCACCGCCTTCTCCCATGCCCAAGGCCATCGGCACCATGCCGATAATCATGGCCAGGGCCGTCATGATCACGGGCCGTATGCGCGTGTGGCCGGCTTCCAGAGCGGCCTGCCGCGCCGGGGCTCCCGCGTTCATGCGGTCGCGAGAAAACGAAACCAGCAGAATCGAATTTGCGGTCGCCACTCCCATACACATCACCGCGCCTGTCAGCGACGGAACACTCAGCGTGGTGCGCGTGATCAGCAGAAACCAGCAGATGCCGGCCAGCGCTCCCGGCAACGCAGTAATAATGATAAAGGGGTCGAGCCACGACTGAAAGTTGACCACGATCAGCAAATAGACGAGCACGATCGCCCCGATCAGGCCAACGCCCAGTCCGAAGAACGACGACTCCATGGTCTGGACCTGCCCGCGAACCACGATTTGCGTTCCCCGTGGCAGATGGTCCTGGAATGGTTTGAGCGCCTTCATGATGTCCGAAGCCACTCCACCCAGATCGCGCCCCTGCGTGCTGGCATACACATCGATGACCGGCTGCACATTGTAATGGTTGACCACGGCGGGACGCGTCACCGGACTGAGTTGAACCAGATTGCCGATCACCTGCGGAGCCGTCTGCGAACTCGGGCCCGTCACCGGCGTGTTCATCAGATCCTGCACCGATGTCATATGATACTGCGGCGTCTGGATCGCGATGCTATAGCTCACGCCGTTCTTTCGATTCAGCCAGAAATTGGGAGCCGTCTGGAAGCTTCCACTCAAGCTGATCAGCACGCTCTGCGCGACTTCCTGCGCATTCAGTCCGACCTGGTTGATGCGGGTGCGGTCCATGTCAAGATAGAGAGTGGGGAGGCTCATCATCTGTTGCACATGTACATCGGCCGTGCCGGGAATCTGGCGCAGCCGATTGGCGATTCCCTGCGCGATGTCGTAGTTTCCACGCATATCAGCGCCCACTACCTGAATATCAACCGGCGCGGGCAATCCAAAATTAAGAATTTGGGACACGATATCGGCCGGCTGGAAGAAGAACTCCACGCCCGGAAAATCCCTTGGCAGTTCGCGGCGCAACTGGCGCACGTACTGCGCCGTCGGATGATGGTGTTCCGGATTCAGCGAAATCAGTATTTCCGCGTCACCCGTCCCTATCACGCCCGAACTGCTGTAGGAAAGATTCAAGCCGGAGTAGGGAACGCCGACATTGTCCAGCACCGTCTGCAACTCTTCCTTAGGAATCTCGCTGCGCAGCACCCGCTCCACTTCATCGCATAGACGCGCGGTCTCTTCCACGCGCAGGCCGGGCCGGGCGCGGAGGTGCAAACGAATCAGGCCCGCATCCACCTGCGGGAAGAAGTCCCGGCCCAGAAAGAACACCAGCCCCAGCGACAGAACGCAGAAGGCCGCAAACCCGAGGGAGAACAAATTCCTGTGCTCGAGCGTGGTTTCCAGCAGTTGCCGGTAGCTGTTGCGGAATCTTTCAAACCAGCGCTCGAATTTGCGCTGCGATTTTCCCAGGAAGCTTTTTGGTTCGGCGACGCGGTGCTCATGCCCGCGCATAATAAACATCACCATCGTAGGAATCAGGGTTCGCGACAGCAGATACGACGCCAGCATGGCAAACGACACCGCTTCAGCCAGTGGAACGAAAAGAAACTTCGCGACTCCGGTCAAAAAAAACATCGGCACAAACACAATGCAGATGCTCAGCGTCGATACGAACGCGGGCACGGCGACTTGTTGCGCGCCGTCGAGGATGGCCTTCTTCATCTCCTTGCCCATGGCCAGATTGCGTTCGATGTTTTCGATTTCTACCGTCGCATCATCTACCAGAATTCCGACCGCCAGCGCCAGTCCTCCCAGCGTCATGATGTTGATGGTCTCGCCGAGCGCGCTCAGGAGAATTACCGAGGCGAAAATGGATAAGGGAATCGAGACCGCGATGATCAAAGTCGGACGCCAATCCCCCAGGAAGACAAGGATCATGACGGCGGTGAGACAGGCGGCGATCAGGCCTTCCCGCAAAACTCCCTGAATGGCCGCGCGCACGAACAGCGACTGATCAAACAGAGCCTTGATGGTGAGGTCGCGCGGCAGCGACTGTGCCGCCAGCGGTACCATCGCCTTTATGGCATTGACGACGGTCAGCGTGGAAGAGCCGCCCAGCTTATAGATCGACATCAGCACACCGCGCACGCCGTCCTGCCGCACGATGTTGGTTTGCGGTGTAAATCCGTCTCGCACATGCGCCACATCGCGCAGGTAAAGCGTGGACGAGTTCGAGGTTTTTACCGGCAAGTCGTTTAGATCAGCAATGGTCGCCGGCGTGCCGTTCATCTCCACGTTGTACTCGGTCGGCCCGATCTTGGCCGTGCCGGCCGGCAGAATCAAATTCTGCGCCGACACTGCGTTGACGATGTCGGCGGGCGCCAGACCATACGCCTGCAGCTTCGCGGAATCGAGGTCCACCTGCACCTGGCGTGGCTTACCGCCGTAAGGATACGGTGTGGCCGCGCCTTGAACCGTGGTCAGCTGCGTGCGCAGAAAATTCTGCCCCAAATCGAACAGTTGCTGCTCGGGCAGCGTCTTGCTGCTCAAGCCCAGTTGCACTACCGGCGTCGTGGATGCCGAGTAAGTCACGACCAGCGGCGGAGTCGTGCCCGGCGGCAGTCCGCGCAACACCGTCTGACACATCGCCGTCACTTGCGTCATCGCCATGGAAATGTTGACACCAGGCCGGAAAAACACCTTGATTACGGCGATTCCGTTCAGCGACTGCGATTCCTGGTGCTCGATGTCGTTGACGGTGACCGTCAATCCGCGCTCGGAATTGGTCACGATCCGGTCCGCCATTTCCTGCGGCGACATGCCCGTATAGCTCCACACCACGCTGACCACGGGAATGTTGATTTCGGGGAAGATGTCAACCGGGGTGCGCAGGATGGTGAGAGGCGTAAGAATGATGATGAGCAGCGCCATCACTACAAACGTGTACGGGCGGCGAAGCGCTAATGCGACGATCCACATATGACTGGCGAAACTGATATTGCCGAAAACGTCTAACGCTGAAACTCGATCTAGCCGACTTTACCGAAACCGCAGCCCCACACCGGCCTGGGTTATTTCAAAATAGATTCAAAACAGTACGTTTCGGATTTAAATTATAATATACTTTGGCCATGGCTCAAAATCGTATCCGGCGTGCCGAGGCTCGAAACGACGGGTCTCGAAATGCCGCCGCTCGAAACGCTGGAGCTAGAAGCAACTACGCCCACAACGGAAACAATGGAACCAACGGAAAGCGCCCGCCCGGCCGTCCACGCAGCGAAGAGTCGCGCCAGTCCATCCTGCGCAGCACCCTGAAATTGCTGAAACAGGATGGTGGGTTCCCGGAATTGAGCATTGAAGCCATTGCCGCCGACGCCAATGTTGGCAAGACAACTGTCTACCGTTGGTGGCCGACCAAGGCCGCGCTGGTCGCCGACGCTTTCTTCGCCAGCGCCGAGGAGGAACTCCAGTTCCCGAATACCGGCTCCGTAAAAACTGACATGAGCCTGCAGATGAGGCGCGTGATTCGCATCTTCCGATCCCAGCGCGGCAAGGTTGTAGCGGCGTTGCTGGCCGGCGGTCAGTCTGACCCGGAGTTGCTCGAAGCTTTTCGGGAAAGATTCCTGTGGCCGAAACGCAGACAGGCCTATCAGACTCTGCAGCGCGGCATCGATCGCGGCGAACTGCCCCCCGCGAGCGACCTCGACCTCATTCTGGACTCACTCTACGGCCCCATCTACATGCGCTTTCTCATCCGCCACGACAAACTCGATGAAAGCTTCGCCGACGAACTCTGCGGACTGGTGCTGCAGGGCCTAAAACGGCAGACGCGCCTCTGAAACCATGGCCTCCCGGAACGTGCAACCAAAGGGTTGCTTTTTGCGCCGCACCCGGATAATATGCAACCTAGAGGTTGCTTAAAATGAAAATGAATGACCGTATTGAAAAGAAGATTGAGCTCAAGGCTCCCGTTTCGCGGGTCTGGCGCGCGTTGACGGATTACCGTGAGTTTGGCCAGTGGTTTCGCGTGAAACTGGATGGCCCATTCGTACCGGGCCAGGTGTCGCGTGGCCATATTACCTATCCTGGCTACGAGCACGTTAAGTGGGAGGCTGTCGTCCAGAGCATGGAGCCCGAACGGCTTTTTTCTTTTACCTGGCATCCGTATTCCGTGGATCCCAAAATAGACTATTCGAAGGAGACGCCCACGCTCGTCGAATTCAGGCTGGAGAAGACCACGAGCGGCACACTGCTTTTGCTCAGCGAGTCGGGCTTCGACAAGATCCCCAGCGACCGCCGCCTCGAAGCATTCCGCAGAAATGACGGCGGCTGGACCGAGCAAATGAAGAACATCGAGAACCATGTCGCGAAAACGTCATAGCAGCACGGCCGAAAAACGAAACACTCGTGCGCCCGTATTTGCGGCGCTGGGCGACGAGACCAGGCTCTCGCTGGTTGCGAGGCTCTGCGCTGGCCAGCCCTACTCCATCGCAGAGCTAACGGAGGGTCACAAACTAACCCGGCAAGCAATCACCAAGCATCTCCGTGTGTTGGAGAGGGCAGGGATCGTCCACAGTATCCGGAGGGGCCGCGAGAGCCGATTCGAATTTGTTCCCGAGCCCATCGAAGCAATCAAGGAGTACCTCGATCTCGTGTCCGAGCAGTGGGATCAGACTCTGATCAGGCTAAAGTCGTTCGTCGAAGGCTGAGTGCCGAGACTGGGACCATGCGCCCCCGGGCACTCCTGGATGTCCATGGGCCCCTAAGCCATTTAGCTGCTGCGGGTTACCGTTCGGTTGCGAAATTCGACCACTGCCTGAACGGCCTTGCGCGAACCAGCCGCTGCGGTTAAAATCAAAATGCGACCTAAACAGTCGGAATTGAATCCGACTATAAAGGTCGGCATTCGGCGTTATGCTGAAGACATGCTGAAACTGACCAAAAAAGCGGACTACGGCCTGATGGCCATGAAGCATCTGGCCGAGCACGCCGACCAGGGCGCTTGCAGCGCCAAGG
>JGI12269J14319_10004485_pt1 | contig 12721 bp, 9 predicted proteins | sample PeaSoiSIISIP2007_FD_14319 | JGI IMG/M metagenome (IMG submission 14319) | reverse complement strand
CCCGCCGCAGCAGCTTGATGTTCTCCCGGATGCGGTCGAACACGACGATGGTGTCGTTATTGGAGTATCCGATCAGCGTCAGGATGGCGGCAATCACGGTCAGCGAGATTTCCCAGTTCAGCAGCGAGAAAGCGCCCACCGTAATCAGCGTGTCGTGGAAGACCGTTAAAACCGCGGCCACACCGTAGATCCATTCGAAACGCAAACCCAGGTAGATCAGCATCCCCGCCAGCGAATAGAGCGTAGCCAGAATCGCTTGCTTGCGCAGCTGCTGCCCCACCTGTGGGCCGACGATCTCGACGTTGCGGATACCAAAGTCGGAGACAAAGAAATTCTCTTGCAGCGAAGCGACGGCCGCGGGATCGGCCACACTCTTCAATTCCTCAATCGAACTCAGCACGCCGCTCTTCGTCTTGTCGCGATAGTCAACGATGGCTTGAGCGATCGCGGTGTAGCGCGGGTTGGCGTCGGCGCCGGCTCCGAGCTGGAGCGGGTCTTTCTCCAAAAGATAATTCGCGATGGTCAGGGAACTCGAGTTATTGAGATCCTGCTTGCCCGGCGTGGCGTGGCTTTCGAGTGCCTGAATGATCTGCGTTTTGCCCTTGTCGAGCGCCTGCTCGCTGGTTTCCTGAATATCGAGCTGGATCAGCACTTCGTTGTTGCCGGCTTGCCCGTAGCGCTGCACGCGGGCATTTTTTAATCCGGCGCGGTCAATGTCGTCGTGAATGGCGGCGGGGTCGGGGGTATGCACGTACTTGACGTAGACCAGCGTGCCGCCGCGGAAGTCGACTCCCAGCGGGATGCCATGCCAGAACGCCATGGAAAGCACTCCGGCAACGCTGAAGATCAGCGAGAAGGTCAGGAAGTACCACTTTTTCCCGAGAAAATCGAAGTTGGTGTCTCTAAAGAATTCCACGCTGCTTACGATCCCTTCAAAATCAGTCGTTGGTCGTTAGTCGTTGGTCGTTCGGGGTGCATCGCCCGCCTAAAACTCGCGAACGACTATCGACCAACGACCACCGAACTGTCTTAAATGCTCAATGCCTCGCCACGCTCTTTCCTGCTCAGCACCCAATCAAAAATTACGCGCGATACAAACACTGCCGTAAACAAGTTTGCGAGCAAACCGAACACCAGCGTTGTGGCAAAACCCTTGACCGGCCCGGTTCCAAAGATGAACAGGATTGCGGCCGAAACAATGGTGGTAACGTGCGTATCCACAATGGTGATCCAGGCGTGGCTGAATCCCTGTTCCACGGCCGAAGGCGGCGTTTTGCCATTCCTCAGTTCTTCCCGGATGCGCTCAAAAATCAGTACGTTAGAATCCACGCCCATACCAACCGTCAGGATGACGCCGGCAATTCCCGGCAGCGTCAGCACCGCTCCAAAATAGCCCATGAACCCAAGCAGGATGACCAGGTTCAAGATCAACGCCACATCGGCATTTACGCCCGCCCAGCGGTAGTAAATCAGCATGAAGATAAGGACGGCGAGCATGCCGTAAACGGCCGCATGAACGCCGGAACGAATCGAATCCGCGCCCAGCGATGGCCCCACCGTCCGCTCTTCCAGATACTTGATGGTGGCCGGTAGAGCTCCGGACCGCAGCGTCATCGAGAGGTCTTGCGTCTCCTGCTGGGTGAACCGGCCGTTGATGATGCCGGTGTCGTGAATGGCTTCTTTAATCACCGCCACTTCCTGCACCCGGTTGTCGAGAACCACGGCCAGGTAGTCGCCAACGTGGGCGGAAGTAAAGGAAAAGAACTTGCGCCCGCCTTCGGAGGTAAGGATAAAGCGGACTGCCGGCTGTCCATTCTCATCGGTGGACGGTTCCGCGGTGCGAAGATCGCGGCCAGTCACCGCCGAGGCGCGAGAGATAAAGTACCACTGTTCGCCGCCTTCGCTGTTGCGCGAACCGATGCTCTTCCCTTGCATCAGCACGGCATCCGGAGGCAGCACGCCCCCCTTATCCTGCAACGCCTGCTCCTGGCTTCCATAGGGCCCGCCCAGCGATTGTTTGATTTCCAGCATCGCCGTGGACTGCATGATTTCCTTCACCCGCGCCGGATCGTCCACGCCCGGAAGCTGAACCAGAATCTGGTATTTGCCGAGTCCGTGCTCCTCAATCTCAGGCTCGCTCACACCCAACTGATCAATTCGATTGCGGATGGTCTCGATGGCCTGGGTAACCGCGCGGTTCTTCAAGTCGGCGAGGTTTGACGCCTTCATCGCAACCGTCCAGGAATTCTCTGCCCCTGAGGTGGCGTCGTATTCCGGCAGCCGGTCGGAAATAAGATTCTTGAAATCGCTGGTCTGATCCGGCGGAACGCCCTTGACCACGATCATTTCCGGATGGTTCACCGGATCGGGCTTGGTGATGTCGGCGTAATTGATCTTGTGCGTGCGGAAATCGTCCTTCAGGCGCGCCATGGCGTTGTCGGAATCGACGTTGACCGCGTCATCGACCTGCACCTGCAGAATGAGGTGCGTCCCTCCGCGCAAGTCCAGTCCCAAATGAATGCGGTCGGCGATCGAAGCCAGCAGCCACTTGCCCGACCAGTCCTTCGGAATGCCGAAGATGCCGCCCACGAAGACCAGCAGGATTCCGATGATTACTGTCAACTTCCAACTAAGATTCTTATTCATGAAAAACCAGTCGATAGTCTTCGGTCGTTAGTCGTTAGCAAACCGCCCGAGGCTACCGCGCTTCCCGAACGACCAACGACGAACGACCAACGACCGTTACTTTCCTTCTTCCGCCGTCGTCACCGATACCACCGCGGCGCGGCTGATTTCGAGCTTCAGATTGTCGGGCGGCACGCGCAGCGTCAGTGCATCGTCCTTAAGGCTGATGATCGTCCCGCGCAGCCCGCCGCTGGTTACGACCTTGTCGCCGTTTTTCAACTCGCTTAGCATGCTCTGCCACTTTTTCTGCTTGCGCTGCTGCGGCAGAATCAGCAGGAAGTAAAAAATTGCAAAAATGAAGACCAGCGGAGCCAGCGTGAGCAGATTTGTCCCACCTGGCATCTGCAACCAAAACGCCAATCCGCCCCTGATACCGCACGCTATACCAGACACAATCATTTCCACCGCCAAGTCGATCCTCGCTAATCAACCTTTTTTGCTAAATTGCGGGAATTCTTTTCTCCTAAGGCCGAAGGACCACCTTGCAGGCTAGAACCGGCGATGCCGCGCTCCGGTTTCGCTTCGGAACGGCACAGAAGGAAACGGACCTTGTTCCCAAGTTAAATAGAATGCCGGACGCCCGCCCAAGGTGTCAAGGACACACCGACGAATTTACAACCGCGAATGCCCTGCCCGGATCCACTCCCGCACCGTCCGCATAGTGGCCAGATAATAGTGCAGGTTGTGCACCGTGTTCAAAACCTGCGCCAGCAGTTCATTCGAGGCGTAAAGATGCCGCAGGTAAGCCCGAGAATAGCGCAGGCACACGCGGCATTCGCACGCGGGATCGAGCGCGCTGTCATCCTGCGCATACCGCGCCTGCTTAATCGAAACTTTGCCTTCTGAAGTGAACAGCAATCCATGGCGGGCGGCGCGCGTAGGCAGCACGCAATCCATCATGTCAACCCCCGCCTGGGCATACTGCGCAATCTCTTCCGGGGTCCCAACTCCCATCAAATACCGCGGCTGGTTGGAGGGCAGATGCTCCAAAGTGGATAAGACAATATCGCGGGTAAGCTCGCGAGGCTCGCCCACGCTAAGCCCCCCGATGGCATATCCAGGGAACCCAATGTCAATGGTCCGAGCCGCCGATTCGCGGCGCAGTTCAGGGTCCATCCCGCCCTGCACAATGCCAAACAATGCCTGCGTCTGTCCATTCCAGTGACCTTGAGATTTGTCATCCTGAGCGGAGCGAAGGACCTGCTCTTCCTGAGACCTGACACCTGAGACCTGGGACCTGCTCCACGGTACTTCGCCCTTATGCTCCTCAAAATAACTCTTGCAGCGTTCCGCCCAGCGCAAAGTCAGCTCCATCGACCCCCGCACGCGCTGCGGATCCGCCGGATACTCCGTGCACTCATCAAACGCCATGATGATGTCAGCGCCCAGCCCAAACTGAATCTCCATAGCTTTTTCAGGACTAAGAAAATGCGGCGACCCGTCCAGGTGCGAGCGAAACGCCACGCCCTCTTCGCTGATCTTGCGCAGATCGTTCAAACTGAAAACCTGAAACCCGCCCGAATCTGTAAGAATCGCCCGATCCCAAGCCATGAACCGGTGCAGCCCGCCCATCTGCCGTACCGTTTCGACCCCAGGCCGCAGAAAAAGATGATAGGTATTCGCCAGCAGAATCTCGACGCCAAGCTCTTCCAGCACATCCTGCGAAACGCCCTTGACTGAACCAAGCGTCCCCACCGGCATGAACACAGGCGTCTCGACCTCTCCATGAGGAGTGATGAGCTTGCCAGTGCGGGCCGAGCCACGGGTGGCCTCAATCTGAAATTGGATAGACACTGTGGGGAATTCTAAAGCAATTGCAGATTGCAGAAGTCAGATTGCAGAAGTGAAACCCGACAGAATAAGTGCTATCGGCCGATAACTCTTCCAAAGCCGTGAATCTAAGACTAAACTTTCACCGAACGGGGAAACCCGGTGAACAATGAACGGAAAAGTAGCGCACCACAGCCCCTAGCCACTCAGCAGGACACAGATCCATTCCGGGGAGTAGGCGGCTTCCTCCTGTTCTTCTGTGTCGCTATTACCGTATTTCGCCCGCTTGGTTGCGCGGCAGAAATCCTACGGAATCCGCACGACACGTTTGTTGTAGTGTTTGATTTGGGGCTAGCTGCATTTTCAATCTACACTGGCCTTACCACATGGCGTGCTCGGCCAAACGCTCTGAAGCTCATCAAGGTTTACTTCATGGTAACGCTTGCATTGCCTTGTTTGATGATCTTGAGGCTGTCGACAAATATTAAGGAGATCGTACAACAATCCCCTTCGGAGAATCCCGTAGCTAACGGACTTAGATGGTTGATGGTTGTAGCTATCTGGTGGTCGTATTTCGCACAATCAAAGCGTGTAAAGGCTACATTTGGCTCAAATCTTTAAGATCGCACCTTAACTTCTCCAAGACAGCCTTCTGCAATCGACCTACTTCGAATAAAGGTTCTTCACCACCTCGCCGCCCTTCATCACAAACTTGACGCGCTCCAAAGTAGTGACATCCGCCAGCGGATCGCCATCGACAGCCACGATGTCAGCCCACTTCCCCGCCTCAATCGTCCCGATCTTGTCGGACCATCCCAGCAAATCGGCATCATTAATCGTCGCCGTCTGAATCGCCTGTAGCGGTGTCATCCCCAGCTTCACGTATACAGCGAATTCATGCGCGTTGAGCCCATGCGGATAGACGGCGGCATCGGTCCCGAAACCGACTTTCACTCCCGCGGCAAACGCGCGTGCCACATTCTTGCGCGCGGCGGGCAACACTTCTCTCGCCTTGGCCATCAGGTCGGGCGGAGTGCCAATCTTCTCCGCGTTCTCCAGAAACCAGTCGGCGAGATAAAGCGTCGGCACCAGATAGGTGCCGTTCTTCTTCATGGCAGCGATAGCAGCATCGTCGATGTAAGACCCGTGCTCGATCGAATCCACCCCCGCTTCAGACGCCCAGCGGATTGCCTGTGCTCCATGCGCGTGCGCCGCCACTTTTCGCCCCAGCCGATGCGCCTCCTCCACAATGGCCTTCATCTCCTCCTGCGTGTACTGCGACGCCTGCGGATTGTCTCCCTTCGAAAGCACCCCGCCCGAGGCCATGAACTTGATCAGATCCGCGCCATACTTGATGTTCTGCCGAACCATGTGGCGCGCCCCATCCACGCCATCCGCCACACCGTCGCTGGTGGCGTGATATTCAAACGGCAGCAGGTTGTTGTCCCCATGTCCGCCGGTAATGCTCAGCGGCGGACCGCTCACCAGCATCCGCGGTCCCGGCACGTCGCCCGCGTTGATGGCATCGCGCAGGGCAACGTCGCTGAATCCGCTGGCGCCCACGTTGCGCACGGTGGTGAATCCCGCGTCAAGCGTGACCCGGGCATTGCGCGCTCCGTACAGGGCCTCGGGCGGAACGGAAATAGCCAGCGCCGAATAACCGAAGTTGGTAGTCATGGTGATGTGCGTGTGCGCGTCAATCAAACCCGGCAGCACGGTGGCGTTCGACAGATCAATCACCGTTGCGTCCTTTGGCATGATCTGATCGACAGCCCCCTTAACCTCTGTGATCTTGTCACCCCGAATGATGATGGTTTGGTTCGAGAGCGTCTTGCCAGTTTTCACGTCCAGCAGATGTCCGGCGCGGATGACAACGGTCTTGGGAGCCGGAGTAGGCGCGGCTTGCGTCCAGGAAAAGTTGATGCAGCAAAGCAAGAAGAGCGACGCGAAGATACTGCGGCTGAGTTTCATTCCATCCCCCAAAGAGAATTTAGCCTAGGCCGAGTACCTTACAACTTCGGAGAGGGAGACGGCAAGCTTTTCGAATTCGCTACGGGACCGGCCAGTGATATAGAGTCAATGGGAAGTAGCACTGAACGGAACACGATTTCCCGCTCGTATGTCGAACTCCCGTCGCAAAACAGCGCCACTCCCGCTCGACGACACCCTCTTCGCCGTCAAACAGCGCAAGCCTGTGCCGCATGAATTCGTGCTCGACGCGATTGCTCCGCTGTCTCCCACGACACGCCCCATGTTCGGCTGCCTTGCCGTTTACGTTCGCGACAAGATCGTCCTCATCCTCAGGAACAAAGACAAACCTGACCAGACGGCGGATAACGGCGTGTGGCTTGCCACCACTGAGGAGCACCACCAGAGTCTGCGGCGCGATTTCCCTAACATGCGCTCCATCAAAGTGCTGGGTAAGAAAGTAACGGGCTGGCAGGTCCTCCCAGCCGACGCGCCGGATTTCGAGGAGGCAGCATTGCGAGCTTGCGAGCTGGTGCTTGCGGGAGACCCTAGAATCGGCAAGGTGCCGGGAGCGCGGCGCGCTTCAAAATCGCGGAGGAAAGCGCCCGATTAATCAGATTCTCATCCTAAACTGGATTGTCATCCTGAGCGAAGCGAAGGACCTGCTTTCGTGCGCACAACGAAACTGTACGTCCCTCGCTTTACCTTTTCGTCCGCGCCGCTACTTTCTCCCCCACCCGCTCACTGACCTTGAACGTCATCTTGCCGGCTTTCTTATCAGCCTCCACCACCACGTGGTCTCCATGCAATACCTCGCCGTCCAGAATTTTCAGCGCCAGCGGATCCTGCACCAGCTTCTGAATGGCGCGCTTCAGCGGACGCGCCCCAAAGTTGGGATCGTAGCCTTCGGTGAAAAGCAGCTCTTTGGCGGCGTCGGTCAGCTCCAGGGAGATCTTGCGGTCGGCCAGCAGTCGCCGCAAGTCTTCCAGTCGCAGATCGACGATCTTCACCAGTTGTTCCTTGCCCAGCGGATGGAAGATGATGATGTCGTCCACGCGATTCAGGAACTCGGGTTTGAAATGCCCATGCAGCGCGTCCATCACCTGCTTCGAGGCGCGCTCAAAGCCATCGGCGGAGCGCATGTTTTCCGATTGCAGATACGCCGAGCCCAGGTTCGAAGTCATGATGATGACCGTGTTCTTGAAGTCCACCTTGCGTCCCTTGCCGTCGGTGAGGCGGCCGTCATCCATGATCTGCAGCAGGATGTTGAACACATCCGGATGCGCTTTTTCGATTTCGTCAAAGAGCACAACCGCATAAGGATGCCGTCGCACCGCCTCGGTGAGTTGTCCTCCCTCATCGTAGCCAACGTATCCCGGAGGCGCGCCGATCATGCGCGAAACGGCGTGCTTCTCCATGTATTCCGACATGTCGATGCGAATCATGGCGCGCTCGTCGTCAAAAAGAAATTCAGCGAGCGCCCGCGCCAGTTCGGTTTTGCCGACGCCGGTTGGCCCCAGGAAAATGAACGACCCAATCGGCCGCTTCGGATCGCTAAGCCCGGCCCTCGACCGGCGGATGGCATTCGCCACGCGCTCGAGCGCCGCGTCCTGTCCAATGACGCGCAGCCGCAGCCGGTCTTCCATGTTGATGAGCTTCTTGACCTCGCCCTCGAGCATCTTCGAAACCGGAATGCCCGTCCACTTGGAAACGATGCGGGCAACATCTTCTTCGTCCACTTCTTCTTTCAACATGCGCTGTCCGGCCTTGCCGTCGATCTGCGAGGTGACTTTATTCAGTTCTTGTTCGGCCTGGCGGATGAGTCCATAGCGGATCTGCGCCACCCGCTCCAGATTTCCTTTGCGCTCCTCCGCAGTTTCTTCAACTTTGAGTTGCTCCAGTTTCTCTTTCAGGGCGCGCGCTTTGGCGATGACGTCTTTTTCCTGCTTCCACTTGGCCTTGAGCGCATTCGACTGCTCGCGAATGCCGGCCAGTTCTTTCTCGACGTGGGCCAGCCGCTCCTTCGAATTCGCGTCGTCTTCTTTCTTCAGCGCCTGCTTTTCAATCTCCAGTTGCGTGGCCCGCCTTTCCAGCTGATCAATTTCCGTGGGCATGGAATCGATCTGGATGCGTAGCGAAGACGCGGCTTCGTCGATCAGGTCGATCGCCTTGTCGGGCAGGAAGCGGTCGGAAATATAGCGATGCGACAAAGTCGCGGCCGCAACAATGGCCGAATCCTTGATGCGCACGCCGTGGTGCACTTCGTACTTCTCTTTCAGTCCGCGCAGAATCGCAATCGTATCCTCAACATTCGGCTCGCCCACAAAAACGATCTGGAAGCGCCGTTCCAGCGCCGCGTCTTTTTCGATGTACTTGCGATATTCGTTGAGCGTGGTCGCTCCGATGGCGCGCAGCTCTCCGCGGGCCAGCGCCGGCTTCAGCATGTTCGAGGCGTCGATGGCGCCCTCGGCAGCGCCCGCGCCAACCAGCGTGTGCAATTCGTCGATGAAGAGAATGATCTGGCCCTGCGAGTCTTCGATTTCTTTCAACACAGCCTTGAGGCGGTCTTCAAATTCGCCGCGGTATTTCGCGCCCGCCAGCATCGCTCCCAGATCGAGCGATATGACGCGCTTGTTCTTCAGCGCTTCAGGCACGTCGCCGGAAACGATGCGCTGCGCAAGCCCTTCGACGATGGCCGTCTTGCCCACGCCCGGCTCGCCAATCAGCACCGGATTATTCTTGGTGCGCCGCGAAAGCACCTGCACCACGCGGCGAATTTCTTCGTCGCGTCCGATCACGGGATCGAGCTTGCCGCGCCGTGCCTGCTCGTTCAGATCGCGGGCATAACGCTCCAGCGCCTGGTACTTGGCCTCGGGATTCTGGTCGGTGATGCGCTGCGACCCGCGCACCGCGGTGAGCGCCTTCAGAATGGCGTCGTGGGTAGCACCGTGACGCGCCAGCAACTCCTGCGCCGCATCACGCTTCAGGCTGGTCGCTTTCTGATCGGTTAAGGCCAGCAACATGTGCTCGGTCGAAACGTATTCGTCCTTGAAGGAGTCAGCTTCTTTGAATGACTTCTCCAGTAACTGGGTGACCTGCGACGACATGGCCGGCTGAGCTGCGCCGCCGCTGCCCGAAACCTTCGGCAGCTTCTCAATTTCTTTGTAGAGGTCGCTGAGCACGGCCTGTGGCCCAATGCCGATTTTCTCCAGCACAGGCGCAACGATGCCTTCGCGATCCTCGACCAGCGCCGCCAGCAGATGGAGTGGGGTGAGCTCCGGATTGCCGTGCTCCGAGGCGAGTTCGTTCGCACGCTGGACAGCTTCCTGCGCTTTGACGGTGAATTTGTCCCAACGGATGGCCATGGCTTCTATTCCTCTACCGCCGTGTCGATTTTCAAATTACCAATTACAAATTGGTAATTACAAACAAAACGGGAGGCGCATGCGATCTCGCCTCCCGCAGAGTTTACAGCTATCGGGTCTCTTATGCGGCCTTGCCGACGCCCTTCGGCTCCTTGCTTTCCAGCGTCTTCTGGCTGCCGACGTTTACTTTGATCTGCTTCGGCTTGGCTTCGGCCTTCTTCGCCAGCTTGATCTTCAACACGCCCTTGTCATAGTCGGCCTGAACGTTGTCATGGTTGACCGTGTTCGGGAGGCTGAAGGTGCGAGTGAAGCTGCCATACTGACGCTCCACGCGCCGGTAGTTCTCTTCTTTTTCTTCCTTCTCGAACTTGCGCTCGCCGTGCACGGTCAGCGTGTTGTTCTCGATGCGGACGTCGATGTCCTTCTCGTCGATTCCCGGCACTTCGATCTTCAAGGTGATGTTGTGCTCGTCCTCGTAGACGTCCACCGGCGGAGCGAATGCGGTCGTGGTCAGCGATTCATCCTGCTCTTCCGGCCCACGCGGGACGCGGAACAGGCGGTTCATGCGTTCTTGGAGAGTCACAAACTCACGGAAAGGGTCATAACGCGTAATCATGGTCATACAGGTAAATCCTCCTACTGGAAGTTCATTCGGGGAACTTTCGGAAGCTCCCGAGGTTTGTAATTAGTGTCACCAAATCATAAAATCTTAGTGCTTTATTGTCAAGTATATTATCTCGTTATTATTCAGTCTATTACACTAAGTATCAGGCACTGCAAGTAGCTAGTTTCCGGCACATTCAGTAGGATTGGATGGTCTTTAGCAGCTCCGCGGTTCTCGACTATCCGCAGCGATTTGTGGGCATCTTGGGCGGCATCGGCTACCACTTTGTGGAACTCCGCCGCGCTGATGTGGAAAGAGCAGGAACAGGTGACCAGAATTCCTCCCGGCCGCAGCATCTTCATGGCTCGCAGGTTGAGTTCTTTGTAGCCGCGCAGGGCTTTGTCGAGGTCGCGCTTGGACTTGGCAAACGCCGGCGGATCGAGAACGATGGTGTCATAGCGCCGGTTAGCGGCGGCGTACTCCCGCAACAGGTCGAAGGCGTTGCCCTCGATCCACTCCAGCTCGCGGCCGTTCGGCTTTGCGTTCAAGGCCGCGTTCTTTTCCGCCATTTCCAGAGCCGGACGCGAGCTGTCCACTCCGGTCACGCTCGAACACTTCGCGGCGACATGCAGCGCGAATCCGCCCTGGTAACAGAATGCGTCGAGCGCTTCCCCGTGCGCATATTGCGCAGCGGCAGCGTAGTTTTCCCGCTGATCGAGAAACGCACCGGTTTTTTGACCTTCGAGCCCGTCATAGCAAAACCCGACCCCATTCATTCTGTATTCGGTCGAACTCTTCTCGCCCGAAAGCAGCCCAGATGCTCGTGGCGGCAATTGCTCCAGTTCGCGAATGCGCGCCTCCACGCGCTCGACAATCCCCGCCGGCCGCAGTTCGTCTTCGTTCTGCAGCGTTCGCAGGATGGCCTCGCGCACCGGCGCGGCATCCATGGCCTGGGTGAGAATCTGCACCGAGATCACGTCGTTATAGCGATCGATAATGAGCCCAGGCAGAAAATCGGCTTCGCTGAAGGCGATGCGGTAGGCGTCGGTATTTGAGACCAGTTGCTTCCGGTAGGCGATGGCGGCGCGAATGCGCTCTGCGACCAGACCAGGCAGATCGTCGATCGAACCGTGGGAAATCATGCGGATCGCGATCTGCGATGAAGAGCTGTAGAGCGCAGTGCCGAGAAACTTTCCCCGCGAATCCTGGACGCGAACCAGCGCGCCCAGCGGGATACCCTCCGCTCCAGTGACATCCGAGCGGTAGACCCAAGGATGGCGGGCCTGCAGGCGAGTAGCTCCGCGCAGCGAGACTCTTACGGAGGGCTCCGCGTGCTTGGCGGAGGCGGCAGTTTTTTTCGGCATGAATAGATGCTAAACCGATCGCGCAGTTAATACTTTGCGGTGAAATTGGCTTCGCTGCTCTCACGAATGAACGCTGGTTTGTTAGAGAAACTCCAAGGTAGCGTCACGCGCATTGATGATGATCCGTGAATTCCAGCTGTAGACGAACAGTGCGAGCCAAAAATTCCCCACCGGAATCTCATATCCCGCTTCCCTTAACGCGCGATAGTCTTCGTCCTTCAGCTGGACGCGATCGACCTCCAGGCCTTCGTACCGCTTTATCTCGCGGTAAGACACAGCTGGTTCTAATGTGATCACGGCGTTGTCGTGCAGCGTTAATCTGCATGACTTGTACCTCTCAGCTCGCGGGTGGTCATCATCCGCCATGAGCACGTTGAGCATGAGATCGACATCGCGGCGAACGAGGTCCAGTGTGAACCGAGTGAGATAGGCGTCATGAAAACCGTTCGGAAGTGATCGTTCAATTAGCTCAATATCCATGTAACGCGCTTTCGCCACATCGGAGGCGTGCCCATATGCGAATCACACTTGCAACACCAGTCGCTTAAGCTCGCACCACAGCCCCGTCCCGATTCCGTCTGCGTGGCAATTCCCCCCAACTCGGGATCGCCCCCACGCTAGCCGTCACTGCGCCGGTCATCACCTTCTGCCAAGCCGTCTGGAACTGCTCCATCTCAGACGCGGTTCCAACCGTGATGCGCGTGTAGGTTGGCCACACCGGCCAGATGCGTCCAATAATCACCTTCTGCTTGGCCATGGCATCGATCGCCGCCTTTGCTGGACCTTTCGTATCCAACATGAAGCAGTTCGATTCCGAGGGAACGTAGGAGTATCCGTTGCGGTCGAGCCAGGCAAAGACCTGGCTGCGGATGGTGGCGTTGATGCGCTTGCGCTCGGGCACCAGTTGCGTGTCTTTCAGGCTGGCGGAGGCGGCCACAAGCGCGGTGATCGGCATGAAATTCCAG
>JGI12269J14319_10004482_pt1 | contig 12723 bp, 11 predicted proteins | sample PeaSoiSIISIP2007_FD_14319 | JGI IMG/M metagenome (IMG submission 14319) | reverse complement strand
GCAGGGAACGGCGGATGGGGACCGTCCCGTCAATCCCCTCATCGCCCGCGATCGCTACAGAACTCCCGGGAGCACCTCCTCGGCGCCAGCGGCCTCCTGCGCGGCCTCGTAGGCCTCCCAGGCCTGCGAGGCCCAGATCTCCAGGCGAGTGCCTGCACCGACCACCGCGCAGTCATGCTCGAGGCCGGCGTAGGTACGCAAAGCGGGCGGGATGCTGATCCGGCCTTGCCGGTCGGGAAGCGCCTCGGAGGCACCGGCGAAGAAGATCCGGCGGCGGTCCCTGACCGCCTGGGTCGTCTCGCCCTCGGTCCGCTGCGCCTCGGCGATGCGGGCGAATTCGTCCTTCGTGAAGACGTAGAGACAGCGCTCCTGCCCCTGCCCCTTGGTCATCACCACGCCCCCAGCCAGCTCGTCACGGTACTTGGCGGGCAGGAACAGCCGGCCCTTGTCGTCCAGCCGTGGCGTGTGAGTGCCGAGGAACAACAACGGCGCTCACCTCCTGCCGCCATAAGCTTCCACTTGGGCTCCACTGTACCCCACTTTCCCCCACCGTCAACGCCAAATGACCCCCGATCTGGCTTCCACCCCCACGGAAGGGCAGCTAGAGAGGGGTGGAGCGAAGTGGGGGATGAGGCGCCGGGCGCCTTGGCAGGGCCGGGGGCAGCCAGCCCGCCAGCCCTGCGGTCACGGCGGAACGCCGCAGGTCAGGCCCTTAAGACAGGTTTGGGAGCGGGCTGGCGGGATAGATAAGCCTGGCCAGCGTCGCGTTTTGACCAAAGAAAGACGTACTGTAGCGATACGGCGGCTCGGCCGGGGCCTGCCACGTGACGGGAGACCAGGCGTGCTGGCGCCCTTGCGCCAGCGACCCCTAGGAGGCCATGTGGTTCTGGACACCGGGCGGCAGATGCGGGGCGTCATCGATGATCTGGTTCCGGCCGCGCACAGGGTCGGCAAGGCGATCGAGGCCGTGATCGAGGGCAAGCCGGAGGCGATCAGGCTCACCCTGGCGGTCCTGCTCGCCGAGGGGCACCTGCTCATCGAGGACGTGCCTGGCGTCGGCAAGACGATGCTCGCCAAGGCCCTGGCCAGGGCGATCGACGGCACGGTCCAGCGCGTCCAGTTCACCCCGGACCTGCTGCCCAGCGATATCACCGGGGTGAGCGCCTTCAACCAGGAACGGCGCGACTTCGAGTTCAAGCCGGGACCGGTGTTCGCCAACATCCTGCTCGGCGACGAGATCAACCGGGCCTCCCCCAAGACCCAGTCGGCGCTGCTGGAGTGCATGGAGGAACGCCAGGTCACCGTCGACGGCACCACCTACGTGCTGCAGGCGCCCTTCATGGTCATCGCCACCCAGAACCCGGTGGAGATGGAGGGGACTTACCCGCTGCCCGAGGCGCAGCGGGACCGGTTCACCGCGCGCATCTCGCTCGGCTACCCGTCGGCCGCAGCCGAGCGGGCCATGCTCGACAGCCACGGCTCCACGTCGCCGCTGGACCAGCTCGAGCCCGTCGCGCGCGCCAGCGACATACAGGAACTGGTGATCGCGGTGCGCAGCGTGATGGTGTCCGACCAGGTCAAGGAGTACCTCATCAACCTGGCCAACGCCACGAGGACCTCGCCGGAGCTGCGCCTGGGCGCGTCACCGCGAGCCACCCTGCACCTGCTGCGGATCAGCCGCGCCTGGGCCGCGCTCGACGGGCGGGACTACGTCATCCCGGACGACGTGCAGGCCCTGGCGGCGCCCGTGCTCGCGCACCGGCTGCTGCCCACGGCGGAGGCGATCGTAGAGCGGCACCTGCCCGAGCACGTGGTGAAACGGATCGTCTCGCAGCTCCCCCTACCGCGGCGATGATCTTGGCGGGGGCATGCAAGCGTTCTTCGGCTCACTGACCACGCGGGGCAGGTCGTTCATGGCCGCGGGCGGCGCGGCGATGGTGTGCGGCCTGGCCATACCGGAGCCGGACCTGGTCCGGGTCGGCGCCCTGCTGATCATCCTCCCGCTGGTGTCCGCGCTGATCGCGCGGCGGTCCCGCTACCGGCTGTCCTGCAGCCGCAGGCTCGACCCGCCGCGGGTGCCGGCCGGCCACCCGACCATGGTCACCGCGCGGCTGGAGAACGTCTCGCGGCTGCGCACGGCCGTCTTGCTCGCCGAGGACACCACGCCTTACTCGCTCGGCAGCAGGCCGCGGTTCGTCCTGGACGAGATCGAGCCGGCCGGCCACCGGGAGCTCACCTACCAGATCCGTTCCGAGGCCCGCGGCCGGTTCACCATCGGCCCGCTGCGGATCCGCGTCGCGGACACGTTCGGGCTGGTGGAGATCACCAAGTCGTTCAGCACCACCAGCACCCTGGTGGTCACGCCGAGGATCTGGGAGCTGCCGCGGGCCGCGGCGCCGAGCAGCTATCTCGGCGAGGGCGACGGGGGGATGCGGACGATAGCCGCGATCGGCGAGGACGACGCGGCGCCGCGTGCCTACCAGGACGGAGACGGGCTGCGCCGCGTGCACTGGCGGTCGACCGCGCGGTACGGCGAGCTGATGGTGCGCCGTGAGGAGCACCAGTGGCGCAACAGCGCGTCCGTCTTCCTCGACACGCGGCGCACCGCGCATTCGGCCGGCGCCACCTCCGCCACGTTCGAGTTCGCCGTGAGCGCGGCGGCCTCGATCGGCGCGCACCTGTCTGGCGAGGGGTTCCGGGCCAGGCTGATCACCGAGGACGGTGAGGTCGCCCCGCGCGGCACGTTCCAGGACACGCTGCTCGACATGCTCGCCGTCATCAGCCCCTCGCAGGTGGTCGGGTTCGGGCCGGGCACCACCGCGCTGGCCAACGCCGGGGGGCAGATCATCGCCGTGCTGGGGCGGATGTCCGTCGACGACGCCAGGATGCTGGCCGCGAGCAGGCGCGGGAACGCGCCCGCGATGGCGCTGGTCCTGGCCGTTTCCAGCTGGGCGTCGGACGTGGTACGCGAGGACACGGCGCGGACGGCGGAGATCTTGTCGGCCTCGGGCTGGCGGGTCGCCGTGGCGACCGCCACCACGCCGCTGGCCACGGCCTGGCAGCAGCTGCACAAACCCGCCGACCGACCGCTGCGCGTCGGCAACCTCGGGGGTGAGCCGGGATGACGCTCAACCGCCGGATGACGGTGACCTGCGCGGTCGCGGTGGTGCTCGTCTCCACCGCGATGTACCCGCTGTTCGACTTCGCCGCGTGGTTCTACGCGGGAATCGGCGCGACGGCCGTGGCCGCGGCGTGCGGGGCGCTCACCAGGCTGCGGGCGCTGCCCGTGGCCGTCTGCCTGGCCGTCAGCGTGCTGGGCCTGCTGTACTACCTCGACGTGGTGTTCGAGGCGCGCCATTGCCTGCTCAGGTTCCTTCCGACGCCGGCCTCGGTCCGCCTGCTGTGGGATCTGGCGAGCATCGGGATTTACGACGCCCACAAGTTTGCGCCGCCGGCGGAGCAGGCGTCCGGCCTGGTGCTACTGGCCGCGGCCGGGATCGGCATCGCCGCGGTGACCACCGACCTGATCGCCGTCCGGCTACGGTCGACGGCACTGGCCGGCCTGCCCCTGCTCGTCCTGTTCACCGTGCCCGTCACCATGAACGCCCCGAGCGGCGAGGGCACGATCATCGTCTTCAGCCTGGGCACAGCCGGATACCTGGCCATGCTGAGCGCGGACGGCCGGGAGCGGATCCGGGTCTGGGGCAGGCTGGTATCGCTGTGGCGCTCCGGTCCGCTGCACGAGATCCAGGGCCGCCGCGGCCCGGGGCGCGCCGACCCGTCCGCGGACCTCGGCCAAAGCGCAGGCCCGGACACCCGCGCGCTCGCCGCGGCGGGGCGGCGGGTCGGGCTCGCCTCGGTGGTGCTCGCGCTGAGCATCCCGCTGATCGTGCCGGGCCTGCACCCGGGCAGGCCGTTCGCCACGGGTCCCGGTATCGGCGGCAACGCCCCGGGCCAGGGCGCGCTCCTCCCCGACGCGCTGGCGCAGACGCTCGCCCAGCTGCGCGAGAACCACCCGACCCAGGTGCTGACCTACACGACCTCGGCTTCGGCGGCCCTCCAGAGCGATGACGCGCAGTACCTGCACCAGTGGGTGCTCGATACGCTGGGCGACCCGGGGACGGGATGGGAGGTCACCAGCTACTACACGGGGGCCACGCAGTCCATTTCCCTCCCCTCACCTCCCGGGCTGACCGTGTTCTCCGCCGCCCAGCTGGTGACGACGACCGTGACGACGGTGACCAGGGGCGCGCTGTCCTCGAGTTCGGCGCCGACCTTCCTGCCCGTGCCCTACCCGGCGACCAGGGTGGCCGTCGCCGGAACGTGGCTGACCGACCCGGAATTCATGGTGTTCTCCGCCGCGAACTCCACCAACGTCGCGTCGTACCAGGTCACGAGCTACGCGGTGGATCCCACCCCGCAGGAGCTGGAGGCGGCCACGCCGCCCGCGCTGTCCTCGTCCCTGACCGGGGATCTGCAACTCCCCTCGGCCTACCGGACAGCCGCGCTCAAGCACATCGCGCAATCGATTACGGCTGGCGACCACACCGAGTACGAGAAGGTGAAGGCGCTAGCCGACTGGCTATCGGGCAGCCTGTTCAGCTACGACGAGGCGGCGAAATCCTTCGACACCCCCGACGGCCTGCTGACCTTCCTGAACAAGACGCGTAAGGGCGTCTGCGTGCAGTCCGCGTACGCGATGACGGTGCTCACCCGCCTGCTCAACATCCCGGCCCGGATGGTCCAGGGCTACACCGCGGGCACCCTCGCGGGAAAAAACCGCTACGTGGTCAAGTCCTCCGACGCGCACGTCTGGACCGAGGTCTACTTCACCGGGTACGGCTGGATCAGGTTCGAGCCCACGCCTAGCGGTCAGGGCACCGCACAGCACCCCAACTACATGGGCCCGGCGGGCGTGACGGGTCAGCTGGTCAACCCCACCCCGCAGCCTTCTACGGGGACGTCCGGCGGCTCGCGCCCCGGCGCCAACAACGGTGCGTTCAAGAAGATACCCCTGCCGGGGGGCGGAGGACCGCTCGGCAGCTCGGCCAGCAAATCGGCCGGATCCGGCTGGGCCGCCATCCTCCTCGCGGTGCTGGCGGCGATCGCGCTGGCCTGCGGGGTCATCGCGATCGTGGCGCCCCCGGCGCACCGCGCCCTGTCCGCCCACGCCGACGGACCCCGGCGCAGGCCCGTGACTCTCGCCACGGCGATCCTGGCGGCGGCCGCGGCGGCCGTCGTCCTGCTCGCGCTGTATCGGGTCCTGTCGCACGCCGGGATCGACGTGCGGGCCGGCTGGGCGACGGTCGGCATCGCCTTCGGCGCGGCCTGCGCGGTCATGCTGGTCACGCCCGCGACGTGCCGGTTCGTCCTGCGGCGGTGGCGGTGGGCGCTGGCCAAGGACGACGCGGGCCGGGCGCACGCCGCCTGGCGGGAGTTCCGCGACGACCTGGCGGACCTCGGCGTCAGCGCCAGGGCGAGCGAGCCGCCGCGGACGCTGGCCGGCCGGGTCACCGTGGGGCTGCCCGAGCAGGCCGGCGAGGCCGTCCGCAGGCTCGCGCTGGCCGAGGAGCGGGCCAGTTACGCGGCGCGGCCGGTCGAGGGGGCCAGCCTGCGGCGGGACGGCGCCGCAGCCAGGCGCGGGCTCGCGGTCACGGCCCGGCGCGGCGCGCGCTGGCGCGCCCGGATATTCCCGGCTTCGGTGCTGACCGCGGCGGCCGACGGCGCGGCGGCGATCACTGAACGTATGTCGGCGCTGGTCTCGCGTCGGCTGACGGACCGCAAGCGGATGGGCTAAGTAGCCTGGACGGGCGGACGGGCGGACGGGCACTGGCAGAGGCGCTGCAGAGGCGCTGAGGAATCGGGACGGGGACGGTGCGCGCCAGCGGCGCGGGATTACATCCGGCGGTCACCTTCCTGGCGGCGGCGCCAGCGCTCTTCCATCCGCTCCATCATCCGGCCCTTCCAGCCCAGATCGGACTGGCGGTGCCCGGCGGGGCGGCCCCGGGCCGACGTCCTGGCCCGTTCTTGTACGGCCCGCACCCGGGCGGTGTGTCGTCGCCAGGTGACCAGCCCCCACACCAGGGACAGCACCACGACCGCGGCTCCGGCCGCCTCAAGGTACAGATGGCGGGTTACCACGCCCGCCGCGACGGTACCCGCGCCGACCAGCACCCCGATCAACGCCTGCACCAGCTTGCGCTTATAGTGCACGCGCGGATCGCTGGAGCGCACGAGGCGCCCGAACTTCGGGTCCTCCTTGTACAGCGCTTGCTCGATCTGCTCCAGCTGGCGCTGCTCGTGTTCCGAGAGCGGCACGTCGCCTCCCATAAAACATTGCGCCCGGCACGTGTGCGGTGACCGCCACCTCACATACCCGGTTCATTTTCCAGAATACGAGCGTTGACACACCCCTTGGAAGACCGCACCCCATAGCAGTAAGAAAGCGTCCGGTCCGGGGCGCTCCGGGTCTTCGACCAGGGAAGCCGGCCGGATCACTTCGGAACCGAACCGGCGCGAGATCCGGTCCACCGCCTGTTCCGCTTCCCGCCACCCGACCGGCCGCTCGTCGAACGTGAGCTGGGCGTTTGCGCCGGCCGCGGGCACCAGGCCAGACACCCGGACCCCGACGAGCCGCAGCCGGGCGCCGCCAGCCAAACCCGACGACTCATACAGCGAGCAGGCCGTGGCGTAGATCTGGTTGGTCACGTCTGTCGGGTACGCCAGCGTCCTGGAACGCGTCATCGTCTTGAAGCTGGCCAGCCGCAACTTGACCGAGACCGTCCGGGCCAGGTACCCGCCGGCCCGCAGCCCGCGGGCCGTCCGGCCCGACAGCCTGAGCAGCTCCCGCCTGATCCGGTCCGGATCGTCGATGTCGGTGGCGAACGTCTCCTCGGCGCCGATGCTCTTCTCGGGCACGTGCGGCGTCACCCGGCGCTCGTCGCGGCCCCAGGCCAGAGCGGCCAGGTGCGTCCCGGCCGCCGCCCCGAGCTCGCGCTGCATGGTGGCCAGCGGGGTGTGCGCGATATCGCCCACCGTGCGCAGGCCCAGCCGGGCCAGGACCTCGCCGGTGCGCTCCCCCACGCCCCACAGCGCGGAGACCGGCAGCGGGTGCAGGAAGGCGAGCACGCCCTCCGTCGGGACGACCAGCAGGCCATCCGGCTTACAGCGGGCGGAGGCGATCTTGGCCACGAACTTGGACGGCGCGACCCCGATCGAGCAGGTGATGCCCTGCTGCTCGACGACCTGGGCCCGGATGAGCGTCGCGATCAGCGCGGGCGGGCCGAGCCGCCGCAGCGCGCCCCGCACATCGAGGAACGCCTCGTCCAGGGCCAGGGGCTCCACCTGCGGGGTGACCGTGCCGAAGATGGCCATCACCTCCTTGGAGGTGGCGGCGTAGGCCTGGTGCCGGGGCGGGACGAACACGGCCTGCGGGCACAGGCGCCGGGCTCGCAGCACCGGCATGGCCGAGCGCACGCCGAAGGCGCGCGCCTCGTACGACGCGGATAGCACCACGCCGCGACCGCTCGCTCCGCCCACGATCACGGGCTGACCCGTGAGCTCGGGCCGGTCCCTGATCTCGACGCTGGCGTAGAACGCGTCCATGTCAACGTGCAGGACGTGACAGCCCGTGTCGTCCGGCGTGCCGCCTTGATGACCCGGGTCGGCCGTCATGGCGTTAGCGGTGGCCGAGGATATGCAACTGGGCGGCGATATCGCGCAGGGGCGGGGTCGCGGCAGCGGCCGCCTCGAGCGCCCGAAGCGCCTCGGCGCTGCCCGGGTCGCCGTCGACCAGCACGGCGGGCACCAGGCCGCTGAAGATGCGCACCCCGTGGGCCTGCCCCGCCCGCAGCCCGGCCCCCTCGATCAGCGCGGTCAGGCCCGGCAGCGTGAATCGGCGCGGGGCGTCGGGGGGGCCGCCGAGGGGGCCGAGGGGGTTTGGGGGGAACGGCTTCCCCCCAAGACCGGAGGGTTCCGGGGGGTCGCCCCCCCGGGCCAGCAACAGCAGCGCCTCGGCGAAGCGGCCGGCCAGCGCGCGGTGCAGCACGGCGGCGACCGCGTTGGACGCGAGGACGCTGACCGTGGCGCGCGGGCGCAGGACCCGCGCTATGGCGGCCATCGCCTCGGCTGGCGAATCGACGTACTCGAGGACGTTATGGCAGATGACGAGGTCCGCCGCGGCCGTGCCCGCTACGGTGTCCAGGCTGGCGGCCTCGCCCTGCACGGCGGCCAGGACGGCACCCGCCTCGGCGGCCCGGCGCTGCGCGGCGGCGAGCGCATCGGGACTGGGATCGACGACGGTAACGTGGTGCCCCAGGCACGCGAAGGGAACGGCCAGGCCGCCGGTTCCGCCGCCCACGTCTACGATGTCGAGCGCCGGACGGCCGGTCTCTGCCATCTGGGCGGAGGCGACCTCGCGCAGCACGTCCCACAGCAGCGAGGAGCGGACGCCGTCGCGCCTGAACTCTGCCGCCACCCCGTGCCTCCTTCCCCAGGAGTCCAATGTAGTGCCCTATCTCTCGCTCATTCTGGCGACATGAGCACCACGAGCGGCCGACGGCAGCGAAGCGGGGCGCGACGGCGCCTGATTACTTTCTGTCCTCGGAAGCTGAACTTCTGTAATCGGGCGTCCGTTATACAAGCCGTGCGGAACTCCCAGATTCTTCTTTATGACGCTTCAGCCCAACTCCAGCGCGGCCGCCTCCGGTCACCGTATCCTCATCGCCATGGCTGAGCACCTCGAGTTGCCCCGCCCCACGCGGCTGATGCTGACCGCAGGGTGGAACCTGGCCGAATCCCTCGGCCTTCCGGTCGCGGGGTACTTCGCCGGCGCGGCGCTGGGCGGGCGAGACGCCGGCATGATCGCGGCGACGGTCGTGGTGTGGCTGACCGTGATCGGCCGCAAGGCCCTGACCCGGAGCGTCCCCGGTCTGCTGACGATCTCGGCCCTGGTGCTCACCCTGCAGACGGCCGTGGTGCTCGTCACCGGCAGCGTGTTGTTCTTCCTGCTGCAGTTCCCGCTGGCCAACCTCGGCCTGTGCGTGCTGTTCGCGCGGACCGCGCCCACCCGCAAGCCGCTGGTGGCGCAGCTGGCCGCCGAGGTGGTGGCGCTCCGCCACCCGTCCCATCACCTCGGGCTGCACCGCTTCTTCCAGGGCGCGACCTGGCTGTGGGCCGGGATCTTCGCCCTATCCACCCTCGGTCTGGCGGCGGCGATGGCGCTGGAGCCGGTCAAGGCGTTCATGCTGCTGACCACCATCGTCACGGTAGGCGGCCTGGTCGCGGGGACCGGCGCATCCGCGCTCTGGTTCTTCCGGGTGCTGCGCCGGCACGGCCTGCACGTGCGCTTCGCGGTCCGATAAGGCCGCGCTCCCGGCCGCAGACCCGCCGCTGCGTCAGACCTCTAGCGTCGGCTTCAGTTCCAGGAGCTTGGCCAGCAGGCCGTTGACGAACGCGGGCGAGGCCTCGGTGGACAGGTCACCGGCGAGCGCGACGGCCTCGCTGATCACCACGCCGTCGGGCACGTCAGGCGCCCAGAACAGCTCGTAGACCCCGATCCGCAGCACGTTCCTATCCACGGCCGGCATCCGGCCCAGGGTCCAGCCCTCGGCGTACGCCGCGATCAGCTCGTCGATCCGCGCTGAGTGCGCGGCCACGCCGCGGACCAGCTCGGCGGCGTACGCGGACACCGGCGGGCTGGCCATCTCCACGCGCTCGGCGAGCAGGTCGAGCACCGGCACGCCGCGTTGTTCGGCCTCGAAAAGGATATCGAGCGCCCGCTTGCGCGCCTTGCTACGCGCTGACATGACGGCAGCGGTACACCACGGGGCGCGTCGCGTACATCAGGCGCGGCCGAGGTACTGGCCGGTCCTGGTGTCGACCTTGATCTTCTCCCCGGTCGAGATGAACAGCGGCACCTGGACCGTCGCGCCTGTCTCCAGCGTGGCCGGCTTGGTCCCGCCGGTCGAGCGGTCGCCCTGCACGCCCGGGTCGGTCTGGCTGATGGTGAGCTCCACCGCGGCGGGCAGGTCCACGTAGAGCGGCACGCCGTCGTTGAACGCCACCGTCACGGTCTGCTCCCCCAGCAGGTAGTCAGCCGCGCCGCCCACCACGGACGCGGGGACCCTGGGCTGCTCGTAGTCCTGCGTGTCCATGAAGACGAAATCATCGCCCTCGCGGTACAGATACTGCATCTCCCGCCGGTCCACATTGGCCACGTCGACCCTGACGCCCGCGTTGAAGGTCCGCTCGACCACCTTGCCCGACATGACATTCTTCAGCTTGCTCCGCACGAAGGCGCCGCCCTTGCCGGGCTTGACGTGCTGGAACTCCACGACGGTCCAGAGCTGCCCGTCGAGATTCAGCGTCATGCCGTTCTTCAGGTCGTTGGTGGTGGCCACGTTTACGTCTCCAGGTAACAGGACGAGAAGNTCTCTCGTCGTCGTCGTGAGCAGCCCCGTCCCGTCGGCGCCCACGATGAGGACGTCCTCGATCCGGACACCGCCCCGGCCGGGCAGGTAGACACCTGGTTCGACGGTGACTGGGACCCGGCTGGCTAGCTTACCCGTCCGCGAGTACCCGATCATCGGGGCCTCGTGTATCTCCAGGCCCACCCCGTGGCCCAGGCCGTGGCCGAAGTGCTCGCCGTGCCCGGCGTCGCGGATCATGTCGCGCGCCGCGGCGTCCACGTCCCCGAGCTCGGCGCCCGGCCGCGCGGCCTCGATCCCGGATCGCTGCGCGGCCGCGACCAGCTCGTAGATCTCCCGCTGCCAGCCGGCGGGCTCGCCCAGCGCGACGGTGCGGGTCATGTCGGCGTGGTAGCCGCCGTAGCTGGCGCCGAAGTCCATCGTGACCAGGTCGCCGCGGCGCAGTGGCCGGTCTGTCGGCGAGTGGTGCGGGATCGCGCCGTTCGGCCCGCTGGCCACGATGGTGTCGAAGGCCGGGCCTTCCGCGCCGAGGTCCGTCATTCGCGCTTCCAGCGCCGCCGCCAGCCTGCGTTCGGTCAGACCCGGCCTGATCAGCGCGAACACGTCGGCGATGGCCTGGCAGCTGATCCGGCACGCGGTGGCGAGCAGCTCAAGCTCCTGCGGATCCTTGACCGTGCGGAGCTCCTCGATCTTCCGCCCGAACGGGACGATGGTGACGCCCGGAGCGGCGGCCGCGAGGTCCGCGTGGCGCTCGACGGTCATCTCGTGCGCCTCGAAGGCGACGGTGCGCCAGCCCCGGGCGGTCATCTCCGCGGCGAGCCGCGGTTCGATGAAGCGCTCGGTGAGGAGCTCGACGTCGGGGCAGTCCCGCTGGGCGGCCAGAGCGTACCGCGAGTCGGTGGCCAGCACCGCCGCCCCGGCGGCCGGGACCAGCACTGCGGCGTTCGAGCTGGCCAGGCCCGTGAGGTAACGGACGTTCGGTGCCGCGGTGACCAGGACCGCGTCCGCGCCCGCCTCGGCGATCTTCTCCTGTACGCGCGCGCGGCGCGCGGCGTGAATCTCCGGCATAGGCGCGAGGCTAGTCCACGAGGGAGCGGATCTGCTCGATCAGGCGCACGCGGCTTTCGTGGGTGGTGGCGAGCGGGGTGACGTTGAGGGTGGTGACGCCGGCCTCGCGGTAGGCGGCCACGCGGTCGGCGACATAGCCGGCCGGCCCGATCATCGAGGTCCGCTCGACCAGTTCGGCCGGCACGAGGGCCTCGGCCTCCTGCTTGCGCCCGCCGAGGTAGGCGTCCTGGATCGCCTTGGCCTCGGCCTCGTAGCCCAGCCGGCAGGCCAGGTCGTTGTAGAAGTTCCGTTCCCTGGCGCCCATCCCGCCGATGTACAGGGCCAGCTCCGGCCGGCCGCGGTCGCGCAGGCCGGCCACGTCGTCGCCGATGGCCAGCGCCACGTGGGCGGTCACGTCCAGCGGGCCGAGGGACGGGTCGCGCTTGGCCAGGCCCTCGGCGACGGCGTCGCCCCAGACCTCGCCGGCTTTTTCCGGCAGGAAGAAGATCGGCATCCAGGTCTCGGCCAGCTCGGCCGCGACCGCCACGTTCTTCGGGCCGATGGCGGCCAGACCGACCGGGATGCGCTCGCGGACCGGGTGGTTGATCAGCTTGAGCGGCTTGCCGAGCCCGGTGCCGCCTTCGAGCGGCAGCTGGTAGTACCGGCCCTGGTACGCCAGCCGGTCGCGGCGCCAGACCATCCGGCAGATCTCGATGATCTCGCGCGCCCGGCCGATCGGCGCGTCGTAGGGCACGCCGTGCCAGCCCTCGATCACCTGCGGGCCCGAGGCGCCCAGGCCCAGCATGAACCGGCCGCCCGAGACGAAGTCCAGCCCGGCCGCGGTCATGGCGAGCAGCGCGGGGGTGCGCGAGTACAGCGGCAGGATGCCGGAGGCGATCTGCATTCGCTCGGTCTTGGCCGCGATGTAACCGAGCTGGCTGACGGCGTCGAAGCTGTACGCCTCGGGCACGAACACGATATCGGCGCCGGCGCGCTCGTAGTCGGCCAGCTCCACCACGGTCTGGGCGAAACCGCCCGCATAATTCAGGAAGATCCCTACTCGCATACCAGGAGGGTAGCGGTTGGGTCTTTAGGGGGTAGCAATTAGGTCTTGGCGGGTAGCGGTTAGGCCTTGGCGAGGCGCGCTTGGCCTTGACGAAGTGACCTAAGCCTTGACGAGGTGGCCTAGGCCCTAACGAGGCGCGCGAGGATGTCCTCGCTGATGTCTTCCGGGCGCCGGCCGTCGGTA
>JGI12269J14319_10004479_pt1 | contig 12728 bp, 10 predicted proteins | sample PeaSoiSIISIP2007_FD_14319 | JGI IMG/M metagenome (IMG submission 14319) | reverse complement strand
TTCTCGAGCAGCAGGGACAGGAAGTCGCCATGCTCGTCATGGTCGACGGTCAAAACCCAGCCTACTATGAGAACTTCCAGCAGGAAGGCCGGATGGAGTTGCTCTCCAAGAAGCTCCGCTTTCACAAACGCAAGCTGAAGGAAGTCGGATTGGCGTCCCTGCCCAGCTATGCGGCGGGCCGCCTGGCCAACGTCGGTCTGCGGTTCAGCGTGGCGCGGTGGCGGGTTTATCACAAGCTGGGCTGGAAGGTGAGCGAGAAACATCTGGAAGCCGATCTCGACACCATCGTGCATCCGGCTTCGTATCTTTACCGGCCGCAGCCCTACGCGGATCACGTGGTATTTATCCAGTCCACGGATTGGCCCGCCTGCCGTTACTACGACTTCTTTGCCAGCTGGGATGGCCTCATCGGAGGCGGAATGGAAGTACACAAAATCGCCGGCGGCCACCAGTCGATGTTCTACGAGGCGAATGTCGGCGTCTTGAGTGACCTGGTGCAAGACTGCCTGAGCCAGGCTCGCGAACGCCAGCGTGAGGCGCTGGCCAGTTCCGCAAAGGCAAGAACCACGCAGACGCTGGGCGCCTTCGCTGATCTGGAAGAAAGAACAGAGTCGTCTTCAAGTTTGCGGCCTATTCGAAGGGCTGCGCTTCCGGCGCAAAGAGGTGCGCTGCCTCCTTTGAAGGCCAGCGTTCGCGTCGCCCGCTTCGACGACTACGAAAGCATCGCCCAGCTCGAACTACGATATCTCGACAACTGCAAGACGCGCCACGATTGGGAACACCTCTGGGTCGACAATCCAGTCTGCCGGCAAAATCCAGGTTGGCCAATCGGATGGGTGCTTGAAAATGGCGACAAGCGAATAGTCGGCTGTATCGGCAACGTTCCCCTCAGCTACGAATTTGAAGGCCGTCCCTTGTTGGCAGCGACCAGCCGCGCCTTGGTTGTTGAGGAGCGCTATCGCAGTTATGCGCTTTCACTGATACGCCACTTCTTCAAGCAGGAAGGCGTCGATTTGTTTATCGACACCAGCGTCAACGCGAAGGCGGTCGCTCCTCACGAAATATTCCGCGCCCAGCGCGTGCCCGTCGGAGAGTGGGATCAGACTGCCTTCTGGATCACGAACAATCAGAGATTTGTCGAAAGCTTCCTGTCGAGGAAAGGCTTGCCTTTCGCCAAGTCGTTATCGTATCCGCTGTCGGCGGGACTGCAACTGAAGCATGCGGTATCCGACGGCAACATGCGCAACCATCGGAATGGCATCGAGGTGGTTCCGTGCACTGCGTTCGACGAACGCTTTGACAATTTCTGGCGAGACCTGCGAGAGAGTCGTCCGCACATGCTGCTGGCCACACGATCCCGGGAGGTGCTGGACTGGCATTTCGGCCGCGCTCTGGCACAAAATCGAGCCTGGGCGTTGACTGTCAGCAACGGCTCGCGAATTACCGCCTACGCCATCCTCTATCGCCAGGACAACGAGGCGCACGGCCTCAAGCGCATGAAACTGGCGGATTATCAATCGTTGGATGGAAATCCCGAACTGCTGGCGCCGATCCTGTTTCGTGCCCTGGAACAATGCCGCAATCAGGACATCCACGTGCTGGAGTTGAGCGGCCTCTCTCCTCAAAAACAGCGTATCGCCGATCAGCTAAAACCCCACCGGCGCGGATTGTGCGCCTGGCGCTTTTTCTACAAAGCGAAAGATGAAGCACTCGCGCAGAGGCTGAGAGATTCCAAGGTTTGGGATCCTTGTTGCTTCGATGGTGACGCAAGTCTCTAGCAGAAAACACCAATGACACAGGACATGCAAAAGCCCACGGGCGGATTGAGAATATTTTCGACTGCCCCTCAATCCCGTGTGGTCGACCGCGATTTATTCGTTCGTAATTTGATCGAAATCGCGCAGTGGAGCCAGCAAGCGGGATGCGAAGGCATCCTCATCTACACCGACAACTCTCTGGTCGATCCCTGGCTCGTGGCCCAGATCATCATCGAGAACACCACAACCCTGTGCCCGCTCGTTGCTATCCAGCCGGTTTACATGCACCCGTACACGGTCGCGAAGATGGTCGCCTCGCTGGGCCACCTTTATGGCCGCCGAATTTATCTGAACATGCTGGCGGGCGGATTCAAGAACGATTTGGCGTCCCTGCATGACTCGACCCCGCACGATAAGCGCTACGCGCGGCTGGTCGAATACACAACCATCATCCAGGAATTGCTCCGCGGTTCTGGCCCGGTGACCTACAACGGGGAATTTTACTCGGTAGACAAACTGCGCATGACGCCGCCTCTGGATTCCAGCCTTTTTCCCGGCGTCATTGTTTCCGGATCATCCGAGGCTGGCTTGGCCGCAGCGACCGCTCTGGGCGCCATCGCCATGAAATACCCGCAATCCACCCAGCAGGAAGCCCAGAACCAAAACACCGGAGAGGCGGGCATCCGCGTAGGCATCGTTGCGCGTGAGACCGAGACCGAGGCATGGGAGCTTGCTCACACTCGTTTTCCCGGAGACCGGAAAGGCCAGCTCACTCATCAGTTGGCCATGAAGACATCGGATTCGCAATGGCACAAGCAGTTGTCGCAACTGGCGGAAGAATCGAAATCCAATAACGGCAGCCCCTATTGGCTCTGGCCGTTCGAGAACTACAACACGTTTTGTCCTTACCTCGTGGGAAGCTACGAACAGGTCGCGGTGGAACTAGGGAAGTACATGGCGCAAGGTTTCCGTACTTTCATTTTGGATATCCCCACCGCTGCTGACGAGCTTCAGCACACCAACATCGCGTTCGCCCGCGCTCAACAGATGGTTTCCAAATGACGCGGCTTTTACAGAATTGGGTATCGGAGCAGGCGGAACGCAGGCCCGACGCCGTCGCCGTTGTCCTGCGCGACCAGACTCTGACCTACTGCGAACTGGAGCAGCGCACCAATCAGCTTGCCAGATTGCTGAAAGCCGCTGGCTGCCAGCGAGGCGAGCGCGTTGCTTTCGCGATTCCGAAATCTCCCACCGCGCTCGTGGCCATGCTCGGCATCCTCAAAGCGGATTGCGTACACGTCCCCATTGACACCGCCAGTCCCGCTGCCCGAATCGAGAAGATCCTGCAGTCGAGCCAGCCGCGTTGCGTTCTGGCTACCGGCGCCTCTACTAAGTTAGTCGATGAACTGATGGCCAACTACAGCTTTCCGCAACTGGCCGGCGTGGGCTGGATGGACCCGTCACCTCCGCAGAGCGAAAACTTTGTTCCCATTTTCAATGGCACAGACCTGAACAATTATTCGACCGCCTCCCTCGCCTGCGAGAACAGTTCCACCGACGCTGCCCACATCCTCTACACCTCAGGTTCGACGGGCGATCCCAAGGGCGTCGTCATTACGCACGCCAACGTGATTCATTTTGTGGAATGGGCCACACGCTACTTTGGCATGGATTCGTCCGATCTCGTCTCCGGCCATCCTCCTCTGCATTTCGATCTCGCAACCTTCGATGTGTTTGGTGCCTTTTCCGTGGGAGCGCAACTCCATTTGGTGCCTCCGGATTTGCCTCCGATGCCGAATGAGATCGCCGACTTCATCCGGCGTTCCGAGCTGACCCAGTGGTTCTCCGTGCCTTCGGTACTGCATTTCATGGCGAAGTTCGACGTCGTAAAGTTCCACGACTTCCCTTCCCTCAAACGTCTGCTGTGGTGTGGCGAAGTGTTTCCCACGCCCGCGCTGCGATACTGGATGCAGCGGCTCCCCTCGGTCACCTTCACCAACCTTTACGGCCCTACCGAAACCACCATTGCGAGCAGCTACTACACCATTCCGAGTTGTCCGACCGATGACACCGTTCCCATTCCGATCGGCACTGCCTGCGACGGCGAGGAACTGTTGGTTCTGGACGAGCAGCTTCGCCCTGCACCAGCGGGCGCAGTCGGAAACCTTTACATCCGCGGCGCTGGACTCAGCCCAGGTTATTGGCGGGACCCGACAAAGACTGCCCAAGCGTTCGTGCCGTATGGTTCCGACGGTCACGACCGAATCTACAAAACCGGCGACCTAGCGCGGATCGATCCCGATGGCCTGGTGAATTTCATGGGCCGCTCGGATTCTCAAATCAAGAGCCGTGGCTACCGCATCGAACTTGGTGAGGTCGAGGCAGCCTTGAACTCGCTGGAAGAATTGCGGGAATGCGCCGTCGTCGCCGTTCCCACGGAAGGCTTCGAAGGCACGCTCATTTGTTCCGCCTATGTTCCTCGCAATGCGGAAACGACGAGCACGACCATTCGCACCAAGCTGAACCGGTCGCTGCCTTCATACATGCTTCCGGCGCGTTGGATGTGCCTGGCCCAACTCCCGAAAAACGCGAATGGCAAAATCGACCGTCGCCGGATTCGCGAACTGTTCGCGGAACAGATCGCCAGCGAACTCCCCCCACCGCCGGCAACCCCGCAAACGCGCGCCACATCTGGCACCGGCGACTGACCGAAATCGTTCCCCCGCTCAAGTAAGCTAAAATTTTAAGAAAAATGTCCCCCAGAACTGACAAGGGAATGGTCTCGGCATGAGCGCAATAAAAGATCGAGTCAACACTTCAGAGAAATGACAGCTTACTCATCTAGTAACCCAAGCCCGCTCCGCAAAACCTTTCGCTGGCTAGGATGGATCGTCCTCGGCTTATTGCTCGTTGAAGTCGGTCTTCGTTTGGCTCACGTGGGTTATCCCACCGGCGGCAAGGAATTATTTTTTACCTGGGATCCTCACACTGGGATCGCGCCGCGGCCCGGCGCCCAAGGTTGGTGGCACACCTCGGAATACGATGTCCCGGTGCACATCAACAGTCAGGGCTTGCGCGACCGTGAACACTCGCTGCAAAAGCCGCCTAACACTTTTCGCATCGCCGTCCTCGGCGACTCCTTCACCGAAGCATTACAAGTACCGATGGAGAAAGATGACTCCTCCGTCCTTGAGCGCGAACTCGCAAGCTGTCCTGCCCTGCACGGCCAAACTGTCGAGGTAATGAATTTTGGCGTGAACAGTTTCACTACCGCGCAACAGCTTCTGCGACTCCGCGAAAAAGTCTGGCAATACTCTCCCGACCTGGTGCAGCTGAATTTCGACACCGGCAACAACGTCTACAAAAATTCCCGCGCCCTGCAGCAGGACCCCTACCGCCCTTACTTCATCGAGAAGGACGGCAAACTTGTGCTAGACGATTCTTTCTCTAACGCGTCAGGGGTTCAGGCCCGCTGGCTATTCAACGAATTTGCTTCCTGGTCGATCCAGCATTCCCACCTGCTGCAAGTGATCGCCGCGGGCACGAATTACCTTCGAGAGGGCAACATCGAAGGCCTGACCTCGACAGGGATGGGGCTCGAGCCCGCTCTCTACCGCGCACCGGACAGCCCAGCCTGGCAGGACGCATGGCACATCACCGAAGACTTGATCGTGCAGATCCACGATGAAGTTGTCGCGAAAGGCGCCAAGTTCCTGCTGGTGACGCTGAGCAGCAGCATTCAGGCGGATCCCAATCCGGCCCTGCGTCAGGCTTTCATTGATCGCGCCCGCGCCACCGACCTTTTTTATCCCGATCACCGGCTCGAACAATTCGCGACGTCTCACGGAATCGCCGTCCTTACTCTGGCGCCGTATCTCCAGAAGTACGCCCAGGAACACAACGTCTATTTGCACGGCTCGCGTGCGGAACATCAGGGACTTCTGAATGAACTCGGCCACCAGCTCGCCGGCCAACAGATGGCACAAAAGATTTGCTCCGACATTCTTTCTGGCTCGCCTCCGCCCATGATTGCCGCGGACGCAGCGCATTAACGAAAAGTGAACTCTCCGAAAACAGTCCGCCTCGGCATACCTCGATGAACATCGTCGTGGCCGCTCAGGAGATGGCCGGGCTCCAGGTGCTCAAGGAATTGGCTCGCGGGAGCCATCGCGTGGTCGCCGTCCTCACCTCGCCTCCCGAGGCTTCGCAAGACGGGCGCTCGAATCTCTGGAATGCAGCCAATGATCTTGGATTTAAGACATTCCCCGCGAAACTCGTGCAAGACCCGACTCTGGGCGACATGCTCCGCTCGGAGCATGCTGACATTCTTCTCAACGTGCACTCGCTCTACATCATTCACCCTAGCGTGCTGGCGGCGCCTCGGCTGGGAGCCTTCAATCTGCATCCGGGGCCGCTTCCCCGTTACGCTGGGTTGAACTCGGTGAGCTGGGCCATCTTTCGCGGCGAGAAAGAACACGGCGTGACCATTCACAAAATGGAACCGGAAATCGACACCGGCGACATCGTGTACCAGGAGATTTTTCCCATCGCAGACGAAGACACAGCGCTAGCAGTTAGCTTTAAGTGCACGCAAAGAGGCGTGGCCCTCATGCTCCGCTTGCTCGAGACCGTTTCCTCTGCGCCCGATGCCCTGCCGCTCGTAGCCCAGGATCTCAGCCGCCGGGAATACTTTGGCAAAGTTGCTCCCAACGGTGGTTGGATTAGCTGGACCGCTTCCGCGGAACGTGTCGTAAATCTGGTTCGCGCCTGCGATTACTTTCCCTTCCGCTCGCCCTGGGGCGAGGCAATGACCAGGCTGGGGCAGAATGAACTCGGAGTCGCCAAGGCGTCCCGCACCGGCCTGGCATCGCATGCCGAGCCCGGAACCGTGGGCGAGGTTTCAGATTCCGCCGTGTTCGTCGCTGCCGCGGATGAATGGGTTCTGGTCAAGAAATTGAAGCTTGGGGACAAGTATCTTGCTGCCGTCGATCTGCTCAAGTCCGGCGACCGGCTTGAGCCTTCCCGTCAGCCCACTGTGGGTGTAACCAACTATGCCTGATCCTGATTATCAGCAAATTCAAACCCAGCTTACCGGCTTGCTGGCCGAAAAGCTCAACGTGGAAGTTGCGTCCGAAGATGCCGACCTGTTTGAGAGTGGCGCGCTCGACTCGCAAAAATTTGTCGAACTCCTGTTGCACATTGAACAGCAGTTTGGCACTCACACCACGATTGAGGATTTTGAAATCGAGAATTTCCGCAGCGTCGGTCGAATCGCTGCCTTGATACTCAAGCACAAAAATGCCGCCTGCGATGCCGGGACTGCGACCGTACAGCATCGCTAGAGACTTATGCCACCGAGAACGACGAACTTCGTACCCTCTCCGCGTCACAAAAAAAACGCCGCTCCGGCAATTGCAGAGCGGCGATTCGTTTTCAGGTAAACCTCCGGCAGCTTTACTTCTGCACTTGGTCGGCCTGATGCAACTGCTCAAGAGCCTCGTCAATGCTCTTCAACGCCTTGTTCTTGTGTCCTTCGAAATCGTTGGCCGCGTGTTGCCGCAGGATTTCCTTGGTCGCCTCCAGGTGATTGATCGCTTTCACGATCGCAGGATGGTCATTGCTGGCCTTGGCTCCCATCGTGCCCTTTTGGGGAGCGGCCATGGCTCCGCCCTGCGCCTGCGCTATAACTTGTGGAACCGATAACGTAAGCACCACCAGCGCAGCCATCACGAAACGAATTAGTTTATTGTTCATTTCAGTTTCCTCTCCTCTATTTGAATTTAATGGTCTCAGGAAAAATTGAGCCGATTCTATCTACTGGACCGCTGAGGCGTCAACTGGGCCGATATTTCGCTAGTGGCTCAATTTGATTGCCATCCCGAGCAAGCGTTTTTGCGCAGCGAGGGATCTGGGCGAGCCGCGCGATGCGTCGCGTCCTCTGCGACGCTATAATCGCATGCCTGGCTCGCTTCCTTATCGAACTGACCACTACCGATATTTCATGCCCAGTAACCGACTCACGGTGGATAAACACAGCACCCGGGTAAGAGTTGTGCTCTCATATCCGTAATTCCTCGAAAGTCTGTGCAAAAGAATGCACATCGACTATCAGAGTCTCTTCCTCTAGGCTGTGCTCCAGCAAGCCGATTCGGCGCAAGCGATTGAAGCAACAACCCTTTACTACCGTAGCGCATCTATGTCGCCAAGAAGCTTTATTGGCCCGGCAGATGCGGCGAAAGTAGAACGGAAAACCAGGCAGGATCTCTCGCCCGTTGAACATCAACCTTGAACCGAGGCGGCGAAACCGCCGTGGATGGGCTGTACGTGCGTTGTTTGCCAGACTTCCATTTGACAACCCACAGCCTGAACAATTATTGTGATTTTCAATCCCGGCTCCCGTATCTATGTCTCCCGCTTACGTGAGTCTCATTGAGGTGCACGCCAATGCCAGTTCTTCAAAGTCCTCGTAGTTCCCTTGTCCAAACTAGAAATGTCCAAAATATGAACGCCCAAAATACAAACGTCCGAAATACAAATCGGGTCCAGTCAGGCATGATCGCAGTTCTTGCTCTTATGTTGATGGCGCTCCCGGCCAGCGCCCAAAACAAAATCAGCACGGTCGCGGGTGGAGGCTTCAATTCCAACCTCAACGCCGACCTTCCTGGTCCGACTGCGGTGGTCGAAGACCTTAGCGGGAATATTTACGTTGCAGCCCCAACCTCGCAGTATGTCTATGAATGGGCCAAGACTACGAACACCGTAAGCGTGTTTGCGGGCGTGGGCTACATTTCGTATCACCACATCACGCAAAAGGCAACTATTGATCCTTTGTGGTCGCCCTCCGGGCTGGCCAGAGATTCCCAGGGCAACATCTACATCGCCGACGCCGGCAACAATGCCATCCGCAAGGTGGATACCAGCGGGAATATGTCAACTGTGGCCGGAACCAGCAAACCGTGTCCCCAGGCCGCATGCGGCGATGGTGGGCTGGCCACGGGCGCCAAACTCAACGGCCCTCAGGGTGTTGTCGTGGATCATTCCGGAAACATCTACATCGCGGATACCGGAGATAATCGTATTCGCTGCGTCGTCGGTGTTGCCCGCGGTTGCGGAGCTGGTGCGAATGTCAGCATCGGCACCATCCTCAATTTCGCCGGCAATCCTACGCAGTCCTGCACCACTTCTACCGATCCCTGCGGCGACGGCGGAAAGGCAAAAGCGGCATTTCTGAACACGCCGACCGGCATTGCGCTGGACAAGAACGGAAATGTGTACATCGCGGATAGTCAGGACCACAGGATCCGCGAAGTTTCAAAGACCATCATCAATACCATCGCTGGCACTGGTGTCAGGTGCCCCAGCGGAACCAATGCTTGCGGCGACGCCGGACCGGCCATCTCGGCCGAACTGGCCGCCCCGCGCGCCGTTTCCGTCGATAGCTCCCTCAACGTGTACATCGCCGATACCCGCGACCACCGCATTCGCGTCGTGAACGGAACCACCATCAACGCTTTTGCCGGTACTGGCAAAGCCGGCTTTTCGGGCGACACTGGCGCTCCGCTGAGCGCCGAACTGACCTCGCCCAACGGCGTCTACATCGACCCCTCCGGCATCGTTTTCATCTCCGATACTGGCAACCAGCGAATTCGAACGGTGACGGGAGGAACCTCCGGCACCATCAACACCTTCATGGGTGGCGGCAACGGCCAGGACGGCCAGACAGCCGTGAACTATCCACCCACGGCGACCACTCCAATCCTGGCTGAGCCTTATCAGGTCGCGGTTGATTCTTCCAATAACTTCTACATTGCCGACACCGCGAACAATCGCATCCGCGTGGTCAATACTCAAAGCAGCGCCATCACCGTCGCCGGTGTGCTGATTCAACCAGGCACCATCCAGACCGTGGCCGGAACCGGCAACCTCGGATACACCGGAGACAACGGAGACAACGGCCCGGCTTTGAGCGCCACCATGAATTCACCTTTCGGCGTCGCCGTCGATGGGAGCGGCAACATCTACATCGCGGACTCTTTCAACGGTGTCGTTCGCGAAGTTGAAAACAGTACCGGCGTCATTACGACCCTGTCCGCTACTGTCAAAACTCTGACCCTGCCCAGTTCGTTGGCCATCGATGCGACCGGCAATCTCTTCATCGCTGATCCGCCGGCTCAGGTGGTTTGGGAGCTGAGCAATGGGACCCTTACGGTTGTCGCTGGAAACGGCACAGCCGGCTACTCCGGCAATGACGGGCCGGCTACTGCGGCCGAACTGAACTCTCCGTTCGGAATTGCCGTGGACAGCCACGAAAATCTCTACATCGCCGACGCCGGCAACAATCGGATTCGCTGCGTCCTGGGCGTAAAGAGCGGCTGCGGAAACGCGGGCCTATATCTTCCACCCGGCACCATCGTCAACTACGCCTTCGGCGGTGGTAGTTACAACTTCAGCGGCGACGGCGGCCCGGCTCTCCAGGCCGGACGCTGGGGCGCCAATGAGCTTTATCTGGATTCGCGCGGCAATCTCTTCATCGGCGGCGGCAACGACGCACTCGTGCAGAGAGTGGACCAGGCTACGCAATCGATTCTCACCGTGGCTGGCGTTCCCACCGAATGGTGGTACTACGGATATACCGGCGAGAACCTGGCAGCCACCAGCGCCCACATCGATAACATCGGATTGGCCGTGGACGGCAACGAGACTCTGCTCATCGCCGACGCTGGCAACAACGTCATCCGCCAAGTCCCGCTGATCGGCGTTGCCCACGTGAATCCCAAGACTCTTAACTTCGGCAAAGTCACAGTTGGGGATCAGAGTGCGCCCATGCAGGCCACTCTACAAAACACAGGTGCGGACGACGTCTCCATAAGCAGCATCGTCCTCAGCCCTGGCGATTTCACCCAAACCAACAACTGTCCCGCTCCGCCGGTTACCATGCCGCCGAGCAACGCGACTTTCCCCGTGACCTGCACTTTCACCGTGTACTTCACGCCAACCCAGAAAGGCACTCGGACTGCAACCATCACCATCAATGACAACTCTTACGGCAGCCCCCAAGTGATCAAGCTAACCGGCATAGGCGACTAGCAGAAACGCAGACCGCTCCACACAAAAACCCCGACCCTGGAGTCGGGGTTTTTCTTTGCCCACGAGAAAACGGAGGGTAATAATATAGTTGACTGACTAGCGACCCGATCGTAAGAATTAAGCCATCGGAGCCAAATTCCGATGGTGAAGAAACCCCCTCCCGTGGGTCGTGTACAGGGCGCAATGCTAGAAGAACGCGGCGCTCCGGATCAGACCTCGTAACTGTGCAGTACAACTCCCAAACAGGTGAATTGTGCGAATTGGGGATGTCCCTTGGCGACGCGATGTATCTGCTAAACGCTTTGCTCGATATCGAGAAGGACTCCCAGAAATAAACTTCCGAGTCTGCGTGGTCATACCCTAATCGTAAACCTGGCAGTCAACTCATGGTTCGGTCGAGGCCAGTTTGCCATCATGTTCGCCGGGCTGGGCGAGGCATTCGCCGGGATAATGTTGCTCGCACCATTGCCGCTCTCGGGCTAGGCAGGCTTCGTCGTCAAGGCGGGCTAGCGAGTAGATGTAATGCTGCGCTTCGTGCAGCGTGCGGTTCTCGCTGAACACGTATTCGCGCTGTTTCATGGTCAGCGGCGGATGCAGGCATTTGGTCAAATCGTCGGTAAACTGCAGCTCGTGCTGGAAGCGTCCTATTTCGGCGACTATTTGTTCGCCAGTCTCGCGGGGCGGGGGATGGGAGCATCCGGCGAGAGCGATTGTGAATAGTCCGGCACAGGTGATTTTTGAGATTCGCATTGCCTTGATCCAACCTTGCTCCCGGCAGTGACGGGCGGTCAAGGCTCCGCGCTGGAAAATACGCTCTGCTTCCCGAAACGGAAGTTCAAGACTCGCGCCCAACAGGGTGGATTCCTGCGATTCCCCGCTGGAATGCATCGAGACGTTTTCGATCAAAGAGCCAAAAATCTTCTCTTGATCTGACGTTAGTGAGCGCCCGGATGTACCGCTCGCGCATGTCATTTTCGCGCCCAGTTTCTAGAAAGTGCTCCGCGTACTTCTTGGCCTCATAGCTGAGCAGATCGGCGGCTTGCAATGGCGGGGCATCTACGCTGTCGGCGAGGCTGAATTGGCCGATTGATGAGTAGATATCGGGGTGCGATTCTGCAAACTGTTGCTTGAGCTGTCCATAGCAGATGGCCGCCCAAGCTGAGTTCTTGCCGTGATCGTCGTCAAAGATGTAATGCACGGATGCCCGGTTTGCAATAGTCCGCCACGCTCACGACACACCGCTGGAAAGCTAGGAACACGCTTTTGCTAGGTTTGCCGCCACTGAACAGCAGTCTGTTTTCCTCGGTCTGTTTTTCCCATTGCTCGTTCTCAACAGCGCAGGCGAACGGAAAGATTCTTTCGCTGGACTCGATGATCCGAAGCAGTTCATCCAAGAATGATTCCGCTCGGTCGTTTGACCAGCCTTTGTACTCGCCACTTGTTCGCGTGCCTTCTTTGTCCCGATCCCAAAACGGCTTGGCATGAAACTCACTAACCCCGTACCGTTCAAGCACTGGACGCCAGCGATCCTCAAATTCCATCCATCTGCGATGGCCGCCGAAGTATCCAGCGATGACGGAAACGGGGGCTCCATCGTGAGAGCCGCTGTCATCCATGTAGGCTTCAAGGTAGGAGCGATCTATAACAACCTTGAGCACCACGAATATCCCTTCCCTGGCATCGGTGCGGGGATGAGTCAGATTCAGCATCATCCGCACCCAGCTAGGCCATGCTTTCAAGTTAGCAAACAATCGTAGTCAGCCACGTATATTATCGCCAAGCGGAGGCCTATCCTTTGACTGTCGTCTCTCGACACCCCGGCTCCGGGCAGGCGTAACTAAGAACATTCCGTTGCCGGTCCAGGCTCGAGATAAACATCGGCCG
>JGI12269J14319_10004476_pt1 | contig 12733 bp, 7 predicted proteins | sample PeaSoiSIISIP2007_FD_14319 | JGI IMG/M metagenome (IMG submission 14319) | reverse complement strand
TCCCCGAACCTCTATAGCCGCATGCCAGCCTTGGCCGGCCTGCAGCGCCGTCGCGGACGCTTTGCCGAACTCGGATCGCAGTTGGAGCAGTTCGCAGGAGTACTACCGCCAGTCAGCCGCAGTGTGCCGCTGCTTGCGGCCAGCGACGCTTACCGCGCTGCCGGCGACCAACAAAACGAGTTGCGGCTGCTCTCAAACATCTCCGCTTCCAACCTAGACAACACTCGCCAGCAGCGTCTCTTCCAACTGCTCCTGGCGGAGCGGCCGCAGGAACTCGTCGCGATCGGTTCCACCTGGGGCCATCCCTCCGGCGAAAAGGCCGCCAACTATATTGTTGCGAATGGCGGTACCAGCTTGGCGCGCAGCGTGGTGGTGGCCCGCGGACAGCATCGCCCGGCGGTCTGGAGCAAGTCGTACCTCGCTCTCAGTGGGCTGTATTATGCCGAGCCTACTGCGGACGTAAACCATGCTTTCCTCGGCGCCCTCGGCGACAACACTATCGCCGAGCGCCTCGCTAAACCGGTCGGCCGTGCGGAGCAGCTCGCCGGCAGCACTTGGTTCTACTACGGGTCGCGCTACGGTGAGTACCTCGGCACAACCAAACAAGGCAATCCCGAGGACTTCCTGCCGGCCATCCTGGAGCAGAGTCCGGCGTCGTCCTCCGGGTATTTGACCTTGGCCGACTACTACGCCGGCGCCGGCGATACCGAGCGTGCCATCGCGGACTACAACCACGCGCTCGAACTTTCTCCCAACCGTTCCGATGTCTATGACAGTCTGGCAGTCGCTTATTACAAGCGCGGCGATCGTGCTGCCGCCGTCGCCCAGTGGAAGCAGGCATTGGCTGTGCTCTCCAAGCAGCTCAACAGCGCACGTGTCCCGGAGAGTTTCTGGACGGACTTCGGGCGCACTTGCGATCAGCTCCGCACCCGGCATCTCTATTCCGGGCTCAAGCCCGATGCCGACGCCATCGTTCGAACTTACCTCCGCCACAATGGTAACTACCGCTCCAACGCCGTGTTGCAGCCCGCCTACGCAGCGGTCGGCGATCCCGCGTCCGCCACCGCGTGGCTGTTGGATGTCTCCTCCGCTGCGCAAGACCCCACGCAGATTCTGGCCGATGTCGTCGACGCCTCCTGGATTCCACTTGCCCAACGGGCACCGATCTATCAGCGCATTCTCGAATCCAAGCAGGATGCGCTGGGCAAGCTTGCTGGCTTCGAGCGTGAGAACGCGCAGCAGTATCTCGGCTCCTGGCAAGTGCGTTGGATCAGCTACCTCGTGCGCACGAGGCAGTATGCGCATGCGGCTGATGCCATCGCCGCCTTGTCCAAAGAAACCCGCGCAGCGCAGGCGGCCGCTCTCGTCCCGCTGGATCTGCAGGTGGCGGCGCAGCTTGGAACTCTGGACTCCAGGATCGCCGCGTATCGCGCCGAGCCGCAGAACGTCCCGGCTTCGGACCAGCTCCGCACCGCGGCTCGCCAGTTGTTCGAGGCCGGAGACAAGCAGTCGGCACGCAAGATCCTCGAATTCGTGTTTGCCCGCGAAATCGATGAACACCAGCTCAACGCCGCCAACTTCCTCGGCCTCGCCGAGATTCGCCTCGCTTCGGGAGATACTCCCGGAGCGCTTGATCTGCTCCGCCGCTTGGTGGTGGTCGTCGGAAACCCCTTCGAGAATCTCGATCCGGCCGCGGCGCTGCTGGAGAAAGCCGGCCACAATGCGGAAGCCATCGAGTTTCTCGATCAACTCGTGAAGTCGGCGCCGTGGGATGCTTCCTATCGCCTGCGACTGGCCAAGGCCCGGCTTGCCGTCGGACAGGATGCTCCTGCGGGACAGGATGCACTGGGCTCGGTCGCTGCAGGGGCGAGCGTGCGGTACGATCTCCGCATCAAGGCAGCTTTGGCGATTGCTGGGCGGTCGCGCTCCGATCTCGGAAGCGCTGAACTGAACCTGCTCGCAGCAAACCCGGGTGCCATCTCCCCAACCGCTGCCGACAAGTTCTACTTCTACGAAGCCCGCATCAAGGCTGCACAAAACGCCGCCGATTCGCAAACGAAGCTTCAACTGCTGAGCCACTGCGTCATCGATTTCCCACGGCGAGACGAAGCTCGCATCCCGCTGTTCGAGGCTGCGGCGAGTCTGCGGTCCAATGAATTNGCCCTCGGAGTTCTCGAACCGCTGCTGCACGCGCAATTCCTGGGTGGCACGGCTCCCTCAGATGCCTATTCCGAAGAGGAGCAGATCATCAGTTCCGACAACAACGAAGAAAATTTTGAAAGCCAGGACACGAACACCCCTGTTACGCCGTCGTCCAGGTTTTCGCGCGCCCAACAGGCACAGGTGGCGCAGATGATTGGTGAAACCATGGCGCGCCTCAATCGGTTGTCAGAGGCTGTTTCGTATTTCGAAATCGCGCGCCGTTCCCAGAGTTCACCGGCAGCCCGCAAGGATCTGGCGCGCAGAATTGCGGATCTCAAGGCCGCGCTGCGAATCGAACAGCAGAATGCCGCTCGTCAGCCGCTGCTGCATGAAGCGCTGGAGCAGGATCGCATCATTCGGCCACGGCTGCTGGCGAGGGCCGCTCCCGCGCCCAAAGCCGCAACCGCGAAAGCAGGCAAGCCATGAAACCCATCGCCATCTTCTTTTTGAGTGCCCTCGTGTGCGCTGGAATCGGCTGGGCGGCTTACCAGGCCACGGCGCCGTCCGGGCCGCCACTCTCGAAGTATGTTCCGGCTGGCCCGCTCCTTTATTTGGAGGCCAAGGACTTTTCTGGATTGCTCGCGGACTGGAACTCCGCTCCGCAGAAGGAGCAATGGATCGAGAGCAGCAACTACCAGGTCTTCTCCCGTTCGCGCCTTTTCCTGCGTCTCCACGGCGCCGGCGATCAATTCGCCACCGCGGCCGGGCTCCCACCCGACATGAGCTTCCTTTCCCAGATCGCCGGAACGCGCAGCGTTCTTGCTCTGTATGACATCGGCAACCTGCAGTTCCTCTACATCACTTACCTGCCGTCCGCCAAGTCCATGCAGACGGCGCTCTGGCAAACCCGCGCCCAGTTCGAGCCGCGCAGCGCCGGCGGCGTTGACTTCTACCTGCGCCGCGATCCCGAGTCGCACAAGGAAGTCGCCTTCGCAGTTTCCGGCGACTACCTGCTGCTGGCAACCCGCGAAGATCTGCTGGCAGGCGCGCTGCAATTGATGTCCGGCAGCCAGAACCGCGCGGTCGAGACCGAACCGTGGTGGTCGCAATCGGTCGCCGCTGCCGGAGCGGCGGGCGATTTGCGCATGGTGTTGAACCTCGAGAAGATTGTTCCCAGCCCGTACTTCCGCACTTATTGGGTGCAACAAAACATCACGGACCTGACGCAATACTCTGCGGCGGTTTCCGATTTGTTCCGTTCCAACCGGGAATACCGCGAAGAGCGCGTCTTGATACCAAAGGCTCCGCCGGCGGCATCATCCGCCGAGGGGCTTGAAGCCACCGCCGACCTTGTTCGCCTCGTTCCCGACAGCGCGGGCATTTATGAAGCCAAGGCACGTCCCTCGGCCGATTCCTGCCTCGACCTGCTCGAGACCAAACTGCTCGCGCCGCATCTGGGCCCAGCACCTCCCTCGCAGATCGCCCCGCAGGTGCAACTCACCTCAGGAGAAGCGGGCGCAGGCTCCGACCTGGAGACCCGTATCGATCAACCACTGGTCCAGCGTCCGGGCACGCCACAAAACACATCCGCGTTGAAGGAACTCCTCGACAAAACTCAGCTTCTCGCCTCGCTTCAGGTTCAATCCACCGAGCGGGACAAGGCGGGCGTCTTCGTGAGGATTCATTCTGCGGTTGTTCTGGTGGCAGGGTCCGACTGGAACGAGGCCAACGTGCAGTTCGCACTCGCAGCATTCGTCCGGCCTACCCTCACCGCCAGCCAGCTCGGTGTTGCCTGGCAGCAGAAATCCGGCTATCAGGAATTCGATGGCCTCTGGCCGCTCGTGGCCTCCGCCCGCGGCAAATATCTTCTGATTTCCGATGATCCGAACTTGATGGCGGCGATGCTCTCCGACTTCGACCGCAAATCGGATGTGGCCCCCGCCGCCCTCATTGCCGGCTTCAATCACTCTCGTGAGCGCGCCAACTTCGCGCGCTTCTCCGGCGTGGTCGACCGGCCCAACCTGGAACAGTCCAGTGTCCCCGGCATGGAACGGCAACCGCAATTCTTTTCTGAGAACATGGCGAGCCTAAGCTCCACGCTGGCCGGCGTTTCCTCCGAAAACATCAAGGTCCGAGTCGATGGAGGCAAAGTACTGCAGACGGTCATTTACGAATGGTCGCAATAAGAAATCTCGTGCTTCTGTTGATCGTGAACCTGCTCGCGCAGCCGCCTTCCAGCGGCGAAGCCTCGGCGCCCGTTTCGGATCGCGCGAACACTTCTGGAACCTCGCTCTTTGCTCAATCGGCGGGTCAGATATTGAATCGCGATTTTCCCAGCGGAGCCATTTCATTTCTGCTACTCGATGCTTCCACGGGCAGAGTACTGGCCTCCCGTTGGGCCAATCCCGAGACGCCGATTCCTCTCGGTTCACTGGTGAAGCCGTTCACTGCGCTGGCCTATGGCGAGCATCATGGGTTCCGCTACCCGGCGCACACTTGCCGCGGAACGGCCACAGGCTGCTGGCTTCCGCGTGGCCATGGTCACGTCGATCTCCCCTCCGCGATTGCTTACTCCTGCAACTCTTATTTTCGAGTGCTGACGGCAAAGATGACGGCCGCCGAAGTCTCGCCCACCGCGATGGGCTTCGGTCTCGAGCCTCCGGCGCCGGGGACCGCGGGAGCTGCACTCGCCGGTCTCGGCAATCGCTGGCTGATCTCGCCTCTCCACATGGCGCGCGCTTACCTCGAACTGGTTCGCCGCCGGGACCAGCCCGGCGTCCGCGAAGTTCTGGCCGGAATGGCGCAGTCGGCGGAGCAGGGAACTGGCGCGGAGGTCGATCGTGCTCTTCCGTACCCGGACGCCCTCGTCAAAACCGGCACTGCGCCGTGCACTCACTCCAAGCGCGCTCCCGGTGATGGTTTCGCCATCGCTATGGCGCCATCCGACAATCCACAGATTCTGCTCATGGTTCGTGTGCACGGTGTCCCTGGGGCCCAGGCCGCGAAGATTGCCGGACAGATGCTGCGCCGCATTGAGGAGTGATTCGCTCCGACCGATGAAAACCACAACCGCATTCCTCGCGCTGATTCTGGCCAGTTCCCTGGCGGTCGCGCAGGACGTCCGCATCGGCGTGTTCGGCCTGTTCCGCCCCCATGAACTCGCATTGAGCGCTCCTGCCGGTTCTGCTCTCGTCCTGCACGTCGGAGGAGAGGCCATCGTGCTCGAAGCAAGCTCAGGTGTGAGCATCGCCCGAATCCGCGTCCGCGGAGACTATGTTGTTGTCGACGTCGGAGCCCGCGTCCTCCGCGCCTCCGAGCTCACCGTCACCAGCCGTGAGAACGGCCCGATTGACTTCAATCTCGCCGTCCCGGGGAAGATCACTCGCCATTATCGGGGCACACTCGAAGTGAAACCTGCTTCCCGAGCTCTGACGGCTGTCGTAACCATGGATCTGGAAACTGCCGTTACCTCCGTCGTGGCCGCGGAGAGCACGGTGGGCACGCCTCCCGAAGCTTTGAAAGCCTTGGCCGTCGCGGCTCGTTCCTATTTTGTCGCCGGTAAAGGCCGCCATCGCGGCTTCGACTTCTGCGATACCACTCACTGTCAGTTTCTACGTGAGCCGCCTGCGAGCAACACCGCCGCCGCCCAGGCAGTCTCCGCCACCCGGGGCCTGGTCATCGCTTATCAATCTCAACCCCTCGCCGCCATGTACACCCGCAGTTGCAGTGGGCGTACGCGCATCCCCGCCGAGCTCGGCCTGCCTTCCGCCGCCTACCCTTACTATTCCATCGAGTGCAAGTATTGCCACCAGCACCCATCCCGCTGGCAGAGCCGGCTCTCGGCGGAGGATGCGGCAGCGCTCCACAGCTCCAACGAGTCTTCGCGCCTGCGCCTCGACCGCCGCCTAGGATGGAGCGCCATCCCGAGCAATGACTTCGTCATGCGAAAAGAAGGCGAGCAGACCATTTTGCGAGGAGTCGGCCAGGGACACGGGATCGGGCTCTGCCAAGCCGGGGCCAAGGCGATGGCCGAAGCGGGCGCAGACTTCCGCGAAATCCTTGCCCACTATTACCCGAATACAGTTATCCTCACCGTCGGCCATGCGTCCCCTCTGCGTTGATTGTTTCCGGTTCGCCCCGCGGCGTTTTGCTCCGTTCCCACCGCTCGAGCTCACCGCTTCCGTCAGTGCGGCGATTTCATGATCGCATGAGGTGTCGCAAAGGTGGGCTCAAGCTAGGTTCATTTCGGCCGTGATGGCGCTGATTGCAGACGGTTGGGGGCGGCCCAGATGAACTCGGTTCAAGCACCGCGTCGGGGAGCGAAACGGGTGTACAATCCTCCCCGTTTTCGAAGTCAAAAGAGGAAATGACGGTTTAAGAACGATCGAAATGTCTGCGGCCAGCCTATGCACGCATCTCTGGCAGGTTGCGAAGAGCACTGAACTGCGGGGCCATGCGTCCTCCGAGACCATCGAACCCAAGCAGCAGGAACTAATAGGAACTAATCTCTAATGAGCGGCAAAACTAGTTTTGGCGGCGCGGTTTCTGCGGGAGGGGCAGCGGTGGCGGTCGCGGTCAGCCCGCAGAGAGTAAGTGAGCGCATATGGATGGTCGTGCTGGTTTCAGGCTTCCTCGGCCTGATGGTGGACGGCATGGACCTCATGTTTCTGTCCTACAGCCTCCCCAGCCTGATGAAGGACCTTCATATTTCGAAGGTGCAAGCCGGTTCTCTGGCGAGCTATTCGCTGCTGGGGATGGCTCTGGGAGGATTCTTCGGAGGATGGGCGGCCGACCGCTTCGGACGCGTCCGCACCGTGGTCTGGACCATCCTGGTGTTCTCCATCGGTACCTCCGTGCTGGGCTTGACGCACAGCTATTGGCAGTTTGCGTTCGTGCGGTTTATCTCGGCGCTGGGCCTGGGAGCGGAGTACGTGGTCTGCAACACCCTGATGTCGGAGTACGTGCCCACCGGGCGGCGCACCACCGTGCTGGGGACATTGCAGGCCGGGTGGTCGGTGGGTTACGTGGTGGCCACGCTCCTGGCGGGAGCGATCATTCCGAAGTTTGGCTGGCGCTGGTTGTTTGCCACGGCGCTGGTTCCGGTCGCTTTGGCGATTTTTGTCCGGCGCGTAGTGCCCGAGCCGCCCGGCTGGACCAAGGCAGCCGCGGAAAGGAAACAGGCCATCGCCCAGGGCAAGACGCTGGCAAAACGCAAGAGCCAGTGGAAGGCGGTGCTGGCGGATCCCGCCTGCCGCAGGATCTTCGTGCTTTGGACCCTGACTTCGTGCTTCCTGCAATTTGGCTATTACGGCGTCAACAACTGGCTGCCTACGTATGTCGTCAATGAACTGAAATTCAACTTCACCAAAATGACGGGATACCTGGTCGGCACCTACGTCGCGATGATCTTCGGCAAGATCATCGCCGGCTATCTGGCCGACGTATTTGGGCGCCGCTGGATGTATGTATTTGGCGGGCTGAGCACGGCGGTATTTCTGCCCGTCATCGTTCGCTTGCATTCGCCGGGCAACATCATCGTGCTGCTCACCGTGTTCGGCTTCTTCTACGGAATTCCCTATGGCGTCAATGCCACCTACATGACGGAGAGCTTCCAAACCCACATCCGCGGAACCGCCGTGGGCGGAGCCTACAACGTCGGAAGAGTCGGCGCCGCCATCGCGCCGACGGTGATCGGCCTGATTGCCACCAGGTACTCCATCGGGCTGGGCCTGATCGTGATGGGCGGCGCCTACTTCCTGACGGGAATCATTCCGGCTCTGTTTATCAAGGAGAAGCTGTACGACCCGCAGGCCGCGGCCTAGATCACGGCATCGCGTTGGGCGGCCGCAATATCGTCGGGTGAATATCCCAGGTTCTGCAAGACCGCCGCGGTGTGCTCGCCGAGCAGCGGCGGCGGGTACCGGTACAGCGGAGGTGTTCCCGCCAGCCGGCAGGGGTTGGCGATGCTGCGCGCCGGGCCGATTGCGGGATGCTCGATTTCGACGATGGTGCTGCGAGCCAGCGTCTGGGGATCGGTCAGCGCTTCTTCCACCGTCTGAATGGGGCCGGCCGGGATCCTGGCCGCCGCCAGCTTCTCGAGCCACACCCGCGCGGGACGCTTGGCAAGAAACTCCTGCAGGATGGGATTGAGCTCGTTCCGATGCTGCACGCGCAAGGCATTGGTGGTGAAGCGCGGATCGCGGCCCAGCGTCTGTTCGGCGCCAAGAATGGGCACCAACCGCGACCAGTGCGCTTCGCTGCCGACCGCGACGATGAACAGTTTGCCGTCGCTGCCCTTGAACACATCGTAGGGAACGATGCTGGCGTGGGCGTTGCCCAAGCGGCGGGGCAACTGTTGGGCGTTCAGATAGTTGCTGCCGATGTTGGCCAGCCAGGTAATCTGCGTGTCGAACAGCGCCATGTCGATGAACTGCCCTCGTCCCGTCCGCTCGCGTGCGAACAATGCCGCCAGCACGCCGATGGTGGCGTAAATCCCGGTGCTGATGTCGGCAATCGCGACCGGGTAGCGAACCGGCTTGGTGTCTTCCTCACCGGTAAAGCTCCAGACGCCGGCTTCCGCCTGCGCCACGATGTCGTACCCCGGCAAACCCGCCTTGGGGCCGTTAAAGCCGTAGCCGGAGATGTTGCAATACACCAATCGCGGATGCCGCGCGCAGAGCGTGTCCGGGTCAATGCCACGCTTCCGCAGTGATGCCAGCGACGGATTGTTTACCAGCAGGACATCGGTGTCGGCGATCATGCGCCCGAGAATTTCGATGCCTTTGGGGGTGTCATAATTCAGCGTGGCCGAGCGCTTGTTGCGGTTCGTCATCAGGAAGTAACAGGACTGCGTGCCCAGGAACGGCGGTCCCCAGGTGCGCGTCTGGTCGCCCACTCCTGGCCGTTCCACCTTGATGACGTCCGCGCCAAAGTCGCCCAACATCATCGCGCAGTAGGGGCCGGCGAGCGCTTCCGTGAGCTCAAGCACGCGAATTCCTTCGCAGGCAGGTGGCAAGGAGTTCGGATTCAGCCCTGGATTCACCATTTCTCGCATTCGTCTTTCATGGGGTTGTTGAAATGGACTTGATCGCCTCGGTTTCGTTCTCACCTGCGACGATCCGCGACAGAAACTGTGCCAGCGCGGTGTGCGTCGCTTCGGGCTGGTCAACGAAGAACAGATGGCCTGCGCCCGGCAGGATGGTGCACTGCGCGCCGGGGACGCGCGCCGCCAGCAACTCGCCATTCGCGGGGGGCACCAGCCGGTCGGAGTCGCCGTGGATCACTAGCGTCGGCACGCTGATCTGCGGCAGGCGGCTGTAGGCTTCCCAGGCGATCACGCCCTGCAACTGGGCCAGGTACGCCTCTGGACGCGAGAGCCACTGCCGGCGCATGGCCAGGTCTTCCTCGATTCGCGAACGCGGCGTCTGCGGGTAATAAAGATATGGCACGGAGGCTGCGGCGCCTTCCTCCGGGCTCATGCTGCCGCGCGCCGCCAGGAACTGCCGAATTGCGGGTTCCGGGCGAACCGCGTGCGCTCCACCAAACGAAGTGCAGCCCAGAATCAGCGAGCGGACGCGCGCTGGATATTGCAGCGCGAACTCCTGCGCCACGATGCCGCCCATCGAAATGCCGAACACGTGCGCCGCCTTGACCCCCGCCGCATCGAGCACGGCCGCGGCGTCCGAGGCCATCTGCGCGACGGGATACGGACCCGGCGGAACGTCGCTCTCGCCGGTGCCGCGATTGTCGAGCGCGATGGTGCGGTAGTGCGCCGCCAGGGCAGGCCGAATGCCCGACCACATCTGCGACGGACATCCAATGCCCGCAATAAGCAGAAGGGCGGGACCGTGCCCCTGCTCATCCCAATAAATTCTTATCCCTTGATTGTCAGCGAAGGGCATGAGGGTCCTGAACGCTGGAAATGATTTGTCGGGCAACTTCGAATTCGTATAGAAATAGAACACCACAAAAAAACGGAGTCAAGCGGAATCCCCCGTATGCAAGTCCTAGTCACGAAAGACAGCGATATTGGCATCATCACCATCAACAATCCTCCGGTGAATGCATTGAGCCCGGGGGTGCCTGAGGCAATTCGGGAAGCGGTGGAGCAGGTGGAGCGCGACGCTGCGGTCCGCGCCGCGGTGCTGATCGGTGCGGGGCGGAACTTCGTCGCCGGGGCCGACATCAACGAACTGGCGAAGGTTGCGGCCGGCAAGAGCCAGCGCCGGCCGTTGCTGCTGGAACTGACCCACCGCATGGAAGATTGCTCGAAACCCATCGTCGCAGCGATCCAGGGCAACGCGCTCGGCGGGGGCCTGGAACTCGCCATGGGCGCTCACTACCGCGTCGCCGCGGCGGGGGCGCAGGTGGGCCAGCCTGAAGTTAAGCTGGGCATCATCCCGGGAGCGGGCGGGACGCAACGCCTGCCACGGTTGGCGGGAGTCGCCAAGGCGGTCGAGATGTGCGCCGAGGGCGCAGCGATCAAAGTGGACGAGGCGGTGAAGCTGGGGATCATTGACCGGTTGATCGAGGGCGACCTGCTGGCGGGCGCGGTGGCGTTTGCGCGGGAGGTCGCCGGCAACCGCGCGCCAAAAACGCGTGAGCGCAATGAAAAGCTGGGCACGCCGGAGCAGGATGCATCTATCTTCGCCGCGGCGCGTGAGAATATCCGCAAAAAGCAGCGCGCCCCGATGGCTGCGCTGGCCGCCATCGACGCGGTTGAAGCGGCAACGACTTTGCCGTTCGACGAAAGTTGCCAGGTGGAGCAGAAGCTGTTCCGCCAATGCCTGGTTTCCGAGCCCGCAGGGGCGCTCATGCACGCTTTCCTCGCCGAACGCGAGCTGGCCAAGGTCCCCGGCATATCGAAGGACGCGCCGACGCTGCCGGTCCAAAGCGTTGCGGTGGTGGGCGCCGGCACCATGGGCGGCGGGATTGCCATGGTGTTCGCCAATGCCGGCATCCCGGTCTTCATCAAGGACGTGGACCATGCGGCGCTCGATCGCGGGCTGTCCAACATTCAGAACAATTACGCCACCTCGGTAAAACGCGGCCGCTTCACCCAGCAGTTCGTGGACGAGCGCTTGCAGTTGATTAAGTCCACGCTGAACACCGTCGATTTTTCCGCGGTGGATCTGGTGGTGGAAGCGGTGTTCGAGGGTATGGCGTTCAAAAAGGAAGTGTTTGCCGAACTGGACCGCGTGTGCCAGCCCGGCGCAATCCTGGCGACCAACACGTCGTACCTCGACATCGATGAGATTGCATCGGCGACGCGCCGCCCGGATGCGGTGCTGGGCCTGCACTTCTTCAGCCCGGCGAACGTAATGCGCCTGCTGGAGATCGTGGGTGCCAAGGCCACCAGCAAGCAAGTCATTGCCACCTCGATGCAACTGGCAAAGAGGATCGGCAAAGTCGGCGTGCTGGTCGGCAATTGCCGCGGTTTCGTCGGCAATCGCATGTTCTCGCCGTACCGCCGCGAGGCGCAGTTCCTGGTGGAGGAAGGCGCCGAGGTCGAAGCCGTCGACCAGGCGCTATATGACTTTGGCATGGCGATGGGTCCGCTGTCGGTCGCCGATCTTGCCGGTCTCGATATCGGCTGGCGCATGCGCAAGGAATTCCGGCATTTACAAAAGCCGGGCGTGCGCCAACCGCTGGCGGAAGACGGTCTGTGCGAACTCGGGCGCTACGGCCAGAAAACCGGCGCGGGATGGTACAAGTATGACCAGAACCGGAAGGCCATCCCGGATCCCGAGGTTGCTCCCGTGGTCCGCAAATGGGCCGCCGAAAAAGGTATCGTGCAGCGCCAGATCTCCGCGCCGGAGATCGTGGACCGCTGCATCTACGCCATGGTGAATGAGGGCGCGCGCATCCTGCAGGACAGGATCGCACTGCGCGCCGGCGACATCGACATGATTTACCTCAACGGATACGGCTTCCCCAACTACCGCGGAGGGCCAATGTGGTATGCCGATACCGTTGGTCTGAAGAAAGTGTACGCGCGCGTCAGCGAATTCCATCAGCAACTCGGGGAACTGTGGGAACCGGCGCCGCTGTTGAAGCAACTGGCCGGCGAGGGCAGGGGATTCGCGGATTTCAGCCGCGAACAGGCCGCAACCGTGTAAAGTGCGGCTGCAGTATAAGGTGGTCGTGGGATGGGAAGATCGGCTACTCCAGCAGGGTCAGTGGGTGCGGCCGCCGTAGCGCTTGCACCCTCAGCCAGCCGCAACGCGTGGCTGGTACCGCTGGTGCTTTATTCCGCAGGGCACTTGCTGGTCGATTCCTACCAGGGCGCTTTGGCGGTTTTGCAGCCGGCTCTGCAAGAGCGCTTCCACCTGAACTTCGCGCAGGCGGGCATACTAGGCGGAGCACTGGTCTGTTCATCCTCCCTGATGCAGCCGGTTTATGGCTATTTATATGACCGGTTTCAGTCCCGGCTATTCTCGGCGCTGGGCCCGGCGATCGCGGCAGTGTTCATCTCGTCACTGGTTTGGGCCAAAGGGATGGGCGGGTTGCTCGCGTTGGTGGTGCTGGGAGGAACCGGCGTCGCCGCATTTCATCCCCAGGCGGCATCGAACGCGGTCGCCGCCATCCGCAG